>Ga0209428_1000130_pt1 | contig 17456 bp, 16 predicted proteins | sample OlaalgELextract1_2_FD_187377 | JGI IMG/M metagenome (GOLD analysis project Ga0209428, IMG submission 187377) | Olavius algarvensis symbiont microbial communities from Tuscany, Italy - Type G ELBA extract 1 (SPAdes) (version 2) | ecosystem: Host-associated > Annelida > Digestive system >...
TCAGGGCCGGCGGCCAATCGAGACATTTGAGCTTGGTAAAAAACGTCGAGAAGAATTGTCAAAGGAGGCCGCCTAATAATCACTGACCCGAGAGGGCTGACTGTCCGGGAGGTCTTTGACTTTTACAATTTAACTTTCACACCCATTTCCTTGGCAATCATTTTACACAGTTCGACAGAACTACCGGTTCGTTCGCCATTTCTATCCACAAAACTGAAAGGCGCGCCCTGGGTCTGGCAAGCGATTCGGAGTACGCCGCGCTTTGCTATATCGTCAAGGGTTCCAGCCGAGGTAGTTGTCAGGATACCGAATACAACAGCCAGTGATACCAATACCGATAATAGTCTTAACTTTTTCATCGCTTTTTCCTCCCTTTCCCCTCTTGGTGGTATTTGAAACGTTCGCGGTTAAACTGCTATAGTTAGAACCTTCTTCTTTAAATTTCCTCCACACCTTCCGGCAGGCATAGCCAGTTATGTCTTGATTTCATCATCAAAAAGGTTTCACTGCGAACTACATTGCCAATGGAGAGAATCGTTTCGGTGGTGAATTTATATAATTCGTCTTTACCCCGGACGCATACAACCTGGGCCATGATGTCGTAGCGCCCGGTAACCACCCCGGCCCAGACAACATTCGGCAAATTCGAGATCTTTTCCAAGATCTGATCCAGCTTTCCAGCGGATTGAACACTCATTGCCACCAAAGCCGTTATCATTTCGCGATGTTTGCTGGGATTTAGCAGGCCGGAAACCTTGAATATGCCGTTATCCTCAAGGTCCTTGATCCGGTAACGTACTGTGGGAGCCGTAATGTTGAGTTTTTTGGCCAATTCGCCGGTCGGCATGCGGCCATTCTCGGTTAGCAGGCGAATAAGTTCGTAGTCCAAAGCATCCAGCACTTTCTTCTCCATCGCCCCCCCAATTTTCTTATTACAATATTATTTTGTTGATCTATATCTAATTACAATATAGATCAAGAAATAAATTTGTTTTTAGAACATTTATTCAAATATTATTTTCTATCGCGAAGTTTTGGACCAGAACAATCAGAATGCGCTATTGTTTCAGGTTTATGCCTGTTTAGGAACGACAATGGTTTGTTTTTCATTGTCCAGGCTATATGAACTTGATTTAACCATGGATCATGGTGGGATTTCAGGACAGCCAAGGCGGATTATTATTCGAATGGCCCTGCAACTTACCGAAATACATATACTGTTTCGGTATAATACCGACCCCATAATAATGAGGATATTATGATGAACTTAGAAAGTTTACCGCGATTTCATTTGGCTGAATTCCCAACGCCAATTCACTATCTTGAATCATTTTCCAAAGCCCTCAATGGCCCGGCTGTATTTATGAAAAGAGATGATATTACCTCGCTTGGCATGGGAGGGAACAAGACCCGCAAGCTGGAATTTCTCATTGGTGAAGCCCTGAACCAAGGAAAAGACACCCTGGTTACCGCTGGAGGGGTACAGTCTAACCACTGCCGCCTGACCGCAGCAGCTGCAAGGAAAGCAGGCCTGTCTTGCCACCTGGTTCTAAATGGAGAAAAGCCGGAGAGTTCCAACGGCAACCTTTTGCTGGATCAAATATTTGGGGCCAAGGTACATTTTTGCGAAAGAAAGGACAGGGAGCGAAAGTTAGAATTGGTTGCTGACGGCCTATCAGCAGACGGGAATGAGCCCTATGTCATACCGGTCGGCGGGTCAAACAGCACAGGATCTATAGGGTATGTCAACGCGATGTTTGAACTTGAAACCCAGTTAAGAAACATGCAACTCCAGTTGGATGCGATCGTGTTTGCCACAAGCTCCGGAGGAACTCAAGGGGGTCTGGCCGTAGGTGCAAAGATCATAAACTTCAAGGGGCAGGTCCTTGGCATCAGCATAGATCAAACAAAAACCGGAGATGAACCCTTTCCTCCAATCCTAGCCGAAATTGCCACTACGACCGCCCGAAGAATTGGCTCTTCCATTGAGTTGAATGAAGAGGAGTTTGCTCTTAATTGTGACTATCTGGGTGCAGGTTATGCAATCCCCGGAGATATGGAGTTCAATGCCATAAGGGACCTTGCTCGCTATGAAGGAATACTCTTGGGACCCGTTTATACAGCCCGCGCAATGGGTGGACTGACAGACCTAATCCAAAAGGGATACTTCACAAAAGATCAGACCGTTTTATTCTGGCATACGGGCGGTGCCCCAGAATTGTTTGCATGGGCAAATCAACTACAGGCTGTTTGAGATGAAAGCCGGGGAGAACGGCTATACTCCATAGGCATCATAATATCGAAAATTTTGGGCCATATCCGGATCAGGCCGGGCTAACATATTAAAAATTTAGAAAAGTGTTGAAAGGGGGCTTCTAATCAGGCTGTGCATTCAAATCTTAAATGTAACAAGACTTGGGGATGCTGGAGTGAGCTAAATGCGCTACGCTCCTTCAGTCTGACTTTTTGGATTCTGTAAGCTGGATATCCGGATAATACTCCTTCACACAGGTGGGACAAACGCTGTGGCTGAATTGGGTCCCCACATATTCATACATGTAGGATTCGATCTTTTTCCAATAGCCTTGGTCATCCCGGATGCTTTTACATATCGAGCAGATGGGGAGCATGGATTGGAGTGTTTTAACCTCATCCAAAGCCTCCTCCAACATTCTTTTCTCATGGTTTAATTGCTCGTAATACCAGTTCCGGGAATATTCAAGCCCGAAAGAGAGAACGGAGACAATACTGTAGGTGATAAGAAATCGAATACTGTTATCAAACGAATATGTGTAATACAGAGGGGCCATAAAGAAAAATCCGGAAATCAGTAAAGACCCGACCACCCAGATAATCCCCTCTCTATTCCCGACCAGGTAAAATGCAGCCAATGGGAAGAAATAGAACCATAAAAACGCAAACCCCCCACCGGCACCGATAACGAGTTCGTAGCAGAGCATTAAGAAAACCAACACCCCGCTTAAACGGTAGAGCCAGGTCATATGCATTACCCGTTTCAACGAAAAAAGTACCCCGCTGAAAACGACTACCACCAAGATGACGACCAGGCCCTCGAGAATGCGGCCGCTTAAGAGATCTTCTAACGCAAACAAAAAGAGAACCGGAGTGCAGATAACAATACAAAAGGCCAGGAAAGTACGTTTACGGGTTTCATCCACGCTCTGCCCCGCCATCACAAACTTATCTTGAAAAGATTTTACCAGCTTCATGCAAATCCTTTAATCCTAAGGTATTCGCGAAATATCTAACACTTAATAGTTTGTAATTAAAGATAAATTTTAGCAAAGCTATCACAATCATCCGATAAGTCAAGCTATCGCGTGGGTATACAGTCTAACATGCGCACCTTATTTTCATGGTATAAGGCCGGACACGCCACCCAAGAGATTTATCAAACAACAAAAATGGCAACTATAAGCCTACTACCATGCATGAAATTAACGGGGGAGCTTATTGGAAGAATAAAGCTGATAATGGCATCTGCATATCTTGACGCTCCACAAACAAATGGGGCTGAAACGATAAGTCGGTGTCAAACATCCTCATTGACACAGCCATCTCACCAGCCCCCTTCTCTCTTGATAAGACGATTATCAGTAGTTAATAGAGGCACGGACTATATCAGTAATTTGTGCCTTATATTTTTGGGGGACGATGAGTACCAATGGTCGTATTCTGCAGCATCAGAATTGATAAAATTGGCTTATAGCCAGCGATCTCCTAGAATCGAAAGGCCAGACCGGCGTAGTATTGCCAACCTTCAATGGAGACTTCGCCGGTAGAATCCTCGAAACTCAGAGTAGTTGCGGTTCTGCGGGCACCGATATGCAGTCCGAATTTTTTGGTAAAGAAAAGGTCGAAACCAACACGGGCATATAGCCCGGCACCAAATCCAGAATTCGACTGGGCTGTGACTTGTTCAGGCACTGTCACTTCGGGTTCGGTTTCCCTGCTGGCGTAAATAAGCAGCGGGCCAACCCCGGTACTTAACCGAATTCTCTCTGATGGTTCAAAGCTCACAAAACCGCCCCCAAAAAAGTCGATCATAAGCGAGTTGATATCAACAGATACCGCTACGGTGCCTCCACCACTGCCTGATGAGGCCGCCAGTTGTCGAACACTGCTGTCCAGACTGAAAACTCCCCCCGCCTCCAGACCATACTTGAGGGTTTCGCCGCCAAGTGGAGATTGTCCCGCTGCGCCTAAAAAATTAATCTCGTAATCATCCCCTGAGAGGTCCGCGTTTGAATTGGGAACAACCATCCTTCCATAGAAGGCCTGGCCGGCTAAGGCCTGGCTGGTATCTTTTCCTTTTGTGTCCTGAGATAAAACAGGTGTAGCCGAAAAAAGGATAAAAGACGTGCATACGATTAGAAGTAGCAATTTCCTGGTACTCATGGGCCCCACCCTCGTTTTGGAGTTATCTTGTGAGAGTTAGAATTGAGATCTAAGCACACTATTTTCTTAATTCCTAATATCATCGTAGACACTACTGTTTTATGATCAGGTCTTAGTTCATAAGGACAGCAAAAAAGACAATAACTAAAATAAACCCAGCCAGCCAAACCTAAAGTATTAAAACTGCAGGTCTTGGTTTAACCAAAGTGGTATAGATCTGGCTATGGATTTCAGGGTTTCTCCACAGAGATAGCAATCATCTCAGTTATCAGGAACACGACCTTATCACCCGTCTTGCGCTTACTCAAATCGATATCAGGGCGCACAGGATAGGTTTTGTTATTAAAGTCTTCAAAGCGCAGGGTGACCGTGCGCTTGGCCATGTCAATGGCCCAAATCGTAGCAGTAACCCTTGCGGTCTTGGCCACCAGGCCACCCGGCTGGAAGCCCTTGGGAGCCAGGGCTACCATGGTTGCTCCTCCATCAGGAATAGAGGCGCCTTCCTCATCAAGATACACGACCGTTTCTTCGGTTAAGGTGGTGGTGATGAAGTCACCAACCCAGATCTGATCAAAGTTGACGGCCTCTGGTCCCACCGTAACCGTGGTATTCTCTCCATCTTGCAGCAAGAGTGTCATTCTGCGATTAGCGGTGTCAATGGCTGTCACCTCTGCCCATACCTCAACGGTATTGACGAAGACACCGCCTGGTACGCCTTCCTGTATGGCGACAGTGCTGTCCCCTGTGGGCGCTGGTGGGGGAGAAATCGTTTTACAAGCGGTCAGGAAACATAGACCCGCAAGGAGCAGCACTAGGGTGGCAAGTTTCATCGGATGGATGACCGCGTACCTGACAGGTTTTTGTCTCATGGGTGTTCTCCTTTCTATAGGTTTGTTAGTTTCATTGCGAATCCAACAGGTTGGAACCATATCATATGATCCACGGCTCTCCTTTGTATATGCAACTGAGAACTGAATTGAAATTTGGATCAGCTTTTGGGATCAGGTCACCCGGGTTGATGTCTTACCAGGAAGAGAATTAACGTGTAACTGCTTTCATATGACAGTAAACAGTGTCATATGTCTTATACATTTTAGTACACTCACCGCGAAAAGAAACCATTGTTCCAATACTTGCCCCGGATGCTTTTATACCAAATTCGTTGGTCCGAATGATAACAATTACATTGGAGCCACATGAGATCGTTGCTTCATGATTCCCCTCAAGTCCTTCACCGCCAAGCTTTCTTAATTTCAGTATCTTGCCTCGTCCAGTAAGTAATCGTCCCGCGACCAATCGTTCATAGAAGTCTTCCATTTGTGCTTTGGTCATCTTAGTCGCCTGTGACCCCAAAATACATATATCTGTTGAAGCAAAAGTAGGCTGACACAGAAACAGAGATACTACTACCCAAATAATAATGCGTTTCATGATTACTCCTTTCATTGGCGACATTATGTATGCGCTTAATGAGGCAACAAAAAGTGGGAAAACCTGTTGTAAAACCAATATATACCTTCTAGCAAAACCTTGTGATATTTTCAATTTTGAGGGACTTTGGTGAGATGGAGATATTATTCCCATCTCACACCGCGGCCAAGTGCCACCTCGCCTACCATATATACTTTCCGGCAATGGCCTTAATCTTTTCACTGAAACTCAACTCGAAAGGCAATCGGACCTGCTCGCACTTGCTGATATCCGCTTTCAACTGGCTGCGAAGTGCTGAAATAAACGCATCATTTTTGGCGCCGTGGATAAAGACCGTCAATTCTTTACTTGTAAGCATGCTGCGTGGTGTCAGATTGGCTGATCCGATCGCGGCGATTACGCCGTCTGTCAGGAACACCTTCGCATGGCTCATTCGTGGAAAAAGAAAAATCCGGGGCGGGTTTTGTGAGCTTGTCTCCAACAGTCGATTGTTGGTGACCAGATTTGCATAAAGGTGCGTATCGGCTTGCCGCGGTAAAATCACGTCAACTTGAACGCCACGTACTGCCGCTCGATAGACCGCTGCGATGATCTTATCATCGGAAAAATAAGCGTGCTCGATGATGACATGCTTGGCAGTATGATCGATGATCTGTATCAGGGCGGTGCGGATCTCGGTAGCACTTCGGTCGTTGACCGCTACGATAAAAGGGGAAGCCGTCGGCCAGGCAACCCTCCTGAGCGCTTTTTGCTCAAATGCCTCTGACCATCGTTTGCTCCGTATCGCGGCCATATAGTCATGCCACTTTTTGTGGTATTCAGCGGCCATGTTCATACCGCCGAATATCACCACCTGCCGGTCCACGATGAAGTATTTGCTGTGATCCGTGTCCGAAAATATTTCAGTGGCGACATTGATATTTTTGTATCCTTTTAACCCTTTGCTGGTAAATACCGGACTTGGTTTGCCATTGAGCATATCACCGAGTTCGAACACCGTCCCCAGTATATCTTTGCGGATTGTCACCACCACCCCTCGATCAGCCGCTGCTTTGAGTTTTTTGACCATGCTCCGGCCGATCTGATCATCTTTCCAGATATAGGTTTGAATATAAACTGAATTTTGGGCAGCATCGATGGCGGAAAGCACTTTTCCAAAGGCGGACTCCCCGTCCACCAGCAGTTCCAGTTCGCTCAGGTCTTTGGCCGGTTTGGTAAAAAAGTCGTGGGTTAAAACGATGTCCGGTTCCGGGCCAAGGCCCAGCGGATTAAAGACAAAGGAGATTGTGCCTGCCAGCAACACTATAATAGAACCTGAAATCAGGAAAATGATTCTATGTTGACGTTTCATATGGTTAAATCTGCAAAAGAGACCTTTTGGCACCGCCATTTCGCCTTAATCGGCCAGTTTTAACCCTGAAACTGGCCGATTAAGGCCTTTTCGAAGGTGTTTGTGTACTGCTCTTTGTGCAATGTCAATTGTTTAGCGCGGTCGATCCTCGATTGTGCCGGTACCCTGTCAAGGCGATGATAACTACGCACGCCAATAATCTGGGGATCTTGTTTTGCCTCCCAGGTGGCACTTATTTCCGAAACGTTTTTCCTCCATATAGATAGTCGAAGTGCTCAGTGTTGTGATTTAAATAGTTTGTTATAGATAGGGTTGGGGATATCAGGGTTTTTGCACTGAGATAGCGATCATCTCGGTTACCCAAAATACCACCTTTTCCCCCACCTTTCGCTGGCTCAAATCGATATCAGCGCGCACTGGAAACGTCTCGGTGTGCCCGTCTTCAAAGCGCAGGGTAGCTATTCGCCTGCCTGGGTCAATCGATATGACTGTTGCAGAAAACTTTATGGTTTCGGCCACCAGACCGCCCGGTTTGGCCCCCTTAGGCGCCAACGCTACCATGGCTGCGGCGCCACCAGTCGTGGCTCCCCCTTCTTCGTCAAGATAAATGACTGTCTCTTCAGTCAAGGTGGCGGTAACCATATCGCCCGTTTGGATCTGGTCAAAGTTGACGACTTCCGGCCCAACTTTCACCTTGGTCTTCTCCCCATCCGGCAGTAGAAGCGTTAACTTGCGTTTTGCGGTGTCAACGGCGGCCACTTTCACGCTCACTTCCATGGTGTTGACGAAGACGCCACCTGGTACGCCCTCCTGTATGGCGGCAGTGCTGTCCGCGGTGGGTGCTGGTGGTGGCGAGGTCGTTTTACAAGCGAAAAGAAAGCATAAACCCGCAAGGAGCAGCGCTAGGGTGGTAAATTTCATAGGATGGAAAGCCGAGTACTTAACTAAAATTTGTCGCATGGTTGTTCTCCTTTCAATAGGTCTAATATAATGGTTACATCTTCAGTACGGCCGTGCAATGGACTGACAATAAGCGTTGTCTTCGCATCGCCTCGAGAAGAGGCAATCACAGCCCGCTGCTATCAAAATGGAAAAAAGAGCGGCGCCAGCCAAACGGTGATCACGCCGACGAGTATCGCAAGTGGTGCACCTACCTTAACAAAGTCCATGAAGCGGTACTCTCCGGGCCCCATGACCATGAGGTTGGTCTGATAAGAGGGCGGTGTCACGGCCGCGCCGATGGTCCCGGTCATCAGCGCAATGGCAAACGGCATGAAGCTGACCTCTAGCTGGCTCGCCATCGAGAGCGCAATGGGAAACATGAAGACGGCCGAGGCGGCGTTGGTGATAAGGTTGGCCATGACCACCCTGCCGATGAAGACGACAGCAAGTGAGGCCAGCGCATTCCCACCGCCCAGGTCTGTGAGAATGGTCGCGATCTTAGCCGCCAGGCCGCTCTCCGAGACGGCTGCGGCCACCCCGATGGCTGCGCCGAGTACTCCCAGGGTACTGTAGTCGATGCTCCTTGCAGCGTTCTGGATCGTCAGGCAGCGCGTCAGCAGCATGGCGCCGGTGGCCAGAAGCGCGGCATTCAGCATACTCATCCAGCCAAAGGCGGCCGCTGTGATCATGGCGGCGGTAATCGCCGAAGCAATCGCCGCCTTGTGCCAACGCCGAATGCTGTGGCCGGGAACCCGTCGCACAAGAGAAAAGCTTTGTTCGCCACGATTCACATAGAAGAACGAATCATCAGCCTCTAACACAATGACGTCTCCGACTTCGATCGTCAGGTCGCCGATTCGTCCCGCAACGGCCTCTTCGTTGCGTGAAACGGCGACCAGGCTCACACGAAAGGGGCCTTCGGGTAAAGGGAACTCAGAGACCTTTCGCCCCAGCGCCAGACTTTGTGGGGAAATCACGGCTTCGACCAGCTGGTGGCTATGACGAGCAGTTTTCATGGGATGCATGGTGTTGAGTGGCTCCAGACCGTGCGTCGTCCAGAGACTGGCGAGGCTCTCGAGCTGTGCCGACACCAGCAGAACATCGCCTTCGGACAGGGTCGTACCCGGTTCGATCGGGACCGTGGAACCATCCGCCCTGATCAGACCCACCAGCTCGAATCCGATCGGCTCGGCGAAACCGGCGATCTCGATGGTCTTCCCGGCCAGCGGCGAAGCATCCGGAATCACGAATTCCGCCCCATATGACCGCTCGACCACCGTGTCGTCCGCCTTCGTGTCCGGCGATTTCAAGAACCAGCGTGACAGAACCAGGAGTAGCATGAGTCCGAGAACCATGGCGGGCACAGCCACCCAGGAGGGGTCAAACAGGCCGATTTCCTGCAACCGGGAACTGCCGCCGGCACCCGTGGCCATGGCGTCAACGACCATACCCGCGATAATCAGGTTGGTGGCCGTGCCGATCAGCGTCGAACATCCGCCGAGAATCGAAGCAAAAGAAAGGGGTATGTACAGCTTGGCCTTGTCCAGACCGGTGCTGCGGCACAGGTCGCGAATGACAGGGATCATCATCGCCACCAGAGGCGTATTGTTCAGAAACGCGCTGCCCATGGCAACCGGCGGAAGTATCTTCAGTTGGGCCGCCAGCATTGTCTTGGGTCGGCCGATAACCTTGTCACTCAAAAGCGTAATCGCCCCGGTGGAATACATCCCTGCGGCGACCATGAAAAGGGCGCCGATAGTGATGACCCCCGGGTTGGCAAATCCGGCCAAACAGCGTTCAATGGGCGCCAATCCAAATGTAATACACAAGGTTAAGGCACCAAGAAAAACGGTCACCGGTGGCAGTTTGGTTGCCACCAGGAAAAAAAAGGTTGCGGTGAGAATTGATAGCGTCAGCCAAGCTTCAAAAGTCATGATTCACTCCCTATCACCTGATCATATAAAAGCTACCGGTCGAGGGAAACGCGCCGGGTGATTTTGTGAACCTCATAACGCTGGTCAGGGCTAGCGAGATAGTAACTGAGATCAACGGTGATGTCAGCCGATCTGACGCCCTTGGGCAGTACGAATTCTATGGATTCGGTCTTTGTCTGGTAGGGCTGGATGCTGGTATCGCGAATATTCGCAACCTTGACCTCAGCCCCGTAAAGTTGCTTCGAGCTTTTTTCGTTGGTTGCCTGAGGATGATAATGTCGCGTCTGGGTGTCGATTTTTTTCCCCTCCGGTGTCTTTGCGGTCACTTCCAGGACCACTCGGTTGTGGGACGGTCACCCGTCGGGAATCCGGTGTCCGGCAGTTGAAGCGACCTTCGTGTTCACGATGACCTTCGGTACATAGGTCTTGGCTTTCTCGAGCCACTCAAAGCCGAGGGTCTGGACATCGAGTGAAAGCGCTTCCTGCAGCAGCTTCGTTGTGTGCGGGATATCATTCCAGTTCGGCGCTATCAGATGATCCGCCAGGCCGTCAATTGGCTTCATGTGGCATTCCTGGCAGGTCTGGGAGCCGCCGGCGGGAATGTAGGCATGCAGGTAGCTGCCATAGAGGTTCGCACACTGCACGGGCTTTTCGAGCTCGAGGTTCGGCCCCGGGCCGTGGCACTGTCCGCACATAAGCGAGCGTTGCATAACTGCACTCTTCTTCACTTGCTCAAAGACCTCATCTTCGTGATCATCTATTGCGTTGACACCGTAAAGCGCAGCCGGGTCCGGTTTCCCCTCCTCGAGCCGGTGGATGATCGCCTTTTGGTTGTGGCAGACGATGCAGGTAATCTGGAGTTTGGCGATTTTGGCCGTATCCTGCGCAATGATGGCTTCGGTGATCTCAACCGCCACGGAATCTTCCGCATGGGTTAAGGCCTGCGGCAGGTGGCACTTGAAGCACGGATAGGTCTTGAGTGTCGCCTGCTTCGGATCGGCAGGCGAAAAAGGCGTTGCACCGGGCGTAGCCATCTTCGTCATATTCATGATACCCGGGGTTCCCATCATAGGGCGTGCGTGTTGAGACTTCTCCCACTGCGCATAGATGACATCATGGCAATCCGCGCAACGCGAAGAGTCGAACATAGCGGCCAGTTCATCTATTGTCTGAGCTTTCTGCGCAAACGCCTGCAGCGGACACATAATGAAAAGAATAATGCTGAGTACTTTAAACAATTGCATAACCCCACCTCCAATTTCCACGTGTTGTAAGCAAAATCAGTTATAAAGACTGAAGTAAATTGCAGAACTGTCCAGGGCAACCTTATGACCCTGACTGATCCAGGATTTTCTGCAATTCCTCTTCCTTGTCGATGGTGAGCGATGTCTTGAGAACTTGGCCCTGGAACCCCTTGAGTCTTTCCAGCACCTTGTCCGGGGTTGCCTTGCGTACCAGAACAAACAGGGCCGAGGTCCCGGGGGTCAGCATCTCACCGAGTTCCTGCATGAATTTGTCATCGATACCGACATCGGTCAATTTGCCGGACAGCGCCCCGGCACCGGCGCCGACTGCCGCACCGACCAAGGGGGTGAGGAATATCATGCCGATGAGCATTCCCCAGAAGCTCCCGCTCACGGCGCCCGCGGCGGTCAGATTCATGGCCTGGTGCAGCTTGACCTTGCCCTTGTCGTCTTTGGTCACCACGACCACGTCTTCCATCTCGATGAGGTATTCTTTTTGAAGTTTTACCAGTTCCGCGCGCATTTCAAAGGCCGTGTGTTCATTGTCAAATCCAATTGCGATCAAGTCACTCATGATGTCCTCCTGGTTTTATGGGTTAAAGCCTTGGCATTACGCGCCTTGTCGAATTCATGATCGGCCAAGCCACTGATTTTTTAGGCCTCTTGCTTGGTAATGTTCCCGGTATGGATCTGTGCCGGATTGGATTGGGGTCGGGCCACAGCAACCTTTTGTTAAATCAACAAAAAACATCTTTTGGCACCGCCATTGCGACCTTAATCGGCCAGTTTTACCCCCAAAGCTGATGGTCCCGTAAAAAGCCTTTAGCCCGTCATGCCGAACTTGATCCGGCATCCAGAAGTATCTGAAATCACTGGATCCCGGCCTTCGCCGGGATGACAAACAAAATCGAAATTCGACTTTTACAGATCCATCAAAACTGTCCGATTAAGACCTTTTCGAAGGCGTTTGCGTGCTGCTCTTTGTTCAATGTCTATTACTTAGCGTGGCCCGACCCTCGATTGTTGCTTCGTTCGAAAATACGGATCCATGCCGAATCCGCGCTCCATCTACAGATCAAAGCTGGGATTCGATGGGCAGCCATTTCACGATGCCGACGGTCAGTTTCTGCATGGTGGTGGCATAGGGTTCCTTTTCAAAAACAACATCCGGGCCACCCTGCCCCCCCACCCATTGCATGTTTTGGCGACCGCCCTGGCGTGAAAAACGGACTTCGAATGCCACCTTGTTTACGTTCTCCTCGAAATTTTTCGCGGCGGCACCGGCAACGGCCGCGTCATGAAAGACCAGCCCGATCTCGTTGTTGATATTCAGGGAACGCTGATCAAAATTGAAAGACCCGACAAACATGATTTCACCGTCAAACACCATGGTCTTGGCGTGCAGGCTGGACTTCGCGAGGCCGGGTAGCCAGGTGAACCTTTTGCCTTCGCGGTCTTTCAGGGACTCATCCAGCTCAAATAGGCGAACGCCGCAACGCAGCAAAGAACGGCGGTATTTCGAGTAACCGGCATGCACTGCCGACACATCGTTTGATGCCAGGGAGTTTGTCAGTATACTCACCTTAATGCCATCCTGACTTAGCTTACACAACGCCTCGGTAGCCCTGTCGCCGGGTACAAAGTAGGGCGACACGATGTCCACGGTTTTCTTCGCGCTGGTGATGTACGGGGCGAGTTGGGAGATGAGCAATTGGTCTCTGCCGGCTTTTTTAAGACCTTCCTCTTGCGGTGAGTCATGGATCACCCGAGCTTCAGACCAACTGAAAACGACAGAGCCGTCCTTCAGCGCTTTGGCCAGATCTGAATCGGTTAAAGCCTTGACATAGTTTGATGTGGCTTGCTTTTCTCCGAACGCGCTTTTCTTAGAACGCAGAGCAGACAGATCCTGGTCCGTGCCCTGGTGCACCAGGATGTTCACCGGGTAAGCATGGGAGGCGTTCCAATAAGCATCGAACTCGTTTGATACCGCGCCCACCGGCGGTCCAATCGACAATACATCGATGTCGGTAAAAGCGACGTCCGTATCCGCGTCGAAATATTCGTTACCAATATTCCTGCCGCCCAAAATCGTGGCCTGGTTGTCCGCCGTGAAGGACTTGGCATGCATGCGGTAATTAATTTTGGTCGCCCGTACGATGGACTGGAGCATGCGGCTTCTGCCCCGCTTCCATGGATTCCACAAACGCACTTCGATGTTTTCATGCGCATCCAGTCCCACCCAGGTATCCTCGTTTTCGTTACCGTAAATGTCGTCGATCAACATGCGTACCCGGACACCGCGGTCAGCGGCTTTAATGACTTCGTAGGTGAGCAGGCCGCCGACCGTATCCTGGTGGTACATATAGTATTGAATATCAAGGCTTTTTTCCGCCAGACGGGCCAACAGTACACGGGCAACGAAGGCGTCGCGCCCGCGGCTTAGCAGGAGCACACCTGATTTACCGGGGTTGCTGGATAGTTGACCTTCAAATAGCCTGCCCATCCGGGTGACCTGTCCGTCATCGATCTTGTAGGACTGGTTGCGCTTGGTTATGTCAGGTAGGCGATAGATTGTGTTCATTACCATGTACCCTCCTACAAGAAGGAATAATAGTGTTCCAATAAGTCCAAGCCAGCGTTTCCTTATCTTCCCAGTGGTCATGTCTATCGCACCTCCGCTTTGCCTATCTGTTAGGCGATCAACATTTTCCGGAGATTGGGATTGCTGGGATTGGGGTCGGGCCACAGCAACCTTTTGTTAAATCAACAAAAAACATCTTTTGGCACCGCCATTGCGACCTTAATCGGCCAGTTTTACCCCTAAAGCTGATGGTCCCGTAAAAAGCCTTTTGCCCGTCATGCCGGACTTGATCCCCGCTGAAGTCGGGATCTAGGACCGGCATCCATAAGTATCTGAAATCACTGGATCCCGGCCTTCGCCGGGATGACAAACAAAATCGAAATTCGACTTTTACGGATCCATCAAAACTGGCCGATTAAGGCCTTTTCGAAGACGTTTGTGTGCTGCGCTTTGTTCAATGTCAATTACTTTGCGTGGTCCGACCCTCGATTGCCTAAGGGCACACATATGAATCCGTAAGCGCCATTGTGCCCGTCACAATAAGGCCAGGCACAACCATAGGATTGCCGTTGGTAAAAGCGCCGCCATCAACAGTCGCAGCGGTGCCACGACACCATCAAAATGCTTCTTGAGTAAGGCCTGACCAGCGGGATTCGGCGCGTTGGCGATGATGGTTAACCCCCCGCCTGCTATTGCTCCGGCAACGACCGCGTATTTTAGACTATCGGTGAATCCGGGAACCAGCGTGCACAGGTAGGTGATGGCGGCATTGTCGTTGAACGACGTCAGCACTGTTGTGCTGATCATGAGCATTCCTTCCGACAGATTGCTCAGCACCGGTGCAATCCACCACGCCTGCAGGCCTCCATGAATAACCAGGCCTGCAAGGAAAAATCCTACTAGCAGGGCCGGACGCAGGTAGATCCGATTCTGATACTGGGAGCTGATCTGTGCAAATCCGAGAAAGAATAGAAAGCCGAGAATGAACAACTCTGGATAATGGGCGTTGGAAATGGTCCACACCATGAAAAGGATATGTACTATGGTAATCCAGGCGGGAACGGGATCATCACGCTTGTCCCAATCCGGATCCATAAACTCTGCGCGCTCCTCATCGCGAAGCAGGATGGGCAGGAACCGACGAGTTCGGTACAGCTTGGCTTCCTCGAAGCGCTTATTGGTCGCTTCTTTGATTAATTCCCGATCAAAGCCCAACGCTTCCGGCTCCGACAGGTCGGTACTTTTCATTCTCTTGCGAATGGCCCCGCCAAATTTCTCTGCAGCAGCGCGCATGGTATCGACCAGCTTGTCCTTTTCTTCTCCCTGGCCTACAGCTTCAGCCCAAGCGGCTTCCGTCGCCTGCTGCGTAATATATTTTTGTTCGATCTTGTCCTTTAGTTCCCGGAGCGCAAAGGCCTGCTGCATGGCGGCCAGCTCTTTGCGGAACAGCCAGAAGTACAGGCTGTTGCTGATCAGGATCCCAATGATCACTTTCCATCCAAAATTGGCCATCATGAAACCAGCGCTCCAGTTCCAGGGCCCGGCAACCATTAGAACCGGCGGGGCAGCGAAATTGGTCAACACGCCGCCCACCGAAATATTAACGAAAAGAAGCGCGAGCGTGGCGTATCTGAACCTGGTGCTTGGCCCAAGCTCATAGAACTTTTGCGACAACAACATGGCGCAGATGGTAATTGCGGCAGGCTCGGTGATGACCGATCCGAGTAGCGGACCGAGGGTCAATAGGGTAAACCAAAGCCCTGCCAGCGCTCCGCCGAACAGCTTCGCCACACCCGACATCATCGTCTCGGCGAGTCTCAGTATCGGGCGCGTCGATGCAAGCACCATGATGACAACAATGAATGCCGCCTCTGTGAGGTTGACGCCGCCATGGATATAATGGACGGCAGGGGACCAGCCATGGAACAATATGATCGTTAGCATCAGTGGCACGAGCCAGATGCCAAATATGACCTCGACCTCCCCCAGGAAGTGTAGCAATTCAGCAGCCATGTCTACGGATCCCTCATCTGCCTCCCCATTACTGATTTTTTCAGCGTGGCGGCGCTGTCGCCGGCGGCTGATATCCGAAATCTTGCCTGCCAGGAATGTATGAATAATGGCGAGTAGGAAGATGATTGCGGCAATCAGATTTATGGGTTCTGTCCGGATTCGGTGCAGCAGGATCTGTGGGATGCCCTCCAAATGGGCATCGTCGTAGCTCGCCAAGCTTGGCGGGAATTCTTGAGTATGGGCATTGGTAACCGAATCGCTGCACATACCTATGGCCGGCAGTAGAACCACCAGCACCGTGGCCAGGAATAGGACTTTATTTTTCATACCTTATCACTCCGGAGATTATCTTTTTTGCTGTAATGGTCGATTTTTGGTTTAGGAAATTCAGGCTATTTATTCATGGGCCTAAACGGAATATATGCTTCCTTTCTCCACCACTTAACCAAATTACAATGAGCTGGAAAAGGGGTAAAAAAATGATTCACTCCTTAGCCTGTCCTACAAACATTTAGGCCGACGTCAAGCTTCGAAACTAGCCGAAGAGCGGCGGTTTGCCTTCGACTGCACGCTGGCCAACGTCAAGCTTCTCAGGCGCCTTTCCAGTCAATCTGTATCTATATTGGAGGACAAGTAGAATAACGTTCGATCCGAGACTTAATACCACCAATGACCAGATCCAAATATCGCCACGAGGCAAAGGCTCAACCAACGATACAGGTATTTCAAAAGTCGATATTGTAACTACATAAATCATATAGAATACCAAGCTATAGGCCCTCGCCTGCAGCCAGGCAAATTTTCCGCTCACTACATAAAGCGCGATAATGGTAGGGACTGGAATAACCGCAAGCGCTGTGTAGTGAACTGTGTTGGGAAAATTCAAGTATACAAAGCAGATGTTCCATAAGTCATAGGCAATAATCCACGCTATCGTCATTCCCGGCCATTGAAAGTTGTGAGGTTTCTTGTCATCAATCCTGATCGTCGACCAAAGGTAGATGGTGAGGACATTCAAGAAGCCCGCAAGCGCATTCAACTTATTGGGTAGATGAGGCTGACTAAAGTCCTGTGTAACGGCTTCAAAGATGTTGAACGCCAGACCAAACACAACGAGAAAGACACCATATTTGATGTACTTAGGTTTAAGGTTGAACCTGGTTATCGTTATGAACATCGCACCAACTATGATTGCGATAAGTTTGGCGTAACGAAACCAGCCCATGTCTGAAGTCATTCATACAGGAATCAGGAGAATTGGTAATCCGACAAAGAAGAAGCATGGAGCCCACTTGTAGCGACTTGTTACTTCAGCACCCACAAATAACATAACAAATATGAGCGCAATATTTAACCTGAAAAAGTTAAGATCTTCCCAAACAGTTTGAGATAGACGATAAGCGCCATCCCTGGCCCCAAAAGAAGACCAGGGTATGGCGCGCGGTCGTCCTCTCGGGTATAAATGTTTTGCCGAACAATAATACCCAAAGGAGGACACAATGACCGCAACTAAGAAGTTAGCACACAAACGCCTGACCTTG
>Ga0209428_1000134_pt1 | contig 17124 bp, 4 predicted proteins | sample OlaalgELextract1_2_FD_187377 | JGI IMG/M metagenome (GOLD analysis project Ga0209428, IMG submission 187377) | Olavius algarvensis symbiont microbial communities from Tuscany, Italy - Type G ELBA extract 1 (SPAdes) (version 2) | ecosystem: Host-associated > Annelida > Digestive system >...
GACTAAATTAAAAGGAGCCAGTGTCTGGCCTTTTAATGCACGCAGTAAAGTGCCTACAGGCTGAATCTGTCATATATGATCATTGTACCGGTACTGTAAAGAAAAAAATAGATCAATGTCAACTGCCGTGATATCTAGGGCAATTTTTACGTGCCCCGGCCGGGCCGGGCCAGTTTTTACGCTTGACCCCAAACTCCGCAGTTGCGCGGCCGTTGCGTTGTTTCTAGTCACCAACGCAACGGTCGCAACTGTCAATAATTTATTGCACAAGTCGCTACATGTGCATAATATAGAACATAGATGTAAAATTAAAAATCACCTTTATTGCCCCAAACATAAATACTTTCACTCAACAATCACATTATATGGCCGGACCGTCGGCAGCACAGGTATTCTGCGTAATGTGAAACGGAACAATGCGAGACGATATTTTGAGAAACGCGTCGAGAAAACGCGTTTGGCTTACTTGTGTGATTCGTGAAAATCTGAACACGTCCTTGAAAACAAGAAGCTCAGCTATCCCAGAGAGGACGCGCGTTGCGCCGTGTCGCTGGAAATGTTGCCAAGTTACTCAAGGTCACTCAAGGTCATTTGAAATGTATACGGACGTGTGTAATCGTAAGTATATAATTTATGTAAGTTTCCATTAGTATTCCATTGTAATTGTCTCTCTCCCGTACCGTTTCTGAGATATTTAATGTTCAATGATGGCGTGGCTTTGGATTAGCCTAAATCTGCGTTATTAGGGATATACAAACCAGCAGATGAGATAGGTAAATGTTACGCGCGGAAGTTCCAATTACCACCTGAACCACGCTATATGCTTGCTTCGTATACCGTCTTGCACGATCACAGAGATTCTCTTTGAATTTCGTTCCAAAATTTTATATCCGAGTTCAGTGCAAAATGTTGCCAAAAAGTTTACCCTTCGGTAGGATGCACTGCAGGGCCGTATTTAAGCAAGCATCTTTATTTGCCCAATTAATAAACATAGATATAATATCGATGAATAAGTACGTACAAGGGCAGGCTGCCAGAAAAGCCCATAAGGCCCAACATTGCTGGCCGCCTTGCAAAAAAATCTACTAAAAAACAAACAAACAAACATATACATGGGGTTCAACCGCCCCCCGCCCAAATTCTGACGAAAAAAGTTCAATGTAGCCTATATCAGTTTATGCAAACTTTTGACAGTTAATTAATTAAACATCCAGTCAAAATAGTTGTTGTCAGGTGCTTGATTTTATGCTCTAAATTTGCCAAAAATCGTTTGTCAGCCGGGCTCTGCCCAGACCCCCTGGAGAAACTCACAGCGCTCTCCCAGGCCCCCTAGCTAGATAATGGGGGAAGGGAGGGGAAAGGGGAGATGGAAGGGCAAAAGGAGGAGAGAAGGATGGGGAGAAAGGGGCATGGAGAAGGAGGGGAGTGGAAGGAAGCGGGAGGGAAGGGGAGGGGAGGAGCATCCTCTCGGAATAAAAATTCTGGTTACGGCCCTGATGCAGTGGCAGCGGTGGGATCCTACTTAAAAGAAAAATAATTCTTTTGTATAAATTTCAGACTGTGTTATTCTTAATTAATTGGTAGGCTACGTGTGTATCCTTCGTAAAAAATATACACTGTATTGTATCATTCGATGTATCGTATTAAACTGATTAACAGTTAGCGTAATGCGCAGTTCTTAGAGTAGTACTTGCGTTACAACTAGTGTGTTTGTGTGTAATAATTATAATTCACGTTTCTCATTTGGTGCGCAAATATGGATCAGTTAACTACTGATCAGCAAGAAAATTTACGCAAGAGTAGTACCGATCGTCTCAGAATAATGGCTGCACGTATGGAGGAAGTTAGTGATGAAGACGTGATGGCCATGGACAGACCAGAACTTTTACAGGTAGTGGCGCATGGTATATTAGCGAGTAAAGAGTCAGACAAGGCAGCGACCCCTAAACTTGAGTCACAGCGGTCAGACCGTTTGAGGGAGATAGAATTGCAGCTCGAATTAAAACGTATAGAGGTTGCAGCAGAAAATAAACGTATAGAAGCTGAACAAGAATTAGAATACAGACGTTTAGAGATGGAAAATAAACGTCTAGAGATTGAACAGGCACATAAGCGCCGTGAAATGGAAATGGAATTAGAACGTAAGAAGTTGGAAGTAGAAATGAAACGCATAGAACATGAAGCAATGATGGCGGAGATGGTTGGAAATCACGGTGAAGGTCAAGAAGTTCAAGAGGGTAATGATCATGAGACCTTGGTTAGAGTTGGGCATGCTCGTCCCAGAGTCGAAACCATGGCCGATAGAATAAAACGTTACGGATCTGCTATGAAGCAGGTTATTTCGCCTATGACAAACGACGCCTCTGACCTACCTCAATTTTTTGAAAATATTGAGGCCATATTTCTGTCGTTCGAGGTTCCATACGATTTGCGCGCCAAACTGTTATTACCCCATTTGTCACAAAAGGCACGAACTCTTACGGCTCGTTTGACTGCCGAAGAGATGGATAATTATGAGGGTGTTAAAGATTTCTTATTGTCAGAATTTAAGTTAACTCCACGTGAGTATAAGCATCGTTTCGACAATGCAACTAAACGCCCTGATGAGACATTTGTATTTTTTACCGCAAGATTACGTAATAATTTACGTTACTATCTACGCAGTCGCGAAGTCGGCAACGATATCGAGAAATTAAAAGACTTACTAATTGCAGATAAGCTGAAGAGCGTACTTCCTATTGGTGCTTTGAATTACGTTCTTAGTCTAGAAGGTGCTGATTGGTTTGACCCCAAACATGTTGCTGATTTAGCGGACACTTTTGTGAGTAATCGTCCGCATAATTATCAGCACAATACTCAGCATTCGCAACGTTTTGTTGGAAGCGCTTATGTCCAAAATAGGTCTCCTAAACGCTATAATGTTGGCCCTCGATCCCCAAAAACTGGGAGGCGGCCATACAACCAAGCAGGCATTAGACCTAGGGAAGGGCAGACACAGCCAAGGAGATGTTATGTTTGTAATAAGATCGGGCATATTGCTAAATTCTGTCCCGAGGCGAAAAACAAGCAAACTGCGAGCACAGATGCCACAGTTTCACAGGTACAGGTGAGGAGTGACGCATTAGAAGTCGCACAGGTAAATCAGTGTACTGGCAGTACGATCGATACGTGTATCACATCGTTGCCATATAGGACTATTGTCAAGACCGGGTTGTGTTTGACACATCCGTCCACTGAGGTCGAGACAGGAGTTAAGTCCGATGAAAACACGCATAGTGACTGGGAATTTTCTGATTTTCCGACCGTGGAAAATAATTTCACAACCGCCACGCGAGTGAATAGACTGAAACTTGCCCAATTGCAGTACATTGACATTTCTGTACAGAATGTTTCAACGCGTGCTCTATTAGATTCCGGTGCTCAAGTAACAGTTATCAGCCGTTCTCTGTACGATAAAATTAAACCGGACATTTGTGGATATGTTAATTTGCAAGGCGTTATCGGCGAAAGCACACGCGTGCCACTCGTTAATGTTGTAATGAAAGCACGTGAAGGCCCCGATTTTGTTAATTTGGCCGATGGTGTTCAAGTGACATGTGCAGTTGCACCGATGTCCAGTGTTACACATGACGTGATTTTGCCTGTTGATGTGGTTAAAGACATTCAACGCCTACCGACTATAAATGTGCTGAGTTGTATGACTGATGTTAATGTGAGTGGGTTGAAGGTGATTGAATGTAATGAAGGTCATGTCAATGATATTGGCGATGAGGATGATCACATTGATAATGAAGGTGATGATGATGACAGTAAAGGACACGAATCAAACGTCACTAGTGATGGGCAAACAGAAATTTACAACGTTGACCGATTACTTGACAACACTGAAATGACTGATCAGGTCGAGTTAATTAAAGAGCAGCATGATGATCCCACTTTATCAAATTGTTGGGACATGGCGAAGGTTGGCAAGGGAGGTTTCGTTGTGGAACAAGGATTATTGTTTCATAATGATAAAGTCGAAGGACAAAAGGTTTGTCAGTTGTGTGTGCCTGAATGCAGACGTGCTAGTGTGATGCGTTTGGCGCATGACTCTGTATTTAGTGGCCACCTCGGACAACGGAAAACACGTGAACGTATACGTTTATCGTTTTATTGGCCAGCTATGAGGCAAAGCGTACAACAATATGTTAACAGTTGTCATAATTGTCAATTACGTTCACGACCCACTAAACTGGATCGGGTTCCCATCACACCTATCACCAGAGTAGAAGTCCCTTTTCAAGTGTTAAATATGGACTGTATCGGTCCCATTGATCCACCGTCAGCGCAAGGCCATCGCTATTGTTTAACCATTGTTGACAATTGTTCTCGTTGGCCTGCTGTATATGCTCTCAAATCATTAACCGCACGGGCTGTTTGTGATGCGCTTCTCGATTTGTTTGCCAATGTGGGTATTCCGTCAAAGATTGTCAGTGATAACGGAAGTAATTTCAATAGTCAGTTAACGCGCGAACTGCTTACTCGACTCGGTTGCAGTCCAGTATTTGCCACGCCGGGGCATCCTCAAACATCCGGACTCGTAGAACGATTTAACAAAACATGCAAAGAAATGTTGCATCATGTGATTCAACAACATAAGAGACAATGGCATAAGATCATACCATTAACGGCTTGGGCTCTTCGTGAGATACCCAATGCCACTACAGGAATATCACCATATGCTCTTGTATATGGCAGATTACCAAGGGGGCCACTCGCTGTTCTGAAGGAATCGTGGATCGGACAGCGTGACGTCATGCCGATTCTTGCCAAGCCAGTTGAACAGTATATGACCGACTTACAGCATCGTTTACGCCAAGCAGCTGATTGGGCCCGGTTACATGCCGAGCATGGACAGGCAGTGTATGCGCATAATCATAACCTCCGGTCACGTGACAAACATTTTATTGAAGGCGATACCGTTATCGTGTTGGACGACGAACACTCCGGAAAACTGAGTCGGCGGTGGCATGGTCCAGCCACGGTTGTCCGCGTGAAGTCGCCGTACAGTTATCTCATCGACATGGGTGATGGACGAGTCAAGCACATCCATGCCAACAAGATGCGAAAGTATACCGCGCGTGTTCAAGGTTGTAATGTTATCAGTGAACATGATGATGAATTTGGTCGCGTTCTTGTTCCAGTTACTGAGTCTACTGTTGATTTGCCGAGTAATCGTGTTGATCGTGATAAATTGTCACATTTAGATGATGATCAGCACAAACAGTTGCTTAATTTGCTTGATGAATTTGCAGATTGTTTTGACGATAAACCCGGTTTGTGCGAAATAACTGAACATAAAATCCAGGTCACTACGGATTTTCAGCCAAAACGTATGCGTCCTTACCGCATACCTGAAATATTAAAACCGGAAGTTGAAAAACAAATCAAAGAACTTTTAGATGCTGGTCTCATTGTCAAGTCTCATAGCCCAATGGCTAGTCCTTTGGTTTGTGTTGCGAAGAAGCAAGGTGGTGTGAGACTTGCTTGTGATTATAGATATGTAAATTCATACACTGTGGCTGATCAGTATCCTTTGTGTACTGTCGATGAAGTTATTAGGAAAGTAGGTCAAGGTCGTTTCATTAGCGTGTTTGATGCTAAAAGTGGCTACTGGCAATTGAAGGTCAACCCAGAATGTCGCTGGTTAACTGCATTTGTTACACACGAAGGTTTGTATGAATGGGTTCGTATGCCATTTGGCTTGCGCAATGCTGGCGCGACATTTGTGCGTGCAGTTACCGACATACTGCGACCTTTACAGCGTTTTTCTGGAGCATATGTGGACGATATGGCTGTTGGATCAGAATCATGGTTAAGACACATTGGAGATTTAAGACAGTTCTTAACAACTGTACACAATGCTGGTCTAACTCTCAATTTGTGTAAATGTGAATTTGCGAAAGCTGAGGTGCACTTACTTGGTCATATTGTGGGATCCGGGAGCAAACGGGCAGACCCACAGCGGTTAAATGCCATTGCTACAATGTCTCGTCCCACCACTAAGAAGGAGTTACGACGAATGTTGGGTGCTTTGGGATACTATAGAGAGTACATCCCACATTTCGCACAGATAGCTAGGCCGTTAAGTGATTTGACTACTAAACGTACGCCCAATGTCATTGAATGGAATGAGGAGTGCGAACATGCGTTTGTTGAGTTGCAAGGGAAATTGTGCTCTCCTCCTGTGCTTGTATTACCATATGTTGGAAAACCATTTGAATTGCATACTGATGCAAGTGGAGGGGCAGTTGCAGCAACATTGGGCCAGCGTAATGACCAGGGACAGGAACACCCCATTGCGTTTGCTAGCCAAAAGTTATCTGGTTCCCAATTAAATTGGGCCATCATTGAAAAGGAAGCATATGCCATCATTTGGGCATTAAACCGTTTCCGTGACGTTGTGTTTGGTTCACACATTTCTGTGCACTGTGATCACAATCCTTTACAATATATAAGGGAGTGTGCCCCAAAAAGTGCAAAATTGTTGCGCTGGGCGCTTGCCCTTCAAGAATTTGACATTGATGTGAAATACACTAAGGGGTCACAGAATGTGGTTGCCGATTTCTTGTCGAGAGTATAACCCTATCTCGTGTTGATTTCTGAGAGTGTTCATTGAAAGTTTATGGAGTGTGTATTTTTTTGAGTGTGTATTGAGAGTATATTTGAATTGTAAGAACTCTTTGTATTAATGAGTTATTATTGTATTTGTTCGAATCTATGTGCATTAGATGAACGTGATATATAGATTCACATTTGGTATTGATATATTTGATATTTATGTCTTTGATACGGATACTTACTGTGCATATTGTACTGTTTGCATATTGTGTTTGTTGATACATGCTATTTACTCTAATCTAATGTGATTACTGTTGCAGTAATGTAACATTACTGCATTATTGCAATGTTTAATCATTTGTCACATTATATTACTGCGTGATATTGATGTATTGTAATATATTATGTTGATTTATGAATGTCGATGCATAATCTGTGATGATCACATTGACATTAGTTGTATTTGATTACTTATTATGTAATTACGATTGTATTGTGATAAAACATGTGATTTTGAAGCATACGAATCAGGCGATAATTTGTTTGGTATTTGACATTTAGAGTGTATTTTTGTGTTGATATGTCAAGTCTTATATCAGACGTGGTATGACATAAGACTTCATTCAAAGGGGGGAGGAATGTAAGGATGCGATTCTTTCGTGTTTTAGTTCCTTCACCTGGCTGGAAACTAGACCAGGGCGAGTTCTAGTTATGTACGTTGACGACAAGTTTAGCGCCACGGGCAGTCGGACAGTCTCGTGCATTGTAAGCTGTGAAGTCGTACTCTGTAGGTTGACACGTTGTCGGGCGAGCCTATTGTCTATTATGTGTACTGAATAGGCGAGTAACAGTTTGATTGTCTCGTCACGGTCTGGTCGAACGTGTCTAATACTGTATATAAAGGCCACATCGTAAGGACACAGAGACATATAATGAGAGGAGAGAAATGTACGTGTTGTGTGACTCGTGTCTGGAGATTTGAGTGGCATGATATGATGTCAATGGGACATTTGATGCGTGGTGCTATATGATGACAATGGAGATTGCTGAGTGGCGTTGTATTATTACAATGGGATATTTCGCTGTATAATGACGATGGCCGTGGTCGTGGTATGTTGATAATTGTTGTTCATTGATTTGTCGAGCGCATGTATGTATTTGGCGCCTTAGCAATGTATTCTTTGTATTTGAGTTTGCTTTTACATGTTATCTTCAATAAATTTTATATAAACCAAAATTCTTATTAATATTTTCACGTAGTAATTAACAGATCGCTCTGCACGTTATCACATTTGGTGGCAGCGGTGGGATCCTACTTAAAAGAAAAATAATTCTTTTGTATAAATTTCAGACTGTGTTATTCTTAATTAATTGGTAGGCTACATGTGTATCCTTCGTAAAAAAATATACACTGTATTGTATCATTCGATGTATCGTATTAAACTGATTAACAGTTAGCGTAATGCGCAGTTCTTAGAGTAGTACTTGCGTTACAACTAGTGTGTTTGTGTGTAATAATTATAATTCACGTTTCTCATTTGGTGCGCAAATATGGATCAGTTAACTACTGATCAGCAAGAAAATTTACGCAAGAGTAGTACCGATCGTCTCAGAATAATGGCTGCACGTATGGAGGAAGTTAGTGATGAAGACGTGATGGCCATGGACAGACCAGAACTTTTACAGGTAGTGGCGCATGGTATATTAGCGAGTAAAGAGTCAGACAAGGCAGCGACCCCTAAACTTGAGTCACAGCGGTCAGACCGTTTGAGGGAGATAGAATTGCAGCTCGAATTAAAACGTATAGAGGTTGCAGCAGAAAATAAACGTATAGAAGCTGAACAAGAATTAGAATACAGACGTTTAGAGATGGAAAATAAACGTCTAGAGATTGAACAGGCACATAAGCGCCGTGAAATGGAAATGGAATTAGAACGTAAGAAGTTGGAAGTAGAAATGAAACGCATAGAACATGAAGCAATGATGGCGGAGATGGTTGGAAATCACGGTGAAGGTCAAGAAGTTCAAGAGGGTAATGATCATGAGACCTTGGTTAGAGTTGGGCATGCTCGTCCCAGAGTCGAAACCATGGCCGATAGAATAAAACGTTACGGATCTGCTATGAAGCAGGTTATTTCGCCTATGACAAACGACGCCTCTGACCTACCTCAATTTTTTGAAAATATTGAGGCCATATTTCTGTCGTTCGAGGTTCCATACGATTTGCGCGCCAAACTGTTATTACCCCATTTGTCACAAAAGGCACGAACTCTTACGGCTCGTTTGACTGCCGAAGAGATGGATAATTATGAGGGTGTTAAAGATTTCTTATTGTCAGAATTTAAGTTAACTCCACGTGAGTATAAGCATCGTTTCGACAATGCAACTAAACGCCCTGATGAGACATTTGTATTTTTTACCGCAAGATTACGTAATAATTTACGTTACTATCTACGCAGTCGCGAAGTCGGCAACGATATCGAGAAATTAAAAGACTTACTAATTGCAGATAAGCTGAAGAGCGTACTTCCTATTGGTGCTTTGAATTACGTTCTTAGTCTAGAAGGTGCTGATTGGTTTGACCCCAAACATGTTGCTGATTTAGCGGACACTTTTGTGAGTAATCGTCCGCATAATTATCAGCACAATACTCAGCATTCGCAACGTTTTGTTGGAAGCGCTTATGTCCAAAATAGGTCTCCTAAACGCTATAATGTTGGCCCTCGATCCCCAAAAACTGGGAGGCGGCCATACAACCAAGCAGGCATTAGACCTAGGGAAGGGCAGACACAGCCAAGGAGATGTTATGTTTGTAATAAGATCGGGCATATTGCTAAATTCTGTCCCGAGGCGAAAAACAAGCAAACTGCGAGCACAGATGCCACAGTTTCACAGGTACAGGTGAGGAGTGACGCATTAGAAGTCGCACAGGTAAATCAGTGTACTGGCAGTACGATCGATACGTGTATCACATCGTTGCCATATAGGACTATTGTCAAGACCGGGTTGTGTTTGACACATCCGTCCACTGAGGTCGAGACAGGAGTTAAGTCCGATGAAAACACGCATAGTGACTGGGAATTTTCTGATTTTCCGACCGTGGAAAATAATTTCACAACCGCCACGCGAGTGAATAGACTGAAACTTGCCCAATTGCAGTACATTGACATTTCTGTACAGAATGTTTCAACGCGTGCTCTATTAGATTCCGGTGCTCAAGTAACAGTTATCAGCCGTTCTCTGTACGATAAAATTAAACCGGACATTTGTGGATATGTTAATTTGCAAGGCGTTATCGGCGAAAGCACACGCGTGCCACTCGTTAATGTTGTAATGAAAGCACGTGAAGGCCCCGATTTTGTTAATTTGGCCGATGGTGTTCAAGTGACATGTGCAGTTGCACCGATGTCCAGTGTTACACATGACGTGATTTTGCCTGTTGATGTGGTTAAAGACATTCAACGCCTACCGACTATAAATGTGCTGAGTTGTATGACTGATGTTAATGTGAGTGGGTTGAAGGTGATTGAATGTAATGAAGGTCATGTCAATGATATTGGCGATGAGGATGATCACATTGATAATGAAGGTGATGATGATGACAGTAAAGGACACGAATCAAACGTCACTAGTGATGGGCAAACAGAAATTTACAACGTTGACCGATTACTTGACAACACTGAAATGACTGATCAGGTCGAGTTAATTAAAGAGCAGCATGATGATCCCACTTTATCAAATTGTTGGGACATGGCGAAGGTTGGCAAGGGAGGTTTCGTTGTGGAACAAGGATTATTGTTTCATAATGATAAAGTCGAAGGACAAAAGGTTTGTCAGTTGTGTGTGCCTGAATGCAGACGTGCTAGTGTGATGCGTTTGGCGCATGACTCTGTATTTAGTGGCCACCTCGGACAACGGAAAACACGTGAACGTATACGTTTATCGTTTTATTGGCCAGCTATGAGGCAAAGCGTACAACAATATGTTAACAGTTGTCATAATTGTCAATTACGTTCACGACCCACTAAACTGGATCGGGTTCCCATCACACCTATCACCAGAGTAGAAGTCCCTTTTCAAGTGTTAAATATGGACTGTATCGGTCCCATTGATCCACCGTCAGCGCAAGGCCATCGCTATTGTTTAACCATTGTTGACAATTGTTCTCGTTGGCCTGCTGTATATGCTCTCAAATCATTAACCGCACGGGCTGTTTGTGATGCGCTTCTCGATTTGTTTGCCAATGTGGGTATTCCGTCAAAGATTGTCAGTGATAACGGAAGTAATTTCAATAGTCAGTTAACGCGCGAACTGCTTACTCGACTCGGTTGCAGTCCAGTATTTGCCACGCCGGGGCATCCTCAAACATCCGGACTCGTAGAACGATTTAACAAAACATGCAAAGAAATGTTGCATCATGTGATTCAACAACATAAGAGACAATGGCATAAGATCATACCATTAACGGCTTGGGCTCTTCGTGAGATACCCAATGCCACTACAGGAATATCACCATATGCTCTTGTATATGGCAGATTACCAAGGGGGCCACTCGCTGTTCTGAAGGAATCGTGGATCGGACAGCGTGACGTCATGCCGATTCTTGCCAAGCCAGTTGAACAGTATATGACCGACTTACAGCATCGTTTACGCCAAGCAGCTGATTGGGCCCGGTTACATGCCGAGCATGGACAGGCAGTGTATGCGCATAATCATAACCTCCGGTCACGTGACAAACATTTTATTGAAGGCGATACCGTTATCGTGTTGGACGACGAACACTCCGGAAAACTGAGTCGGCGGTGGCATGGTCCAGCCACGGTTGTCCGCGTGAAGTCGCCGTACAGTTATCTCATCGACATGGGTGATGGACGAGTCAAGCACATCCATGCCAACAAGATGCGAAAGTATACCGCGCGTGTTCAAGGTTGTAATGTTATCAGTGAACATGATGATGAATTTGGTCGCGTTCTTGTTCCAGTTACTGAGTCTACTGTTGATTTGCCGAGTAATCGTGTTGATCGTGATAAATTGTCACATTTAGATGATGATCAGCACAAACAGTTGCTTAATTTGCTTGATGAATTTGCAGATTGTTTTGACGATAAACCCGGTTTGTGCGAAATAACTGAACATAAAATCCAGGTCACTACGGATTTTCAGCCAAAACGTATGCGTCCTTACCGCATACCTGAAATATTAAAACCGGAAGTTGAAAAACAAATCAAAGAACTTTTAGATGCTGGTCTCATTGTCAAGTCTCATAGCCCAATGGCTAGTCCTTTGGTTTGTGTTGCGAAGAAGCAAGGTGGTGTGAGACTTGCTTGTGATTATAGATATGTAAATTCATACACTGTGGCTGATCAGTATCCTTTGTGTACTGTCGATGAAGTTATTAGGAAAGTAGGTCAAGGTCGTTTCATTAGCGTGTTTGATGCTAAAAGTGGCTACTGGCAATTGAAGGTCAACCCAGAATGTCGCTGGTTAACTGCATTTGTTACACACGAAGGTTTGTATGAATGGGTTCGTATGCCATTTGGCTTGCGCAATGCTGGCGCGACATTTGTGCGTGCAGTTACCGACATACTGCGACCTTTACAGCGTTTTTCTGGAGCATATGTGGACGATATGGCTGTTGGATCAGAATCATGGTTAAGACACATTGGAGATTTAAGACAGTTCTTAACAACTGTACACAATGCTGGTCTAACTCTCAATTTGTGTAAATGTGAATTTGCGAAAGCTGAGGTGCACTTACTTGGTCATATTGTGGGATCCGGGAGCAAACGGGCAGACCCACAGCGGTTAAATGCCATTGCTACAATGTCTCGTCCCACCACTAAGAAGGAGTTACGACGAATGTTGGGTGCTTTGGGATACTATAGAGAGTACATCCCACATTTCGCACAGATAGCTAGGCCGTTAAGTGATTTGACTACTAAACGTACGCCCAATGTCATTGAATGGAATGAGGAGTGCGAACATGCGTTTGTTGAGTTGCAAGGGAAATTGTGCTCTCCTCCTGTGCTTGTATTACCATATGTTGGAAAACCATTTGAATTGCATACTGATGCAAGTGGAGGGGCAGTTGCAGCAACATTGGGCCAGCGTAATGACCAGGGACAGGAACACCCCATTGCGTTTGCTAGCCAAAAGTTATCTGGTTCCCAATTAAATTGGGCCATCATTGAAAAGGAAGCATATGCCATCATTTGGGCATTAAACCGTTTCCGTGACGTTGTGTTTGGTTCACACATTTCTGTGCACTGTGATCACAATCCTTTACAATATATAAGGGAGTGTGCCCCAAAAAGTGCAAAATTGTTGCGCTGGGCGCTTGCCCTTCAAGAATTTGACATTGATGTGAAATACACTAAGGGGTCACAGAATGTGGTTGCCGATTTCTTGTCGAGAGTATAACCCTATCTCGTGTTGATTTCTGAGAGTGTTCATTGAAAGTTTATGGAGTGTGTATTTTTTTGAGTGTGTATTGAGAGTATATTTGAATTGTAAGAACTCTTTGTATTAATGAGTTATTATTGTATTTGTTCGAATCTATGTGCATTAGATGAACGTGATATATAGATTCACATTTGGTATTGATATATTTGATATTTATGTCTTTGATACGGATACTTACTGTGCATATTGTACTGTTTGCATATTGTGTTTGTTGATACATGCTATTTACTCTAATCTAATGTGATTACTGTTGCAGTAATGTAACATTACTGCATTATTGCAATGTTTAATCATTTGTCACATTATATTACTGCGTGATATTGATGTATTGTAATATATTATGTTGATTTATGAATGTCGATGCATAATCTGTGATGATCACATTGACATTAGTTGTATTTGATTACTTATTATGTAATTACGATTGTATTGTGATAAAACATGTGATTTTGAAGCATACGAATCAGGCGATAATTTGTTTGGTATTTGACATTTAGAGTGTATTTTTGTGTTGATATGTCAAGTCTTATATCAGACGTGGTATGACATAAGACTTCATTCAAAGGGGGGAGGAATGTAAGGATGCGATTCTTTCGTGTTTTAGTTCCTTCACCTGGCTGGAAACTAGACCAGGGCGAGTTCTAGTTATGTACGTTGACGACAAGTTTAGCGCCACGGGCAGTCGGACAGTCTCGTGCATTGTAAGCTGTGAAGTCGTACTCTGTAGGTTGACACGTTGTCGGGCGAGCCTATTGTCTATTATGTGTACTGAATAGGCGAGTAACAGTTTGATTGTCTCGTCACGGTCTGGTCGAACGTGTCTAATACTGTATATAAAGGCCACATCGTAAGGACACAGAGACATATAATGAGAGGAGAGAAATGTACGTGTTGTGTGACTCGTGTCTGGAGATTTGAGTGGCATGATATGATGTCAATGGGACATTTGATGCGTGGTGCTATATGATGACAATGGAGATTGCTGAGTGGCGTTGTATTATTACAATGGGATATTTCGCTGTATAATGACGATGGCCGTGGTCGTGGTATGTTGATAATTGTTGTTCATTGATTTGTCGAGCGCATGTATGTATTTGGCGCCTTAGCAATGTATTCTTTGTATTTGAGTTTGCTTTTACATGTTATCTTCAATAAATTTTATATAAACCAAAATTCTTATTAATATTTTCACGTAGTAATTAACAGATCGCTCTGCACGTTATCACAACTACAATCATCGATATCGTACATATAAATATTCATGACGCTGGCGGAGGCGTACACGGTTTCTTCTAACCACGAATTTACAATCGTGCTCGCTGCGACGGCTTCTATTAATTAAAGTCTTGTATTTTTATGTCTGCGCCAAGCGGAAGCATAATGTTCTCAACATGTCCGTGCGTCCGTCCGTCCGTTCGTTCGTCTGTTACCAAACTTGTGAACGCTGATATTCTGAAAACACATGAACCGATTTTAATGTCAATAATTGGCACAAGTAATCCACGGGCCTAGGGCATGAAAAGGTCAACTTTGGGGTCATGAGGTCAAAGTCACACGAGGCCGAAGATAGATTTGCAGGCATCATTATTGACTCAGACGTAGGCCCGAAGGCCGCAAGGAGGTTGACTCAGATATTGTACGTATAGCAAGAAGACAACATGCACTCATTCACAACAGGCTTTAACCCTTTAACGGGCAGCGGTAATTATAGTGCCACATCGAATAAAATGAAGTTGGTACACTGGCCGTTGATGGTTGGACTGTTACATTTGGTACAGCGAGGAGGGGACTGAGCGGGGCCGCAGCCCGCCCATGCCCCTCCTCGCTGTAGGCCTACTGTGTGTAACACTCACCCATCAACGGCCAATGTATAGCAATCACTGTATTGGTCTGTGATGGTCTGTTGCTCTGCGGTTTTAATGTGCCCATTAAAGGGTTAAATCAGATTATTAAGCCGCGCCGCAGAAGCTTTACACGATGGCGTTGTCCATCTCCTGGTTTGTTCGTCTCTTCGTTTGTATGTCGCCTGAAACGCTGCGGCCGCGGAACGGCCGCCACTACCGTACTACGGGTGTACTAGATGTTTCTTCCTCCGTGAAAAACTCCTCGTGAAAATTATGCTAGCGACTGAGGCTTAAGCCCAGAGCACAGCGGAAAACTGAAATGTTCAGTTCAGTTCAGTGCAGTTCAGTTGTCCGCTGTGCATTGAACCGGCGACTACCGCCGACGATCCGAAACGATTCAGCGACGAAATTGGCGGTCGTCGCAGGATCTTCACAATGTATTCATTCATCTTTATTCACCGAAAACGGTAGCAATTACCTCCATCCGCCAACAATCAGGGCACAGTCTCGTGAACCAATCATTCAATTATTCGACGACAACCGGCGACGAGCTGCGACGACTGGCGACGGCCGTCGGCGGTTCCTGACTGTCAAGAACCTGCGACAACCGTCGTCGGTCATCGTAGCTCGTCACCGGCTCAGTGCACAGCGAAAAACTGAACTGAACTCAACTCAACTCAACTCAACTGAACGACCCAGTTCAGTTCAGTTTTCCGCTGTGTATTGTGCTTTGGTTTGCGTGCATGCGGCTTTGTCGGCGATAATGTCACCGAATTACGCTTCTTTAATAACGACAACGCGATAAACTGAATTTTTTCACCAACGCACGTGTTACAGCCGAAATATTCATCTTGCTAGTATTTTTTTCTCGTGTGTGTTATTGTAGCACGTAACCCTGGACGTACATGCTTTTGACATGCGTGAAAAGTACGATATGACTACGTTAGGAGTCCGATGTACGTCTTAACTGGTTTACGAGTTCGTTACGGGTTCTTTATATGATTTGTTTCTTAGCACGAAATCCTCGTGGCTATATTCTCATATTCTAGTCAGATGCATAGCGTATAATTGCATTATATGTGCGGTGAATTCGTGTACATAAATTATTACCCCTGATTCACTTATCCGACTACAATTCAGTTCGCTATACCTGTAGACGGATCCCGACATTTCCCCCTGCACATATTCCCCCGGACATATTCCATGCACATTTCCCCCTCCCAAATAATCCCCTTCCTTTTTACATGGTGTATGATATATCCCCCTTCCACCACCTCCATCCGCCAATCTACAATGTAAAGCAATCTACCGTTAACGTAGATAGCGGCAGATCGGTTAGGGTCAGTTAGTGCCAGTTTCAAAATGTTCGCTTTAACAGCCGGCGGGAAATGTCCTAGATGGGGAGGGAAATTCTCCGGGCGGGGAATGTCCGGGCGGCATATGTCTGAGGGGAAATGTCCTACATTCCCTGTAGAGGTCTACATTATTTATAGATTATTGTCATACAGACGTTTCATTCATTTCATTCTGAATCTGAATTGCTTTGAGCACGCTTCTGTGTCTGATTATTCGTTTCCGCCAGTTAATTGTCGTCCGAATGCTTTGGCTCACGTCATTAGTGACGTATTTGTGCACAAATCGAATATGGAATAGATCTCGTAACTGCGTTATTCGCCGCGGACTGAGCGCTGATTGCGTCATCAATCATCGACACAGCATCGCCGCTAAGCAGTCGTTGATTTCACTGTAGCGACATCAATCACGTCTACTCGATCGACACCACATTTGCGCACCGCGATACGAATCGCGCTTCTAATCGTTTGCGACGTCTCGTCGGCCGAAGGAGACGACTGAGGCTTTTCGTTCTCAAGATCTTTTTGTTTCTGGACCCACTCACTGTTGCGTTAGGGGGTTAACCCCGGACCCCCTCCTGGGTCGTAACATTCCTTTTTATTGCCATAGAACAGAATTCGGCAGATTTAAAAAAACTGCATGGCACTAACCCGTGGTCTGCCCCGGTGGCGCTATTGGTAGCGTCGCGGTACGCGATGCCAGGCTACGGTTATCGGCGAGTCTGGGTTCGACGCCCAGGCTGTCCGGTTTATTGTGTCAGGTTATAGCGGCGTATGCTTTGAGATTAAATTCTCGGGCAGGCACAGAGGGTTCGACTGTGTCCTCTTTAATCTGTGACCGTTGGCTAATACTGGGTTTAGAG
>Ga0209428_1000141_pt1 | contig 16405 bp, 10 predicted proteins | sample OlaalgELextract1_2_FD_187377 | JGI IMG/M metagenome (GOLD analysis project Ga0209428, IMG submission 187377) | Olavius algarvensis symbiont microbial communities from Tuscany, Italy - Type G ELBA extract 1 (SPAdes) (version 2) | ecosystem: Host-associated > Annelida > Digestive system >...
GCGTAACGTTAGCGGTTTGGGACCGTTAGCTTAGCGGCTGGTCTCGGTTTGAGACCTTAACGGTGGCGGCGGCGGCGAACGGCGGCGGTTCCGGGGACTACTGTGAACCCTGATTTGAAATGCTTAACCAAATACGACACAGTAACGATAAATTATAGCAGAACAACTAACACCAACAGTTATTCATGTAAACCATTCAAGAAATCTACTTCCACTGCATGTAATATTTGACTAGTAATGTTGCATGCAAGATTGTTAATTTCACAACTACCGGTACTTTATCCCAGTAGGCAATGCTCAAAAGTACTTACTGATCCACTGCTGGTGCAATACGCCCAGTGATGTAGTAGTTGACAGCATCTTGCACGAGGCAGTCACGGTCGTCCAGAGTGTTGACTGGTCGCAGAGAGCCCAGTAGCGTGAGTACATCAGCTGCTTCTTGAATCGCTTCTGACGCAGTTATCACAGTTGTGGCTGACGAAATCTAACAGCAATGTCATTTTGTAACCACATATAAGTATTCTGCATTCATTTAACATGAAAGCCATACAGCATGTATGGAAACACAATGCACTTTCAAGTTCAAGATCAAAGCTACTGTTGGCATATGCCGTGGTCAATGCATTTCCGGTGTGGTGGAATAGTTGTTGAGCATTACTGAGTTTCCTGGTCATTGTTTAAGAAGTAGTGGTTGTTTATGTTTCTACTAGACACAGTGCATTTCTTGCTAGAAACAAGGCCCGATTGCCCATGCTGATCTACGTGCAGTCGGACAATTAGGTTATTAATACGCATTGCTCCTAAAAGTAAGCCCTGTTATTGGTGCAATGTCGTCAAGAAATTACTCGTCAATGTTCAAAAACTTTGTAACTGGCAGACACAGTAAGTAATTTGCAACAATTCTATCAATGAATGTCACAGGACACATTAAATATGTCGTTACACTGCACCTGAAACATAAAATGTTAGAAATTGGGAGTCTGCATGCAACTGACTAAATGAAGTTAACTACACTGAGCATAATCCCTTCAACTGCCAATTACAGTGTGTCCTGCTATCCGTTTCAACATGTTCTACTTGCATGTTGTTGGTAGCTATAGCCTACGTCAGAGTTCATAATTCTGCCACGCAGTATCCCCGTGCACCAGGGGCAGTTCTAGAAGAGAATATCTGGGGCAATGCCCAAGGCGCCAAAGAGTGGGGAATGGGGAGGGGGTTTCCCCCTCCCCAGCCGACTAGGGGGTCTGGGGTAGCTACAAAATGTGACAGCAACGCAGCGTAAATAAGATTATCGCTGACAAGCGCCTGCAATGGTGATATCAGAGGAGCACATATCACATGATTGCTCATGACTCACTCAAAAAATGTGACTACTTTAAGGGTTTTATTAATGTTTTCGATAAACAACATAGTGATTGCAAATCATCGTTAACGCTGTGCCTTTTACACTGAAGCATTGCGACAACTGTAATGGCGATGCGATGTCTGACGATCACTTTGCTAAAAATTCCTTTCGGTGTGCGGCATTGAAAAATTTCGCAAATCGGCCAACATTCGTTTAACATACTGCAGAAAGAAAATGGATCACCTTTCTACAAATATGGTGTATTAACAAAACAACATTTCTGCTGTCATGTGCAGTCACCTGCTGTAATTGATCACGGACTGCTGTGTCAGTGATGTCAGTTACTGATGGCTGCGTCACAGGCCTGCCAACTAGCAAATCAAACAGTCGCAATGACAAGCAGCAGGGAGCAGGTCCACCGTGCAGCAGTGAAACAGACAGTGCAGCTCCCGCATAATAGTATGAATTGTCCTTCAGAGCTGCAACAGTTCAAAGACAATTACACTGTACTGGCAGCACTAACACTGTATATACTGTCACTATACCTACCAAAAAACAAGAAGCTCAGCTGATGCTGACAACAGGCTCGACGCGTTTAGCGGTCAGTCGAGGTCAACAAACATGGTACCATTCCACATGTTACATATAGTTTCCTATTGTGCAATATATTAACTTTGTCTTTAACACGCGCCGTTTTTACGATATTCGTCTTCAAAAAATTCCATGACCTTGAAATGGGGGTCAAAGGTCACTCAAGGTCATTGAGAGTGGTATCATTCGATAGATTGTGTATGGTTTCCTATTAGTGTTCCTTAGTAACTTTGTCCCTAAAATGCACCGTTTTTTTTAGATATTCGACTTCAAAAATGCAGTTACCTTGAAAACCAGGTATCGGCGTAGGGGTCTCAGAAAACTAGAATGATGGGGCTTTCAGATGGTCGAAAAAGTTTTCGGATAGGTTTAGCCGTTTTCATACAATACCGGAGTGTGACAGCAAGCCACCCAGCCAGCCAGCCACGTCGCCGTAGCTGAGGCGTCGAGCCTAAAAACACACTTTTCTGCAACAGCACTGCCTACAAGAAACACATTCAGACATTTGGTGCATTTCTGAACTGGTATGGTATGGTATAGTAGGGTTTAAGGTCCCACTCGACACATTATAGGTCATTTCAGAGACCCTAGTTTTTACAAGCCAGATGACTCAACCAACATTGTCAAAGCATTGAACTGGTGTTGAGTCGATCATCGACATATCACATAATGTGAACTATGTGACTTCCCAACATGTCAGCTGCACATGAAAGAAGACTAGTATGTACATTCACACCAGACATTTGACAACCTCCAAACAGGCTTGACAACTGCAAAACTTAAGAGTATATATTCATAAATGGCATCTGACATTGAGTCTACTGCTAGTTCTTCACAGCCAAGTCATATGATGCAATATAGCAACTTGCATCCAGGTCATTAACTACAGTCAATAATCGACCTGCAATTATGCTTGGCATTCTGCTGTATCAGCAGAAAGTAATGAGAGTGAACATCACAGAATTGCTCACAAGTTACTGTCTGTCTCAGTAACTGAAGACTGTAACTGGCGAGGTAGTATTAAGAACATGTTACGCGGTTCGGTTACGTGCTACAACATTACGTATTCCTACGTCATTCACATGTGACATGGAAGCAGATCGAGCTCACCTCTGGTAGACAGTCTGAGTTCTTTGCTATCGGCACTTCCTTCAAATAGCGAGCTGGTGAAGATGTCGAACAACAGAAGTCGCAGAAACTCCCGTGTCGGACCGCCATTGTCGGCAGCGCCCTCAGTGTTCTCGTCGGCATCCACAAATCTGACGTCGAGTCGTTTCTTACTGTCAAAGTTTGTTCTCCTGAATGCACGTTTGAAACATTCAAATTCGGTGCCACGGACCACGTTGATCATGTTAGACGTTGGTACCGGTGCATGTGTATCGATACTCGAAGACAAATTTCGTAGTTCTTCTCTCCAGTCACTGAAACATGCACACAAACAATGATAGCGCATGGTCACTGTTAAGCACTGAGCTATTAGTACTTACGTAACAAATGTCAACAGACAGACAGACAATACAGACACACAGACAGACGCCATTGCTATTACCACCATTACCACTCAAACTGCTTTCAATGTTGGACTATACAGAGCCAAAGACGAGTACTGTTTCTCATGCTATTTCCGACAACAGTTAGAAAGCAATCATCGTAAATTAGACGTCGGTATCAAAATTTAACATTCAACGCATCTAAGTGTGAAATATCATGTAGGAAACGTCTGCATTTACAAGTTTACTTAGAAATGTCTGTTACCAGGAAACAATACATGTAATGCAATATTTTCTGTGCACATACAGGCAAAATAAAAATGTGTTTGAAATATGGTTCTGCAATATTGAAATGAAAAGATAAAGAATTTTAGGAATTATTATTGATTTTCTTGTTTCTTGTATCCTGAAGAAACCGGTTAATGCCAGCTTGGAAATGTTTGGTCGGAAGTATGAGTTTTGAAACGGCTAAAAAATGAAGAAGTACAGTTGGATTGCAGTGAAATTTTGTGTCATGGTTGAGATATGTGCAGTGTTTCAAAATACAAAATTTTACAGCAAAATATGACAGTTTTCAACAGTAATTAACGATTGTCTACGGGTTTACTTTCTTCCGGACACATTGTATATCCTGGTATCTATGACATACAGCAGATGTATTACATGAAGGTAGTAAACTGCAAAATATAACTGCTGCACCAATATCAACACACATACCGTCTAATCTGTCCGGTGTCTGATAGACTTGCCTCCAGTGCTCTGTGTAAATCCTCGTCATCGTCATCAGCAATGTCTTGTGACATGTGAGAAACTACCTGCACAAACAGTAAATGTCATTTGTACATTCGCCATCATTTTCAGGCAAGTAACGGGCATGCATCTAACGGACTCATAGGGCAAACAAATATGTGAAAGTTTCACATAGAAGATATCTGTGCAGATTTCGTCCAAATCTTCCAAATTCTACTACACGACTTTCTACGTGACTGTTCTAGTTACCAAGGAAAACTTTCTCCGACTTTTAACACGATTGATTACAGAACCGCACATACCTAAGAAAGGGCAGCAACTACATCAATTATGCACTACATAGTTCTTAGCAGTCACACAGACATATAATTGTGTCCTGTTACTCACAGCAAAATATCAAGGCCATGAAATTCAAAATACCAGCAGGGGACAACAGCCGATTATATGGTTTGGGGGAGCATCACAAGCTCCCCGCAGTGTGGTCCGGGGTGCAGTCCCTGCTGAAAACGAACTTGTTGCACTGTTAGTGCTGTCAGAAATCCGGTCGTTGCAAGCATTTTCAATTACCATAATAATAATGATGTTTATCAAGTACGGTATAGCAGCCAGATTACACAACAATGTACCGGTACAATAGAAAACACAGTGCACACAAACACACAGTTCACCTAGTGCATTAAATGATAAAAAGATACAGTGTATACGTCTCCAGCCACTTACATTCACCACTTACATTCACCAATGGACATAAATCGATGTCGCATTTTCCAGGACTTTTCCGTGGCTTACTATGCCTTAAGGTTATCCGTGACATTCGCTGACTTACCCTGAATGATCAAATTCCATGACTTTTGAAAGTTTAGTCTGACGTATATGAACCCTTTAAGTCACACCATAATAAATGCCTCACGAAGAATCTCAGCCACAACAGAAATGTACAGTAATACACTTACATCAGACGGCAGTGTACCAGCCTGACTGCCTGCAATACAGGAAAAACACAATAGCATTGCCTGATACCACAAATACTGATGGTGCCCATAAGCAGGGCAATCATGTTACGTGATGCACCTAAAGTCAACTGGCAGCAATACAATGTTCTGAAATTCAATAGTTCACTGTATTTCTCAGCATTTTACATTTACAGCAACATTTTGGGCATCAATAACTGGTGACCCAAATGCCACACAAACTAGGCTAAATATTAACATTAATCTGTACTTCTTAAAGTGTACGACTTTTTCTGTGAGAGACTACTTACCGGTACATGTATTTGTTACAAATGTATGCCATTTACGGACACTTGAATGCTGCATAATTCGAATGCTGACTATTGCAGTTATGGAACACTCACCTGAAGATGCACGAAATAAAATGGTGGGAGTCCCAGCCTCTACATAACAATCTCTGTCTGCTGCTGAACTGAAAACAGAAAAAAACACACAAAGTTTTTTCACCATGCATAAATGCATGCACACGTGGCTTACACGTTTCTTCACTACACAAATGTCTATTGCATACCCTTACTATACCCCCACCCCGTAAGTGGGGCGGGGCATTAAGCGATGATCGGCGTCTGTCGTCTGTCTGTCCGATGTCGCGTACATCGGGCCTAACGCGAAAACCAAAAGGCCTAGGAAGATGAAACTTGGCACAGGGGTACCCCAGGTCACATGCGACTCCCACACCGACTTCAAGGTCCAAAGGGCACAATTCAAAGTCACGGGGTCAGTTGGTACACCGCAGCGAAATGTGCCAATATTTCGCAAACGGATAAAGCTAAGATATTCAAATTTGGCACGCACATACGACGTGGGCAGTTCTTGCCCCGGACCAAAATTGCAAGGATATTCCAGGAACTATTTAAATGAATGTCACACAGATTTGCACAGTGTTCTGGTCTGCTGTTCATGAATAAGTAATGTACTGGCAGTTCACGATTGTGTGCGCCAGGTGATGCTCATCACTGCACTATTCAATAAGCTGTGAATATAAGTCATTTCAACAGTTGTTGTCAGTACTACATGTTCCACAGTACACATTCCTACATCTTTATGTGACGAATCAAATCAATGAACTGAAAATGAAAAGCTAATCTGCTATGGTTAGTGATAAATGGTAACATCACACAACAGTTGCACTGTAAGACATCAAACAATGTCAAAAGTACAAATAGGTTTATGTCAGCAGCACACGAAGGCAACTGACAGCAGTCTGCCAGTATTACTTGCAAATCTGTTGCACAAGTGCATTGCATCCATCTCTCAAGTAAGTTTGTGAGCTTTTCATGAAATGAAAGAGTGGATGTGAATATGATCGTTCAATTGCACAAACATGTCCAGCAGTAGCAATTGAAATGCATGAACTTTCCACAATTTCAAGGAAGGAGTTCATATTCCAGGAATTCAACTTTTTTCCAGACTGTACACATGTGTAGTGACCCTGTACAAAGATGGGTCTAGCAGGTAGTCGAAAAAGTTTTATGACAGATTCAGCTGTTTAGTCAAAGCGTGTGACAGATGGGCCGAGACACACCGAACGGCGGCCTGGAACGTGCTGCGCATGTAGTAGTCAGTTCACATTTGCAGAAGTTATTGCACAAATAGAAAGGGCGATGTCTGCTGTGAAGTAATGCTTACACAGCTGACAAAAAATGCCAAATCTCACTTCATTCGTGTATCCTCTTCGACTGTTGTCATCAAGTCATCAGTTTCGTGATCACGGGCAAAACATTGCTGTAACAACAGCAATGCAACTGTTCAGTTCAATTCCCTAAAATCTTCGTCAAACAAGAATGTGACTGCAGATCATCTGTACTTTAGCGACAATCATAGTATAGTGATACATGTGAATTGTGTTGTGATGGTTAACAATAACTGTAGTAGAAATTATTTACTACAGCTGCCAGTGAAAAGTAATTGAAAATCAGTCCATTTCTATCTACGACACTGCAGCAATGAAAGTGGCTTATTTTTTTTGTGGGTGGGGGGACAGGGACACTGGACAGAGCGTAGTGTATCTGGACAATTATCTGTGTGATGCACGGGACATCTGCACACATGTTGTGCCCAGAAAAACTGTGTAATACTTGCAGGCAGACCTATGTTATTTTAAGTAGCATCTGTGCAAGAGATATTAATAGCATAAAGTTTTTGTTTTGGCACTTGCAGCACAGATCAGAAAAGAACCAACTGTGTCCGTGACGCACGCGACTCAGAGAATTTGCTTTTCTTCACTGCCTCACACTCTGCTGAAAATTTATGTGAACTGTTAGTCCGAAATTGAAAACTTTCCACAAACAAAAGATATATCATCTAAAGTACTCTGCAATGACGAAAAGTAAAAATAGGTACAAGAACCGTGCACCACGAAGTTGTGTGACTTGCAGGACAACAAAAAGTGGTGCATGGGACACTCTGAGTTTCCGTTGTTTAAATTTATTTGAAAAGTGGCACTTTGAAAAGTGTAACTTTTTCAAACAACTGACTATGAACAGTACAATTAAGCTACCACAGTACGAAGCATGTGAATTTTGACCATGAATTGCATTTTGAAGGCTTACTTCTACGAAATTCAAAAACTCAGGTTGACTTCGTTTACTTACTTAGTCCCACTTAGCTGCAGCCATTTTCTTTGACTTAGAGCAATTAAAGTTGACAGCTTACATGACCTGAGGCAGAAGTATATTAATTGGGGGTTGACTGCACCCCTCCCCAAAAGCTGAGACCACAGAGGTCGGAATTGTTGGTGATAAAGTTTTAATGCATGCCACACACTGTAACTTAAAGCATCACTCCCCTAGGTTACGCCCCCTGGGGCAGAACCCCGTTCAGATTTCCCAGCGATCCTCGGCACATAACAACTGGCATGGTGGGGCTACCAGGCACTGATAACAAGTTTGCGATAGGTTTAGCCGTTTTGACACAATACCAGCGTGTGACACGGACACACACCGGGCCTTACAATGCAATAAACAACCCCATGCCTCCAGCAACACCACTTGCAGTCAAAAACAAGTGTGACTGTTGTGTATGTTGTACGGCACATATGTACATTGTGTTCCATTTCCTGTCGTTGCCATGACGTAAGCAATGACAGTGAGATTTTCGAGCCCTCACACGCTGCATGGAGCTATTTCACATCAGCACAGTCTACATAGAAACGTAATGCTCAAAAAAGTGAAAGAACAACTCTTCAGTCTGCACCAACATCTGCATAACCCAACACGTTAAGCAACACTACTTCCTATTGCCACGGTAAGCCTTTCCAGAAAATGTTATTTAAGTTCATTGAGATTGTCTGTACGCACTGTATTTGGGCAAGGATGGGCACATACACACATGCCCAGTGATACATGATGATTTAAATAGTTAACAGACGTAACAATCGGTGCTCAGCTGTCCTGGGCCAACTGTTAGCTCACTGTTGTGGTTGCATATGCGAAATCTGCCTTCCTCCCTATGAGGTCTGTAAATGAGTACCAGCAACGGTGGAGAAGGCAAATGCAGATATGGTTCATTCCATTATGTTAAATTCTGTGAAATGTGAAATTTTTGTGTGAATTCAATTTTTTTGCGAATTTGCTAAATTTGGTAAAATTAATACCCGCAAGTTGTAAGACTATTCCAAATTTACACATAACCATTGTTGCTGATGTATATAAAAATATGTAATATTGAACTACAGGGTAATCTGTAAATAGAAAGATGTGGACTATGTAGTCAAATACATCAAAAGTAATGTTATTGCTGTGGTTACCAGAAAGTAAGGGAATGAATTCTGCTAAATAAAAATGCAGCGAATTTTCTTAAAGTCCAAATCGGCGCATTTAAGATTCAGCAAAATTAAAGTGTTTTACAGTAGGCAAATAAAGTGTTTGAAATTTATCTCTGTCTGTCGTTTCATTTTGCACCGCATATGCACAGACGTAGCGAGTAGCAAGACCTACACTTATGGCGAAATTTGTCTCTCACAATTAGGCATTGGAGTTAATTCACTGGTCCGATATTATCTAGCAGTTCGATGATTGTCAGCAGCATCAGAGAGAGGAAATAAGCTTCTTAATAATTGTCATTTGGATGATATTGTAACTGAGTCTGTGCAGGTTTTCAAACTGCTTGGAGTTCATATTGCCCATGACTTACTATGGGCAGACAACAGTGATGTGATTTCTAAGACAGCTTCATCTGGACTATTTCCTGAAATTGCGTGAACGTGATGGCGTCTTAGCTAATAATTTGTGCTATTTTTACATAACACTTGTCAGACCTGTGACAGAATGTGGTTGTGTTGTGTGAAACCCTAACCTTCCTGTATCACAGTCTGACAATTTGGAATCCATACAGAAATGTGTGCTCAGGATCTTCAGTGGTGACTAGTATTCCAATGCCTTACTCGTCTGTTGTTTCGTATCATCTGCAGCCCCGTAAATAAAAGTTCATCAAAACTCAGCAATATTCTTTTTCTCAAATTGGTTGCAACGAGAAATGAGTTCCAAGTCTGCTAGATAAATTGTGACATCCTTCAATGCATCCTGTTCCATGTTATTGAACTGAACAATACCACTTTGTCTCAATTCTGCAGTATTACACTGTCAGCACGACCGTTGTTTTTTTGTTACTACCAGGATTACCTGCGAAGCACGTAACCTGGTGGTATTATAATTACTCAGGAGGCGGTTTTGGGGTTTTTGACCCCTTGCACTGATGCCGTTGAAACGTGGCAGGGCCGTGCTGGCCGAAGGCCCGCACGGCCCTGCAAACTTTCACCTCAATCGGTGCAAGGTGTTGGAAATGGTGCCCCATAAATGCCGCAAATCTCACCGCACATATCGCATTTTGGCCAAAATTTGCGGGGCCCCTAATTCCAAAAGTAGGGGTTGGATCGAAAAATGTTTTGGAGGTAAAAAATTTGTGTCGATGATCTCTCTCGGCATGCAAAGTTTCCTGGCAATCACACGCTGCACGCCGGCGCGGGAGCAAAAAGTCGGGTGTCTGTTTGTCTGTGTGTCTTTTTGTCACGCTGTGACGTCATCAGCCGTGACGTCACGACATCGCATACGGCGGTACCGCGATTAAAATGCTGTTAGCGTCGTCGACTGTAAACTAATTTCGACGCGGTTTTCGGCGTTATTTTCAGGAAGAAACGCTCTTTCTAGCGCACTAAACAGTTCACAGTTCCACCGCTAGGTGGCGCCACAATAAGCGCAAATTCTTGGTCAAATTTTTGCAGCATTTAAAAAATTGACTCCCATTCTACCGATTCATTTCCCTTCCCACCCGGTTCCCATCATTCGTCCCCCTTCCCCTCCCTCCCATCCCTTCTCCTTCGCTCCCTGTCTGTCAATTTCCCCCTCCCTCCCATTCTCTCCCCATTGCCCCATCCCCTCTCCATTTCCTCCCTCCCCTACCCATTTTCTCCTTCTTTTTCTCGCTTCCCTTCTATTCCCTCCTCTTCCCTTCCATCCCTCCCTTCTCTTCCCTTCCTCTCCCCACCCTTCACCTCTCTCCCCTCCCGCCCCGTTTCATCCCTTCTCTTTCCCTCTCTCCTCCCCACCCAGGAGGGAACAGGATGTAATCCTGGCGGTCTGCATTGGCTGCAGGATCAGCAATGCTGTGGTGTTTTAGTTCAGTCTGTTATTTCATTACATTTGTATGCTGAGGAGTCATTATGTTTCTGAGTGTATGCTTGTTAGGAACTGATTATTACTGTGTGTTATGTAATCTAGCCATATGGCTACTATACGGACGATAAACAAACTGGTTAGTGTAATACTTAACTATACAACACGTGAATTAAGTTAACACAACAATTGTCTTTTTCAGTTAGCAATGCACTTACACCAGTGTGTCCAGTAGTGCTGGAGTCACCTGAACAGACCAGTGTCGACACAGTGTCATGTGTATAATCAACTGTCCTTAAGCTGCTTATACAGTAAGCAGCACATTACTAGTTCAATTCCACAAATAAATGTTACTTGTCAAAAAGACAGCTGGCTACTTCAGGTTGCTCTACTACGAATGTGTACATGTTGCATTGAAATGAGTGCTGTCCCCTCCCCATAATATTATCACAGGCAATAATTAACAATGATCACAATTACAGTTACATTCCGTTGCTGTTAACTTGTTACGAAATCACTGTCAGCAGTCAGCAGTCAGCAGACGAATTTAAGCGTGAATGGAAAAGCTGACATGAAGGCTATTGGTACTTGACCAAGCAGCATGTGACTTCCTTGTTGCAACCACGACAACAATGCCGAAGCTAACATTGTAACTGTATGAAACCAACACATTCTTGATAGCATGGCATGAGAAGAAAGACCTATTCTCTGTATCTGTTAGTAGCTACATTCTATAATTTAAAACACAACAAAATTACCTGTGATGGCAGTATGCACCGCTGCCAATTGTGCCACATGTTCCGGCATCTACAGCAGCACATATCCAGTATATTACCATGGCGTGAATGTAACTGATTGACAACAGACACAGCAACAAAAAGTGAACATTACACAAGTGAACATAATGCAGAGTCACTTGGCAACAAATGATGTGTCTATATGCGTGATATGAGTGAGCTAAACGATCCAGTTATAAAGTATCAAGTATTAACAGCAGCCTACAGGGAATCATGACATCACCTCGGTAAGGCAGTATCAAAGATCAGACTGTGCATTGCAATGTCATTAGTGTAACACAATTGACATCACTGCCGTGCTACTCGATTATATCAGATCAGCTCGATACAGAAATATTCGCAGTAGTAATGCTGGTGAAGTTTCTATAATCACAAGTGACATAATACAAGCAAGGAATTTAAAAAACTGGGGAAGTTTCTAATCATTTCTTTTCAACACTTCAACCCAAATAACATACATTTTGCAGTTTTGTTTGTGCAGACGCCATCTTCGCAGCCCTGATGCACCACCTGCGCCATTGTTCACTTGTTGCCCAAAATGCCGACATGTTCCGTCATGGCGACCACGAAACTAGTTATCATGAGGCTGCTGTTAAGTTTTTACACTACAAACGCACGCTTGTTGAACCTAGACCTAATTTACTAAACAACATATTGTGTTAGCATCTTACTTCTTCGGTTTCAGTGTTTTCCGACATGTCTTCGTCATTACCACATGCTGTAACACACAAAACAGGTTGCATGAACAACATACAGTCGTCAAAACGACATACAGGTAGATGCATAAAAACAATGAAACAAAAAAGCCAGCAATGCCTACAGACCGCATGTCATCAGCTACATTTAACGTGGATGCTCGTGTTTGTGTAGATGCATTTGCTGTATGCAATCAGAAGTCAGCAATACAATGGTGTTTTTGGATCACTTTAGCCTTTTTCGGTACAAACCTCCAGTGCAATACAGGAAGTCAAGCCCCGTGCGGGCTCCGGGGTTGTAAGAATGGACCCGCTCCGTTTCCTGGCTGGATGTCGTACAAGGCGACTAAACCAGGCCTAATTTTTGTTTTATATTTTAGCAAGTTCATTATTGTGTTAGTGTTTATTAGGGCCCCTTTTTATGTATTGTTAGTTTTCATTGTATGTGTTGTCTGTCTTTTGGTTGTTCTAGTTAAGTTGTCATTACTTGCCAAGTTATTGGCAAGAAAGACCCCTCTGAGCAGCGAGTCATCTCCCTTACAGTTTTTGGCGCTAGTGTAACTAATTTAAATGAGCCTCCTAGAGCTTTAGCTACCTCCACTATAATGTGGGTTAGGAGCTAGTTCCATCCCTTTTGGGCCGTTGTAAACAAAAGCAACGCAGGTTAAGGGGGTTATTATGTCGCTGGCCCTCCATTACTGAATGGGAGATGTTCATCACTGCTCAGGGTTGTCGTCTCCGAAATGACCTATACTGTGTCGAGTGGGACGTTAAGCTCTAGTATACCATACCATACAGGAAGTCAAATTAGGAATCAGCAAACACGCTTTTACTAAAAAGTTCAAATTTGAGTCATATGCAACAAGCGTTTTTGTTCATTTACGAACAAGAAGCTCAGCAGATGCTTAGAAGCCCGCGCAACGCGTCTCGGTCCGAATACTATTTCCGGTTTTTCGGTATACCGAAAGTGGATAAGGATCACACAGTTTTACCTGCACACCCCCGCACTTATCCGCAATCGGACAAAACTACACCTGCCTTTGCCTTCCCAGCAAAAGCTGATACTCATTTACCGACCACAGAGGGATGGAAGGCTGAGTAGACCTGGAGCATGGTAGCCCCGACGGGGATTCGAACCCGGGACCTCTTGGATCCCGAGCCAAAACTCTACTGTTAGGCCACCAAAGCACCTCTACAACGTATATGACTTCCTATTCACGTTCTACAGTAATTACAGTTGTATGTAGTGTCGTTTTCGAGATACTTGACTTCGAAAACGAAAAATAAGAACTTGAAATCCGGATCAGGGGTAATCAAGGTCACTGAAGAGAGTGCCATTGGGTAGGTTAATATCATTCGTTATTATTGTTTTATAGTAACTGCATCCCTGCATCTTTACACTAAAAGCAGTTCAAGTTTTTCGACATCGATGAACTACTTATAGTTGCAAAAGAACTGCTGTAAGTTAGTTTGCTTCTATTGGCTAACAGCAGTGTACGATGACAAGTGGTATAATTTGTTGTTATCACATTGACCCCGGCGTCAACGGTTTGAAGCGTTTACGACTGACGCCAAAGTTATTATACTGATTCGTCGACGCGTCGCATTTTTCCCGACGGCGGCGGCGCGACAGTTTTTCGACGGCGATTAGGCCCTACGGCTGAAACTGTCGGAAGCAAAGCGTTCCCCAATTCAAACTGGAATGATTGCAAGTGGAACACTCTACCGCAGTGTCTACGGCGGCCTGACACTGAACAGCGGGCATTCAATTGACTTCTCAAGATGATTCAGTTTAGGGATAGGTAAGACGGCGGCGCATTACTTTTCGTTTTTAGTGCGCTGTGTAGAAAATTTTAAGGCTATTACTCTACTTCATTTGTTGAATATTGGTACCTTATACGGTACCATAAAATGTGTTTTAATGTATTGCGTTTTACGTGCGTTAGCAGCTAACTGCTGTAAGCAGTGCACAAAATAGCTATGGAAGTCCGTCCGTCTGTCTGTCCAACGCTGGGATTGTATCGAAACGGTTGAGCCTAGGATCACGGGGTTTTCACCACACGACAGCCCCGGGACCCTAGTTTCAGAAACCCCAAACATCGTCCCAAAAGTCGAAGGGGACACCCCCTACCAAGCCGTTGAATAAGGGAGGGGTGGGTGAAAATGCAAAAATTCGACTTTGAGTGTCTATATCTGGGAAACGGTGCGTCGTAGCATTATAGTTTGTATTATTCACGAATAGGAAATCACTATAGACGATTCAGGATCTGCGATCGGATTTCAAACCGGAAGTAGAATAACGCCGGAAACGCGCAAGTTTCACAGCGGACATTGCGCCAGGCCGCCGAACGTGGCGACGGTCCGACAGCGCTTCGACACCACAAAGTCGGGCTTTTCAGCCCCCGACTCCGCTTCACTGAATAAGTATAGAAACGCTGAGAAAATTTCCCTAAAAAATTACCCACAACGATGTCGTATTGCTAAAATTTAAACACATTTTTACAAAATCGGGGTAAATGAGTTCGAATCTAATGTCACATTTGTCACCCAAAGTACACATACAGTGCAATCGCAATTAGCCGAGCACCCGTATAACACAGCGCTGCTGACGCACGGCCTGTCAGCGCTAGCTGCCGTTTTTGTTGTTAAACCCGAATTATACGCATGAATGCAAATGACAAAATAACATCATCTAATCATGTCTGTATTCAAAATCCTCTGCAAGTAAGCACACACAATCTGGTAATGACGTCAAACACGTCACGGTCATGCCATTACTGCGCAGTCATTGGTCTTGGTCCGTTGGTGACCTGACCTGTTTACCTCAATTAGGCCTGTTGTACAAAAGCAAGTGGCACCCTTACAGGTAACTGGGCCGGCTAAGAAAAGTATTACTATGTAGTGTACCCAATTCGGATTTTGGCTGAAGTAATAAAACATAAGTCAAAATAAAACAAGCCGATTTATTGATTGATCGTGTCGAAAAACGGGAGATAAAATCCGACGGCGACGGCACAGAAAAAATTCGACGGCGGCGTGACTGGTCACTCGACGACTTCGACGCCATAAAAACTTGACGCAGTTCGTCGACGAAATTCGACGACGCCGGGGTCCATTATCACATGACTGTGAAGAAATCATACAGCAAATTGATAGCATATTCAACCTTCTTTATAGTCATTTTCCGTGCATACAAAGAGGGCCAGCTTCTGATACGGCCGACCGGTGAACTGTTTGTAAGCAAGCAGCGTGAACTGTTCAGTACTGCCAGGCGCACGGTCCACCTTTGTGCCGTCCGGAAACAGCAGCACGTACGACACATCTGTCGACATTTCTCTGTCCAGCATACTGAGTTTGTTGACAGCTGCTGGCAAGATGTTGTCTGCAGTTGCTGAGGGCTCTACTGTCAGCATAATGTTAGTTCCACGGATCTTCATGAGCCGACCACAGCAAAGGTGCATACGTCCTATCTGAAACTGCATAACACGTCACATACACTGAATGACATAATAAGTTGTAGCCAATGCAATGTTACCATTTTTCAGACAATTGTTTGCGGGAATTCACCAGGAAAGTGCGGTTATGCCCTCTCAGAGTAGCATCTGGTACCAGATTTTATCATTTGAAATGTCCAGCATACTGTCAATGTTTGGAATTTTCTGTCACACAGCTTGCCATCTCATCACATCCCAACACAGGCTCAGCGTACGTTCAGTAAATGCAAAGGACTGCAGATTATACAGTTAAAATCAAATTGTTTTAGAAATCGATTATCGTTTGCTGAAAATCGATTTCTTATCGATTATCAGTAGCCTACGTATAAGTGTTGCCCAGCTCAAAACTCGTTAAGTTATTTCGTTGTTGTGCACTGATTGTAAAATTTTATTATGTTCGCATGTGTATTTTGTACTGTTATCAATCTGTATGTTCTTCAGTATATTAACTTCGATAATCGATTGTTGAAACACAAGAAAATGCAGTCACTATTTACTAGGGTTGTTAAGATCGTCCGATTTTTCTAATCGATTAATCGTGAGCAAACGATCCGATTAATCGATTAATCGTGGTAGGTACGTGCACGCGATCTTGTGCCCGCGTCCGTGTGTCGCGGCAGG
>Ga0209428_1000143_pt1 | contig 16005 bp, 14 predicted proteins | sample OlaalgELextract1_2_FD_187377 | JGI IMG/M metagenome (GOLD analysis project Ga0209428, IMG submission 187377) | Olavius algarvensis symbiont microbial communities from Tuscany, Italy - Type G ELBA extract 1 (SPAdes) (version 2) | ecosystem: Host-associated > Annelida > Digestive system >...
CCCTTGTTATGTTTATCGCTCCGATGCTGTTCAACGCAGCGTTTGAAAGTATTTTTAGGAAGGACTTTCAAAAGTTCGCCAAATCGGGTATTTGTATACATGTTGCAGTGTCCTGAAATTAAGTTGTTGCTTATGGTTTTATTCGTAAAACCCGGGCACTGCAACACTTTCAAATACACCAACTTAATTTATTCCGGACAGCAGTGCGCTTGCGCGGGGATGACGATAAGTACGAGTGTGACGATAAGGTACTAGTGTGACGATAAGGCGCAGGGATGACGATAAGCTGCCGGGTCGACACTATTTCGCGGGGATGACTTCATATTGTTAAGCGAGTGCCAATGAGTTCAGGCCTCGATCAAACGCACTGCGAGCGAGCGTGCCCGCGCCACGGACTTCGGAGTTAAGCGCTGATGCTTTTCCGCGCTGGCCAAGCCGGTGAACAAGGTGCCTACCGATTTGGCGCCGATGGTCTTGGCGGCTATATCGAGCTGCCGGCCGCTGCCGTAGAACCAGCGTCCCATCCATGAGGGCGCCGCACTCGAAGAAATTAGCAGTGCTTTTTTGCGGGGTGTCTCGGTCTTGCGTGATTTCGGATAAGGATTGTCCCAGGGCCAGTAAGCGTAGGCCACCAGGCGCTCCATGAAACGCTTGAATAGCGCGGTAACCGAACTGAAATTAGTCGGCGATGCCAGAATATAGGCCTGAGAAGTTTCTATTTTATCGATCAGCTCATGCATGCCGTCGTCGAGCACACAGGTCCCCGGAGCGGCGCCGGGTTGCTGGGTGCATTCGCGGCAATTGAGACAAAACTCGATCGGATAGTCGCGCAGGTTTACGATTTCGGTTTCCGCGCCGGCGCCGTTTAAGGCTTCGACTGCCGCCGCAACCACCTGGTCGGTGATGCCGTCGTCGCGATATGAGCCGTTGATCACCAGTACTTTCGCTGCATGTGTCATGACAACCTCCACCCATTAAGTTACGCCTGCGGACACGCTTTTGCATTGATGCGTATCAATCCCGCCTCGATTGCCCGTGAAATCCCGGCCCGGGTCGCATAGAATCGGGCCCGATACCTGGGGCACAGCTTGCCGACAACACTTGAAAAACTGATCGCGCGACACGCACGTTATCGGGCCGATGAGATTGCGGTCATCTTTGGCGACCAGCGTCTGACCTGGGCGCGGTTCAATGCATCCGTCAATCGCCTCGCCAACGCGCTGCAGGCTCGCGGCATCGGCAAGGGTGACAAGCTTGCGACCGCGCTACCCAACAGTATGGAATTGCTGGTGATTTACTGGGCCACGATTTCTATCGGAGCGGTACTGGTGCCGCTCAGCCCGCTGCTAAAGGCAACCGGCCTGATCAATTTGCTCGACAATGCCGAGGTTTGCCTGGCGTTCCTGACCCCGGAGCTGACGGCTGCATTAGGCGACCGCGGCGCCGAAAATCCGAGCATCACGAGCGACAATTACATTATCGTCGGCGGCGGCGCAACGGATTACGCCGATCTAATCGCCGCCAGCCCGGACACGCCGCCCGACTACCCGCAGCTGCAGCAAGAGGACTTGTTCAACATCGTTTATTCCAGCGGCACCACCGGAATACCCAAGGGCATCATGCACAGCCATCTGGTGCGCGCCAACTACGGCAGCCATTTCGCCGCATCCTTCCGCATGACCCCCGAAAGCGTCGTTTTGCATACCGGGTCGATCGTGTTCAACGGCGCCTTCGTTACGCTAATGCCCTGCTTTTTCCTCGGCGCCTGTTATATCCTACACCCGCATTTCGACGTCGCGGCATTGATCGAAACCGTGGCGCGCGAACGCGTGACCCATATCATGATGGTGCCGTCGCAAATCGTCGCGCTGCTGCAAAGCCCTGCATTCAACAGCCACAACATGCAATCGATGGAAATGCTGCTAACTATCGGCGCGCCGCTACAACAGCAATTCAAAGAAGCCGTCAACGCCGTGATTCCCGGCCGCTTTTACGAACTCTACGGGCTTACCGAGGGCTTCGTCACCATCCTCGACCGCAACGACTTCGAACAGCAGCCCGGTTCGGTCGGCTGCCCGCCGCCGGGTTACGATATCCGCATCGTCGACGATCGTGGAGAAGACCTCGCGCCCGGCCAGATCGGCGAAATCGTCGGGCGCGGTCCGATACTTTCTTCCGGTTACTACCGGCAACCCGAGCTGACACGCGAAGCGTTTCGCGACGGTTGGCTATTTAGCGGCGACCTCGGATACCTCGACGAAGGCGGCTTTTTATACCTCGCGGGCCGCAAAAAAGAGCTAATTATTACCGGCGGCGTCAATGTCTACCCGCAGGACATCGAAGCCGTCACCCTGACCCACCCGGACGTGCTCGAAGCCGCGGTATTTGGGGTCGAGTCGGAAAAATGGGGCGAAACCCCGGTGGCCGCAATCGTATTAAAGCCCGATGTGGCGCTGACCGCGGTAGAGCTGCAAAGCTGGATTAATAACCGCGTCGAAGCCCGCTTCCAGAAATTGTCGGAGGTCGTAATCGTCGAGCAAATGCCGTGCAACGTCGCCGGTAAAACCCTTAAACACGAACTCAAGGAAAACTATCTTGCAAATAAAAAATAAAACTTTCGTTATCACCGGTGCGGCGCAGGGGCTGGGCGAAGCAATCAGCCTGACGCTGGCAAAACACGGCGCCAAACTCGCATTGCTCGATATCAACGCCGACCGCCTCGATCGGACCCTGAACGCCTGCAAACAGGCCGGCGCCGAAGGCTACGCCTTTACCTGTGACGTCGCCGATGAAACCAGCGTGCGCCGCTGCTTCGTCTCGATCGAAGAGCAGCTCGGGCCGATCGCGGGGCTGGTCAATAACGCCGGCATCCTGCGCGACGGCATGCTGGTCAAGGTCAAGGACGGCGAGATTATCGACCGCATGTCGCTGGAGCAGTGGCAGCAGGTGATCGACATCAATCTGACCGGGGTGTTTTTATGCGGGCGCGAAGCGGCGTCCAGCATGATCCGCAACGGCGAGGGCGGTGTGCTGATCAACATTTCTAGTATCAGCCGCGCCGGCCATACCGGTCAGTCCAACTATGCCGCCGCCAAGGCTGGAGTAGTCGCGCTCAGCGCAACCTGGGCACAGGAGCTGGCGCGCTACAACATCCGCAGCGCCGCGATTGCACCCGGTGTCTTCGAAACCGAAATGGTGGCGTCGCTCAAACCGGAAGCGCACGACCGCATCACCAGTGCGGTGCCGCTGCAGCGCACCGGCACGGTCGACGAACTCGCACAAGCGGTCGAATTCATCATCGAAAACGATTATTACAGCGGCCGCATCCTCGAACTCGACGGCGGGCTGCGTCTCTAAACCAAAAATTTACTCAGAGTAAAACCTACCCGGGATTAGTCGGGTTTTGCGCGGACGGAGGCCCTGAAGGCCGGTATTACCGGCATCAGCCTCTTTTCGCTAAAGATCCCAACCTAAAACTTTACTCTGAGTAAAATCTGAGTCGGGACTAGTCGGGCTTTTGTGCGGGAGGCGGCTCGTCTGTATGCGGTTCGTTGGTTGGTGGCTCGCTGGGAAGCGGTTCCGGGAGTTTCGGCGGTACCGCAGACGTCGGCTGCAGCGCGATCAGATTTTCCGAGGTTTCCTTCATGTGCAGCGACATGGCCGCAAAATGCTCGGGTGCGCCCACCAGCGAATCGAGTTTCTGCGCCAGCGGATCGAGATATTGGCGGTAGACGAACCACATGACCCCGACTAGCGCCAGCGCCAGCACGGCAACTAGAATAATGCTGTAGGTCGTCAACCGGATCAGCACCGAATCGAGCGTCGAGTTCACCAGTAGCTTGGCGTTGGCGGATGCCTGCGGCAGCGCTTCGGTAATCGCGTAAATGCCGTCGCGCGCCGATTCCAGCCCGCTGGACAGTTCCGCGATCGGCTGGCGCGCATTCTCGACCACCTGCGGTAACTGGTCGCTCAGGTTCTGTGCGGTCCGGGGTAGTTGCTGCGCCAGCTCCGCCAGGGCAACGCTGGCTTGATCGACGCTCGCGACCGCATGCAGCAGGGCTTTCTTTTCCTCGGCGCTCAAGCTCGCGCTATTGGCGGCTAGCTGCCGGATCGAGAGCGCAAGCTGGTCGATCGAATTAGCCAGCTTGTCCGAGGCGATGGTCAAGCCATCGGTATCGATCACGACACGATCGATATCCACGCGCATATACTGCTGCGCCGCGCGCATCTCATCGGTCGCTGCGACCTCTGCGCCAACAGCAAAGACACTATAAAAATGCAGCGCCAAGAGAAGCGCGCTAAGAATTATCGATTTCATTGCTGACATCCCCTCAGGCGGATCGCGCGACGTTCAATTCCATTCGCCACAGCAGCTTGATGAAGTAAATCGCGGCGTAAAAGAAGCCGAGTGGAAAAACTATCGTCTTGAGCAGATAAATCGCCACCAGGTTGATAAAATTTTCGATACCGTCGCTTATTTTGCGTTCCAGATCAGCGAGACTCAAACTCTGCCAGAAGGTAATTGCCGAATCGCGCATGCTGCCGCTGTCGAACTCCCCGTCGGCTTCGATGCCGATGATGCTCGACTGAAATTGCTCGATTTCCGCATCGTTGGATTGCAGTTGCCGCTCGAGAAACAGGCTGTCGACTCCGCTGTTGAGCGCGACCGCGATGCCAAGCGCGAAGCGCACGAAAATCACCACCAGGAAAGCCCGGAATATCGGATTTTGCGCCTGCGGCGGACCGTAAAACAGCAGCAACAGGGCGCTCACGCCGAGCACCGCCACCAGATATAGGAATAGTTCGTGCGAAGCCAGCAGCAGTAATATTTTTTGCGCAGCGAGCGAGGCCAGCACCCAGGTCATGATGGTGGAAAAACGCTCGATCATATCGTTGATCGGATCGAGCAGTTCGCCGATCGTCATCGAACCGGAAACGACCCCGATCCCGGCCTCGACCTCGCTGCTTTGCATCATCGACACCAAGGCGTTGATGCCGCGCGCGGTGGCGTAGGTCAGGGCGGCGCTTTTGATCGACGCGTTGGTGTATTCATCGACGTAATCATCGAGCACGCGCGTGCTCGACAGCGCGACCATCAAGACGATGAATATTGCGACCAGCGCTTTGCCGCTAACCCCCATGAACCGAGTCCGTGCGCGCCGCCATGATCAGGTCATTCTTGTGCAGACCCCTGATCTTGTGGCTCCACCAGGTCACGGTCACCCTGCCCCACTCGGTCAGAATCGCCGGGTGGTGCCCTTCGGCCTCGGCAAGGTCGCCGACGCGATTGGAAAAGGCCATCGCCTGTGCGAAATCCGGAAAACCGAATTCGCGCTGCAGCTGCATCACGCCGTCGACCACAATCGTGCTCCAGTCGGGGATTTGCGGTAGCAGGGCGGCTAAATCTTGATCGCTGATTTGGGGTGCGTCGGCGCGGCAGGCCTCGCAACTTTGCTGATTGAGACTATCCATGGACTTTCTCGCTATTCAAATGGCTTAACCGCATTATATTAAAGGCCGCGCGGGCATTAGCAAGCTAAAAGCCCGCAACACACCCGGGTCTAATCAGCAACGAGGCCGGCCTCGGAGGTTACGGGCTCAGCTCTCCAGCACCGCCTTAGGCAAGCTCAAATGCAATAGCAGATAACCCATCTGCGCCGACAGGACCGAGCCCAGCAGAATCCCGAGCCGGTCGCCGCTGAAGTATTCGCCGCTGCCGTGCTCGAAGGCTAGTCCGGCGATGAACAGGCTCATGGTAAAACCGATGCCGCAGGCGAAACCCGCGCCCAGCACTTGCAGCCAGTTAATACTGGGCGGCAGCCGCACCCAGCGTAGCAGTACCGCGAGTCCGACAAAGATTATAATGCCCAGCGGCTTGCCGACGAACAACCCCAGGATGACACCCAGGGTCACCGGATGCACCAGGTCCGCGCTCGACATGCCGCCCAGCGCCAGGCCGGCGTTGGCGAAGGCGAATATCGGCAATACCGCGAAGGCGACGGGGCGATGCAGATCATGTTCGAGTTCGCGCAACGGCGAAATCCCTTCCCGATCCCGCATCGGAATACAAAATGCGATTAATACCCCGGCCAGCGTGGCATGCACGCCCGACTTGAGCACGGCTATCCACAACACGATGCCGAGTAGAATGTAGCTGGTCGGACGCGTGACGCCCATCCGGTTCATGGCGACACCGAGCGCGAGTGCGGCGGCACCGATCCCCAGCGCCGTCAGCGACAGGTCGCCCGAATAAAATATCGCGATGATGACGATCGCCGCGAGATCGTCGAAGATCGCCAGGGTTAACAAAAACACCTTGAGCGCGGTCGGCACACGCGCACCGAAGACGCCGAGCAAAGCCAGCGCAAAGGCGATATCGGTTGCTACCGGAATCGCCCAGCCGTCGAGCGCCACCTGGTCTTGCCAGTTTAACCAAACGTAGATCGCGGCGGGCACCAGCATGCCGCCGAGCGCGCCCATGCCCGGTAAAATGATTTGCGAAAAAGTGGCGAGTTCGCCTTCCATAACTTCGCGCTTGATCTCCAGACCGACCAGGAAAAAGAACACCGCCATGAGTCCATCGTTGATCCACAGCAACAGCGGCTTATCGATAGACAAGGCCCCGACCTGAACCGCCACTGGGGTATCGAGCAGACTGTCATAGAGACCCGACAGCGGCGAATTAGCGACCAGCATGGCGACGATAGCGGCAAGCAATAATAGTATTCCGCCGGCCGACGCCAGCTGCATGAAGTCGATCACCGCGTCCGCGATCGACATGTTTGCGCGTTTTTTAGTCATCGATTTCCGATCTTCCGATTGCCGCCGCTGACGGCGAATCGACTATAAATGGGGTCATGCCGGGTTTTTAAAAGCTAGCCCGTTTATATCACCGTTTTACGTCACGAGCCCGTTGCAGAGACTCGGTGGCGAGATGCTCAACCCGGTGTGCAATAGCTACGCACCGGGGCGAGGTCCGCGTAGAATTAGTTTACGCTAAGAAAACTCTGATTGATTCAGAGCTCCCCCGAGTTATATGGGCTAGAGCCCGTGACGGCCCGAATAGGCGCTGCGTTGCGGCGGTTGCCAGTCCTGCAAGGCTCCGGCTGCCGGCTCGAAGATCTCGATCCGTAGCGGATAACAGGGGGTGCTGTCATCGGAATGACTGCTGCCGCAATCGCCGCCCGGACAGGTGGACAAGGCGCAAAGCAAGTCGATTTCGGCAAAAAACTCGATGTAATCGCCAGGACGCACCGGGCTCGCCTTCATGAAATACTGGTGGCTATCGAGGGTAAACCCGGTACACATGAAAACGTTCATGACATCGTGCACCTGCAGCTCGGCTTGCTCCGGCGGCATGTTTCTGGCCGCCGCCAACGCACGCGTCAGGTTGGAATGGCAACAATAGTGGTAATCGACGCCCTTTAGCAGGTGGTTGGTATAAGGATCGCAGCGGGTACCTATTACGTCGTGCACGCCGCCGCCGTCGGCATCCCAACCATACCAGTCGAGCGTATCCCGCGTGATCGTCGCCATCGGCCGTAAGCCGGGCAGCGTACTCCACAGGCGGTCACCGGTGCTGACGTGAGTGGCATGCAGTTGGCGGGTCTTGCCGCTGAAAAACCGCTCGCTAATATCATGCGTGTTCCACAGGTTCAAATCTCCGACCTGGGGCCCTTCGATGCTGACGATACGGAAAAACGATCCCGCCGGCACTTCGAAGCTGGCCGCGTCGCGCGGCGGCACCGTCAATTCCGTGACCTGGCTCATGCCGGCGCGCGCCGTTTGATAAAGCGCCAGATTGTTGGGCGGCAATTGCTCGACCTGGTAACAGATCAGTGGGCTTGCGGCCCGTCGTGCGGCCGCGTCTGCGGGTGGCTTATTCATGCCGGTCTCCGGTGAGTGCGTGGTTTAACGATTGCATCGCCAAGCACAGCATTCTACTGCAGCCGGTCAGGCGATTCGAATTCTCGTCGCGGCGGCCGCTCGCTCCGCCGTCAATCAAGCAAGCTGTTGGCGACCCCACGGGTTCGGGCGAGGCTGCACTGCTGCGGCGTCAACGCCGTGCTACCCGGACGGGTGCGGCCCTGCATCAGGTTGGCGCCGTCCTCGACGTGGGCGCCGCTGTTGGCGAGCAGGTGATAGAGTTCGTGCGCGAGTGCAATACCGGGATCGTCGACATCGCGCATCAACCACAGGCTGTTTGCAAGCCACGGCCGGCTGCGGGTATTGCCAAGGCCGAAGGCCTCGCCGGTAAACTGTGCCTGCATCCGCGTATCGCGCGCGAATACGACCGTCGCGTGCCTGGTATTGGCGGCTGCGAGCAGCGTATGCGCGCTGCCGGTGGACAGGTCGCGCAGGTAATCGGGGCCGCTAAAGGCGCGTAGCGATATCTCGCCGGCACCGATGCCGCATTGCCGCAAAATGTCGTAGGCCGCCTGCAGCGCCTCATGCACCGCCGCCTGCGTCCAGCGCGGGTCGAGCAACAATACATCGAGCGCTAACACGAGACCGGCCTCGTTGTTGGCCCGACTGATCTTCGGCGGCGGTAAGACTTCAAACTTTAGCGGCGCACCCGCCAGCGGGTCGGCGATATAACCGCTGCTGACCCAGGCGAGTGCCGCCTGGCCTTGCTGGCCGTAACGCCGCCGCAGTTCGGCGACGATATCGGCGGCACGCAGCTCGCGCCGCGCCATCTTGATACGCGCGGCCAGCGCGGTCATGCGCGCTACCGCGTAGCTCGATCCGGAAACGCGGGCCGGCTCACCCGAAAAATCCAGCGCCACCAGGTTTTCCGCCGGCAGCAGGTAGTCGACCGAGATCCGACCCCAGTTGGTACGCTGGGCCGGGCGCAGAAAGTCGTCGGCCGAAGTCACCACCAGCAGGTTATCGAGATCGAGCGCGGCCGGATAAACCCGGCGGGCATCGATATCGCGTCCGTCGTTGCCTGCCGGCACCACGAACAGCATGTCCGGATGTTCGCGCGCGCTGCGCTCGAAGGCATTCCAGTCCTGCGGCCGGTTGCTGCCGAGCGGCATGCCGAGGATATCGACTCCATGGGCCGCGGCGTGCTCGATCAGGGCCCGCATGCGTGACATATCGGGCCTGGGATAACGATAAGGCACCAGTTCGATCGCGGGCGCTTCACGCAGCAGCAGCGACGCGGTGCGGGTGCCGTGTCGCTGCAAGAAAAAACCGGTATTAACCGGATGCGCGTCAAACGGCAAGTCATCCATTTCCCAGAAGTCATAACCGATGAGCCGATTGTCCCGATCGAGCGCCAGCCGGCGGTTGATCTCCGGTAGTTGATAATTGACCCCCGAATCGACCAGGCCAACCCGCAGCGGCGCCGCGTCAGCGTGACGCTTCAGCGCCGTGCTGCGGTCGCGTTCGAATAGCGTGAACGGCGGATTCAGCCAATCCGGCTCGCCGCGCGGCTTAAGCTTGGAATCGAGCGCAACAATGCTGGTCGCCTGTCCCTTTTCGTTGTAATTGACTTGTCGCCCGACCTGCAGCTCGCAGCCGGAATCCAGCGCCAACAGCACCAGCGGATCGCCAAACCGATTGAACAGCGAGCCGACAAACCGGGTGGGACGGCTGCCGCGTTCGAACACGTCGAGCTCGACCGTCGCCCTGGCATCCACCGGCAGGCGAAACCGGGTGCCGGCCCGCATCTCGCCAAAAATAATATCCGATTGATTGGCCTGCCCAGTGCCATATCCCGGCGCCGGGGCCTTGTTTGCCTGCCAGCCGCGACAGGTTTCGAGAGTGAACTCGAGCAGCCGGTGCGGCTGCCAGGATTCCGCCGCGGTTGAAAACGATATCAAACAGATACCCAAACCGAGCAAAGATCCAACCACCTGTCCGAACTTCATTTATCGCCGCCGTAGTCCCATCGGATTTCGATTATATCCTGCATTGCGCTGCTGGACAGCGGCAACGCCGCCTCGCGCGTGCCAAATGACAGTCAATCCACGTTATTACCTTTGCAAAAACCTAAAATTTACTCAGAGTAAACTTTGGATAGAAACCAGTTTAAGCGGTAAATTTGGTCTGTCATGTGGGGTTAAATGCCGAGCTATGGTCAATTTTTACTCTGAGTAAATTTTTAATTGCGAGGTACTGAAATCGTCTTTGCGGAGCTTGCCTGCCCGAGCCTGGTTATCGTGTGCCAGGACGACAGCTGGTTAAACTGAGCGCAGGGCGCGGTCTTTGCGGCATTTAACACGAATTCAATTGCCTGCTGCACTCGGCGTCGTTCGCTACCGACCAAAACAAAGACAGCAGGACCGGTCACCCGGCCCTGCTGAAAGCTAGCGGTTATTCAATACTGGGGGATTAGTAGCGACCGCGGACGCGGGTCACGCTAATCCGGGCAACCGGGTTGTTCCAGTCGTGTCTGGAGACATCGAGATCGCCAATGCCCTTGATCCCGCGATGGACATGTACGAATCCCTCATCGTTAACATCGATTGCCGGCGAAAGTGCGCTACCGCCGCAGGTCGGCCCCGGGATGTTGGCACAGAGCTCGTCGTTCGGTTCGGAGCCGGCGTCATAGGCCCGCGAATAGTAAACTGCGGTGCCGTAGCGCGGCGCCCGCACCCCTTGCAGGGCGATGAAACCATCGTTGGTCGGCAGCATCATTGCCGCCAAGCTGATACGCCGGGCGCCATGGGCCGCGCTTACCACGACCGTAACCGACTGGCCCGGTTTCAGTAACCCACCCGAATTCTGAATATCGACCACCTGCGGATTGGCGTCCAGCGTGGTTGCCAGTCCCGCAGTGTCGCCGCCTTCGGCAACCGCGGCGATATCGCTATCGGCGGCGCTACCCAGCTCGAACAACGGCAGCTTGCGCCGATGGCTGGCCACCAGGATCGGCGTAAAGTTGATCCCATAGGTGACATTGGTGATGGTAACGTGGTAAACGGCCGAACCACTGGCAGAGGCCGTGGTGGCGATCGACAGCAGACTGGTGATCAGCACCGCGCCGAGTAATTTTTGAATAGGGTTGAGCATAGTCATTCCTCCTGGACAAGAGCGGCGACTATGGGAAACCGATATCACATACAGTTCACGAAATTATAAAATTTCTATCACACCCGCCTGCTTATTGCGTGCAGGGTACGGGACTACTCCGGGCATCCTGCGCTCCGTACGGCCGCTCTGGTGCGCAGTCAAATCCGCTTCCCGCGATATTGTCAGGGGAAGTCTGGCAAACAAGGTTGAACGGTCGCCCGCCAATACATAGCTTAAGCTAGGCATTGGCGGGCAGCGAAAAGCGAAAGGTTGTCCCTTGGTGTAACACGCTGTCCACCGACAGGTGGCTGCCGTGCAATTCGACGATGCGCGACGCAATCGCAAGCCCGAGACCCAGACCCGGCTGCAATTCGTCGCCGCTGCCGCGGCTGGCCTTGTGATAAAAACGTTTCAGGATATGCGGTAATTCGTCGCTCGGAATTCCGTAGCCGATATCCGACACCGCTATTTCGACACCATCCTGGCGCGGCGCCACCTGCAGGCGGATGTGACCCTGGTCGGGGGTATGTTTGAACGAGTTATCGATCAGGTTATCAAGCACGCGTTCAATCATGCCGACGTCGGCCGATACCTGCGGCACGGTTTCATCGACGACGACATCGAAATGGATGTTTTTTTCGATCGCGCGCAGGTAAAACTTGTGCGACACGTCGAAGGCCAGTTCCGCCAGCGAAATCGGTTCCTCGCGCGGCCGGGTTTCGTTGGCGTCGAGTTTGGCCAGTTCGAACAGCTCTTCGACCAGACGGGTCAGGCGCTGCGCATTTTCATGCGCGATTTTGAGGTAAGTCTGTTTCTGAGATTCGGTCAGTTCGTCGGACTTAAGCTGCAGCGTTTCGAGGAAACCGCTAAGCGACGACAGCGGGGTACGCAAATCATGCGAAACATTGGCAACCATTTCGCGCCGCGTCGATTCCATCTCCTGCAGGTGATTCATCTGCGAGTGAATGCGCGCGGCCATTTCCTGGAAAGTGGCAGTCATATTGTCAATTTCGTCGAGCGCGCGCTTGTCGCCCTTCGATTGCGGGTCCGCGGGCTGCAGGTTGTTATCCTTGAAGGCTTGCATCGCCTGGCTCAGCACGCGCAGCTTACGCATCAGGAAAAAAAATAGCAGCAGCCCGGCGACAAAGGCAAACCCGAGCGCGGTCACCACCATGGTGGTGCTCCAGCGCATAATCAGGCTGCGCTGCAGAACGTCGGTGATAACGCTGATTTTTTCGCTGCCGAGGATGGCGTATATATAACCTTGGCGCACATCATCGATGTCGATCGGCGCTACGCTGAAACTATTCTGACGCGCCTCGAAGCCCGGATTATCGCCATGATCAACCCGCGGCCGGGATCCGTCAGGAAGTCATTGATCGGGGACAGCGACACCTGCCGGTCTTTGACCTTGTCCGGCGCCATCGAATGACCGATGACCTGGCCCTCGGCATCGAGCAGGTAGAGTTCGAGACTAGGGTTGATGATCATGACGTTTTCGAACAATTCAGCCAGGTTATCGCGCCGCACCTCGCCGCTTTCAATCAACACGTGTTCGTTAACAATGTATTTCGCGAGATCGCGATTGAGTTGTTGGCTGATTTCCTGCTGGTACATGGGCGCGGTATACATGGCGACACCGACGAACACCGCACCGACGACCAGGAACAGCAGGAACAGCACCAGCACCAGCTTGACGTACAAACTGTTAAACATGGATCGTCAATTCCCGTGGAAGCGGTAGCCGACGCCCCAGACGGTCTCGATATATTGGGCTTGCCCCGGCACGCGCTCGATCTTCTTGCGCAGGCGGTTGATATGTGAGTTGACCGTATGCTCATAGCCATTGTGGCTGTAACCCCAGACTCGGTCGAGCAATTGCCCGCGGCTGAAAATCCGCCCCGGGTTACGTGCAAAAAACAATAACAAGTCGAATTCCTTGGCGGTCAGCTCGACCGCCTGACCCGCTATCGTAACGTTACGCCCCGACACGTCGATGCCGAGGGAATTCAGCTCGATGCTTTCATCGGCCTGGTCCGCTCCTTGTTGCGCGGTAAGTTCGCTGCGCCGCAAAATTGCCCTGACGCGCGCCTGGAGTTCAAGAATCGAGAACGGCTTGGTAAGGTAATCGTCGGCACCGAGTTCGAGACCGAGCACGCGGTCCAGCTCGGACGATTTTGCCGTCAGCATCAGGATCGGAATCGTGATCGACTGGCTGCGCAGGTTGCGGCAGAGTTGCAGGCCGTCCATGCCGGGCAGCATCAGGTCGAGCACGATGAGCTGATAAACCCGGTTGCTGGCGCGCTCGAGGCCATCCACGCCATTGTTGACGACATCGACTTGGTAGGCATTGTCGCGCAGATGGATTTCCAGTAAATGGCTGATATCCGGGTCGTCTTCGACCACCAGGATTCGCTTGTATTCGAGCCCGCAGCATTGATTATGTTTGTTCGGCGTGCCCAAGGATTGCGCATGTTGATTCACCGGCCCCTCCCTATTAGCTGTAGGGCCTTTGATCGATTTTACCGAATCAAGTTCAATCGGGACCGAGATCCCCGTGCACCCTATTCCAGCTTACCCATCTGCCGGATAAAGTAGCGGTCGATGGTGTAAACATAAATGATAACGGGTATCAAGAATACCACCGGCAGCAGCGCCCGGACGAAAATGCCGGATATCAGCGACATCGGGCTTTTCAACCATTTCTGAATCCTGCAGGCCCATTTGCCGCTGCCGCGAATCAATAGATCGGCCAGCTTCGACAGAATGAACGATATGGCGATCGCATAAATCGCGGGCGCGGCACGGCCCATGAACAGTTGGAATTCGGCGACATCGGCGAGTATGCCGAAAACGTCGATGCCCGCATAATGTTTCAAACCCCAGTCGAGCAGCCAGAAAATCACCGCCAGACTCGCAATCAGCGGCAGGCTGGCCACCAGCAAAACCAGCGCCTGGCCCCAACCAGTCGCCCCGTTGATGACATAAAGCAGGGGTTTGAGGAACTTGTGCCGGCCGAGGTCCAGGTGTTTCAACGCCATGGCATCGCCGTTTTTCAGCGCCGGCAGGTAGCGGCTGAATTGCCAGTTGCCGGCAAGCGTTTCAAGGGCCAGGTAATCTTTCATCTTGAGCAGACGCGCTGCGGACATCTGGTAGGCATCCGCCTGCAGGCAGCCGGCTTCGACATCGGTAAACGAATCCAGATCGGTGCGAATATGGGCGAGTCTACGCTGCGCCTCCTGGGTGACTTCAAATTCCGTTTCGCAAGCGACGATGCCCGCTTTCATCTTGCTGCCCGCTTGTTTCGAGTCCTCGCCATTGTTGAACTCGATATCGCGCGCAAACAGCCCACGGGTCAAATGAAAATAGGCGACATTTTCAGCGTCGTGGGTTAGCTCCAGACTATTGACCATCTCTTCGCGCACGCGCGAGCCCATGATCCCGCTGCTGGCGATTAATACCGGCAGGGCATTGGTGTCGGGGTTGTCGGTTGCATCGCTTTGCCCCGAGGCATCGCTGACGATGAAATCGGTGCACAGCCAATCCGGCTCTGGATCGAGTAGCCCGGCGATACCCTGGTTATCGTAAACCCCGCCGTCGACTAGTTGCACCCGCCGGTCGCGGTACAAACCGGATACCACCATCGGCGGAAACAGCGCCGGCACCCCGGCCGAAGCGGCGACCGCGTTGCCCAGCTTGAAACTCGGGGCGCGCGTCGTAATTTCATCGTAACGCACCCGCCGGTAGCGATCTTTCTTGTCGATATCGCGGAAGTTTAAATTACGCGGTGGCACTTCGCCCATGCTGGTGGCGGTAAAAATCCAGTTGTGGCCGCTGTTCAGGCTGGTTGCATTCAGGATTAGCACCGGCACCTTGCAACGTCGTACCGTGTTGCCGACGGCTCCGTCCTGCGGGTGAAAACGGCCATCGACGCCTTTGGGTTTAATTAACAAATCACCCATTGTAAGCCGACGATCGCCGACTTTGAGCAGAGGATCGTAAATATACTTTTCGTAGATTTCCCCGATGGCATCGGAGCGCGAGTAGTTGCGCTTCGACATTTTCAGGTTCTTCCACGGGTTGGCGAAAGTTCGCATGCGCAGGTTTTGCTGTACCGCGCCCAGGAAGTGCAACTCGAGACGCTGCACCAGATCGACGAAATCCTGGTTGGTGATCTCATCGTCGGTTTTGCTTTCCAGCAGGTTCTTCAGCATCAGATAGTAGGCCGCGCCGACGATTGATCCGCCGGAAACCGTCGACAGCGATTCCACATGCCGCAGCATGCCGAACTCGGCCATCCGCGCCAAGACCCCGATATGACAAAACGATGCGCGGAAACCGCCCCCCGATAACGCCAGCCCCAAACGCCGATTGCCGATTTTGTCTTCCATTACATCTCCCTGATCAGTTGGTCTTTATTTTTCCAACTCGCTGCCTGCGTATCATCCATTGCGAAAAGCGTTGGTATTACCTTCAATTCGTATCGGATCTTGTTGCCAAGCTGACGGCGTCAGCCCGTTGCATCCGGGAATTGATTTCCTTAATTGTGCAACATCACCCGCTGTTGTGTCATCCCTCGTTTTTTCATGTCACCCCTTTTCATGTCACCCCTTTTCATGTCACCCCTTTTCATGTCACCCCTTTTCATGTCACCCCCTTTTTTTATGTCATCCCCGCGCAAGCGCACAGCTGTCCGGGGAAAGTTAATAGGAAAGAACATACTGTGTTTTCTCGATCAGTTCCGCGCGTTCTCGTCGTCTTCGTCGATACATCAGCTGTACCCCGGTTGGTAAACGAGTAAACAGGGTTTCTCGTATTTCCACCAACAGCAGGTGTAACGATGTATTCGGCGCACACCGGCGTGATCGATAGAGCCATAACAACAGATAACTGATAATGGCCGCGTAAATTTGCAGGCTGACTGCATTCTGGCTTTTGCCCAGAAAGCGCTTTAGCTTCAAGTTTTGCTTGAGCCACTTGAAAAAC
>Ga0209428_1000149_pt1 | contig 15720 bp, 15 predicted proteins | sample OlaalgELextract1_2_FD_187377 | JGI IMG/M metagenome (GOLD analysis project Ga0209428, IMG submission 187377) | Olavius algarvensis symbiont microbial communities from Tuscany, Italy - Type G ELBA extract 1 (SPAdes) (version 2) | ecosystem: Host-associated > Annelida > Digestive system >...
AAATCGACTCTATTCCAGCGACCCAGACTCGAATTCGAAGTACTTAAACGACGACGAAAATGGAAATCCGATTTCCAAATACATCAAGCACAGTTGGCATTATGATTTATTCCGGACAGCAGTGCGCTTGCGCGGGAATGACATCAAGGCGGGGATGACGATAAGGCGAAGATGACGATAAGGCGCGAGGATGACAGAAAATAACGTCGATGACTCGAGGTTTCGGTACTACGCGCTGTCAAGACTCCGGTCATCAGTACTTCGCGCTGTCGCTATCGTAGGTAAGTCCTACCGAAGCCGCCTGATCCTTCACCGCGCGGTAAATCTTTTCGTCCAGCGTGTCATCGGCGCCGCCCTCGGCCGCTACCTTTTCCTTGATGAAGCGATTGCGCGATTCCGACAACTCCCTGATTTCCTGTTTCAGTTGTTCGCGGCGTTGCGCCTGCTCGGTAATGATTTCCATTTGCTTTGCGGGCGCCATCGCCTGGATGCTGGCCGGCAAGTCCTTGACTTCGATTTCATCGAGTTCGACCCGACCCGAGGTGATTGCATCGACCAATTCGCTTTCGCCGAGAAAATTCTTCTTACCGCTGGTGGTAGCGTTGTACTCCGAACGCCTGGCCAGCGCCTCGGTGGATAATTCCTCACGCAGTTTTTGGCTTGCATCCAGCTTGCGCTGTTGCGCTTTTTTGGTCTCTTCGTCACCGTAGTAGAGGCGGGTGTCTTCGAGGTCGGTGGCCAGCTTCGACAATTTCTCATCGAACGGCGTTGCCACGGCAACCGCGTTACCCGAATTCTCGACCTGAAAATAATCGCCGTGACCCAGCGCCGCAATTTCCTGCCAGGCGGGGCGGGTGTACTGGTGCTGGCCGCTCTGGATCGTGTTGACCACGATACCCTTGCGCATGGCCGCCGCCAGCGTTACCGGATACTTGACGTCGTCGGGGTAATCCATATGCGGAGGCGCATCGCCGACCAGGAAGGCTACCTTGTAAACATTGGCCTCCTGGCTCCAGGAAACCTTGTGGATGGCATCATACAGTGCCTGGTTGACGCTTTCGGGGCCGTCACCGCCACCTTGCACCTTGAAATCCATCAGGTTGGCATACATCGAATCGAGGTCGTCGGACAGGTCGTAGACGCGCGTGATATAGGCGTCGCCGCGATCGCGGAATGCAACCAAACCCATCTTGATGTCAGGATTTTCCTGGGCCGATGCCATGGTAGACGCAATCGACCAGATTTTTTCCTTGGCCGCCTGGATCAATCCACTCATGCTGCTGGTGGTGTCGAGGACAAAAACTACTTCGATGCGGTGACTCTGGGCGGGCACCACCGGGGTGGTGCCGGTCTTTTGAATCGCCTGTGCCTGTTTAACTATCGGGAATAACGCAATACCGGTTGCGGTGGCGATGATTAACGCCAGGGCGATAATTTTTGGATTAAAGGTTTTATTTTTCATGAGATTTCTCCGTTTTTAAGCTTGGGTGAGTTTGCGCACGGCGTCGAGCGCGACGCAGTGTGCCGAATGGAATGCCGATTGATCGCCTTGGCCGCGATAAGCTTCGCTGCCTTGACGGCGGCTCAAATCCGGAATCCAACAAAACAGCGACTGGATTAAAAAGAAGCTCCACAACGCCGCGGCCAGACTGCCGGTGTTGATCGTGGCCCAGGCGCTTGCCGCGAGGCCGGCCGATACCAAAGCAAAATCGAGCGCCGCCGCAAACAGCGTGCCGTGGTAGTAAAGTGCGCGCGTCAGCCAAATGAATCCTGCCTGGATTAGCACCTGTTCGAATAAATGGACTTCGAACCACCAGCACGCGAGGCTGAGCGTAGCCCAGGCGGCCAGCATGACTACGCGTCCGACGCGGGCGCTGCTGCGTTTAAACAGGTACAGCAGATAAGCCAGTGCTGCCGCCGGCAGCACCAGGTTCATGAGCGTGCCATAGCCCATAAAACTACCGAGTATCAGCCCTGTCGCACCGGCGCCCAAACTGATCGCGAATGCGACGATGAGGCCATCGATGATTCCGGGTGTCTTCATGACTTTGCCCTCCGTTCTTTTTCACGCAGTAGCGCAATTTCGATTTCCTCGCTGCGGATGACCTCGGTCTGGACGAAATTGCCGCCGGCGAACACGCGGTCGTCGCTGACCAGTAATTCCAGTTTTTGCTTCAGGCTGGTCAGTTGCTGGCTTTGCTCGTCGATTTCAGCCGTCAGCTGTTGTCGCTGGGCCTCGACGCCGGCGGACTGCTGTTGCAATGCCTGCAGCTGCTTGTCGCCGGCCAACTTGCGTCGTATCAGGTCGCGCGCGAGTTCATCCTGTTTCGCTGCCAGGCAAGTGTCGAGTTCCGCATCGAAGTCCTTAAGCCCGGACGCCAGGTCGGATGTCGATTTGGCCAGTTGATCGGCCTTGTGTTGCAGCAGTTTCAAACGTTGCCGGTCTTGGTCGAGGGCGAATTGCATTTCGCGCACCGCCTGCTTCAATTGCAGATCCGGTTCCTCGATGCGATCCAGCACCGCGTGAAAATCGGCCTCGAATAGTCGCGAGATTCGGGTAATCAATGCCATGTCGGTTGCTCCATAGTTGCTCAAAGATGGGCTTATTCTGGTTCAGGCGCCGGCACTTAAACAGACAGGTTTCGGTAAAACTTCGGGGCTTGCGTTTACAAAAAATTTACCAAGCCGGCGGGCGGGAATGCTAGGATTGAAGTGTTTATAAAGAGGATTGAAACCGATGGCGCAAAAGGCGCGTTTACTGGTGGTAGAAGACGAAGCAGCGATCCGCAGCGGGCTGGTCGACGTGTTCGTTTACCATGGTTACGAAGTCGAAACCGCGGACAACGGCGACGACGGCCTGCGCCTGGCGCTCGGCGGAAAATACGACCTGATTCTGCTCGATGTCATGTTGCCCGGCGTGGATGGTTTTGAAATTTGCAATCGCATCCGCCAACAGGACCGGCAGCAGCCGGTTATCATGTTGACCGCGAAATCGAGCGACGAGGATATAGTGCAGGGGTTGACGCTGGGCGCCGACGATTATGTCGCCAAGCCGTTTTCGGTGACGCAATTGGTGTTGCGCGTGCAGGCGGTGCTGCGCCGCTCCGGCATTGCCGAGGACAAAGCGCGCGAGATTAACCTGGTAAACGGGATCGTCATCGATACTCAAAATCTGTGCGCGGGCGATACCGTATTTACCCGTCGTGAAATGGACTTGCTGAAATACCTGGCACAGCAGTCCGACCGCCCGGTGGCGCGTGAGGAATTGCTGGCGCGCGTCTGGGGCTATGCCAATCACATGGAAATCGAAACTCGCACCGTCGACATTCATATCGCCAAGCTGCGCCGCAAAATCGAAGCCGATGCCGCCCATCCGGAGGCGATCGTCACGGTGCGCGGCGCCGGCTATCGTTTGATGCTCGCCCGGCAATGACGCAGCGCCGCCTCAGGCTGATGCTGGTGTTTTTTTTTCTGGCGCTGGCAATCCCCACCGCGATTCTGGTGTACCAGGCCTATGGGCAGTTGAAATGGGAGGCATTTTATCAACATCAACGCCTTGCACGCGAGCTGTCGCGCCGCATCGATAGCGGTTTTCGCGACCTGATCGAGCGCGAGGAAAAACGTCCGATTAGCGACTATGAATTTCTCAACGTAACCGGTTCCGACGACACCGCATTTTTGCAGCGTTCGCCGCTATCCGAATTTCCGCGGCAAGCCGACACGCCCGGGCTGCTCGGATATTTCCAGGTCGACGGCTCGGGACGGCTGCGCACCCCGATCGTGCCTGCGGCCAATGCGTCGAACTACGGCATTTCATCGGTCGAATTGCAGCAGCGCGAGCAACAGGAGGGCCGCATCCGCGGCATTCTCGATCAAAATCGGCTGGTGGGTAAAAGCGATGTTGCGGCAGCGCCGCTAGCCGTGCCCACTGCGGAATCCGCGCCTGCGCCCGCGCTGGATCGGCTGCAGACTAAAACGGAAATAACGCCGCAGCTGCGCACCGACAGCATGCTGCCCATGAGCGAGTCCGATGGCGCGAGTTCCAGCATCGCGATGGACGATAGCGACGTTCAGGGACAGGCGGCCTTCGATGAGCTGACCACGCGCAAGCAGCTCGCGCCGGCCAAAAGCCGTGCTCCGGTCGACCGGGTCAAGGACTTGCGGCTCGAAGATAGATACGAGGTCGAGTCGTTCGCGGCACCCGAGCTGCAGGAGATGGAGGCCAAGACACAGGCCAAGGCCAAACGTTCGCGCAAGGAACAGGTCAACCTGCCGCGGGCCGTGGCCGAGGAAGCCGTAAGCCTCGAGAGCAATACGGGCGCCTCGGCCGATGCTGAAATCCCCGCCTCCGAGCCGCTACTGAATCAGCAGGCAATCCGAATCCAAACCTTCGAAAGCGAGGTCGAGCCGATGGAATTTGCGCTGCTCGACAGCGGCCACTTCGTATTGTTCCGGCGCGTTTGGCACCAGGATGAACGCTATGTGCAGGGCGTTCTGTTTGACCAGCCCGGTTTCTTCGAGCGCTTGATCGCGCCGGCGTTCCGCGAATCGGAACTGGCGTCGATGAGCCGGCTAATCGTCGCTTATCGCGGCGCGATCTTACGCAGCTTTGCCGCGGACTATAGCCGCCTGTATCGTCCTGGCAGCGCGCAGGAAACCAACGAATTACTTTACCAGGCAAGGCTGATCGCCCCATTTGGCGATATCGAATTGATTTACACCCTGGCGCGCTTACCCGTCGGCGCCGGCGGCAAGGTTATACTCTGGTCGGCCCTGGTGCTGGCGGTGGTGCTGGTGGGCGGCTGTTTCATGCTGTTACGCTTGGGACAGCGCCAGCTTGCGCTGGCGCGCCAGCAGCAGGATTTCGTTTCCGCGGTCAGCCACGAATTGAAGACCCCGCTGACCTCGATTCGAATGTATGGCGAAATGCTGCGCGAGGGCTGGGCCGACGAACAAAAGCGCAAGACCTACTACGACTTTATCTTTCACGAGGCCGAGCGGCTGACCCGGCTGATAAATAATGTGCTACAGCTGGCGCGCATGTCACGCAACGAACAGGCCGCGAATCTGAGCCCCGTCACCGTGAGTGATGCCCTGGCCGAATTGAAACCGCGGCTCGAGTCGCAACTGGAACCCTCGGGTTTCGAACTGGAAATTAGCGGCGCCGCCGAGGTTGACGGCCAGTCTATCCGGATCGACATCGACTGGTTCCTGCAAATCTTCATCAACCTGGTCGATAACGCGGTCAAGTTTTCCGCCAACGCCTCGACCAAGCGCGTCGACATCGAGTATCGCCAGTTGCGCGACGGCCGGCTCCAGTTCTCGGTGCGCGATTTCGGCCCCGGCATCGCGCCGGACCAGATGAAGAAAATATTTCGGTTGTTCTACCGCAGCGAAAACGAACTCACCCGCGAAACCGTCGGTACCGGCATCGGCCTGGCGTTGGTGCAACAGTTGGCGAGCGCGATGCAGGCCGAGGTCGATGTGGTCAACTGCGAACCCGGCGCCGAATTCAGGATCAGGTTTGCCGCGCTCGGCGCGGAGGCTTGAGGCGCCGCCGATAACGGGATTGGTGAAGCTTGGATTTGCAGCTCGACGGGTTGCCGGAGGCGATACTCGGGCCGGGGGATCGTCGCAAGCGCAGCCGGGATGCCCCGGAATTCGGTGTTATCATGCGCCGTAATTGGTTAATTTAAAGTCAGCCGCAAGCGCGCGGAGCGGGCCGGGCTAAATGATTTGATACAAAAAGTTTGTATAAAATATCTAAATGTGTATCATATTTTCCTGATTCACCGTAATACGCTTGTCATAAGAAAATGAAGTTACCAATTTATGTATAATGGTAACAAATGATACTAAATCAACCGAGGAGTTAGATCCCATGAATTACCTAACCAAATTTGCAGCCATGATCCTGGCTTTGTCCGCGTTTGCGCTGCCGGGCCAGGCGCTAGCCGCCAAGGAAATGCGGGTTGGCTCGTGGCTGCCGCCCAAGCACACCATGAATAAAGACGTGTTGCCCACCTGGGGCAAATGGATTAGCGACGCGACCGAGGGTCGCGTCACGCTGAAAATCGAATACCCGGGGGGGCATCCCAAGGCGATGCTGGGGAACGTTCAGGACGGCGTATTCGATGCCGCCTGGACCTTCCACGGCTATTTTCCCGGTCGTTTCAAGCTGACTAAAATCGTCGAATTACCGGGTCTGGGCGCGGGCGCCGAAGCCGCATCGGCGGCGCACTGGCGGATCAATGAGAAATATCTGGGAAAAGCCGGCGAGCATAAGGGCGTCGTTCTCGGAGCGCTCTTCACTCACGGACCCGGGCAGATTCATCTGCGTGAGCCGATCAAGAGTCTGAAGGAAATGGATGGCAAAAAGATTCGTATCGGCGGCGGCGTGCAAACCGAAATCGCCAACCGCATGGGCGTGAAAGGTGTCGCCGCGCCGGGCTCCAAGGTTTACGAGATTCTATCGCAGGGTGTGGCCGACGGCGTTTTCATGCCGATGGGCGAAAAGCGTACCCTGCGTTTGAAGGAAGTGGCTCCGTTCACCATGAAGTTTCCGACCGGCATGTATCTTGGCAGCTTCGGCGTATTCATCAATCCCGATTTCCTGGATTCGCTGAGCGCCAAGGATCGCAAGGCGATCATGTCGGTGTCGGGCGAGAAGCTGTCGGCGATGGCCGGCCGTTTCTGGGGTGAAGACGTCAATGTCGGCGAAGCCGATGCCAAGGCTTATGGCAACAAGATCATGGATGCGCCGATGTCGGTGTTGAAGGAATTCGACGCCATGACCTCCGATATGGAAGAGGAATGGCTTAAGTCGGTCGCAGATCGCGGAATCAATGCCAAAAAAGCGTTGCAGGAGCTGCGCAAGATAGCTCGATCCTACTAGGACCCGGGCTTTGCCCCATTTGGCGGAAAAAACGGAAAAAGGACCAATCAAGTGGTTGGTCCTTTTTTTACATGGCGTGGCCGCCTTGACCATGTTGGTATTGATGCTGGTCACTTGCATCGACGTATTCGGCCGCTACCTGTTTAACAATCCGCTGACCGGCTCCACCGAACTGACCGAAATTGCGGTCGGTATCGTCATTTTTTCAGTGTTTCCGATCGTGTCCTGGCGTAACGACCATGTCGTGGTCGATATCCTCGATCATTTTTTCTCGCGCCGGGTTCACCTGATTCGCACCATCTTGATCAATTGCCTGATCTCGATCGCGTTGGTATTTCTGGGGCAACGCATCTATGTGCTCGGGCAACGCTCGCTCGGTTACGAAGAAGTTACCGAGTATCTGGCGATACCATTGGGGTGGATGATGATTTACATCGGCATCATGTGCTGGATTACCGCTTTGGCGGTCGTCACGCTCGGTATTTATCGCGCTTTTGCGGAATATCGCGAAGCGCCGCATCCAGGCCATTACACCTAGTCGGCCATGACCGTATCCGTCGCCGGTTTTGCCTGCCTGCTGCTGCTGATATTCTTGCGAATCCCGATCGCCTTCGCGATGGGATTGGTGGGTTTCTTCGGCTTTCTTTATTTAAACGACTACAACACGGTCGCGGCACTGTCGATGGCCTCGCGGCGCGTAATCAATACCTCGCAGGATTACGGTTTGTCGGTAATTCCGCTGTTTATCCTGATGGGCAATTTGGTGACGCGCGCCGGTTTGTCGCATGAACTCTACAAGGCTTCCTATTCGTTTCTCGGGCATTTGCGCGGGGGCTTGTCGATGGCGACGGTCGTCGCCTGCGGCGGATTTTCCGCGATCTGCGGCTCGAGCCTGGCAACCGCCGCGACCATGGCCAAGGTTTCGATGCCGTCGATGCGCAAATACGGCTATAGCGACTCGCTGGCGGCTGCCTCGATCGCCGCCGGCGGCACGCTGGGTATCCTGATTCCACCCAGCGTTATCCTCGTGATTTACGGCATCATGTCGGAGCAAAGCATCCGCGAACTATTCGCGGCCGGCTTCCTGCCCGGCTTGCTCGGTGTGGGCCTTTACCTGTGCGCGGTTTCCTGGACCGTGTGGCGCAAACCCGAGTCCGGACCGCCGGGGGAGCGCGTGAGCGCCCGCGCCCGGCTCGAGTCGCTCAAGGGCGTGTGGGGCATTCTGTTATTGTTTGCAATCGTCATGGGCGGCATTTACGGCGGGGTTTTTACACCGACCGAGGCTGCGGGTATCGGCGCGGCGGGCGCCTTCGCGATCGCATTGGCGCGGCGGGCGCTAACCCTGAAAAGCTGCTTCGAGGTGCTGTACGAGACCGCGCATACAACTTCGAGCCTGTTTCTGGTCGTCATCGGCGCGCTGATTTTTTCCAATTTCATCAACCGCGCCGGCTTGCCCGATCACTTGCTGCAGCTGATCACCGGTTTCGATGTGCCGCCGATGGTGGTCATCCTGATCATTTTGCTGATTTACATCGTGCTCGGCTGTGTCTTCGAGAGTCTGTCGATGCTGCTGTTGACGATACCGATCATTTACCCGGTAGTCGAAAGCCTGGGCTTCGATCTGGTCTGGTTCGGCATTGTCGTCGTGGTCGTCACCGAAATCAGCCTGATCACACCGCCGGTGGGTCTCAACGTGTTCGTGTTGAGCGGGGTGCTCAAGGACGTCAAAACCGGCACCATATTTCGCGGGGTAACGCCGTTCTGGTTTGCGGATATCGTACGCTTGGCCCTGATTACGTTAATTCCGGCGATTTCGCTCTACCTGCCGGAGCTATTCTATCGCTAGGACCGAATTGGAGTCGCCGCCGGCATCTAAAGTGAATTGACAAAGGTCATATGAATAAAAGCCCATAGTTTGTAGGATTTTGGCGGTAAACCGAAAAAGGTAACCAATGACTTCTCAAACCAGGTCGCAACCGCTGGCTAGTGATACCGGCGACGGGGGTTCTAACCCAAAAACCGGACAGCCTGAAATTCTGCCGTTAATGGGCAACGAGGCGATCGCCCGCGGCGCCTGGGAGGCGGGCGTCAAGGTCACGGCGGCCTATCCGGGCACGCCCAGTACCGAAATTATGGAAAGCCTGGGCAAATACCCGGCGCAGGACTTACAGGCCGAATGGGCCACCAACGAAAAAGTGGCGCTCGATGTTGCCATCGGCGCATCCTTCGCCGGCGCGCGCGCCATGACTTCGATGAAACACGTCGGCCTGAACGTCGCCGCCGATGCCTTGATGTCGCAGACCTACATCGGTGTCAATGGCGGCCTGGTGCTGGTGGTATGCGACGACCCGGGTATCCACAGCTCGCAAAACGAGCAGGACACGCGGATATACGGCCATCTTGCCATGGTGCCGATACTGGAACCTGCCGACGCCCAGGAAGCGCTGGATTTCACCCGGCTCGCATTCGACTTGAGCGAGTCGTTCGATACGCCGGTCATCGTCAGGGGCACGACGCGCCTGTCGCATACCCGCAGCCTGGTGCAGACCGGCGAACGGGTCGAAAAAGATTCACGCGGGTTCGACGAAAACCCGCAAAAAAACGTCATGATCCCCGGGCATGCGCGCTTGCGCCACAGCGCGTTATTCCGGCGCGAGGAACAGCTCAAGCAGTATCTCGAGCAATCCGAGCTGATCCGCTGGGAGCCCGGCAGCGAGCCGGTCGGCATCGTTACCCTGTGTACCGCCTATACCTATGTCAAAGAGTTGCTGCCGCAGGCGCATGTCCTGAAACTCGGCGCCTCCTACCCGTTGCCCGCGAACCGGTTGCGCGAGTTTTGCGCTGCGGTCGAGCGGGTGATCGTGATCGAGGAGCTCGAGCCGATCGTCGAAAACGAAATGAAGCTGATGGGGCTCAAGGTCGAAGGCAAGTCCCTGTTTCCGCGCGAGGGCGAGTTTTCTCCTGATGTGATCCGCGCCGGGCTCGAACAGGCCGGCCTGCTGCCGGCCTCAAAACCCAAACCGGAACCGGCCGTGCAAGCGATGCCGAGGCCGCCGCTATTGTGCGCGGGTTGCCCGCATACCGGCGCTTACATGGCCTTGCGCGCGCTTAACGCGCGCGTCTCCGGCGACATCGGCTGTTACACACTGGCGGCGGTGGAACCGCTCAAGGCGATCGATACCACGGTGGCGATGGGGTCGAGCATCGCCAACGCCACCGGCATGGCGCTGGCGGGCAGCGAGACGCGCCCGATTGTCGCCACCATCGGCGATTCGACCTTTCTGCACGCCGGGATTCCGCCGCTGATCAACGCGGTTTACAACCGGGTAAACATCACCGTGGTGTTACTCGATAATCATATCACCGCGATGACCGGGGGCCAGGATCATCCGGGCACCGGGCGCAACCTGCGCGGCGAAGCCGTACACAAGGTCGACTACGAAGCGCTGATCCGCTCGATCGGCATTACCTGGATCAAAAAAATCGATGCCTACAACATGGGGAACGTGTTCCAGTATCTGCGTGAAGCCACCCTGTATCCGGGCGTCGCGGTCGTTATCATGGACCGCCCCTGCGTACTCGATCCGGTCAAGATCAAAGGCTCCCCATTCCGCGTCGATGCAGAGGCCTGCACCGGATGCCAGACCTGTATGAACCTGGGTTGCCCGGCGCTGTCGTGGTCGGATGAACTTTTCGAGGGGCATCACAAGGTCAAGATCGATGAAGCCGCCTGCATCGGCTGCAGCCTCTGCGCCCAGGTCAGCGCCACCAACTGCATCAAGCCCGTCGAAGCCTTCGAAACCCATGGCTGAATCAAGGCAACCCGACTCCCGACGGGCTTCCGACAAACCGCAGTCGTCGCCGGCCATGCAGACGGTTGCGAGCCCCGTCAACGTGCTGGTTGTCGGCGTCGGCGGCCAGGGCGTGATCATGGTGTCCAAGGTGCTGGCGACGCTATGCCAGCGACAGGGTTTCCAGGTTAAGCAAAGCGAAGTGCACGGCATGGCCAAACGCGGCGGGTCGGTGTTCAGTCACGTGCGTTTCGGCGCGACGGTATATTCGCCGACCATCCCGCTCGGCGAAGCCGACGTGCTGGTGGCGCTGGAATGGGCCGAGGGCCTGCGCTGGTTACCCTACCTGAAGCCGGAAACCGGAATCTTCATCGCCGACACCCAGCAGATCGTACCGCCGTTCGCCTGCCGCAACCGCCGGCATGGTGCGGGCAGCGGCTACGCTCGCGCAACCGTGGCCGACGTCATCGCGCAGGTGGCCAATTGTTATGCCGTCAACGCCGGGCAGATTGCGCAGCAACTCGGCAACAGCAAGGCCGGCAACACGCTACTGCTGGGAATGATGTCGACCACGCTGGATTTCCCCGCGGGAGACTGGCGCGAGGTCATCGCGCAGTTCGCGCCGCCGAAAACCGTCGATATCAACATGCAGGCCTTCGAGCGGGGCCGGCACTGGGTCGAAACCCACGACCCGGCGGACTATGACTCCAACCGTAACAGCGATCTGCCGCTACCCATCGAAGCCGTGGCGCACGAGGCCGAATTCGAGTTGCCGGTAATCAACCGGGCCTGGTGCAAGCGCTGCGATATCTGCGTCAAGTTCTGCCCCGAGCGTTGTCTTAGCCTGGACCAGGAACAGATCGCCGTGTTGCACGCGCCGGATAAGTGTACGCTATGCCGCATCTGCGAGCGCCTGTGCCCGGATTTCGCGATCGAGCTCAAGTACAAACACTGATTCGGATGATCTCGACGATGCCAGACTCCGCTCCTCCAGATACCGTCAACTTGCAGGGCAATCATGCCTGTGCACTGGGCGCGATTGCCGCCGGCTGCCGCTTTTACGCCGGTTACCCGATCACGCCGTCGTCGGAAATCGCCGAACGCATGTCGGTCGAATTACCCCGTATCGATGGCGTTTTTATCCAGATGGAAGACGAGATCGCGTCGATAGGCGCAATTCTCGGTGCGTCGATGGGCGGCATCAAGGCGATGACCGCGACCAGCGGCCCGGGATTTTCCCTGAAGCAGGAAAACCTCGGCTATGCCGCCGGCGCCGAAATCCCCTGCGTGATCGTCAACGTGATGCGCGGCGGCCCGAGCACCGGGCTGCCCACCCGACCGGCCCAGGCCGATGTCATGCAGGCGCGCTGGGGAACTCACGGCGATCACCCCATCGTCGTCATCACCCCCGACTCGGTGCCCGAGATTTATACGCAGACGATTCGCGCCTTCAACCTGTCCGAGCAACTGCGAGTGCCGGTGGTCATGCTCTACGATGAAGCCCTTGGCCATCTGATCGAATCGGTCAGGCTTGGCGGCCGCGATATCGAGATTGCGGATCGGAAGTGGGCGGCGCAGCCGGATTCGGATTTCCGGCCGTATGCGGCCGGCGCGGACTTGATTCCGGATATGGTGCGACCCGGGGACGGCTTCCGCACCCATACCACCGGCCTGACGCACGCCGAGGACGGTTTTCCGACCCAGGATCCGGAAGTGGTCGAGCAATATATGCGGCGCATCCTGGATAAACTCGAGCTACACCGGGATTTGATCGAGAGTTATGAAGCCATCGAAATCGACGATGCCGATCACCTGGTGGTTGCCTTCGGCATTACCGCGCGTGCCGCGCGGCGTGCGCTTAAGCAGGCGCGGGCGCAGGGCATTCGGGTCGGGATGTTCCGACCGATCACGCTGTGGCCGTTTCCGGTGGCGGCCTTCGAATCGGCGGTCGCCGGCAAACGCGGCGTGCTGGTCGCGGAAATGAATGCCGGGCAACTGATCACCGAAATAGAGCGCTACCGGTCCGGCGGATGTCGCATCGAAGGTCTGAACCGTATCGATGGCGAGACCATCACGCCGCGGCAAATTTTAAATTCAATCCAGGAGCTGGTCGACCGTGAGCACAGCTGACAAGCAGTTCGATATCCGCGATTACCTGCGCGAATACCTGTTTCCGCATTTCCTGTGCCCGGGTTGCGGTCACGGTATCGCGCTGCGAGCGCTGCTGTGGGGGATCGACGACCTCGGCATCGACAAGGACCGGCTGGCCTTCGTTTCGGGCATCGGATGCTCGGGGCGGCTCGGCGCTTATATCGACGCTAATACCTTTCACGTTACCCATGGCCGCCCGCTGGCCTCCGCCACCGGCTTGAAACTGGCGCGCCCCGATATCGAAGTGATCGTGATCACCGGCGACGGCGACTGCCTCGCGATCGGCGGCAATCACCTGATCCATGCCTGCCGCCGCAATTTGAACATCACCTGCATGATGTTGAATAACGAGGTTTACGGCATGACCGGGGGCAGGTATCGCCGACTACCAGCAACGATCGCTACACCACGACGACGCCCTACGGTAACCATGAGCCCGTGTTCGACGCTTGCGCGCTGGCGCAGGCCGCCGGCGCCGGTCTGGTGGGACGCGAGATCACGCTGCAAACGCCCGGTCTGAAGGATGTCCTCAAGCAGGGTCTCGCGCATACTGGGTTTTCGTTCATCGAGGTGATGTCGGACTGCACCGAGGTATTCGGCCGTAAAAACGATCTCGGCAACTCGGCCGAAATGGTGTTGACGCAGAAGGCGTCGACACGACCCGATTACCTGGAAGACGCGGTCGATCAGCCGTTTCGGCCGCATGTGATAAAAACCGGCGTACTGGCGTGCAATGACCGCCCCGAGTATGCTGAATCCTATCGCCGCTATGTCGAAAACATGAAACAGGATCGGGAGCATGCCTGAGTTCGAGCTGCGTATCAGCGGTAGCGGCGGCCAGGGAATTCTACTCGCCGGACGAATTCTCGCCGACGCATTGGGACTCGAGGCGTTAAACGTCGCGCAGTCGCAAAGTTATGAACCGACCTCGCGCGGCGGCCTCAGTCGTGCCGATCTGGTCGCGAGCAATGGCGAAGTCGATTATCCGCTCGCCAGCGATCTCGATTATCTGGTGATACTGGACGCTATCGCGGCCACCGCATCTAATGATTTGCTCAACCAGGACAGCCTGGTGCTGGTCGACAGCCCGCTGCAGGAGCTATGTGAGTTGAACGGCCACGAGGCCCGCTATCTGCCGATCAGCGAAACCGCGCGCGGCCTCGGCGATATCCGCTCCACTAACATGGTGGCGCTCGGCGCGCTGATGTCGCTGGCGGGTTTTTGCAGCCAGGACAACCTACTGGCTGCTGTTGCACGGGTCGCGCCCGCCAAGCTGGTCGCGCCCGCCACGCGCGCTGTTACACAGGGCTACGCGATCGCTTCCGAAACCGAATAAGAGGAGAAACCATAATGAAAACACCCGCTAGAATGCTGGCCCTGGTCTGTAGTTTGACGGCGATATTTTTCGTCGCCGGTGCGCATGCCTGGACCGACAAAATCGAATTGCTCAAAGACGTGAATACCCGCTGCAAACTCGAGCCGGAGTCCCAGTGCACCTCCGCGGTCCGCATCGGTTTGCAGGCGCCAGGGGTCGACATGAGCCAATCGTCCATGGCGTCGATGCGCCTCGATGGCGCCAACCTGCAAGGCGCCAATCTGTCTTATGCCATTCTGCAATTAGCAAGCCTCAAGGAGGCGAATCTAATGTTAGCCAACCTCGAAGGCGCGCATCTGCACGCGGTGAATCTGCGCGGGGCCAATCTGATGCTGGCCAATCTGCAAAAGGTGAGCCTGCTCGATGCCGATCTCAGCGGCGCTAACCTGCGCGGCGCCAATCTTACTGACGCCCTACTGTTGAAAGCTCGCTTCGATAATGCCATCTGGACCGACAGCCGGGTTTGCGCAGTTGGATCGATTGGGGAATGCCTGTAAAAGAGCTGACATTCAGAATATCATTTTCCAATGAGTTAGCTTCTACTCAGGAAAAATTCCTTCCAGCGCAGGGCCGAGTCACTCACCTTGTAAAGCTTTGAAATTGCGATATATTTGTCCCAGAAATGGGATGCGGAATTAGCCTCCATGAGGCTATTCCATTAGCAAATTATCTATACAAGTCCATCCAGGACCCCAAAGAATTATGCGCAAACAATCCCCCAAAGACAAACTGAAAATACAGATTCTGTCTATATCACTGTTGAACTCAACCGCTACGCGGTAGCTTTTTAGTTTTCTGATTTTCACTTACCAGACCTGTTAAGACAGGCGCACACTGGGATGTCCCTAAACGATACAGGAGACATCCCATGCATCCCCTACGCGAAGCCATGCTCGATCAGATGCGCCTGCGAGGTCACGCGCCACGCACCCAGGCCAGTTATGTCCATGCCGTCAGTTTGCTGTCCCGGTACTATCGTCGATCACCCGACCGACTGAGCCCAGCGGATTTACAGAACTGGATTTTATACCTGGTCAAGGAACGCCAGCTTTCGGCAGCCACCTGCCGGCTCTACCTCAACGCGATTCGTTTCTTTTACTTGCAGGTGCTCAAGTGGCCATCGTGTCAATTGGAACTGACCACGCCAAAGCGACCCCAACGGATTCCGGATTTATTGTCGCCCGGCGATGTACGGCGCATTATCGAGCACGCCGACAACCCCAAATACGCGATGATGTTGGCGTTGTGCTACGCCTGCGGACTGCGCGTCTCGGAACTGGTCGCGCTCCAAGTCTCGCACATTCACGGTGAGGCCGGATATTGCCAGGTGGTTCAAGCGAAGGGGCAAAAAGACCGGCAGGTTCCCTTGCCAGACACCATCCTGCGGATGCTGCGCGGCTACTGGAGCGCCTTCCGACCGGTGTCCTGGCTGTTCACGGGTCGGGACCCCGAACGGCCCCTATGCATCGACAGTGTGCAAAAGTACTACCGCAAGACCCGGCTCAAGG
>Ga0209428_1000154_pt1 | contig 14792 bp, 17 predicted proteins | sample OlaalgELextract1_2_FD_187377 | JGI IMG/M metagenome (GOLD analysis project Ga0209428, IMG submission 187377) | Olavius algarvensis symbiont microbial communities from Tuscany, Italy - Type G ELBA extract 1 (SPAdes) (version 2) | ecosystem: Host-associated > Annelida > Digestive system >...
CAAGGTCAGGCGTTTGTGTGCTAACTTCTTAGTTGCGGTCATTGTGTCCTCCTTTGGGTATTATTGTTCGGCAAAACATTTATACCCGAGAGGACGACCGCGCGCCATACCCTGGTCTTCTTTTGGGGCCAGGGATGGCGCTTATCGTCTATCTCAAACTGTTTGGGAAGATCTTAACTTTTTCAAATCAAAGTCTTAGGGGTAGCCCTCCTCCACCGCGTCTGCGAACGCACGCAGGTTCTCCACCGGGGTGAAATCGATGTCATAGGCCGGAGCCAGCAAAAGCCCTGCAGGGCCCAGGGTATCGATGCGCCGCCGAACTTCCGCCTGGATTTGCCGGAGCTTACCATAATCCCAGAGCGTGGCGGTGCCCACGGTTCCCCACAGCGACAGCCGATCCCCAAATTCCTGTTTGATGGCGGCGGCGTCCATACAGTCGGGTTGGACGGGGTTGATGACATTGACGCCGATCTCCACCAAGTCCGGGAGGAGGCGGGTGAAGTTGCCATCACAGTGGTAAAAGACCAAAAGCTCCGGCGCCTCTTCCCGGGCGATGCGAATGGCATCTGCCAGCCGGGGTTTGTAATACTCACGCCACATGTCCGGGCTTATCATCAGTTGGCCCGGCGAGGCCACGTCATCATCCAAGAGCAGGATATCGATCCCGGACCTGGCCAGGATCAGGGAGTTGTGGATCATGATGGCGGTGAGCTGGTCTAAAAGATAGTGCGCGAGTTTCTGGTTGACCAGCATGTCGCGCAGGAAGTTGTTGAACCCGCGCAGCCGGCAGGCCGTTTCGAATAGTTGGCCCCCCAGGTGCGGGGGGCACCGGCCACGGCCAGGCCCTTGTGGTGCCATCTGGCCACCTCTGCGGTAAGCCCCCTGTAACGGGACGGATGCGTAAGGTCCGGAAATACATGGTCTGCCAGTTCCTCGATGGATTGGATCGATTCGAGGGGGCCCAGGCCCCTGTGTTCGGGGTGGTAGTCCCACTCATGGTAGGTTTGAAGCTGCGTATAATTACCCACATGGATATCTGCCGGCAGTCGATCAAGGTACTCGAGGAAACGGTCCTGGTCGGTGGGCGGGTTGAATTCAACGAATCCAACATCCAGTTGAAAATGATCTTCTGGCGCCGTATTGCCGATGGCCGGTAGGGATTGGGGGAAAAAGCCCAAAGCCTTTGGGATTCGATCCGGCTTTTCACGGTTCAGTGCCGCGACAACACGTTCACGCGGGGTCAATCGCCACCTCCTTGCAGGGCCTTGTTGGAAATCCGGGGTCGGCCGCCGTTGTCCTTCGGCGCAGGCCGAGCCTTTCGCCTTTTATACATGGTTCACAAACGTCCCATCAGGGCGGAAGTATAGCCGGCATTTTCCGCGCCCGCAATATCAGCTTCGAGATGGACCTAAAAAACAAAGGGGTCAGACCTACACATTGACACCAATTCGGGGTCGGACCGAGTTAAGCGTATTAAAAAATAGGTCTGTTTCCGGCCTTAAACGGCCACTTTTGGGGGCAAAAAAGGTGTTTTACGAGATGCCACTTGATGAATGGAACGCTCCCTGCAGTTTCGCTTTAGTGGGCTTTCCGCTATACATTAACGAACTGCTGGAATCGTCTCCCGTAGGGAATATTGCTATATCGGATTCGCTTGCCAACCCTTTCAGTGAATACCACACGATATTGCCGAACTCTTTGACAATGCCACACCGAGACTTAGCTTTACCCTGACCGAGTTGCGGCACCCATGTCTGTCAATTAATAACCTTTCATGGTTAATCCTATCAACAGTTAGTCCGACCATGCCCGCATAACTTCCTGTTTTTTAGAGATTTCCGGCAGGTGACCGAAACTGGGCACCTGCAGACCACACGGCGGCGCTCAGCGGTCCACACCCTTGCCTTTTTAATAACATTGAATCCCTGCCCAGACAGCTGGGCTTAAGGAGAACCTGAAATGCAATCAACATATATTGGGAAAATAGGGAAAATTCTTTCTGTTGCTTTCAGCACAACCGCTGTTTGCCTTTTGTTGTTAATCCCAACCGTACAGGCTGGCCAACTGCGCAGCGACATCATCAAGACATACAAGCTTTTAAAGGAAGTCAGCGCCCAGACCAAACAGTTGGCCACAGATTATGACTCAAAAACTCCAGATGCCAGAGAGGCTGTCGTGGAAACCGCCAAGTACGTTGCCGCGACCTACAGTTACTGCAATAAAAAGTATGGGGAGGAAAGGCGAAACCAAAAAATCTCGGACCTCGGAAATCCCAAGGTAAGAAGATCCTTGAAAGTGATTTCGAATGGTATGGAGAAGGCCATCCAACTCAGTGAAGACTGGCGGGATGTAAGTGCTGACAATTTAAGACTGAGGGCGGAACTGGATAAATTGGACAATACCATCGATGATCTAAGAGGCCAGGTTGCCAAGAAAGATAGGGGTCAAAGATAGGGGTCAAGTCTCCGTTTGACTTTTCTGGATAAATTTAAAACTGAAATCTGGGGTCGGGCCGCGCCAACTCTTTGATTATATACAAATAGTGTTGAAATTCAGTGCATATTTCGGTTTTTAACGGCAACTTTTGGGGCCAGGGATGGCGCTTATCGTCTATCTCAAACTGTTTGGGAAGATCTTAACTTTTTCAACTGAAAAGCTATAGGTCGGATGTCGGAGGTCGGAGATCAGTGTAGGATAGAAGTCCGAAGACTGAAGTCGAGGATCAGACGTCCGAGGTCGGGAAGACCCCAATTCTGAACCTAATTCTTAAGGTGGGGACGGAGATTTAATAACGACGAGGGGATATAGTAAATTAAAGAAGAGGGCCTACAACAAAGAGATGCATCTTAATTCGCCTGCTATATCGCTTTGAATTTTCAACGTGGTCATACAATTATGACGGGAATAAATGAAACAGCTAAACAATGCCCCCACTGTGGTCTCGATGGGACTCTCGAGCAATTCAGTACGTGGGAAAAAGATGGTAAAAAGGGTTTTTTAGGAAAATCACCTGAGGGCCATATGCTGTTTCTCTGCCCGCGGTGCCTGCTTCACTTTAAATACGACCCGCTTTCAGATAGTATTACTCGAGAAGAGACTGTTGGATTAAGTAGGCATGTGCCTATAATTATTGGGATTCTATCGATTACGGCTGCCGCATTCATTGCTGTCTTTTTCTCCGGCTGGTGGACATATTTTGTCGGTACTTTTTTAATATTTTTTGGTTGGCGTTCGCTGAAAACCGGGTTATTTGCCACCAACGAAGAGATCGAGGAACTCGCGACATCGATTCCGCCCTCCAAAGAGACCAAAAAGAAGAAGTGAATTCGGGGTCAGATCGAGTTAACCACCTGATATTCTATAAGTAGTCTTAAAAACAAGGTTTAATCCCGGTAGTAAAAAACTCCAGATTAGGGTTGCTCAAGCTTCTCGTTCTGATATACAATATCTTTAATTTTCATTTCCGCAGACCTGGACCTTGAACTATCACGACGACCATCGGAATCTTTCACGTTTTCAGGACTTACGGATCCTCCCATCCGGCCCAAGCTACGCTTAAATCTTACTGTTCATCTCGATAACAACTTGCCCCGGACACACTGCCGATGCGCAGGGTTCGACGAGTCCGCTTACGTGGCCTTGCCAAACGAGCCCCCAGGTCATTGCCGCGCTGCCTCATTTGAAACATTACGTTTAGACAACTAGCCAAGGAGGTAAAAAATGACGAAAAAAAAGCTGAAAACCATCGGTGTGTTTTGGGTCGTGATTATGGTCGGCCTCCTGTTGGTCTGCCCGACGCTTTGGGCTGACGACGATGACGACGATGATGATGACGGGCCTCGCATGAGTTTTACCAGCGTTTATGTCAAGACCTATACAGGGGGTGCGGACGGCGGCCTGGCCCATGTGACCTATTGGTTTATGTCTGCCGAGGATGTCGCCGAACTTCCTCCCGAGGAGCAGGCCAAGGTTGGCAAGATCAAGGCTAACTTTATCTACGCGAACGATTTTCAGCCGACCAACGCGCACATCGCCGGTACGGAAGTGACCGGCTTGCTGAAAATTGGACGGCGGGAGCAGAGCATCACGTTCAGGCTGCCGGACCCGTGGAACGAAAAACTGCTCGTGGGCGGAACCCCGGGGCTGCGCAACGAGTACGCCAACGAGGCGATCCTGGTCCCCTGGCTGCTCGAAGCCGGATATGCCTATATCTCCGGGGATAAGGGCATCCCCGGCGGGGCCGGTGACATGATCTCGGGTAAACACCCCACCCAATACTGGGGTGACATGATGATCGACCTGGCTCTCCTGGGAAGGGATCTGCTAGAGGATTATGCCGGCCAAGCGCCTGACCTTACCTACGCCATGGGGCTCTCCAACGGCGGCTACCAGACACGCCGCGCCCTTGAGATCGATCACAAGCGCGTTCGGAAGGGCAAAAAGCGCCTTTTCGACGGAGGGGTGGACTGGTCCGGGGCATACTGGCCTGATAAGCGTGTCATGGACGCCAACCGGAACGGAAAGGTGTCGGTGCAAGAGTACGCCGCAGCCGATTCGCTGGTCGGTTCGATCGACAAGGGCACCCTCTCCATGGCCTGGTTCTATTCGCCGGACACCCTAACAACGGCGGTGGAATACTCCAAAGACCCTCAATTTCCAGGCGCCTACTTTCCCATGGTAAACGCCGGCTTTTCGCCTGAATCGGCCCTCTTCTGGGGCTATTACAATACGATTTTCGACCCCTTCCAATACGTGCCGGGCTTCGAGATCTTTCGGGGCGTCGGTTACTACAACCTGGTTTCCTACGTTTACCGCGCCGACCTGCGCGGTGACGACCCGGCCGCATCTGCCGCATATTCATGCTGGGCCGATCCGGCCAACCCCCATAAGCCGCCGCCCCTGTATGCCTGGCTGGCAACGGCCAAAAACGGCGGGTGGAATAAGGAAAGCGTCAAATACGCCTTGAAAAATGCCAACACAGGCGAATTCTCGGTGCCGATGCTCACCCTCCAGGGCCAGGCCGACGGTCTGGTGGCCCTGCATTCCCAGGGGTTGGAATACAGGGACGCGATCGAAAATTACGGCTCGCCGGACCTGCATCGTTTTTACATCATCGCCCATGCACCCCACGTGGATAAACACGTGGACGGCGGATGGGGCTACAGTTCCGCCGGAGCTGATCCGGATGTTCCCGACTTGCTCACCCCGATGCAGGCCTACGCCCAGCGTACCTTCGAGTATATAGAGGAATGGGTGGAAAACGGCGTCCTGCCGCCGGAGAGCAAACTGGTGGAAACAGACCCGGCCAATGACATCATCGATTCCACAGGACTATACTGGTAACCTTGGCGGCACCTTCCCCGTTTCGGCCCCCATTGTCTATCGAGGGCCTGAAACGGGGAATCACGCCGTTGGTTTTGAAAAGTCGGCTCACGCGAATGACTTTGGCAACCCAATCGTACAGGCGCACACCTTGCTCAGTCCACCTGGTAAAACATTAGCAAGGAGGACTGAGTATGCCCCCACTACAATGAACTCTGATCCGCCTATTCAGCGGGTCGGAATTGGGGTCGGGCCATAAAGAGCAGGAGGTCCGAAACCGGAGGTCGGACGTCAGAGGTCGGAAGTCCAGCCTTCGCTCGACTAGCTATGGCCGGCAGGTGGACGTCAGAGGTTAGGAAGGCCCTGATATCAGAGGTCGGAAATTTAGTGCTGAAATGAAAATTGAACCTTAAAAACTTATCTAGTAAAAAACTTCCCCTATTTTCCAATCAGGACGAATTTGACACGCATACCCCCATCCGGTAATATCTATGCATCACAATCAAATCATGACCCGAAACAATCGGGTTACCGAGGAGGCTTGTTATGCCAACCTTATATAACAGGCTGATAACCCTCTCCATCTGTGTTCTCTTATTCCTACCTAAAACAGTCATATCAGCCCCTCAGCAACGGATCGCCCTGGTCATCGGCAATGGTAATTACCAGAAAGCCCCTTTGAAAAACCCCATCAACGATGCCGCTGATATCAGCCGTGCTCTGAAAAGGTGCGGCTTCAGGGTGACCGTGCTTCAGGATGTCGACCTGCGGGCCATGGAGGACGCGATCCGGAAATTCGGTCGGCAGTTGTCCGGGGGCGGCGTAGGCCTATTCTATTATGCCGGCCACGGCATGCAGGTGGACGGCCGCAATTTCCTGATTCCGGTGGATGCCCGGATCGAGTCCCCTTCGGATGTCAAGTATGAAGCCCTCGATGCGGGCCGGGTCCTCGGCAAGATGGAAGATGCCGGCAACGATATGAACATCGTGATCCTCGATGCCTGCCGCGACAACCCCTTCAGCCGGAGCTGGCGATCCGGGGTCAAGGGGCTGGCCCGGATGGATGCGCCCAAGGGGTCGTATATTGCCTATGCAACTGCACCGGGCGCCGTGGCCGCCGATGGCGCCGGGCGGAACGGGACATACACCCGGGCCCTTCTGCGCCATATCGAGAAGCAGGGCCTGACGCTTGAGAACGTGATGAAACGGGTACGCGGGGACGTCATCCGTGAAACCGGGAGCCGGCAGGTGCCTTGGGCTTCGACTTCCCTGGTCGGGGAGTTCTATTTTCGCGCGACCGGAGCCGACCCGGCCCAGCCCACCCGGGCTGTCGGGGTTACGAAAAGACAGGCGGCGCAGACCTTGAATCCCGAAGAGGAAATGTGGGAGATGGTCCAGGATTCCAGATCCATTGAAGACTACACGCTCTTTCTCGACGAATACCCGGACAGCCGGTTCAAGGGCACCGCCCGGCTGAAAATTCAACAGCTCAAAAGAGAGCAAAAGGCCCGGCCGACCACCGCTTCCCTCAGCCCGGCAGCGGTTAAGCCCGGTGCCGGCATTGAGTCACCGGGTCCCGGGGCAGGGGTGGTGGCCAGTGACGGCCGTTACGCCAAATATGCAACCGGCGTTGTCTATGACCAAATGACGGGGCTCGAATGGTACGCCGGGCCGGACAGGGATATGAGCTGGTACGTGGCAAAAAGCTGGGTGGAGAACCTCGACGTGGCCGCCGGCGGTTGGCGCATGCCCACCGTGGCCGAAATCGAATCGCTTTATAAGCGCGGGGCAGGGCATTACAACCTGACCCCTTTCTTGGCGGGTGTGGCGAGTACGATTCCAAAAGACAGGCCGGGAATCAGTTTGCGGCTGTGGTCCGGCGAGAGCGTGAACGCGGCCCAACCTGCTGCACGGGGGGTCACTTTCCCCCATGGCAGAGCTGGTCAGGAGTATATGTTTAAAAACATTTACCATCACCAGAGGGTGCTGGCTGTTCGGTATAGGAAATAGATATCCGGGACTCGAAGCGCTGCGCATGATGCTGGCGGATTGGGCGGATTGAGGTCTGACCCCTTGTTTATCAGTGGCAGTGTACAGACGGGGTGAGTGATGCGCAGAATGGAAGGTATGGATGCACTGGAAACTGTGCAGGGTGAATTACATCTGGTTCCCAAATACACTGACCTTATCAGAAACTTCCAGACCCAAGGCCAAGAGGATTTTACGCTGGGTATCTAAGCGGCAAGGATTTCCTTTTTCAATACGGTCGATTGTGACGGTGCATATACCAGCCGCTCTGGATAGTTCAGCCTTGCTCATCATGAGAGACTCTCTGAATGTTTTCAAGGAGTTTGCCTTCATGCCGTATCCTTTTTGCTGGCAATCGAATTATTAATTTATAAGTGTACAGAATCAATTGACATTTTACAACCCTTTCCCTATTATTAGTTTGGTTTATTAACAATCAAAAGGAGATCGAAACAATGGCGGAAGGAATTGTAAAGTGGTTTAACGATGCAAAAGGTTTTGGATTTATTGAGCAAGAAGAGGGTGATGATGTATTTGTCCACCATTCCGGTATCAATGCAAGCGGCTTCAAGTCCCTTAATGAGGGGGACCGTGTGACCTTTGACATTGAGCAGGGCCAGAAAGGTCTTGCTGCAGTTAATGTTACTGTAACCTAACGTCCTGCTTTAAACCTAAAAGGGCATTTCGCTAAATAGTTGGTGGATGCCCTTTGTCTTTTTGATCTCCCACGACACTGCTCACTGCCAGAAGACATAGGGATAGACCTAAATATTGACCAGACTTCGCTCTTAGAGCTTGTGTCTTCGCCATAGGGCTACGCCGCACAAGACGTCGGGCAAGCAAAAAAATCAGGCCGCATGAATATGCCCGTATGAGCCAAACAAACCCTGCTATCTCGGCCTTCGATTCCATGACCTCCTAATTCAGGCCTTCCCGTCAGCCACAATAGAATAGCGATACACCCATCAGGCTTGCATAGATTTCTGTGCTTTTATGCACAGCTGTTTGTGCATCGTTCCTTAAACATTACATGATTGCAGATGGTTATCTTTGGAATGATACTTGTAGGTCTGACCCCTTGTTTAACTGATTTGACCCTATTCAATGTACCATGCTAAAAGATTTTTATTCCTGCCAACTCCAACCAAGGAGGAATCATGGATCAAAAATTTTGCCCGATAGCCAAGTGTGCGTGCGAAAAGTCCAACTGTATGTTTTGGCAAGGCTCCGATGGCGGTGGGGCTGATGGTTGTCTAATTGTGAATTGCTTAGGTGAAATCTATAATGAGATTGATATTAAAAAACTCGGTTCATTGGTCTATTCTGCATGGCAACAGACCAGTTAATTGAACCTTGTTACTCATTGCTCCAACATGACCATTTTTCAGATCCAAGCATCCACCATCTTTGGTAGCCTGGTCGTTTTTTGTACATGTTGAGATATTGCCTTTAAATCTCAGGTTCATCAGATCTGACAAAATTGAATATTTCACACGTTTTTGGTACAGTTGACATGTTGGATTTATGGTAAGATAACCCAAAGAGGGCCAATACTTACTAAAGTTCGCCCCATAGAACGGGATGATCGCAGTCATGACGAGCGTGCCGGTTAAGGCAAGTAACTGATGATACGGGGGTGACGCAATATGGCAAAAATACTCATAATAGACGATGACCCGGACGTATTGAATATGCTTCGCGAGATGTTAGAGCGCGAAGGATATGAAGTTGTGACGGCGAATGACGGAGAGAAAGGGGTAAAATGCTATCGGGATAACCCTACTGATTTAATTATTACAGATATAATTATGCCTGAAAAAGAGGGGATTGAGACGATAATGGATCTCCGCAGAGAGTTCCCGGACGTCAGGATAATTGCCATATCCGGCGGCGGAAGGATCAATGCAACGGATCACCTGAAGGTGGCCAAACATATCGGTGCGCAATACACTTTTTCCAAACCGTTTGAAAGGGAAGAGTTGTTAAGGGCAGTTCGGGATCTCATCAGGTAACATGACCATTTTTCAGATCTAAGCATCCTCTTTCTTTGGTTGCCTGATCGTATCTGTTCGTTTTATAATAACTGTAGCCAAATTAGCATACCAGATCTAATCCACTTTTAGATTTGCGCTATTGAAAAACGTAAATATCTAATTATAGTTAGGATGTAGGCAGATACCCACTCTTTTTTGACTTGCTGGTTCCATACGGACGCTGTTGCAAGGTTTATTAAGTATAAGGAAAACTAACGATTTCAGATAAAAGAGAAAGCATAAACAGGCGTACAGAAAATGACCGTAGAAGCGGTGGTAGGTCCGGTTACAGAGGACCTGAAAAAAGAAGCCAGCGATTCAGGAGAAGTGGGGTTGACCGGAGGCAGAGGGACAAGATGGGTGATATTCAAAAAGAATTCTTAGAAACGAAAAAATTTCAAGCTGCAAGGACAGAGCGAACCGAACACGTTTTTGAAAAAGATAAAGTTATCGGAACACCTGTCAAAATTATGAGAACCGGAAAAAATGACCCGGAGGAAGGCTGGCATATTGTAGGCGTCTATTTTGAAGACAACTTGAATGAGCTAAAAGTGAGTTATATAAAAGTACGTAGACTGGATGAAGAAAATCCTCGCGGGGGTTTAGAAAAAACGGTAGGACTGGAAAGTTTGATTGAATTAAATCCAGAAATAAAATCGTTGTTTTATGGCAGTTAAAAACAGGGCTAAGGCAGTCTACACCGAAACCAACACAACACCTTAGAGTAAGTAAGCTTCCACCGCATAGAATAGCTTCATGCTATCTTCCAAAACTGATCATTTCTTGTGATATCCTCTATGGTGCAATAGACCCATATCTGACATAACCTAATAATATCAATATATTTTTGGATGTTTCGGGAAATCAGTTTCTATCGCGCGAATCGCGGACCGTCCGTTTTCCCAGGAGTGTATTTTTATTATTTGTCCGTGACTCTACATGCATCAGTTTGGCCGGCCAGAGCATACCGATATTATTCTTTCTTTCATGGATAACATTCCCGGTATACAACGAAACCGTGTCGGCATGCAGCTTTACCGGTGAATCGACAAAAGAGTATTCATTCGAAGTCCAATAGGCGAAATGATAAAATTGGCCCCTGATGATGGGATTGCCGGTAATCTTTATGAATTTGCCGGGGCAGTCATTTCTGACCCTGTATATCCCGTACAATACTTCTCTTGACGGCAGCGTCCAGCCGTTAATTCCATTTAAATCATAGGTGGCCGCTTTTTTTCTTGCATTGTGCCAGTTCAACCCCTGGTTGAATTCATTGGAATTGATCGGCAAAAGCCAGCGCTGTATTTCTTCATCCGTTACTATCGTGTAAGTAAACGTGCCGTCGTCATTGTTTATGATTTCGCGTTTGCAGGCTTCATAAGCCTCTGGCGGTGTATTTTTAGGCGTCGTTTTGCGGTTTTCAAGAATATCTCTGATATTGCGAATGGCTTTTTGCTGCTCAGGGCTGAGATTACCTGGCAATTCCTCTAAAATCCGGAGTTGTTGTTTTATTTGTTCATACCGTGAAGGCTTAAATGAGTCTGCAGATAGGGAAACTGCGGATGCGAACAGGAAGAAGGTCACAATTCCCGATACACGGCCTGCATGTTTGAAAATATCCATAGCACCACTATGCGCAGAGAATAGGAGCTAGTCCGCAAGAAAGAGACATTATACAATATGTAGTATATGTATATTTTTTAGATAGCACATTTTGTGATTCATGCACAACCTTTAAAAATGAGGGGTCCGGTATCGGGAGTCGGGGGTCGGAGGGCGGGAAAACCATGAGGCCGGAAGTCAGAAGTCAGAAGTCGGGAAGACGCCGAGGTCAGAGGTCGCAAGCCAGAAATCAGACGGCGGAGCTCGGTGAGGCTCCGAGCTCCGCCGTCAGGAGCTTGCTGCTCAAAAACATGCAAGCCGTATATCAATTTGAGACAGCCTCTAATATGAAAGGCTGGGCGTCTGGTGCAGATAGTCATTATCTGCCAGCTGCTTTAACATGAAGTCAGCTGTATCCGCTCGTGAAATTTTATTTGCGACTTTTTTGTTATCGCCATTATAGCCTTGCTGGTAGGCACCCGTGTGGTCACCATTGGTTAAAGCTGTCGGACGGGCAATCGTCCAATCCAGCCGGCTCTTTTTGATATGGTTTTCCTGAAGCTCGTGATCCGCAAATACGCGGCGCAGCAAGAATGGAACGAGGAGATACTTATAAATGAACGGCAGTCTCTCACGGCTGTCCCCAACACCGTCCGATGACTGGCAGATCAAGCGCTTGACACCGGTTTTTTCCATGGCCCGGATAATGTTTTTCGTTCCGTTTGCCCGCAAATTGCTTTTGTCGCTAGGGGGCCGACCAATCGCGCACAATACGGCATCATGTCCACGGATCGCACCCTCTACAGAAGCAAAATCCAATACATCGCCTTTTAGTACCTGTAATTTTTCATGCGTTTGGTCGAATTTTTCAGGACTGCGTGCAAACGCGGTAACGTCATGTCCCTGTTCGAGGGCCTGTTTCACAACCTGCTGACCGGTGGCGCCTGTTGAGCCGAAAATTATCACTTTCATTTCTGTTCTCCTTATATGTTCTAATCGTTCTTGTCAGTTGCTTTACGTCCAATATATTAATTTATTTCAAGAGTGTAAATGACTATAAATCCCTATAACATGCTCAATCGTCCATTGGCGTGGATTTGACTGCAGGGTGCTGAGGTGCTATATTCAAATGTGTAAAGAATCCTGGCCCGTAGGACCCGGCTTTGGATTGCCCCGCAAGGGGCTTATTCCAATAATAGGTAGTGGTGCATGGCCGGGTTCAGGGGCTCAGGCCGAAGACTGAAGGCTGAAGAAAACCCTTAAAACCAATCTGGCCGGCTTAATTGTATTGAAAACTGAGGCTGCAATGGATCGGATTGAATCTTGGTTTGAATGGCTCTTATAGCCGCCGTCACCTTCAGTCTTTAGCCTATAAACCTGGGCAGCTTGTAAATCTTTTAACGGCATAGCCAATTATCTCTGACCTGGCCCTGAGGACCAGGTTCCTATCGATAAAATGAACGACTCGATACCTGACATTGATTATCCTGAATCTCCCTGGGCGTCTGTGGACCCGCTTGGTGAAACACTGCACTTTTTACATATGAGCGGTGTCTTTTACACACGCTCCGAGTTCACGGCCCCGTGGGGGTTGGCTTTGCCGGCCTTTCCAGACTGTCTCATGTTCCATGTGGTGACGTCAGGTCGCTGTTGGCTTGAGATTGAAGGGGCCGACCCGCATTTGCTGCAACCAGGCAACCTGGCCCTTGTTCCCCACGGCGAGGGGCATCGGCTGTTAAGTGAGCCGGGTGTGCCGGCGGCAAACCTCTTTGATCTGCCCCGGGAGCAGATTAGTGAGCGGTATGAAATTTTGCGGCATGGTCAGGGCGGCACGGCCGCGAACATGATCTGCGGCACGGTTCGGTTTGACCACCCGGCCGCACACCAACTTGTCCGGCTCTTGCCGAAGTTGATCTGCATCGAAGCCTGGCAGTCGCCCCAGATGGAGTGGATCCAAAGCACCTTACGTTTGATGGCGACCGAAGCCAGGGTCATGCGGCCCGGCGGTGAGACAATCATCACCCGCCTTGCTGATATTTTGATCATCCAAACCATTCGTTCCTGGATGGCAGAAGACCCCCTGGCTCAGACAGGCTGGCTCGGCGCTCTGCAAGACAAGCAGATAGGTTATGCCATCTTGCTGATTTAACGTGATCCGGCCCGCGGGTGGACGGTTGCGTCGCTAGCCGAGGAGGTCGCCATGTCGCGTTCGGCCTTTGCGGCCCGTTTTAAAAAGCTCGTCGGGGAATCACCGCTGCAGTATATTACCCGCTGGAGAATGAATCTGGCCGTGACCTGGCTCAGGGATGAGGCTGTGAGGGTGGGTGAGCTGGCCGATCGTCTCGGTTACCAGTCAGCGGCGGCGTTCAGCCGGGCCTTTAAGCGCTTCATCGGTGTTTCGCCTGGAGCGGCGCGGCGGAATGGCAAGGAAGTCGGGGATCTGACGTCAGAAGTCAGATAAGTCTTTTAGACTGAAGACTGAAGGCTGGAGAAACAGCAGGTATAAGGTGTAAGGTATAGGGTAGAAGGGGAGGACCAGGAGGCCGGTTTCGGGAGTCGGGGGTCAGGGGACGGGAAAACCACAAGGTTGGGAGGACCAAGAGGCCGGAAGTCGGAAGTCGGAGGTCAGATAGGGCTTTTAGGCTGAAGACTGAAGGGAAAAACCATAAAACTACAAATTAGCCACAGATTTACCCCATTAAATAAGATTTGGGTATTTCTCAAATCTTAGCTTTAGCTATTTAGCTGGGTGAACACGGACGAACACAGACATAGTGATCTGGAGTCTGGGGTCTGGAATCCGGGGTCCGCAAGATCGTCTGACGCCAGACTCCCGACACCTGACTACTGGAAAGTCTTCGGCCTTATACCTTAAACCCTTTGCTGGACAGGATCTACAGGATCAACAAGATTGGTTGCTTCGCACAAAACGAATATCCATACCCGAGGACTAAAACATACCTCACGATTTTGCCAATTTAACCACAACCGCCACAATAAAACCCTCCCGCTATCCACACGACCATCGATAAGATCGCTCATTGCGCAAAAGTGTAATTCTGAACCCAACGGGTGATGGTGTTTCACATGGTAGGTTTGGCCTGCCAATGGCCACATGATTGATTGGTATTGATTTCTGCTGGTTCCGGTCTGAACTTCCATTAAAAGCTAAGTATTTAAACAAGGGTGCATCCTACTAAACGGAGGTTTGTCATGAATAAACTAGATTGTGATGTCGAGAAATTGTCCAGCCGAATGATCGGGCTACTGATACTCCCCTTTGCGATAGCACTGGGGGCGATAGGATTTTTGGTTTTGCCTGTGGTAGGGCTGTTTTTTTCCATACCGCTTTTCCTGCTTGCAATTACGTTTCTGGTTTCGCCGGATAGCAAGGTTTGCCGGCTCATTTTACGGCAGGATCCCTGAGCGGCGGGCAGAAAAAATATTCGAAATTATCATAATGTATAAAGTGATAAAGCGAGGTGTCGGGGTCGGATGATCCTGTGGTTGTTCATAAAATCGCTTAGAACAATAACTCAACATATTAAACAGAGAGAAAAAGTCATGAAAATAGAACTAAAATGCTTTGCAACGTTGGTAGACGAGGGTGCCTGTGATTACATGAAAAAGTTAAGATCTTCCCAAACAGTTTGAGATAGACGATAAGCGCCATCCCTGGCCCCAAAAGAAGACCAGGGTATGGCGCGCGGTCGTCCTCTCGGGTATAAATGTTTTGCCGAACAATAATACCCAAAGGAGGACACAATGACCGCAACTAAGAAGTTAGCACACAAACGCCTGACCTTG
>Ga0209428_1000155_pt1 | contig 14761 bp, 8 predicted proteins | sample OlaalgELextract1_2_FD_187377 | JGI IMG/M metagenome (GOLD analysis project Ga0209428, IMG submission 187377) | Olavius algarvensis symbiont microbial communities from Tuscany, Italy - Type G ELBA extract 1 (SPAdes) (version 2) | ecosystem: Host-associated > Annelida > Digestive system >...
ACCAATCCACATTTGCTTCCGGCGCCCATGATTTTATTGTGACTGCACACTCTGATGGGCGTGTCTCCTGAGTAGGAAGTTGTTTAAAATCGTTAAATAAAAAGGAAAATAACGGAGTTATATAGTTTCTTGTTCACGGCATCGACGCTCTTGGATTTCTTCACTACGAAAAGTTGATTGGGTTCGTCCTGGAATCTATCTATAAATTTACGTACTGTCTGTCTGTCTGTCTGTCTGTGCGACACAGTTGTTCTCCGCCCCCAGGCAACCAAACTTCGCAAGTGAGGTATCAAACGAAAGCTCATCACCAGGGGAAGGTCGAGATTATATTATGATCCGCATTTGGCAGAAAATAAAAATTTAACGCCCCAAAATGTGGAGTTTCGAGAGTATTTACGCTACTGTAAACAAACAAATGTGGGCGTGGCACATTCAACGGCAGTAAATAAGTAAATCCAGACAGAGCTTGCAGCCATCCGGCTGCATCAGGGCGGCTTGTGCCTTAAATGCAGTTTGAAATGCACGAAAACCGTCAAACACCGCTCCGACCATAGACAATAGAATATATAATTCTAGACTAACACTCCGCATAAACTCCGCAGACGAAAATGTCACGGGACAAAAAATGGCGGACACTGCGAAAGACGGGCTGCTATTGGGCGGAGGAATATGCCACATCACAGCTACACAAGCGGAAGTAAAGAAGTTCCTGACGTAATATTTTTAACGCGTTAATTTTCGGCAATACTTCGTCTGCTTGCGCGAAAGAATATTTAATTACTGCAGCGTATTAATGTTAGTTGAAATAATTTCACCGCTATTCTATCGCAAACTTTAATTTCAATGAAATTAAAGTTCGCGATAGAATAGCGGTGGTTATCTCAGACATAGACAATAGAATATATAAATTTCTAGACTGAAGACTGCTCCGGGTTTTGCCTTGGGAAAATGTCATCAATTTTCACGGGCTGAAAAATGGCAGACACGTCGAAGTCGTGCTGCTATTGGGCGGAGGAATACGCCACATCACAGCTACACAAGCGGAAGTAAAAGAAGTTCCTGCTTGCGTACGTAAATATTGTTTTAACGCGTTAATTTTCGGCAATATTTAGTCTGCTTGCGTGAAAGAATATTTAATTGCTGCAAGGTATTAATGTTAAGTTGAAGTTGAAGTTCGCGATCGAATAGCGGTGGTTATCTGAGAGATTATAGTCCGCAGTGGACGCCATTTTCTGTGGTGACATAGTTCTCGCGAGATCTCACTGGTGTGCGCCCGCACTCTGGAGTGTGGAGTGCGAATAATCCAGTCACTCTCATAATTTTATCATCATACATCTTCCTTGTTTTAGCTTAATTGTCACTTTCATGCAAAATATATGATTTTATTAAACATAAATCTTCATTTTAAGCCATATATTTTTCAAGGTTGAATTCCACTTTAAGCTGAGCTCTCCGCGAGGTAGCTAATGAATGACGTGATTTGCAGGATGCCAGTCCCAGTGGTTTGGTTCTCAGAGGGTGGCCAAATGTGAACCATTTGAATTACCACTTAGCAATTTCTCCTGAAAAGGCCAATGATTTCTGAATTCCACATTTCTTTCTGATTCTAACAATATTTATTGTTTGATTGTCAGGATTTTATCTGGGTCCTGTTCATCATTTCAAGCATCAAAGAAACTACCGTACTTTCACCAACGAATTATGATTTCATGTCCAAGATGTGGTTTGATTGGCTTGTCGGGCATCCGCCAGGTCCTCCTTCATTTAGCTTCAGTGCATAGTTGTGAGCCAAATTTTCACGTGGTTTGTAATTTTCCAAAGGCTGTTGGTTCGTGTTGTTCTGTTTTCACTTCAGTTTCTAGTTTTCGATCCCATATTTATAAATTCCATAGCAGTCTTATGTTCAGTGAACAGCATGATAATTGTACTGTCAGAACTGAAATACTGTGCCCTGTTTGTGGTAATTCACTGAACAGTTTGCGAGACGTTACAAGCCATTACCGTGAGCATTGTCAACAGGGGATTCCTGTTCATTGTTTGGTAAAGCACTGTGACAGCAGTTTCACTGTAATTTCATCGTACACTGCACACATGTCACGCATGCACCAAAATGTCTCTGTAGACAGTTTGCGAGTTGAGTTAGTTCATCAAGTCAGAGCTGAGCAGTCAGAGGTTTGCACTGATATGGTTACATCAAGTGATGTGGATATAGATGTCGACGAAGACGACGAAGTCCAGGACATAGATAGACCTAATGTCACACGAAACATTGCACTTCTTTTCCTAAAAATGAAGGCACAATATTGCCTGGCAGACAGTACTACTCAGGCTATTATTGATGACTTTGCCCAAGCATTTGCTGTGTCCCATGCATACGCTAGTCACGAGATTCGTTCCGTTTGTGCTAAACATGGCCTTTCAGCTAGTGCTACAGAGAATTTAATCGCAGCAGGGGAAAGTGGCATGTGGAACAAAGCTCTTTCTGAGTTGTCAACTGATTACAAACGCAACAATTTCTACAAAGAAAACTTTCCGTTCGTAAATCCTTGTGAATACAAATTTGTAGATGATTGCAATTGCACTGAAACCTTTCAGTTTGTTTCCATACTAGACTCACTGAAAATTTTGCTTAAAAATGAAGAGGTGCGAACACACATCATGAACCCACCGGCTCAAATGGATGGACATTTGGCTTCATTCCGAGATGGTAACTTGTACAAAAATCATCCAGTATTCTCACAGGTCGAATGTGGACTAGAAATAATTCTATATTCAGACGAGTTTGAACTAGTCAATCCGCTTGGTCCACATAAAAAGAAACACAAACTGATGGCATTTTACTTTACATTAGGAAACTTTCATCAGAGATGTAAATCTCAAATGTCTGCTATGTTCCTAGTCCTGCTGTGCAAGAGCTCTTCCATTCAGAAACACGGATTTTCTGCAATTGCTGTAGTGATAAATAGAGAACTTTCTATTCTGGAAAATGATGGCATTGTTGTTGATGGGTATCCAAGTGTGATCCGAGGAGCATTGACATTTATAGCTGGCGATAATCTGAACAGTAACCTTATTGGCGGTTTCAATGCTTCTTTCTCACCGAATGTTAATTATCTTTGTCGGTTTTGTTTGACGTCGAATCTGGAAATGCCAGGCTTAGATGATGCTGGTTTGATTAGAAATCGCACAAGAGAAAACTATGAGCAGCATGTACGTGATGTGGAATCTGAACCAAGCCGCAAGTCTGTTTTTGGTATAAAATACAAATCACCGTTCATATGTGGTTCCTTTCATGTTGTTGAAGGTCTGCCACCAGATATCATGCACGACCTATTGGAAGGTGTTGTTCCTTTTGAATTAGCACTTGTTTTGAAATGTCTGATCGCTAAAAAATATTTCAGTCTCGATGATCTGAACCACTGTATTTTGTCATGGCCTTATGGATCACTGGATAAAGCGAATAAACCAGTTGAAATTGCTGCGAGTTTTGGTGAATCGATTAAGCAGAATGCAGGCAGAACATGGTGTCTTTTGAGGTTGCTGCCTTTGATGGTTGGACCAAAGGTTCCGGCAGATGACGAGCATTGGAATTTTTTTCTGGCTCTCAAGGACATAGTTGAAATCGCATTTGCCCCTCGCTTGGCATTGGGACATGTGCTGCTGTTGCAGACTAAAATTCAAAATCACATTGCTACATTCAACGTGCTCTTTTGCGACAATGCCTTGAAACCCAAACATCATTTCATGCTCCATTATCCAAGATATTTTTTATTGTTTGGAAATCTACGATTGTGTTGGTGCATGCGCTTCGAGTCTAAGCATTACTATTTTACTAGACTAACAAGAGTGGTGAACAACTACAAGAATATCTGCTCTACTTTAGCGCAGAGACATCAGATGCAGCTAGCATACCATTTGGCATCAGATAATGCATTTTTGGAACATAACGTGTCAATGTCGTGCACTGTAAATGCTGACATGAACTATTTGTCTGACAGTGTAGTAGATGCATTGCAGCAAAACAATGTTTCTCGGTCTGACCCATTGCATCAGTGCAAATTTGTCAGTGTGAATGGGCTGACATATCGTTGTCGCATGTATGTTATTACAGATTTTGACAGTAATAGCGATACTCCTGTCTTTGGGCGTATTGACAACATTTTCATACAACAAATGAAAGTGCACTTTCTCCTGAGAATCTGCAAATCCATTTATGATTCTCATTTGTCTTCTTACCTACTTCATGTAACGGACAGCATTACAGTTCGAAAGGTCGAGCAGTTACTTGACTGTTACCCACTGTCATCATATGTTGTAGGACTGAACAGATTTGTGGTTTTGAAGAATTTTGTTTACAGCCACAGTCTCTTTAGTTGATCTGTTTCCCTATTGTGGACAATGTCAAAACGACTGCTGATCACGGCTGCTGAGAGTACAAAGGTGATTACTATTGATGGGTCTGTGGATGTAAACACCCTGAAAGAGGTAATATGCAGCATTCTATTTATCTGGTAATTTTATGGTTGACTATGTAACGTGCCCTAGCAGTAACTTTTAGTTTAGTTTACTATATGTCACGATAATCAATTCTTTGATGATGATGATGATGATGAATGTTATCTTATGCACCTCAGTCACTGTGTATAGTGAGGAAGCACACAATACACTTTGTGATTGTTGTTGGTTGTTGGTTGGCAGGGACATAACCAGCCTAAAATAAGTGGAGTGGGACCAAACTCGGATGGACGGGCATGGGATGGGTGCGTGTTCAGTGTCCCTCTTTTTGCTGGGACCTGGGCGTCGCTACGTCCTGTGCTGTGGAAAGGCGGGAAAAGATATCGTCAAGATGTCAACGGCATATGATAGCACATCCATTTCCGCTCATGGGTACGAAATGGCGTGAAAAATTTCCGCCGGAAACACCCTACGGGGGCGTCAAAAAAAGGTGGGGTCACTCTCGGGTGGGCGAAAAACCGTGAGTTTCGACCTTCAGATCGTCGTATCTCGGAAACGGTGCTAGATAGAGTCATAGTTACTATGGGATGTCGTATGTCCTCTATCGAATGGTACCAATATCGATGACCTTGAGTGACCTTGAGCGCTGATATCGGATTTTCGACATGCACAGCATAATGTAAACAATTGCTGACGTCATAACCTAAGACCATAGAATATATAAAGCGCGTCGCCCGGTATGTCAGCAACTAGCTGACCTTCTTGTTATTGTCTATACTGTATACTGGTGCGTTCTTGCCTGAGAAAATGGGCCCTGGAACTCTTTTAATTTTGCTTTTTAAATGTCTGCTTATACGTCTGCGTGTCTACTGATGATGTGATGACTGTAATAATAGCATGGATAATCAGCACTGATCGCTTTTTGGTTAATCTAGCAGTCTTCCACATAATATTATGATTATTATCAGGGGCATGCTCACCAGCTAATTATCCATTTCAATCGCACCTTGTATTTTGAACATTGCTTGTGGGTGCATTGCACACAGTATTTTGCTGGTATACTTGATATTCCAAATGAGCAAATCGATATGATGATTAGCCACTTTTATGTTTGTTGGTTTGTGTAATTGTTTGGCTTTGTACCTGTAGGCGATAATCAAACGATTCAACTTGGCAAGTTCATCGGAATTCGTCGTGCAGTATTTTGATGAGGAGTGGCAGTCTTACATAGATGTTGAAGATGTTGATTGTTTGGTGGATAAGACTAAGTTACGTGTCACCAATATTGCGTCAGTTAATTTGAAAAGTGTTTCCTCTGCTGAAACAGTTGAAGACCAAGATGATCTCAGTGAGCAGTCATCTACATCATCTACAGTTTCTAGTGCTGGACAATGGCCAAGCCCGTTTGCTTTTCCTGCTCAGAAGGTTCCAGCCAATTTGATGACAGCTTTAGACCAAGGAGTTGCTTTGTGTAACCCTAAACAGCGGTATCTCCGTGGTCAACTGTTGCAAATACTGTGTGGTGAGGCAGTAAAATATACAGCTCATCCAGATCACTTTCAGAAGATTGAAATGGCTAAAAGCATCATTACAGCATGGCCACATTTGAAGGAGCCCGTTGGTCGTGGATATGACGGGTGGTTGGCTTCAATTGTAGATTCTTTGAAGTGTACCAGGCGAACGTTGGGTCTGATTGACAAGTCTAGATCTGCGGCCATAATGGAACGAAAACGCGCTTTGTCTTCTAGCTCTGGTGTTAGTACTGAGAGACAACGTTCAGAACAGCGTGACAGTGGAACGACTTTGCAAAGCACTTGCACAGAAGGTCTTTCTTCCAGCAAAGTTGCACGAAGAATACCTCGGTACTCAAAGAAGTCAGTGCAAGTTCCGCCAACTTCTTTGTCACCTATCGAGTCCTTGTCTGCAGCTGTCTGCTCTGGCAAAGTGCAACCAGTTCAGCCTAGTTCAAAGCAGCAGCATTCAGTGGAAACTGTAGACATTGAGAACTGTACTGATATCGCAGCTATGTTTGGGTCGCAGCTCACAACTGTTGCTGTTATCGAGTTTCCCGAGTTTCCTCCAAGTACCCGCAACAACGAACAGCAATCAGTCAGTACCAGTACACTTTTGTCACCTGAGTCCTTGTCCGCAGCTGTCTGCTCCGGCAAAGTGCAAGCAATTCAGCCAAGTTTAAAGCAGCAGCAGTCGGTTGAAACTGCCAATATTGAGAACTGTACTGATATCACAGCTGTGTTTGGGTCGCAGCTCACAACTGCTGCTGTCATCGAGTTCCCTCCAAGTACCCATAACAACGAACAGTTATCTGTCAGTACCACTATGCCTTTGTCACCCATCGAGTCCTTATCCAAGGCTGTCTCATCCAGCAAAACATTTCAGTCAGAATCAGAACTGTCTGAAATTGAGGACAAATCAAGTGATCATGTAGTGTTAATGAAGGACTTGTGGTCACAACCGGAACACACTCGTCAGTGGGACAAGTTATTGCATTTACTGAAGTTGACATTTGATTCTAGACGAATGCTGGTGTCACATTCAAGTACAACTAAACAGATTCGTGATGAATATCCAGCTCTGTTTTTCAGAGAAGCATTCATTCAAGAATATTGTCTACTTACTGCATCTTCAGAGAGCATGACAAAAGCCATGGCAAATATTGCTGAGAAATGTCAACTATTTGTCAAATTGACACAGAAGAAGTTGGAGACAGAGGCTGGTTCATCAGGTCGAATAGCTGGTGTGAACACGTTATCATGTATTATGTCACAGTTGAGCCTGGAGATGCAGCATGAGAATGATCCTGATGTTCAGCATCATCTTCGGGCCGTAGCTGGGTTGCTGCTGTTGCCACACTTGCTGAAAGACAACTCGTCATATTTTATTATGGCATTGGAGGTAATTATTTAGATTGTAATTTTTTACAGTACAAAACTGTGATTAGCTAGAATTAAAGTTAAGCAGCAATATTGCTAGTTAATCAGTGAATTATAAGTAGATTTAGTTTTTCTTCATGATAATCGTATGTCTGTTCACATTTACCCCACTGTATAACGCTGTGGGGTAATGTGAACTATTTTAAGTGTTTTAAAAAAACACAGAACACTGTAGGTACATTCCCAACACAGAAAACAGTTTTCTTCAAGCACCAATAAAAGATCACGTCATTGGCAACGTCACATGAGATTGTCATACGGACTGACATCACTTAACTAGGCCCTAAATCACTAACTTAGATTGTTACGCCTACATGTCACATATCAAAAATGAATCAAATTATTAGTAGGCCTAGCCTATTTGTAGCTCTAGGCTAAATTAACAACAGTGACACACAACGTCAGAAATCAGCAAATTTGTACGTTCCACGAGACGTTACAGGCATCGGCTGACCAATTTTCTGGACCACATCGACAACATCATACCATATTTCATCTCTCTTCTCTGGCCATTTCCAACCACTCTTAAGTGCCATCATACAGTTGCATTTGTATTTCTTGCCCACTACTGCAGTCACCTCAGCAGGATAGAAGTCTGAGTCGTAGCAGACTTTCACATAGTCACCAACTGTGATGCTCTCCTTATTGTTGCTGTCTTCTGGTTCAACATCATTAGGTGTATCTGAGAGGTCTTGATCTGATACTGAGTCATCAGAAGCAGTAGGCCTAAATCTGGAAGTCTCTCTGGTGCTCTTACTTGACTTTTTAGCCTTTTTGATTGTCTTCTTTGAGACTTATGCTGGAATGGCTCGTTTTGACTGCTGTCATTTCTTTCGTTCTGTTGATTCAGTTAGACGTTTTATGCTTTCTTCTTCTGTCAGACACTCACCACCAAATTGCTTGGCAATTTTACGCTTTGATGTCTTCTGTCTCACAGCAGCATTGCAGACTTTGAGTTGAGCCATGACCGCTTGTTTCATGGCTGTGTGTGGAGTGCTTCCACAACTCTGGGTGCTGCATCCAGCTGTGGATTCTTTGACTGGGGTCCTTGGAATGTTTCCACCTGGTGTTGTATTGCTGGCTGACTGCTGCATGTCTCCACCAGTGCTCTCTGAAGTTGGTACGCCTACTGGCTGATCACGATCGAATGTAGCTGCTGGAGCAAGCTTGTCCGTCGCGATAACAGATGGATCAAACGGATAGATGCCGCACTTTGCGAACCCAGAAACTGCCGACTGTGGCTTCAGCATCGTGTACAACTTCGGCAGCAGTTTGTTCCAGACGCGTTTGCTAATGCAAGGACAGTAAATTGCTCTTTTCCAGAACCAGGTATAACCTGCACTGGATTTTTGCTGCCTCGCTTGGTGATGATTTTGCTCATACCTGGATTTGTACTGAATCCACTCTCGTCACAATTAAATATCTGTGTAGGACGATCTCGCAGTCCAAGCTGTGTAAGTTTATTACCCAGAATGTTGAACCAGGCATCAACGACACTTTTGTTGCACGCCAGAGTGCGACTGAGTGTCAGAAGTTCAGGATTGCGAACTGACAGTTCATTTCGCCAACGATACATGAAGTTGTTGTACCAGTCTTGTCCTGGTCTACCATGTGAAAAGTATGATTCTTTGCCGACATTTGGCAAGTATTCAGCGATAAGGTCACGTAATTCAGACTTGTCCATGGGAAATCCAGATTCAGCGCGAGCCTGTATTATACTGACAAGCAATGCTTCTTCTCCATGAGAAAGATATGTTGGACGACCTTCACCAATCTTGAGTCGCTGACCGGTACGTTTGTAATAAGCGACATGACGAGCAACTGTTGCACGTGATGCACTATAAGATGACAGTGTTCCATCAATAACTGCAGACACAGCCTTATTCAAACTGTCCTCTGAATACTCTCTTCGTCGTGAATCAGCAATGGCTTTTCGTTTATATGTCCTTGGCATGGCCTAATGTCTTCTCATAACAATCAACAATAATAACAAATGTCTTCTCCTGTCACCTCATTCAAGAATCATACCTCCTGTAAATACAAAAACAAACACACAATAGGTGCATCAATAAGTAGGCCTAAGTAGGCAGTTTGCATTCTATAAGGTAGTTCACATTACCCCATTTTGTTGGGGGTAATGTGAACTAATTTTACACATGTCACCAAGCACAGGAAACTGGAAAAGGTTCATAAAAGGATACATGGATAGTTTCATCATCCAGTATTCTCAAGAACTTCATATGCAAACAAACTCCATATGTCTTGTGTCATCCACAGTCAAACGCCAAACTGTACCCGTCAAAGTTTTGATCCTGAAATTTCCGCGCGTTTTTACTGCTTCAACTTCAACACAACATCGGCAGATCACGCAGTGAAAATGTTTACATAAGTGACACTGATTCAGTAACTGCAACATGTTACCTTATATTTGGGATAATAATGTATAAAATATACTTTTTTGTTATTTTGTAAATTATTATTTTAAAAATTAGTTAACTTTACCCCATAGTTCACTTTCCCCCGGATGACCCTACAGACATGGCATCTGGACCCCCTGTCAAATCAGCAGTGTCAGATGTCAAGGCCCTGAGTGAAGGATGCTAATTAGCAACATGTTGCATTAGAATTAGCCAATTCCTAATTAATTAGGTAATTAACTAACTTAACTAAAGTGCTAAGAAAGTAAGAAATTTCTTTTAGTCTGTTTATCCATGGCTTGCATGAATTTCTCGGTTCTTGAGTTGTACGGCTTATAGGCTAGCTGATTGGCTATTTGGAGAGTTCAGAAAATTCTGAATCAGAATGAAAATCATGTCTCTGTCTTTACCGTGTCTGGTTCTACGGAGATACAGAAATGCTGGAACTGGTTGCCAGATCATGGTCAACTCGGAAACCTTTAAATGACTAACTGTGTCCATGTAGGAATAAATGCCTAACAATTTGGCAGTTTGTTTTAAAAATGTATGTCTATAGTATTGACAAAGTTTAAGAAAAATTGTAAATATTAAGTGGACAAAATTGTAAAATTTTGGTGTGGACAAAATTGTAAAAATTTCGGTTCGTTTGACACAGAACACCCCAAATCCAAAACTGGTGGTAGAAAATTTAAGAAATAAAACTGAATGTACTTACCGTACTTACCTTAGCAGACAAATATATTATATATAATTATATTCTTCAACTGACAAATGCTGTTTACCACCCAACGCATCATCCGGTGTCTGACGGCTGTCGTGTGTCTGTCTGTCGTCGTATGTCTGTCACGTTTGTGTATTGTGTCTAGATGGCTAATTCTATCCTCATGTAACCTATACCATATTTCTTGTGATGGGTGCATGATATTTTTGATTTAGTCTTTTGGAATGAATTTATTGTCTAGCCTCTCTTACTATACATAGGATGAACAACATTTCTTATTGTGCTGCTGTTGGATAAGATAGTAAGTAAGTAAGTAAAAATGTTTTACTAATGTTTATCACGTTGTGGTGTCGTATCGGTACAGTAGTGTCTGTGTCTGTTTATCACGTTGTCTAGATCAGTTTAGTGTGTTGATCACGTTGCGGTATCGTATCGGTACAGTAGTGTCTGTGTCTGTTTATCACGCTGCGGTGTCTAGATCAGTCTAGTGTGTTTATGACGTTGCGGTATCGTATCGGTACAGTAGTGCCTGTGTCTGTTTATCACGTTGCGGTATCGTATCGGTACAGCAGTGTCATATTTTGCATGAAGCACTTTTTGCTGTTTGTTCCAAGGTAATAACTGGATTTCCTCAGGCCTGCCAAGATGCTCTTTGCCACTGCAGAACCCAACCCCAAATATTGTGTTCGGTCTACATAGGAACACTGAAAAAAATGTCAAAAACCCTAAGAAATAAAAAAAAGTTTTTAGCCTGGGTAAATGTCCAGCACATGTATTTTGTTGCATCTAAAAACTTAGAAAGGTCCAGTTGTGCTTTATTTATGTCATCCTGGCTGCACAAAGTTCACTAATTTAATTTGCCTAACTTAAATTTAACTTCATAATCTGTGTGGATGGAGATTAAGTGTATAATGTTGTTGTAATGTTGAATATTGTGCAGGCTGCCGACTCGCCAGTTTCATTCAGAGGCAAAACTGTGCTGTCTCCTCACGTGGTGGTTCATGGCAGTCCATTTAACCGAGATGCAAAAGCTTTCATTTATATTGATGGAAAGGCAATGATACCAGCTAAGAGCGTGCCTGATGCCGTGTGTCTACTCTATGTCACGTACTATGTGCTGTGGTTGGAATTTCCTAAGTCCGCAGCTTCCTGCTACAAATATATCGAGTTCGAGATATTTGAAAAGTCGGGTGGCAAACTGCCACCGAAGCTGATACGTTTGCTGTCATCGAGCAAGAACTAATTTCAAATAGAAACTATTTTTTTATCACGCAGGGATGACAAAGAAGTAACAGATCTTGCTTACACTGATGTAACAGTGTGAATATTATTTTCATCTTTAAGAGTAATTTGTTAAGAGTAATTTGTTAGTTATAAGTGTTCTCGTTCATATGAGCTCGTATGAGCTGTTTTTATTTTTTTTCATGTATGCTTGGTAGATCCAACATTAATATACTTTCGTTTCCGGTGATGCGAATTCTAGTTTCAGTTATTGCATGCCCTGCCATCTGAATGGGGATATGTGAAGAAACGTTTATGGGTGTCTGCCCATCTGCCTCTGTAACATATGTGAGATAACGAAAACAGAGCAAGATAGACCCATAGTTACTATGAAGCACTATGATAGAACTTTATATTAAAGTTTGGATAGCTTAGCCCGATTTTGTATTCGGAGCCTTTCCCAGAAGCCACCCCTGCTCTCCCCAAAGTTGAGATCACAATTTTGGACCCCCATGTAGTGTGACATTGAATGTACCTATGGCCCCCAATTTTTGGACCAACTCCGTATTTCCGAAAATATTTGGCATTCAAGTTTTCATCAGGTTTCGGACACAGACAGCCTTTCCATCTCTGAAACTATTGTAAATATATCGTTCGAGTTTGCCATGTAGGCTGATATGGGCACTGAGTCTGGTAAAGTGTAGAAATCTGACCCCCTTATGGTATTTTAGGGGACAATCCCCACCCCAAAATTTTGGTGACATCCTTTCTATTTCCTAAACTAATCAAAAATGGATGTTTAAATTTGTCGTGCAGGTTTATCTAAGATCAATCAAGGGTCATCACTCGTCTGTCTGGGAGCAGTTGACTGGAAGGGCGACTGATCATGTGGGGGATTGACCAGACACTTGGCTGGAGGCTGGGCGGGACATGTATGACTGTTGGTCGTGCACCTCTTGTTTGCTGTTACAGTATTTCATTCATGAGCAGTGTCGAGAATAATTCTGAACAAATCTGTGGTTGTAATAAGCACAATTTTCGTTAACACTGTTTGCAAATCAGCAATCAGCAATGATGAAAACGGATGCAGGCACTTGTGCCTCTTTATCCATATCTTTATTAACAACTTCTTCCAGACTTTCTAATCACTTTCTACTATATACTCCGATCGAAGACTGTAGAGTCAGTGATTATGTCATGACAATTATTGCACTGTATAGGTTACACATGCGAGTTGCAAAATGTTTACAATTTGCAATGTTATACTATGTTTCAGTGGATATCTTCCCGCAAATTCCTTTTTTAAAACCCAAGGTTAAATTCTGTGCTAAATGTGTCAACTGTTGCTGTGAGAGGACTTCTCTACATAGGCAATTTTAAACAGATGCTGACAATTGTCACATTTACGAATATTAAATGTAGATTTTTGCTGCAATGCTTGGACCTATTGGGAATTAAATGTGTTTAATTTGAACCAACAAACTTGATGTTATTATTTTTTCAGTAATTGCATCCATAGTTAGTGTTGGGCATATTACTGCAAAAAGTAATTCAGTTACTGATTACAACTTACTTTTCTTTTTGTTGGGATGTAATTAAATTTTGTTGCTGTAATTAGTTGCAAATTGCAGACAAATCCGACTTTGCCAAAGATAAATTCCATCTGTCTGATCTCAGAAGGCCAACTTTGCGACTTGAACCCATTTTGACAATAATTTCAATAAATTAGGCCTAAATCATCCTAACAGAATAGATGTAATTGAATTACAAATTTCTAATTACATTTCATTTTTGTACATTTTACTAAAACTAACGGCATAATTAAATTTCTTGTAATTATATAATGCCCACACTGTGTGTGTGTGTGCCTTGCCAACAAATAATGATAATCGTAAAATTGGCTTCCTAATATATGGAATGTTGCATTGTGTTGTTACAATTTAATCTAATGGTAGACTGACGGCATCATTTGAAAATAACGTGCCTTTGTTACAATACTGTGTTTGACTTATGTTTAAGCTTACCCAATTTTATTATTTAAGTCACAAAATTTAAGTCTCTGTTTTTCACATTGAAATAAATGTGTCTTAGGCCTATACGGTTCATTAGTGAGCAGGTGATACAAATTTACAATGTCATCTAGTTCATTAGTTTAACTTTCTCTGAGTACACTGTTGTAGATGTGCTTCTTTTAATGTAGTTTCATTACAGTTGAAATGTGTAAATCCGTTCTTGGAGTTGTGTTTATCGGAAATGTTTTTTATAAATCCGTAGGCCTATTGGGTGGTACATCAGCAACATTCACAATTGGTGTATCGATGCATTTGGTGTTTCAAAACACTATTTGGTGTTTCAAAACACCATTTGGTGTTTCGGTGTTTCGAAACACCAAAGTGGAGTTTTGAAAATCTAGTAGTGGTTCATGATAGAGTTTGTAACCTCTACTTTAGAGGTGGTGGATCGAAACTCCAAAAGTGGATGCAGCTGGTGTACCACCACTTTTGGAGTTTAGGACGCCATATTTTTTAACAGTGTGAGGCAGTTATTCACGTCTGTGTGGTAACTGTTAGTAGGTCCGTTGACAAATTATCACTTGTCATTCCTACTAATATAATCAGCTGTGACTGTGTGAGTGTCCTGCGAATTTTGACATGGTTAGTGAACCCACAACCCCCGCACATACGACAAAAAGTGTCACCACCGGAATACGGTAATACCAAATAATGGCGTCCGTAGATAAGTAGTACCTCGGCGATAAACCGCTTGCAATTCGATCGCAAACTTCAACTAACGTGACATTAATACAGTGCAGCAATTAAATATTTTTTTTCGTGCAAACAATCGAAATATTGCCGAAAATTAGCGGGTTTAATCAATATTACTTACGCAAGCAGGAACTTGTTTACTTCTACGCGATGTAGTTGTGATGCGGTTTATTCCTGCGCCCAATAGCAGCTCGTCTTTTGAAGTGTCCGCCATTTTTTGGGATTGTAATT
>Ga0209428_1000157_pt1 | contig 14491 bp, 12 predicted proteins | sample OlaalgELextract1_2_FD_187377 | JGI IMG/M metagenome (GOLD analysis project Ga0209428, IMG submission 187377) | Olavius algarvensis symbiont microbial communities from Tuscany, Italy - Type G ELBA extract 1 (SPAdes) (version 2) | ecosystem: Host-associated > Annelida > Digestive system >...
AAGAACGTCCGCGTTCTGTCCCGTCGTCCGTCCCGTGCCCCGTCAAAACTTAAGGCTGTAATCTACAACAACGATTCCGCAAACGGCAAACAAAATAACCAAAATTACAATATAACGAAAGTCAAATGCAAACGAAACAAGCCAAAACGCAAATAAATCGTCAGTGATTGTAACGCATAAAGTCCAAAATGTTCAATAATTGTGCAATATCGTATGCAAACAAGAATTGACTTAATCACTATATCGTTAAAATTAACACGCAACAGTATGTCAGTCATGTCTATCAAACGATACCAGGAGCCGGGCTATTCTCAACACTATGCTATTCACTGTCACACTGTACAAAAAGCTTGGTGATATTTTCCGTCCGCACGCGACTTAGGTCACGTAAGTCTTGCCTTTTTTCTTGGAAATTTAAGGAGCGTTTTTCTTGTGGGGGGCTGCCGCCCAGCAAACCCCCCGCTAATTGCTGATAGACGACAACGAGGCTATCGTAATAGTAAATAAGTAATGCATTTTGGGTATAATAACAGTAATGCAGAATATAGTATGGAAGGGAAAACGTTGTTGAGTTCAGTGAAACCACTCAAACCAGTCGAAGAGGGCATAAACTAAAGCTATTCAAAAAAAGATTTCGGCTTGATGTAAAGAAATATGGGTTCAGTAGTAGAGTAGTTGATGACTGGAATAATCTATCTGAATGTTGTGTGATCTTTGTAAGTATTAATTGCTTCAAAAAACATATTTCGCTTGATCCGGAACCAGGAACTGTGTAGATAGCATATGTTATAATAATAATAATAATAATAACTATAATTCCGAACTTAGTGTCACATCGTAAAATAAGCACATTAGTTGCACCCTGCTATATCTACTCACTCGTGCACAGTTAATAGCCGAGCTTAACATCAATACTTACTAAATAATAAGCACATAACATAACAGGTTTTAAAAAACAAAACTAAGCAGTATTTTAGAATATAACAAAATCGGGTGTGCAACTAAGTTTTTTTAATGCTCCAAGCAGACTAAGTTGCACAGTGCAACTAGTGCTGGTAATGTGTACAATACAGCATTATAACCACCGATATCATGGTTATAACACTGGTGTAAAATTTATCAGCAGTAGTTGTACTGTGCAACTAAGTCTGCAAATATCATTGTAACTTTGTTCCACACATGTATTATATTGAAACATAGGCTCTTATGTGTAATAAAGCATACTTATATCTGCGAAATATAATAAAATGTTACAATAAGAAAGTCAGCTATATATGGCAGAGAAACGGTGCAACGCTGTTTATTACCCGCCATTCATTGGTTAGAAGGGTGTGGAACAATGGACAACTCAGCACTGACACAAAGATACATGTTTACCGCGCACTTGTGTTGTCCGTACTCCTGTACGGATCAGAAACGTGGACACTGCTGGCAGATGACGCCAGGAAGCTTGAAGCATTCCACATGCGCTGCCAAAGACAATTACTTCGTGTCAGCTGGCGGGACCATATCACTAATGCAGAAATAACTGATCGGACCAGACTGACATCACTTAAGGAGCAACTATCGAGTCGTCGAGCGTCACTGTTTGGTCACATTGCACGACTGGACACAACAGTTCCAGCACATCTAGCACTGTGGCTGCAGACAGACATCACCATAGGACGGAAGCCTGACGCCAGTTGGCGAAGAACACCCGGCCGTCCGAGGAAGACATGGATCTCACAGATTCAAGAGGATGTACATATGTCAGCGCGCAGCTACTGGGACGCATCTACCCGTCGTGGCCATGGCAGAATGACGCAACGGTCGTTCATGACTACGCGATCCTGATGATGATGATGATTCATTCGTTAGAGCGAAGGGCTCGCGAGATATTTTTACTGTATGTTTTTTGTTTGGTTTTTTGTTTTTTTTCTGTTCGGTCAACGATTTCTCGACAACCTGCGGGCCGATTCACCCCAAAGTTTGCATGCGGGCGTACTCTTGTTCCAGATGTGTCTTCTCCCCTTTTGGGGGTTAGCGGCCCCCGGGGAGGGGGAAATGAAATTTTCGTTAATATAGAAATCAATGGGGAATTTTTGCATTTTGGTGGTTTTTGAGCGATATCTCACCAAATCGGATCCACACCAAATTTTATCTGTGTAGGGACAATGTCTGCCGATGTGCCTCTTCCCCCTCTGGGGTTCATCGGCCCCTGGAGGGCGGGTGGAGGGGAGTTAAAAACTCAAAAAATGGGTGTGGTCTCATTCGTGCAGTGGACAGCTATCATTTCTATTTTTCTTAGCGCTTTCAAATGCGGTTCAATATGTAGAGCACAGACCTGCGCACATTCTGGTATAGAATCGTCAAGATCGGCCAAGGCGATTCTACAGGGTGGGCCAAAAAGTTCGAAAAAATTTCGAAGTTTTCATCATTTCGAGACTTTGCATCAATATATCTCAGAAACGATTAGAAATAGAGGCATGTAAGCAGCGTACCGAAAAAACTTTATCCCTCCCTATCCAACTGTCGCATGTGTGTGGACCCATCGCTCACGGGGTTCTACAGGGTGGGCCAAAAATTGAGTGACGTAATACCAGTTTTGCGGATTACGCCTATAGAGCAACTGAGCCGTCTACCGTTTCTGTTTTCCTTAGCGTCGTCAAATGCGGTCGCGTATGTAGGGCACAGACCTGCGCACATTCTGCCATAGAGCAATCCACGTTGGCCAAGGGTTTCTACAGGGTGGGAGCATTTCGAGATTTTACGTCCCTATATCTCAGCAACAGTTACAACTAGAGGCACATGATTCAAGTCAGGAAAAAATCTCAGTATCTCCCCTATCCACCCGTCGCATCTATATCGGCTATCTGCCACAGCGTTCTACAGGCTGGGTCAAAAAGTTAGTGACACAATACCAATTTTGCGCATTACGGCTATAGCAACTAAGCCAACTACCGTTTCTCTTTGTTCTGAGCGTCGTCAAGTGCAGTCGAATATGTAGGGCACAGACATGCGCACATTGCGGCACAGAGCCATCCAGGTTGGCCAAGTATAGTTTCCACACGGAAGATAAAAAAACTTCGAGAAATTTACATCTTTTTCGAGCATTTCTAGCCTTTACGTCCCCTGTATCTCAGCAACCGCTAAAAATAGAGCCGTACAAGCAGCGTACAGTCTCTGTACCCCTGTAGAAACCCCGTGAAACCTGTGCCCGTGAAAAAGCTATGTCGAATGCGAATGGCGGGTTTGTGTCAGTTCTACTGAAGCACTTGTTCTAAAAATGTTCCGACTCGTAAGATAAGAAATATGCATTACGATACGACCCTCCTCGTAATGCGTAGACAGAATTAGCTCACAGAGAACTTAGTAATAAGTGTGCCAAAAAATCTTTCTAAACGGACAGTTCTACTTCAAATTAGATGCACGAAATCACTGAGGTGAGAAACTAAATATACCAGTTGATGGCCTATACATTTGGCAATAAGTGTGCCAAAAATCTTTGTAGACGGATAATTCTACTTAAACTTATCATCGAAAATGTGGTCACATGTTTTTTTGGAACACAGTGTAGTTTCTTCACCGCACTGTAGCCCAATCCTTCTAATTTTATGAGTAACAAACATATTGGCAAAATTCCGACGGTTCACCCCTTACGGAAACGCTAAATACAGGTGGGGTATAAGAATTTAGCGATTTTCGACCAATAACTCGCTATATCTCGAAAACGATACAAGATAGCGCCATAGTTACTACGGAACGCTAATAGAAATTCGTATGCGATCTATCATATGGTGTCATTTTCAATGACCTTGAGCGAACCCTAACCCTGTTTTCAAGGTCGCATCATTCTTTGACGCTGAATATCTCACTCACACATACGGCTACAGATACGGCCGTAGTTATTATAGAAGGCGAATAGGAAACCGCACCCAAGCTTTCGAATGGTACCGGTTTCAATGATTTTGAGTGACCTCTAAGCCAGATTTCAGGTCACGGTATTATTCAACGTTAAATAACTCGAATGGTACAAGATAGAGCTATACTTACAATGGCGGACATATAGAAAGTCGTATGTTGTCTATCGAACGGCGCCATTTTCAATGACCTTGACTTCCAACGCCAACCTATCTTCTCAGACATTTCTCCATTTTTCCCTCAACTGTTATTATTAATTTTTTTATCTATTATTTTTTTAGTTTTAACCGTGCTATACACAATCGGAGTGTCAGTAACTAATGACGTCAGTTTAACGTCAGCCATTGGTGTCGTTCTGAGTCGTCAGAAAAATCATCAAGTGACGATCGATTACATCCATTAGTTTGTGCTTATGAAGGACTCGGTTCGATAGGTGCAACGTACATTGAACAAAAATGTAAACAAAAGTCAATAACTCATGAGCGTTCAAGCGTAATATGACAGAAAATCACTCAAAATAGAAATGCGTAACTTAAACTGAGTCGATCCCATCGGTCTGAATGAATTTAAGTACACGCGTCCCATGACAGACTGCCTAACTGTCATAATGCCGCACCACGTCCGCAATAAAGGAGAGTCCCGTGGTTTTTGCGTGAAATATCGTTAAAAATCGCATGTAAATTAGCAATAAAAATAGAAACGGTCTCTTGCCCATGCAATACGTCTTTTTGATACGCTGTCGCACTGGTTGTAAGAAATACGTCACTCGGCTGCGCCTCGCGACGTATTTCTTACAGCCATCATAGAGCTCGAGCGTATCAAAAACACGTATTGCATGGGCAAGAGACCGTTTCTATATTTTTGTCAATTGTCATCATAACCAAACGCGAAAGCCTACATGTAATAAAAGCTGCATTTCATTTTCGTTTATTGTGTTTAAGAGGTTTCTTTAAATATTCTTCTTGTTGTTGTTGTTGCTGCTGTTGTTGCTGTTGTTTTTGTTACCGCATACGGTTTGTGACGCTATCAACATGTAAAGTTTGTTTCCTCGTTATTATTTGTTACCACGTGCAACTGATGATGATCAGTTGCACGTGGTGTGTGACTATTGCCGGTGCTAAAGAATATAAAAGGCATATAGTTGCACATCAATAATGTCACAAACAAAATGTTAACCCTGTACAATGCAGTGGTAATTATCATATCGTATTGCCTAGTGATGTAAAATTTCAAAATTTTTTTGCCCTGAAATATTTCATGAAATATTTCTGAAATATTTTTAAAAAATTTCACGATGTTTTTTTCGGCTTTACACTCAACCGTTTAACATTTTTTTATACGTCAAACATTACCTTTCATTCATTTATGCATACTGCAGCTCCCTAAGACAATCTGCAGGCCTACTTGCTTGGTTTGCTTGTTTAAGTCATTTCAGTTTTCACACCATAGATATCGAAATATTTTGCCCGATGAAGGACTACGCAGGCTGTATTATGTATAGTTCACTGCAACAAAGTAAGTAAACCAGTTAAAGGTAAGTATTTTGTCTTTATGCATGTATCTCCTACTAACTTGATATACTTTAATCATGTTTTTTAAAGTTTTAAGTCACTTAATATTGAAAATTAAAAAAGTTTCATGAAATATTTCAAATGAGGGGTCTTCAATATTTCAAAATTTTCACGAAATTTTTAAATATTTCAAAGTGAAATATTTCATCGTGCATCTCTAGTAGCCTATTGCCTTATAATGAAGTTGGAATACTGGCCCTTAATTCTAATTCTTATAATGGTGCACAAAGATACGAGCAGTTCTTACAGGTCGGTCGACTGTATCGGGCTTTGATCTTGCTTGGTTTAGCTCTCTATCTGCCAAGCGCCTCTGTGTCTTTGGTCTTAATGGTGCTGTATAGATACTAATTTTTTTTGCTTACATCCTTTTCTTTACCTTTTAGTGAGCTAAGCCTGGTGGGATTGGCCCTTGACCTGGTTGACTAACCATCGTCCTTCAGTGCTATGACACTGTTGGTTGGGTCATGTGACCCGTAAAACCGTCTCCGAAATGACCTATAATGTGTCGAGTGGGACGTTAAACTCTACTATACCATACCATACTGGCCCTTAATGCATGGGTTGTTACACTTGGTACAGTAAAAAGGGGACTAGGTGGGATGCAAACCGGCTCAATCTTTCTTTACTGCACAAAATGTAATATCAAGGGCCAATGAGCCAATCATTAGATTGCTCTGTAATGGTCCCTTGCTTTACATGCACACTAAAGAATTTAACTGCATTTTGTTTTAACTTTATTTAGTCACTACTGAAAATTCTGTGTTCTGAAATCATGTTTCAAATTTTAAAAACACTTTTTGCAAAGGCCATTTATGCCGCGCGACGCTATGCTAGCGCGGCCCTTGCCATCGTCGGAATGTCCGTCCGTCTGTCTGTCACACTCGTCGACTATGTCAAAACGGCTGAGCCAATCATCATGCAATCTATACCACGTGGTAGCCCAGCCAATCTAGTTTCCCCATTATAAACAAGAACCCGATAGCTCTAGGGGGTCCCCCTCACTGGGGGCGTCAAATGGAAGCGGTAGGTATTTCGATTTCGGACAAAAATGCCCCTGTAGCTCGTAAACCGTGCGAGATAGAGACAAAGTCACTACAGACGACTAATAGGAAACCACACACGGGCTACACGATGGTACGACTGCATGACTTTTTCAAGGTCATTTCAGGGTCATCTTATTTTTCGACGTGGAATGATTCAGAACGATCCAACTTTGAGTGAAATGCACCAAAAAACGTAAAAAAAACGATCCCAAATGACCACAATTTGTATTGCAAGGTCAATAACTCGGTTGTAAATGATGTGGCAGTGTCGCGCGGTTATTTCAACTGTTAACACTCGATTTTCAACATTTGTGCATTTCTGCATCAACAAAATGTAAACACAGGTAAACACAAGAAGCCAGATATGTCATTTATAGCAGTTTGAAAATAGGCCTAATAACAATATGCAGCTCGTATAGCGACAAGCTACTTCTAACAAAACAACAATTATTTGTTTGGAATTTGATATTTTAACTGATTTATACCATTATATCTCAGGAAAGTTAACAAAACTCAAAAAATTATAATGCGTATGTACACACAACATACTCGTATATGTACGCATGACTGTCAATCAACCACCTCACAAAAGTCAAGTTACATGTATATCACTATCGTTTTTATTGCGTTAACTGTCACCAGAACATCCCCATTATGTCACATACACATACACATACACACACACACACAACTACAACTGCGTTTCACTTCATCATTGTTATGCCGTAGGGGAGGGGGATTATAAAATGATGGCCGGTGTTCGTCCGTCTGTCTGTCCGTCCGCTCGTCACGTGCCTCGGCCTAAGTCAAGAACGCATACAAAGGTCTATAGGAAGCCCAAAAAATTGGCAGGATGGAAGTCCATGACACGGGTGACTCGTAAACCAAATTAGAGGTCAAAGGTTAAAGGTCAAGTACGTTACTAGGCGATTAATGCTGACACACACACAAAATGCTCCATATCTTCCGAACGGGACGTCCTACGAGCTTCAAACTTGGTACAATGATGGAGCGCGAACACCCGCACCACACACAAGCGCCATGATCTCCAAGGTAAAGGTCAAGGTCATGAGGTCACATGATCTGTCTGACTCGTGTTGGACCAGAACTCGAGAAAGTCGTAGAAACACCAAAATTAGTAGGAACGTTCCACATGACATTCGCAACACTCGCAATTGCGCACCAGTTTCAAGGTCAAAGATCAAAGATCAAGGTCACAGGTTGATTAATGCTGACAAAAAATGTACCATATCTTTTGAACTGAAAAGCCTACGAACTTCAAACTCGGTTTACGGATGGACCACGAAAAGCCGCATCACTGACAACCGCCATGACCTCCAAGGTCAAATGTCAAGGTCATGAGGCACGTGGTTAATTTGTGTGACGCATTGCCCGATAACTCGAAAACGAATATTCGTAGAAACACCAAAATTGGTAGAATAGTTCCACATGACACACGCAGTTTTGCACACCAGTTTCAAAGTCAAAAGGCCGAAGTTCAAGGTCACAGACCGATTAATGCTGGCACAAAAATGTGCCATATCTTTCGAACCGAAAGGCCTACGAATTCAAACTTGGTTTACGGATGGACCACGAAGTGCCGCATCAGCGACAACGCTAGGACCTCTAAGGTCAAATGCCAAGGTCATAATTAGGCACGTTGTTCGTCTGACGCGTGTTGGCCAATAACTCGAAAACGAATAGCTGAAGAAACACCAAAATTAGTAGGAAGCTTCCGCATGATTCGGTCAATAACGTGCACAACTTTCAGGGTCAGAAGACGATAGGTCGAGGTCACCCGTCCCATTAATGTTGACACAAAATGCGCTTTATATTCCGAGTCGGAAGGCGTACGAAATGCACGAAGATCCGCATCATCGACAAGCGCCATGTCAAGAGGTGTGGCCGTTGGGTTCGGCCAACGCGGCATGTCCACGCCCGCGTGCAATAATCCAGCTAGAGGTTTTCTTTCCAAAGTTATGAGCAGGCAAGCTCAATAGGTTACGTGATCCGCCTGACGCGTGTTGGTCCATAACTCGAGAACGAATAGCCGTAGAAACAGCAAATTTTGTAGGAAGGTTTCACATGACACTCCCAGTATTGTGCACCAGTTTCAAGGTCAAAAGTTCAAAGGTTCAGGTCACCAAGCCGATTAATGCTGATACAACAAGAATTTAGCTATGGCAAACAGATCGCGCGTTAGTTGCGCACACAACACGTCGAGGGCATTTATAGGCCTAATTACCCCGTGACCTTGAAAGCTAGGTTAAGGGTCACTCAAGATCACTTTAAATGGAACCACTGGACAGATCATACACAACTTAGTAGTAATCGAGTTATTGCACGTTGAATATTATCATGACCTTGAAATGTAGGTCAGAGATCACTGACGGTTATTGAAAGTGGTACCATATGTGAAAGCTTTGGTACGGTTTCCTATTCGCCTTCCATGGTAACTATGGCCGTATCTTTAGCCATTTCGGAGATATTCAGTGTCAAACAATGGCGTGACCTTGAAAACCAGGTTCGGGGTCGTTCAAGGTCATTGAAAATGGCGCCGTTCGATAGAACATATGCGGCTTTCTATTGGTCGGCCATTGTAAATATAGCTCTATATTGTACCATTTTCGAGTTTTTTTGACGTTGAATAATATCGTGACCTTGAAATGGGGATTAGAGGTCACTCAATATCATTGAAACTGGTGCCATTCGAAAGCTTGGGTGCAGTTTCCTATTCGTCTTCTATAGTAACCGTGGCCGTATATGTAGCCGTTTGTGAGATATTCAATGTCAAAGTATGGCGTTACCTTGAAAACCAGGTTCGGGGTCAAGGTCATTGAAAACGACGCCGTTCGATAGACCACATGCGTGCGACTTTCTATTGGTCGGCCATTGTAAATATAGCTTAATGTACCATTTTCGAGTTATTTGACGTTGAATAACATCGTGACCTTGAAATCTGAGTTAGAGGTCACTCAAAGTCATTGAAATTGGTGCCATTCAAAAGCTTAGGTGCGGTTTCCTATTCGCCTTCTATAGTAACTATGGCCGTATCTTATCTGTAGCTGTTTGTGAGACATTTAGCGTTAAAGAGTGGTGTGACCTTGAAAACAGGGTTAGGGTTCGTTCAAGGTCATTGGAAATGGCACCATTTGATAGATCGCATACTAGTTCCTATTCGCCTTCCATAGCAACTATGGCAATATCTTGCATCGTTTGCGAGATATAGCGACTTATTGGTAGAAAATCGCGAAATTTTTACACCCCACCTGTATTTAACGCCCCCCGCAGGAGGTGACCTCGTCGGAATTCCGTGAATATGTTTGACGCTGATAAAAACAGAATGATTGGGCTACCATATGGTGACAAACTATGACGATATGTTAAGCCGTACCGGAACGTAACGGACGTACAGACATATTTGCTATATCGCGCGTCAGTATGCTAACGCGCGGTAAAAATACGCATGCCTTCCGAACGGAAAGGCCTAGAAACTTCCAAGTTGATACACGGATGAAGCGAAAAGAGCCGAATCACCGACAACCGCCGTGACATCCAATTCAAAGGTCAAGGTTATAAGGTCACGCCGTCTCTCTGTCTAGTCTGTGCCTGCTCATAACTTTGGAAAGCAAAACTCTAGCTGGATTATTGCACGCAGGCGTGGGCATCCGCATTGGCCGAACCCGACGGCCACACCTCTTGACATGGCGCTTGTCGGTGATGCGGGTCTTCGTGCATTTCGTACGCCTTCCGACTCGGAATATAAAGCGCATTTTGTGTCAACAGTAATGGGACGGGTGCGTATTAAAACAGTGTCAATGGCGCCATTTGAGGTCACGGAGAGAGAGTTATTAAAATGAACTGTTATGTGCTGACTGCTGAATGGAATGTTAAACCTGCTCACACAATGCAAGCACCACCACATCAGAAGTCTAATAGCAAAGTCTATGGTTAAAACATTAGGCTTACTTGCAAATATATATATAAAGTCATAAAAATCTATAAAGCGTAAAAGTTACGATAACGCTATTATAACATTACAAAAAACCAGTCAATATGATAAGTTATTGGCGTAAACCTCGTATAAAATCTGGGGACGTTCTGCAAGTTGAGATATGGGGGCGGCAGTCCCCCATTTGGGTCCAGATACGTAGCCTCGGTAGGGAGCCAAGAGACAAAGTTCTCCTGAAGCTTATAGCACTTTTTATGTTTTGTAGTTAAATTCTGAACTAATATGATAGTATGTTTACAATGTAGGCCTACTGCTCCAAATAACGGGAAATGTATAAAAAATGTCAAAATCTGGGCAGGAGCAATTTCAGTAACGTATGCCCTACTCCAACTTTTGGGGACTCGCCCCCTATACCTGAATGGTTTACGCCTCATACAACTGGATGCAATATGTAATAAACTCATAATGCAATATTATTCTATAATAACACTCATACATTTTCAAAATGTAATATATTGTCCAAGGATCTACCACTTCCAACAATGTCTCAGAATTTTACGTGTAACTGCTTAGTATTGTTCTAACAGACAACTAGTGCATCAGCAAGACGCATATCTCGCCATACGCCCAGCTATGACCAACAAGTGCGTCAGTAGAACTGACACAAACCCGCCATTCGCATTCCAAACAGCTTTTCCACGGGGGACAGATTTCACAGTGTTTCTACAGGGAGGGTCAAAAAGCTACATACGCTGCTTGTAAGCCTCTATTTTTAGCGGTCGCTGAGATATAGGGGACGTAAAGGCTAGAAATGGTCAAAAAATTCGATTTTTTGGCCAACCCTGTAACCCCTTGGCCAAAGTGGAAGGCTCTATGCCAGAATGTGCGCAGGTCTCTGCCCTACATATTCGACCGCACTTCACGACGCTGAGAAGAAACAGGAACGATAGCTGGCTGAAGTACTATAGGCGAAATCGAGGAAACAGGTTTTGTGTCACTCATTTTTGGCCCACCTTGCAGAACCACGTGACCGATGGGTCCAAACACATGCGACAGTTGGATAGGGGAGATATAAAGCTTTTTTCGACATTTGCCTCTTTTTCCTCTTTTTCCGCCCGCCGGGGGCCGCCAACCCCCAAACTACCTCGTTCCCGTCCCTGGTGTTTGCTCTATCCTGAGCCAAAATTTCACGCCGATCGCACCATCCTGCGTTGAGATATCCTCAACCGTACAAACAAACAAACAAACAAACAAACAAACAAACAAACAAAAACAGCAAACTTAATATCACGCCAAACGCTACGCTATGGCGAGATAATAAAGCAATGCATAAACATGATACTGTATCACTCAAGTTTACGGCGTCATGACACTTCGAATACAGCCAAACTCGAAAAAATCATAATACTTAGCAGCACATGACTGAAATGACTCAGACGAATAGTTTATTCATTGGCTCGGACTTCCAGTAGTCAATTTCTGTGCGAAATTTGAACTGCTTCTGTATATTCATCGATTTCAAAAATAAAGATCCAACGGGCGTATTCAACAGCTCACGAGTCCACGTTTTGAGCCATTGTTCTGGAACGGTCAGCTGTTGGACACGCTCCGGCTAAAGCCCGGGCCATTTTTGATGGATCAAATTTTAATGCCGATCCACACGAGCTGCAGGTGACGTAACGTCGTGTTTACATTGATGTTGTTTGGTTGTACGAGAGCTATTTGTGAATTGAAAAGTATTTATAACGTGTGGACGGCTTTTATCGTTATCAGTAGAACAAAATGGCAGCGATTGCAGGCAGGCGATACACTACGTATTTGACAACAGATTCCTTACTACCAGCGTTAGCCTACTTAACATACCTTTTAGATCAGAACCTTGACCTTCAACTACACACGTAACGTGTGTAGTTGTGTAGTTGAAGGTCAAGGTTCTGATCTAAAAGGTATGTTAAGTAGGCTAACGCTGGTAGTAAGGAATCTACGGGTATTGTCAAATACGTATAGTGTATCGCCTGCCTGCAATCGCTGCCATTTTGTTCTACTGATAACGATAAAAGCCGTCCAACAGCTGACCGGTCTAACATAAGCCGGCCCAATGGTCCGGCCACCGGCCTATTCTACCGGTCCGGTGAGCTGTTAATTTAAATACGCCCCAGAATTTAAGAAGGTCACGTGACCCAGGTGTCAGAGATATTACTTATTTATTAGCCGAGAGAGATGAGCTATAGTGAATGTTATATTTCTATCTAATCAGTTTTTATTCGCCTTATATTAACGAGAGTAGTAGATTTATTGATAATTTCCCCCGGTACATTTTGATGCATCGAACCCACAAACGCTTACGTTGGCGATGTCTGTCTCTTTCTGAGGTAAGTTTTTTTTCGTATATTTGCATTCGATAATTATCCATTTGCACTTTGCAGGTAGACGTCGGCCCATTGCTGTTGAAGTCTTTAGAATTTGACTAATCATTTCGTTCGTTTAAAGTCGAGAAACATGGTCATGCCTAAAAACCGGCCTGGCCCGGCCCGGCCGGGGCATATAAACTTTGTCATACGTGGTTAAAAAGACTCTAAACTAAAATTTCAACACTTGCTATGATAACTTAACGTAGACTAACGTATGCGAATCATATGGATTTCGATTCATTCACGGATTTTATACGTCTATTTCGATCCTAAACATCTTAAAGGGAAGTATTCAGCCTAAATTAAAAGGAGCCAATGTTTGGCCCTTTAATGCACACTGTAAAGTCGCTAGAGGCTGAGTCTATCATACCTGGCCATTGTACCGGTACTGTAAAGAGAAAATTGATCAAACTCAACTGCAGTGGTATATAGGGCAATTTTTGCGTGCCCCGGCCGGGCCGGGCCGGGCCGGTTTTTAGGCTTGACCGAGAAACATTCGATTTCGGAATGTTTGTGTTCACTGTTGGCGACGCAGGTTTGCATAATTTTAATTCTGCATTAAAATTTTTAATTGCATTAATTTTTTAAAATTTTAATTCTTTAACGCGTTAACGCATTCGTTAACGCATTAATTTTACAGCCCTAATCCAAATCCATCCATGCATTTTTCAGTAATCTTTAACAAACGGACAGACAAAAAGTGGAACAAAAACATATACCGCTTCCTTTGTCATGCCGGAAAAGTCACAAAAGGTTATATTTCAAGTTTTCCAAAATACCTCAATGGATGGATTTACACTAAATTTCGTCTATGGGTTTGTCTCCTGCATCTAATCAATCAAGTGTGGGAATGTTTTTGGCAATTGGTTTTCAGTTTCGATTCTGTACGGAAACAAAGTTGACCCCTCTCCTTTGATTTGCCCTGTCGCCGTTAACACAGTGCTGCACTACCATGCTACCACACTACCTGTAATGTCCACATTACTAAAGTTCACATTTATTAAACGATCAAACTACTGCTATTACTTAACACACTTAACACCCTATAATCTACAATGTGTCTCAAAAAGTGCCATTTTAAGGTTCTCATGATAACTTTTGGAAACCATTTGTAACTAGAACAGCACTCATAGACATGTGATGACTTCCGGTTCCGGTTGTAAGGCTTTGTTTTGAAGAAAAGTTTGAGCGTTTCTTCGATATTATTACAGTTTAAAGCTTATATTCTGCACTTTTTTGTATTGTAAATGTAATATGCACTTAGCAGCATTATTTTGCACTTGAGAATTATCGCTAGCGGAGGAGTGAGTTTAGTTAAGCGCACTTTCTCTTTAACTGCCACGCCCCCTCCCGTCTCGTGTACCAGCAGGCACCCAGTGCCTTAAAGTGCTGGGATAAGGAGGAGGCATCCCAAATTGTTTTTTTTGCACTTCACATTTTGATACCGCACTTGTCTGTTTTCTGTCTGTGCACATTGAGATAAGATAAGATAAGATGGCAGGGCAGGCAGGTAGGCGAAAAGGGTCAACGTCCAAGGAAAGAGATACTACTAAGGAGGTGTCTGAAACATGGCAGTGTGATGTTTGTAAGAAAGAATTCAAAGATGAGAATAGC
>Ga0209428_1000167_pt1 | contig 14242 bp, 3 predicted proteins | sample OlaalgELextract1_2_FD_187377 | JGI IMG/M metagenome (GOLD analysis project Ga0209428, IMG submission 187377) | Olavius algarvensis symbiont microbial communities from Tuscany, Italy - Type G ELBA extract 1 (SPAdes) (version 2) | ecosystem: Host-associated > Annelida > Digestive system >...
GAAGGTCATGTTCAAAACACAAACAGAAAGATCCTAGCCAAGGCTTGGCGCTCAGTCAAAAGAAGCAACAAAGACAATGCAAATACAGAATTTCGACACAAGAAATTTAATCAAACAGATCCTGAGACAAGAACACAACCACACCAAGAACGACGACAACAACATTATCATCATCGAGAAGAACCTACATACGAAAACAGACGATCACATTATCAACAAAGACAACAACATTATGACCACCGTCCATACAAACCGAACTACTACCGAGATGAAACAACACGTTCACATAGACCACGTACATATTATAGTAAACCATACAGACACAGACAGGACACTGCATCAACCGATCAAGAACCACATTTTCGACGCAATTCTAGCTATTATGAAGATTATCCAACCATTCAGGAGAGCCACGGAAGAACCTACTCTTCACGTCACTACCCAAGTCGTTTAAACTACTAACTTGGACCGATAACAATACTAATATTCCTCGGTCCTATACAGAACGGTCTTCTTCTTTACCAATTCCTCATAAGAATAACAATAAGAAACATAGAAATAATAAACACACTAAACACAATAAACCTCGTAGACGTTTACAACGAGGTAATGCCCATAATAAACGAAATAAAAGAAAGCAGACAAAGAAATTTAATAAGATTGTGGAAAACAGTGTTATTACGAACCTGTCTGATACTGCTTTAACTAAAAATCAGATTGCAGTACTAAATAAAGGTCTTAATTATATTCCATACACTAAACATTTCTCTTATACACAATTAGATCAAGATATGTTACGTTTTGAACGAAAACTACAACTTTTTCATTTTTTCCGAGATAAAGAAGAAGAAAGTGATGATGAAATAGACAACACACGGTTAGCATTTGAGGAAAATCCCAATTATTGGCCACATAAATTGAACAAAGACATAACAGAACTATGCAGAGAACTAAAACAAGAAATTTACATGCTGTATAAACAAAAAAATAAATTTCAAAACCTTACTAAATATGAAAAAATTGCACTTAAACAATTAAAACAAAACAAAGAACTTATTATCAAGAAAGCAGATAAAAATAGTGGCATTGTCATCATGAATAGATGTACATATGAAGAGAAGATTTACCAAATGCTGAGAGATGAAAAAGTCTACAAATCACTGTCAGAAGATGACAGTTTAATAGTTAAATCTAAAGTAGATTCTCTACTCAAAAAGCTACTACATGATAACTGTTTAACCGAAAAACAATATCTTAACTTAACTAACTATAAGATTAAAACCCCAATTTTTTACGGAATACCCAAAATCCACAAATTAGGAAACCCCTTAAGACCAATAGTGTCACAAATCAATGGCCCTTGTTATCGCATGAACCAACTAATCCATGAAATACTATTAGTAGCAGAGTCAGAAATTCCATATTTATTTAAAGATACTACAGCCTTTTTACAAGTCATCGAAGATCATAAAAACGTTACTAATGATACTTTCCTAGTTACTATGGACGTCGTTTCACTCTATACTAACATTCCCCAAGACGAAGCTATAGAATTCATCTGTGAACATTATGAAAATACCTTACATTGTTGGCATAATTATAAGACTAAAGTTTTACCAGTCAAAACCATATATCTAAAACAACTGTTACAATTAATGCTTTCTAACTGTACTTTTGAATTCAATAATGAATACTATAGTCAATTATACGGAACACCCATGGGAGCCCCAGCTTCTGTCCGAATAGCAAACATCTACATGTATAAATTACTTCATAAATTCCAAAATAACTATAATGGATACAAACCATCATTTATAGGAAGGTTGATAGACGATTTGTTCTTCTTATGGCACAAAGAAGAAGCTGAACTACTAAAATTTTATGAAAAACTTAATAATTTCCATACTACAATTAAATTTGAACTTACATATAGTAAAGAAAAAGTTAATTTTTTAGACACTACAGTTTACATAAGCGAAAATATACTTAAAACCACTCTATATATTAAACCTACTGATAAAAAACAATACCTATCATACTACAGTTCTCATCCAAAACACATAATGAAAGCCATTCCATATTCTCAAGCGTTAAGATACAGAAGAATCATCACAGATGATGAAATTCTCTGTAAAGAACTTGATAAATTACTACATAAATTCACTAATAGAGGTTATCCAATACTAGAAACCAAGTCACAGATCTATAAAGTCTTAAATATAAGAAGAACAGATAGTTTAAAATATAAAACCATTACACAGAAACAAGAAGAATTCAGAAATTTCACTAAAGGAGGGTCTTTTTTACCCCTAATTTTAACTTACAGACCCGAATACGTACGTACTGAACAAAACCTTTATACTGTACTTAATACTTTATGGAATACATATGTAAATAACTATGAAGTATTCAAGACCACCTTTGGTAATTCTACCCCTAAAATAGTTTTTAAGAAAGGTCAAAACCTTAGCAATATACTTATTAGAGCCAAATACAGTAATAACACCATAGCAAATACTAGTACAGAAAATTTAATTCAATGTCTTGCAGAATTAGCAAGTGAAAACAATATTAAATATAGAGTAGATAAATGCAATAGCATACGTTGCAAATTATGTACACACATTCAAACTGATTCCTCTTTTCACAGCTCTACAACACAACAAACATTTGCTATTACAGAAAACATGAACTGTGGCTCTATCGATACTATCTACTTAATAACCTGTATTAAGTGTAAGAAACAATATGTAGGAGAAAGCCATAGACCTTTACGAGAGAGATTTAATAACCATAGATCAGATATTAAACTTCAAAAAAATACAGCCATAGGAAAACACTTTAACGAAATAATGCATGAACCTAAAGATTTTAAAGTTACACCTATAGAAACTATTTCAGATACTATTCATAGGAAAGACAAAGAAAGTTCTTGGATAAAAATACTAAATACTAGATATCCCCATGGCTTAAATTACTACCCACTATAAAACTATTACAGCCTGTTAAAGACTATATTAAATCGATAATTAGCTACTGGATTAAAACATTTAATACTAGATATTCCCAGGGACTTAACTACTATCCCTTATAAGTCCACCTTCCCCACTAGTTCACTCCTAAAAAAACAACTATTAAAGTACTTCCCGTTTAAATACTCACTGTTCTACTCATTATTAGAACACTTCTTACTTACTATACACATCACTTATAGGACCCATTATATCCATTACAAATTACACCTTAGTTTCATTCCTCTGTAATATTAAAACCTTCACATATACACATCAAATTTCCATTAAATATAGCTTAATATTATTAAAACTCACCCTTTATACTACTTGATATCCTAATTATTACATTTAACATATTATATTCTTCCAAAATAAATTTTACTAAAATCTTCCCTAAAAATACTCATAAGTCTTTTCTTATAATCATACTAGAATAACATAACTTTAAAACTATTATAACGACACCTAACCTGTACTACTAACCCTAACCGTCCCACGATATCGTAATTTTCATAAATATTTATCCAAAACTAATATTAAAATCGTATCCCAATTCTATTTAAAAACTTTTCTCATACTCTTTATTATTCATAATATACACTTAAAACTTCTATAAACACACCTTACCCTTATTACTAACCCTAACCGACCCACGAGATTCTAATCTTAGAAATACTAGTGTTGTCATATATAGAAGTCTGTCAACTACTTTACATATTAAAAAACGTATCTTTATACTCCAAATTAGTCATAAAATACACTTATAACTACTATAACGACACCTTACCCTTATTACTAACCCTAACCGACCCACGTGATCCAAATTCCAGAAACACTAGCGTTATGCATTGATTGTCATAATAGCATGTATGTAAAGATATAATTGATTAGTTAGTCGATTACTGTTTGGATTCCGCTAGACATTCGATAGTATTCATTCTTTTGATGTTGCGAACGATTTGCAAGCTCTAAGCTAACAGTTTTCTGTCTAGCTTATTTTATTTCCTAACCCTAACCCTAACCCTAACCCTAACCCTAACCCTAACCCTAACCCTAACCCTAACCCTAACCCTAACCCTAACCCTAACCCTAACCCTAACCCTAACCCTAACCCTAACCCTAACTCTGACGAAGCTTTACTATAAGCGAAAGCTTAGTGCGTTAGCTGCGTTGGTTTATTTGACGGAGAGATTGCTGCTCAAGCAGTGTGATTCGTATACTCATTTTATTCATTACTTTATCGTATTTGATTAGCTGTATATACTTGCTTACAGTGTGTGTTTGTGTGTTTTCTTAGCAGAAAATCTAACAAAAAATAGTTTTTTTTGTATTTTCATTCTATTACTTGTGTTAGTTGTACTAGTCTACTAGTCCCGCTAAATGGCATATCATAGCCATTGCCAGGGACGTGGACGCTGGAACGATGGACGACGGAACGACGGACGACGGAACGATGGACGACGGAACGATGGACAACGAAACGATGGACGATGGAACGATGGACGATGGAACGATGGACGATGGAACGATGGACGACGGAACGATGGACGACGTTACGGGACTGAACAACGCGGTAGATGGAATTTCAACCGCCGTAGCCGTTGGAATCAGGATGGTCATAGTGACCACCAAGCTCCTGTTGATAAACGATACACGGAGCAACCGAAGGATGATGTCCGCCAACTGTTGGAGATGGTAACACGATCTCTCGATGTGTTTTCTAAACGGATCGATAAGATCGAACAGGGTCCTGACCGTAACTCAGACAGGCCAAGAAGTGGCCAACACACTGAGGCAGGACCCACTACACTTATAAAATCTAACAATGATGATTTTGCTTCTGTTGTCCGAGACCTGTACAGGATGGTCCAGTTACAGCACCACCAGGACAACTGGACACAGCTTCCCAAGTCTTTGGAGGAGAGACTGAACAAATTCGCAAACGACATCCACCCACCGATGGGAGATGACGAACTGCGCAACAAGATCATGGAGGCCACGTGCGACTACAGCAGCCGTATATGCGAGACGGTGCGCCAGCACATCCAGAAGAAGCTGTCGGACACGGAGACTGTGGCAGCGACGCGGGATAGCACGGATCTGAACCGAGCCATGGACATCGCCGACAAACATTTGTCGAGAAGGCTCGGACGCCGGCTGCCGGAGGACAAGCGCCACAAGCTACTGGAAGGAGCGAGCGAGATCGTTGGATCCGACCGCCAACAACCCCGTATAGACAGCGACGGTTTCCAGCGCGTGGTGAACCGGAAGGCGAAAAAGCAGATCAGTTCACCAGCAGGCACACCAAGCAAGAAACGCAAGCTCGTGTCCACGCCATCACCTACAAACACCTCGAACAGGTACACTGCTCTCCAAAATCATGCAGATGTAGAGGACGATGATGTGATTGTGGAGTTCCGGAATGGTAATGCTTCACAAAATAAGGACGTAAGCTTTGATATCACTGAACAGGATAAAGGTGATAATGATGATGCTCTACTCACTGATAAGAGAAAAAGTTCTGCAACCGCTCTCATGAACGCAGTTAAGAACGGTTTACATTCACACAGGGATAATGTAGCAGTAAGTAAGGTAAGTACGCCCACAGTTGTTGTCGCCGCTGAGGTACACGCGACTGCTGATGCAGGTGCTGACATTACTGCTACTGTACCACCTGCTGCGGCGGGAGTGTCTGTTGTTTCAGGTGACAAGCCGACAACCAGGAGTTCGTCGCGAATGAGGAGCTTCTCGGCCGAGAGACCGAGAATGCGACCATCGGCTGCCACGATGAAGACACAATACGGGGTCACTGTCCACGATCGCGAGAAGAAGGAGCAATGGCAGATCACGCTGAGAGCCGATACTGACACTCTTCTGATCGGCGACTCCAATGTCCGGGACGCCAGGAACTTCCCGACATCCTGGCAGGTCCACTCCTTACCCGGTGCAAGATTTGCACACGTCAATGCTGTGCTGCGGAAGCTGACGCCCACGCAACAGCTCCGCCACGTCATCATCCAGGTCGGCATCAACCATCGAGCCCACCCGGCCTCTGTCTACACGCCAGAGGTGGAGGAGATGCTGAACCTACTGACCGGTCTAGAGGTGTACGGCTTTTTCGTCGGAGTCTCCACTGCAACCAGTCTTCTGCAGTGCGAGCGAGACAACATCGATGCTCTCAACGAGATGATGGAGAGCGCATTCACCGAGCTGTTCGTCAAGCCGCTACCAAGTGATCAAGTCGGAATCAAGCGCCACGACAGCTACGGTATCCACTACGATATTTCCACAGTGGACAAGGTTATACGCAGTATCTCTGAACATGTACATACGAATTTAAACTAGAAACATCAAGCGCAGTCAGCGATCACAATAGTTTACACAATATCATACCATATACTTGTACTACAGCTAATAGCAACTCTCTTACTGTTAACCTCTCCGATCTTACACTTACTAACGCAGATATTTCCTTACTCGATAAAGGTTTAAAATACATTCCTACGTATAGATACTTACCGATAACTAGAATTTATGAGGCGCAAAGTAGATTAATTAGAACATTAAAGTTACGTGATTACTACTCGGATAAAGAAGATAACAATACATTTGATTACAATACTAGAACTTTCACATATCCTAGTACGTGGACCCCGGCCGACCACCAGGTTAGCCAATCCACACTAGATGTTATACAGAATTTAGTTACTGCTACTGAAACAGTTCTTGGAAGCAGTACTGTCTTACATAATAAATCAGCAGTATTACATCATCGTACTAACAACTTAACAGCCGCCGAGATTAACTCACTTACGCGGCTTAGAAATAACAGTACTATAGTTATTAAACCTGCTGACAAGGGCGGAGCTACAGTTATTTTAAACAAAGATGCATATTTGCAAGAGGCTCACAGGCAACTTTCTAATAGTAGATACTACACGAAATTAAGTGAGCCTATATATACTAATAATATTTCTAAAATTAATGAGGTTCTGGAGTCCATGAAAACAGAAAAGTTTATCAGTGATAAACAATTGCATTATTTGCGGGCCAAACCAACGGATAGAGCGCGTACATTTTACTTGCTTCCTAAAATCCACAAACCTCGGACAAAATGGCCACAACATAATATGCCCGAGGGACGCCCTATTGTTTCGGACTGCGGAAGCGAGTCATATAAAACTAGCCAATATATAGATAGCTTTATTCGGCCAATCAGTACACGACATCCGTCGTACATCAAGGACACATACGATTTCGTCTCAAAAATTCGTGGCCAAGAAATTCCGAAAAGCGCGCTCTTAGTAACAGCCGACGTTACGTCGCTGTACACTAATATGCACATGGATCGCACTCTGCAAGTCGTTAAAAATGCGCTAGCTCGATATCCGGATCCAGAGAGACCGGATTCTCACATAATGCGGCTTCTCGATATAACGCTTAGAAACAACGATTTCACTTTTAACGGCGAATTCTTTCTACAAATCTGCGGGACTGCAATGGGAAAGTCGTATGCCCCGGGATTAGCAGATCTTTATTTAGAAGAATTCGATGAAAAGGCCAAACACGGTTTTAAAACTGAGCCACTACTATACTTTAGATTCTTAGATGATATACATTTTGTGTGGCCGGGTACGGAGGAAGAACTAAAACAATTTGAAGTTTACTTAAACTCTCTTATAGAGGGTATACATATTACAATAAATTACTCATACGAAAAAGTTGACTTTCTGGACACCACTATATACCGAACACCACATCCGTTATCAGCAGACGCAGACACACTACAAACACGCGTATACTTTAAAGACACAGATACTCATCAGCTACTACACAAACAATCATTTCATCCACGACACACATTCACCGGTGTCCTGAAAGCTCAACTACTGCGTTTTAAACGCATCTCCTCTTCACGTTCCGATTACAGCGACGCGTGCTCTACGCTTTTTGCAGCTTTACAAAAGCGCAACTATAGCAAGAGTCTGCTGAGGAAAATGAAGAGGGATATTTGGAATTCCAACGATCATCTTTGTACCAAAAACAAAAAACAAAAACAAGTTCTTCCGATCGTAATCCCGTATAACCAAATTGGAATACAGCTAGCGCGCTCTTGGAAGAGCATCATAAGTCAAGGTCAACTATTAGACGAGGACTCTAGACTCATTACTGCGTTTTGCAACGGTAACAACCTAGGCAAAAAACTTATACGTAGCTCACTTACTGTCAGCATATCAAGTACAAATACTGATACTCAAAAACGTAAACTTCACGGTACATCTACTAGCAATAGTAAACCGGGCAGTGTACGCTGTCCCAACATTAGATGTAAAGCTTGCGCTTACATTGTAGAAACTAGTACATTCAGCAGTACCTATAACAAACGTAAATTTAAATTAAAATCTAGATTTACTTGCGCTTCTACTAATATAATATATCTAGTTACTTGCAGCAAATGTTGCAAACAGTACGTAGGAGAGACTGGCCGGTCGTTGCGGGATAGGGTCACCGATCACGTGTCCTGCATTAAACTTAAAAAAGATACACCGATCGCCCTACATTTTAATCATGCAGGACACTCACTAAAAGATTTCACAATTTTGGCTATAGAGCAGTTTGAACAAAACTCGGAGGCTTCACGCCGCATCAAGGAACATACCTGGCAACATTTATTACAAACTGCTCATCCACTGGGTATAAACAATTTAAAAGCTAAACATTTATCATGAATTTCGTTGGGTAGAATTGGGATGTGCCAGTGCACTTAGGTTATGGGTTGGCTAACCCTAACCCATAACCCTATCCCTAAACCCTAACCAGCCAGTGCCTTTCCAATTCTTCAACTACTTTCATGTACTTATAGCTGATTATACCTTGATGGATTACATACATGTATACTACCACTCATAACAGTAGCAATATTGGAATGTGGGAGCTACATATACAATTTGTATACAGATTGTTTTTGCAGCTGGAGATCTCTGGACAAGTGCCTCTGCTCACAATTCACAGCACCTGCTAGCAGTGACTTCACCTCCCACCGTACATTGTCATTGTTTGCACGTCCAGACACGCTCATTACACGCCTATTACGCGTGCCAGGGCACACAGTTCACCACCCCGTCGAGACACATTCTCATTGTTTGTATCTCGGACTCCACTCATTATGCGCTCCAGTGCATGTTGCTGCTTATGCCTAATTACGTGTCACGCCAGATAATTACACTGCACGACACTATATAACCAGCTCCCACGAAGAGTCCTGCTGTACTCTGACGAAGCTTTACTATAAGCGAAAGCTTAGTGCGTTAGCTGCGTTGGTTTATTTGACGGAGAGATTGCTGCTCAAGCAGTGTGATTCGTATACTCATTTTATTCATTACTTTATCGTATTTGATTAGCTGTATATACTTGCTTACAGTGTGTGTTTGTGTGTTTTCTTAGCAGAAAATCTAACAAAAAATAGTTTTTTTTGTATTTTCATTCTATTACTTGTGTTAGTTGTACTAGTCTACTAGTCCCGCTAAATGGCATATCATAGCCATTGCCAGGGACGTGGACGCTGGAACGATGGACGACGGAACGACGGACGACGGAACGATGGACGACGGAACGATGGACAACGAAACGATGGACGATGGAACGATGGACGATGGAACGATGGACGATGGAACGATGGACGACGGAACGATGGACGACGTTACGGGACTGAACAACGCGGTAGATGGAATTTCAACCGCCGTAGCCGTTGGAATCAGGATGGTCATAGTGACCACCAAGCTCCTGTTGATAAACGATACACGGAGCAACCGAAGGATGATGTCCGCCAACTGTTGGAGATGGTAACACGATCTCTCGATGTGTTTTCTAAACGGATCGATAAGATCGAACAGGGTCCTGACCGTAACTCAGACAGGCCAAGAAGTGGCCAACACACTGAGGCAGGACCCACTACACTTATAAAATCTAACAATGATGATTTTGCTTCTGTTGTCCGAGACCTGTACAGGATGGTCCAGTTACAGCACCACCAGGACAACTGGACACAGCTTCCCAAGTCTTTGGAGGAGAGACTGAACAAATTCGCAAACGACATCCACCCACCGATGGGAGATGACGAACTGCGCAACAAGATCATGGAGGCCACGTGCGACTACAGCAGCCGTATATGCGAGACGGTGCGCCAGCACATCCAGAAGAAGCTGTCGGACACGGAGACTGTGGCAGCGACGCGGGATAGCACGGATCTGAACCGAGCCATGGACATCGCCGACAAACATTTGTCGAGAAGGCTCGGACGCCGGCTGCCGGAGGACAAGCGCCACAAGCTACTGGAAGGAGCGAGCGAGATCGTTGGATCCGACCGCCAACAACCCCGTATAGACAGCGACGGTTTCCAGCGCGTGGTGAACCGGAAGGCGAAAAAGCAGATCAGTTCACCAGCAGGCACACCAAGCAAGAAACGCAAGCTCGTGTCCACGCCATCACCTACAAACACCTCGAACAGGTACACTGCTCTCCAAAATCATGCAGATGTAGAGGACGATGATGTGATTGTGGAGTTCCGGAATGGTAATGCTTCACAAAATAAGGACGTAAGCTTTGATATCACTGAACAGGATAAAGGTGATAATGATGATGCTCTACTCACTGATAAGAGAAAAAGTTCTGCAACCGCTCTCATGAACGCAGTTAAGAACGGTTTACATTCACACAGGGATAATGTAGCAGTAAGTAAGGTAAGTACGCCCACAGTTGTTGTCGCCGCTGAGGTACACGCGACTGCTGATGCAGGTGCTGACATTACTGCTACTGTACCACCTGCTGCGGCGGGAGTGTCTGTTGTTTCAGGTGACAAGCCGACAACCAGGAGTTCGTCGCGAATGAGGAGCTTCTCGGCCGAGAGACCGAGAATGCGACCATCGGCTGCCACGATGAAGACACAATACGGGGTCACTGTCCACGATCGCGAGAAGAAGGAGCAATGGCAGATCACGCTGAGAGCCGATACTGACACTCTTCTGATCGGCGACTCCAATGTCCGGGACGCCAGGAACTTCCCGACATCCTGGCAGGTCCACTCCTTACCCGGTGCAAGATTTGCACACGTCAATGCTGTGCTGCGGAAGCTGACGCCCACGCAACAGCTCCGCCACGTCATCATCCAGGTCGGCATCAACCATCGAGCCCACCCGGCCTCTGTCTACACGCCAGAGGTGGAGGAGATGCTGAACCTACTGACCGGTCTAGAGGTGTACGGCTTTTTCGTCGGAGTCTCCACTGCAACCAGTCTTCTGCAGTGCGAGCGAGACAACATCGATGCTCTCAACGAGATGATGGAGAGCGCATTCACCGAGCTGTTCGTCAAGCCGCTACCAAGTGATCAAGTCGGAATCAAGCGCCACGACAGCTACGGTATCCACTACGATATTTCCACAGTGGACAAGGTTATACGCAGTATCTCTGAACATGTACATACGAATTTAAACTAGAAACATCAAGCGCAGTCAGCGATCACAATAGTTTACACAATATCATACCATATACTTGTACTACAGCTAATAGCAACTCTCTTACTGTTAACCTCTCCGATCTTACACTTACTAACGCAGATATTTCCTTACTCGATAAAGGTTTAAAATACATTCCTACGTATAGATACTTACCGATAACTAGAATTTATGAGGCGCAAAGTAGATTAATTAGAACATTAAAGTTACGTGATTACTACTCGGATAAAGAAGATAACAATACATTTGATTACAATACTAGAACTTTCACATATCCTAGTACGTGGACCCCGGCCGACCACCAGGTTAGCCAATCCACACTAGATGTTATACAGAATTTAGTTACTGCTACTGAAACAGTTCTTGGAAGCAGTACTGTCTTACATAATAAATCAGCAGTATTACATCATCGTACTAACAACTTAACAGCCGCCGAGATTAACTCACTTACGCGGCTTAGAAATAACAGTACTATAGTTATTAAACCTGCTGACAAGGGCGGAGCTACAGTTATTTTAAACAAAGATGCATATTTGCAAGAGGCTCACAGGCAACTTTCTAATAGTAGATACTACACGAAATTAAGTGAGCCTATATATACTAATAATATTTCTAAAATTAATGAGGTTCTGGAGTCCATGAAAACAGAAAAGTTTATCAGTGATAAACAATTGCATTATTTGCGGGCCAAACCAACGGATAGAGCGCGTACATTTTACTTGCTTCCTAAAATCCACAAACCTCGGACAAAATGGCCACAACATAATATGCCCGAGGGACGCCCTATTGTTTCGGACTGCGGAAGCGAGTCATATAAAACTAGCCAATATATAGATAGCTTTATTCGGCCAATCAGTACACGACATCCGTCGTACATCAAGGACACATACGATTTCGTCTCAAAAATTCGTGGCCAAGAAATTCCGAAAAGCGCGCTCTTAGTAACAGCCGACGTTACGTCGCTGTACACTAATATGCACATGGATCGCACTCTGCAAGTCGTTAAAAATGCGCTAGCTCGATATCCGGATCCAGAGAGACCGGATTCTCACATAATGCGGCTTCTCGATATAACGCTTAGAAACAACGATTTCACTTTTAACGGCGAATTCTTTCTACAAATCTGCGGGACTGCAATGGGAAAGTCGTATGCCCCGGGATTAGCAGATCTTTATTTAGAAGAATTCGATGAAAAGGCCAAACACGGTTTTAAAACTGAGCCACTACTATACTTTAGATTCTTAGATGATATACATTTTGTGTGGCCGGGTACGGAGGAAGAACTAAAACAATTTGAAGTTTACTTAAACTCTCTTATAGAGGGTATACATATTACAATAAATTACTCATACGAAAAAGTTGACTTTCTGGACACCACTATATACCGAACACCACATCCGTTATCAGCAGACGCAGACACACTACAAACACGCGTATACTTTAAAGACACAGATACTCATCAGCTACTACACAAACAATCATTTCATCCACGACACACATTCACCGGTGTCCTGAAAGCTCAACTACTGCGTTTTAAACGCATCTCCTCTTCACGTTCCGATTACAGCGACGCGTGCTCTACGCTTTTTGCAGCTTTACAAAAGCGCAACTATAGCAAGAGTCTGCTGAGGAAAATGAAGAGGGATATTTGGAATTCCAACGATCATCTTTGTACCAAAAACAAAAAACAAAAACAAGTTCTTCCGATCGTAATCCCGTATAACCAAATTGGAATACAGCTAGCGCGCTCTTGGAAGAGCATCATAAGTCAAGGTCAACTATTAGACGAGGACTCTAGACTCATTACTGCGTTTTGCAACGGTAACAACCTAGGCAAAAAACTTATACGTAGCTCACTTACTGTCAGCATATCAAGTACAAATACTGATACTCAAAAACGTAAACTTCACGGTACATCTACTAGCAATAGTAAACCGGGCAGTGTACGCTGTCCCAACATTAGATGTAAAGCTTGCGCTTACATTGTAGAAACTAGTACATTCAGCAGTACCTATAACAAACGTAAATTTAAATTAAAATCTAGATTTACTTGCGCTTCTACTAATATAATATATCTAGTTACTTGCAGCAAATGTTGCAAACAGTACGTAGGAGAGACTGGCCGGTCGTTGCGGGATAGGGTCACCGATCACGTGTCCTGCATTAAACTTAAAAAAGATACACCGATCGCCCTACATTTTAATCATGCAGGACACTCACTAAAAGATTTCACAATTTTGGCTATAGAGCAGTTTGAACAAAACTCGGAGGCTTCACGCCGCATCAAGGAACATACCTGGCAACATTTATTACAAACTGCTCATCCACTGGGTATAAACAATTTAAAAGCTAAACATTTATCATGAATTTCGTTGGGTAGAATTGGGATGTGCCAGTGCACTTAGGTTATGGGTTGGCTAACCCTAACCCATAACCCTATCCCTAAACCCTAACCCTAACCCTGTTTATTAATCAGTTGTAGGAAAGCAGTGGTGTCTTGAAGAAGAAAAGGTATTTGTGATTCTGCTATGGTGAGTATTTTGTCTAAATATTTGCTAATGCTTGAAGTGGGTCCGTCTATTTGGGATACAATTGGTCTTAAAGGGATGTTGTTTTTGTGTATTTTAGGAATGCCGTAGAATTGAGGAGTACGTGGAGTAAAGTCTTTGAGATTAGTAAATTGTTTTTTATTTATATGGTGTTGACTGTATAATTTGG
>Ga0209428_1000169_pt1 | contig 14077 bp, 15 predicted proteins | sample OlaalgELextract1_2_FD_187377 | JGI IMG/M metagenome (GOLD analysis project Ga0209428, IMG submission 187377) | Olavius algarvensis symbiont microbial communities from Tuscany, Italy - Type G ELBA extract 1 (SPAdes) (version 2) | ecosystem: Host-associated > Annelida > Digestive system >...
CAGGCCGACCATATTATTCCGGAAGAGATGGCTAAAATCCAGAACCAGGTAGAGAGTAGAACGGTGAAAACTGAAATGATTACAAATGAAACAACCTACTTGATCACTTCAAAAATTTCCACTACCCAAAATAATTGGCCTAAGTTGGGCAGCAAAGCTTTCTCCTCGTCCCACAGGGTGAGGTGGACCCCATTTTGGGCTTCGCGAAAAATGGCGACGCTCCGGTCAGTATCTGTTCCCGTTTTTACCCCCTTTCTCATGCATCATGGGAGTTTCCATATTTTCCTATTCGTCGGGACGCCACCGTTTGCAGATTGCGCCTGCATGGAAAAACATAGCAAAAGGGCGAAGGCTACGAATTCAATAAGAGCGCGATATTTCTTAAGTTTCATCTCTTAACTATCTTCCTGTGTGGGAGAAAATTCTGACGCTCCAGCGTCACAGGACACTCGCCGCTGGAGCGACACGACTGCATTCCCACGCCGGAACGTGGGAACGAGCCACTAAAGATGCGGTTCGCTGCCTACCTGCCCCATCCCTGGGGCGGTAGGCAGGCGCTTACCGCATCTACGGGCTTTGACCAACCGACGGCTCAATCCATGAACGGAAGATTCAGCCGCAAATCAACGCAATGAACGCAACGGGACCAAGAACTGTCGATGACGGCGAGCCGATTGCGACCGATTCGTGTTGATTCGCGTTTGCCTTTGCGGTCCCAATTCAAAAGCCCCCCTGAAGAGGGGGGCCGATGGAGGGAGACAGGAAAGACCAGGTGGCCTACAGCGCGCGCATGGCGATCTGCCGCTTGATCTCGGCGATGGCCTTACCCGGATTGAGGCCCTTGGGACAGGTGTTGGTGCAGTTCATAATGGTGTGGCAGCGGAAGAGCCGGAAGGGGTCTTCCAGCTCATCGAGCCGCTCGCCGGTGGATTCGTCGCGACTGTCGGCGATCCACCGATAGGCCTGGAGCAAGGCCGCCGGCCCGAGATAGCGGTCGCCGTTCCACCAGTAGCTGGGGCAGCTGGTGGAGCAGGAGGCGCAGAGGATGCACTCGTAGAGCCCGTCGAGTTTTGCCCGGTCTTCTTTGGATTGCAGGCGCTCGCGATCCGGCGGCGGGGTGGACTGGGTCCACATCCAGGGCTTGATGGCGGCGTACTGGGCATAGAAGTTGGTCAGGTCGGGCACCAGGTCTTTGACCACCGGCAGATGCGGCAGGGGGTAGATCTTGACATCGCCCTTGATGTCGTCGATCGCCTTGGTGCAGGCCAGGGTATTGGTGCCGTCGATGTTCATGGCGCAGGAGCCGCACACGCCCTCGCGACAGGAGCGTCGGAAGGAAAGCGTCGGGTCCACTTCGTTTTTGATCTTGAGCACGGCGTCGAGAACCATGGGGCCGCAGCTGTCGAGATCGATTTCATAGGTGTCGGTGCGCGGGTTTTCGCCGGAGTTGGGGTCCCAGCGGTAGATCACGAAACGCTTGGTGTTCTTCGCACCCTCGGCGGCATCGAATGTCTTACCCTTTTGCACGACCGAATTTTGCGGAAGCCGAAACTCAGCCATTGGATAATTCCTCGTGTTTGTCGGTTGCCATCACCTTGCCCGCCGTTCCTCTGTCGAGGTTTCCGGGGACGGCAAGGCGCGACAACGCAAAAAGACTCTGTCGGCCGTTTTGGCAACGGCCCATATCCACTGGATCAATACACCCGCGCCTTGGGCGGCACCACCTTGACTTCGTCGGTAAGGGTGTAGTAGTGGACCGGCCGGTAGTCGATGGTCGGCTCGCCGGTTTCCCCGAGCCAGGCCAGGGTGTGCTTCTGCCACTTCTCGTCATCGCGGTCCGGGTAGTCTTCCCTGGCATGGGCCCCTCGGCTTTCCTCACGGTTGCGGGCGCTGTGCATGGTTACGACCGACAGCGCCAGCAGGTTGTCCAGCTCCAGGGTCTCCACCAGATCGGAGTTCCAGACCATGTTTCTGTCGGTGACGCCGACGTCGCTGAAGGATGTGCGCACTTCGCCGATTTGCTTGACGCCTTCGTCCAGGGTCTCGCCGGTACGGAAGACGGCGGCATAGTTCTGCATGGTCTTCTGCATCTTCATGCGGAGCTCCGCCGTGGGCTGGGAGCCCTTGGCGTGACGCAGCCCATCGAAGCGCTGCACGATCTTGTCGTCCGCATCCGCCGGCAGGGATTTGTGCTTGTCGCCGGGTTTGGTGAGTTCGGCGCTGCGTTCGGCAGCGGCCCGGCCGAAGACGACGATGTCCAGCAGGGAGTTGGAGCCCAGGCGATTGGCCCCATGGACGGAGACGCAGGCGCACTCGCCGATGGCCATCAGGCCCGGCACCACGGCGTCCGGGTCCCCGTCCCGCAGGGTCACGACTTCGCCGTACAGGTTGGTCGGGATGCCGCCCATGTTGTAGTGCACGGTGGGCAAGACGGGGATGGGTTCTTTGGTGACGTCCACCCCGGCGAAGATCCGCGCGGACTCGGAGATGCCGGGCAGCCGCTCGTTGAGGACTTCCGGACCCAGGTGCTCCAGGTGCAGGTGGATGTGATCGGCTTCGGGACCGACCCCCCGCCCTTCGCGGATCTCGATGGTCATGGACCGGCTCACCACGTCGCGGGAGGCCAGGTCCTTGGCGTTCGGCGCGTAGCGTTCCATGAAGCGCTCGCCCTTGGCGTTGGTCAGGTAGCCCCCCTCGCCGCGGGAGCCCTCGGTGATCAAACAGCCGGAGCCGTAGATGCCGGTGGGGTGAAACTGGACGAATTCGTGGTCCTGGACCGGCAGTCCGGCGCGCAGGACCATGGCGTTTCCGTCGCCGGTGCAGGTGTGGGCGGAGGTGGCGGAGAAGTAGGCCCGGCCGTAACCCCCGGAGGCCAGGATCACCTGATGGGCGCGGAACCGATGCAGGGTGCCGGTATCCAGGTCCCAGGCCATGACCCCGCGACAGGCGCCCTCGTCGTCCATGATGAGGTCCAGGGCGAAGTACTCGATGAAGTATTCCGCCTTGAATTGCAGGCTTTGCTGGTAGAGGGTGTGGAGGATGGCATGCCCGGTACGGTCGGCGGCGGCGCAGGTGCGGTGGGCGGTGCCTTCCCCGTAGTTGGTGGTCATGCCCCCGAACGGGCGTTGGTAAATCTTCCCCTCGTCGGTCCGGGAGAAGGGCACGCCATAGTGTTCCAGCTCGATGACGGCGGGGATGGCCGCGCGACACATGTACTCGATGGCGTCCTGGTCCCCGAGCCAATCCGAGCCCTTGACGGTATCGTACATGTGCCAACGCCAGTCATCTTTCCCCATGTTGCCGAGGGCGGCACTCATGCCCCCTTGGGCGGCTACCGTATGGCTCCGGGTGGGAAATACCTTGGTGAGGCAGGCCGTGGAGAGACCCTTGGCGGCGGCACCGAAGGTTGCCCGCAGACCGGCCCCCCCGGCACCGACTACGACCACGTCATAGGCATGATCGACGATTTGATAAGCTTCCGACATGATGGTTCACCCCCCCCAGGCAATGCGCAGAATCGCGACGATGGAAACAACGGCCAACAGCAGCGCCGCGAACCGAACCAGGATAATGCTCGCCACCTGCAGCCAGTGAGTGGAGATGTAGTCCTCGAAGACCACCTGCATCCCCAGTTGGGCGTGATAGAACAGCGCCCCGATCAGCAGGATCAGGAACGCGCTGTTGTAGGGTGAACTGATCCATTTCACGGCCGTCGCATGGTCGGCCGTCACGATGCCGGCCAGGGATGCGACGAACCAGAGGAAGAGCGGGACCAGGGCGATGGCCGACAGCCGTTGCGCCCACCAGTGGTGGGCCCCCGCCTTCGCCGAGCCATGTCCACGAACCCGTGCCAAGGGTGCACGCATGTCCATTACACACCTCCCCGCATTGCGTAGGCCATACTGAAGGCGATCAGTGTCAAGGCAAGCGCCGTGACCACCACGATCCTTCCGGAGGCATAGACCGTATTGATTTCAAAACCCACTCCCATATCCCAGAACAGATGACGAATCCCGTTGCACAGGTGATAAAAGAGTGCGAAGACCCATGCGAACAGCAGTGTGCGCCCGATTCCGGAACCGAGAAACCCCTGCACATTCGCATAGCTCTCGGGCCCCTGCGCCAAGGCCACCAGCCAACAAACCAACAACAGGGAACCTATAGTCAAGAATACGCCACTGGCGCGGTGGAGAATGGAAAGAACCGCGGTGAGCTGCGGTTTGTATACCTGCAGATGCGGAGAGAGCGGTCGGTCGGTGTTACCCATGCGCCTTACCTCGTGGCTATCACAGTGAGAATTCTGAAAAGGAAATCAGCAGGAACGTCGCGGGGGATCCCATCAAAAATCGATGCAGCGGCCTGCCTTCTCCCAATCCCCGTAGCGGGTAGGTTCCGGCCCCGGCGGACCACCGACCTCCCGGGGACCCGGTGGCTGCGTCTTCGGCTTCTCATCGGCCCCAGGTGCCGGCCCGTCCGCCGGGGTTTCCCCGCCGTCCCCGGATTGGTCCGATCCGTTCATAACTAAATACCCCGTTCTTCAATCCATCGGAGCGACCGAATATCACGGACGCCGGCGCTGCAACCGGCGGAAACCGCATCGGACGAGGGGTCATCAAGACCACCCGGAATCTATTTTCCGGTCGTACAACGCGCGGGAACCACCCCTTTGTGCAGCGCAACATAGTATAGAGAATTCCCTTGGACGGTCAACGTGCATGTCGTCGGCTTCCAGTTACCAGCGTGCTCCCTACACCCGTGGAGATGGACCAGGCGCAGAGATTATTGAACCGCAAAGGTACAAAGGATTTCCTGATTAGCAAGATGATTCAGCCAACCCCTGGTTGTCAATGGGCCGGCCCGAAGAGAGTCCCCGAAACCAGGGCACATTGCGGAACTGGTTGTCGGGTCCGCTGTGCGGACCCGATGCGGGCGAGACGCCCGCGGTCCCAGGAAGGAATCACCTTTGCCACACCCGTATCAGCGCCGATTTTACGGTCGCTCCTGGGGGTAGCTGTAGTTCCTTGCTAATCAGGTGCTGGTTTGGTAAGGACGTGATCAGGCGTAGGATTTTCAGGAACGACAAGAATCCTGTCAATCTTGTCCTATTGAGGGTTCGTGACCAACCTCGGGTTGGGTTTTCGTCGGTCTGAGGCGATGCCTCGCTAGAGATAGACAACCATCCGCTTTCCATCTCGAGTTATCATTCGGCGGCACCGACATCAGGTAGACAGGACGGAGGAAGATCCATGGGTGACAGGTATACCGGGCCGGAGGTCCTGCTGGTCTTCTGCACCTGCCCGGATGAGGAGACCGCGGCCAGGATCGCCGAGGCGTTGGTGGAAGAACGGCTTGCCGCCTGCGTCAACCGGTTGCCGGCGCTGACGTCCGTCTATCTCTGGCAGGGTAAGGTGGAACGGGACGCCGAAACCCTCTTGCTGATCAAGACCGCGGACGCCCGCTTCGATGCACTGCGCGCGCGTCTTTGCGCGCTGCACCCCTACGAGTTGCCTGAAATCATCGCAGTCCCCGTGACCAGGGGCCTGCCCGCGTACCTCCAGTGGGTAAGCACATGCACCGCGACCGACGCCTGACCCTCCTGCTTCTGTTATTACCGCTGCTCGTTAGCCTGTCGGTCACGGCGGGCAAAGGGAGACTTCTGCCCCCCGACCCGGCCTTTCGCGTCTCGGGCCGAACCCTCGACCCGGCCTCCCCCCCGGCATCCTGGGACATCGCGGACGGCTACTCCCCGGATCGCGACAGGTTCGGTTCCCGTAGCGACACGCCCGGAATCGAGACTGGCGACGCGAGGATGCCGGCCGCCGAGAGCGAGCAGGACAAGGTGGCGATCTATCGCGGTGACGTCGATAGCCGGGTCCCCATCGAGCGTGGGCCGGACGTCGGCGCTACCCGGAAGCCGGAGACCGGTTCTCAGGGCTGCGCCGACGGGGGGGGATGCTACCCACCCCACAAGCAGCCGCTCCCGATGCCGGCAGGCGCCGCATCCCCCGCAAGCGCGGCCCCCACCGGGGCCCTGGAACGACCGGCGCCGGATACCGTCGCCGGTCTCGGCCAATGGTTGGGCTTCGGAAGGGAAGACAAGATCCCGAAAGCGGAAGAGGCGTTCCGGTTCACCGCCGAGATCGCGGCCCCGGATCGTCTCCGGCTTACCTGGAACATCGCGGACGGGACCTTTCTGTACCGGGAGAAGATTCGAATCGCCGTGGCCGATACCCCGCATGTCGCCCTCGGCCCCTATGAGCTGCCGGCAGCGGAGATCAAGCCCGATACGGTACGCCCGGACGGCACTATCGGCGACGTCGCCATCTATCATCACCGCATCGATTTGCCGCTGCCGCTGGTGCGCGGCACGCCGGAACCGACCAGGCTGAATCTGGTGGTGCGGTATCAGGGTTGCGCCGAGCGCGGGATCTGCTATCCCCCGGTTACCCGGCGGATCGGCCTGGACCTGCCCGCCGCGACGGCGGTCACGAACGTCACTCCGTCCCCGACCCAAGCGACAGTCGCTGCTACCCCCCTCCCGGAGACCACGGCGGACTCTGAACCACTTTCCGAATCCGACCGTATCGCGGCCCTGCTCGCCGGCGGTAATCCGTGGGTGATCGTGGCCCTGTTCTTCGGCTTCGGCCTGCTGCTGGCCTTCACCCCCTGTGCGTTTCCGATGATCCCCATCCTGTCAGGCATCATCGTCGGCCAGGGCGCGGCCATCACTACCGGTAAGGCATTCCTGCTGTCCCTGGTCTATGTGTCGGCAATGGCGCTGACCTACGCCGCCGCCGGGGTGCTTGCGGGCCTGTTCGGCGCCAACCTGCCGGCCGCCTTCCAGAACGCCTGGGTCCTCGGCCTCTTCGCCCTGGTCTTCGTCGCCCTGGCCCTGTCCATGTTCGGCTTCTATGAATTGCAGCTGCCCTCCAGGCTGCAATCCAAGCTCGCCGATGTCAGCAACCGTCAGGAGGGTGGGACCCTGGCCGGAGTGGCGATCATGGGCCTGCTCTCGGCCCTGATCGTCGGCCCCTGCGTCGCGCCACCCCTGGCCGGCGCCCTGATCTTCATCGGCCAAACCGGCGACTGGCTACTGGGCGGCGCCTCCCTGTTCGCCCTCAGTCTGGGCATGGGCGCCCCGTTGATCGCCATCGGCACCTCGGCGGGCAAACTACTGCCCAAGGCCGGGGCCTGGATGGACGCGGTGAAGGCCGTTTTCGGCGTGGCCTTGCTGGCGGTGGCTATCCTGCTTCTGGAGCGTATCCTGCCCCCCGCGGTCGCCATGGCCTTATGGGGACTACTGTTGATCTGCTCGGCCGTGTATCTGGGCGCCCTGCGGCAACTGCCGCCCGGCGCGGGCGGTTGGAAGAAGTTGTGGCAAGGCCTGGGCCTCTTCCTGCTCACCTACGGCGTGCTGATGCTGGTGGGCGCGGCCGCGGGCAGTAAGGATACGCTGCAACCCCTGCGCGGGCTCGGCCTGGGGGGGGGAGAAGCCACCGAACAACACGCCGTCTTCAAACCCATCAAGTCGAGCGCGGATCTGGACCGGGAGCTCACCGCGGCGGCTAGCGCCGGCAAACCGGTCCTATTGGATTTCTATGCGGACTGGTGCGTGTCCTGCAAGGAGCTGGAGCGCTCTACATTCTCGGATCCGACCGTGGTCGCCGAGCTGGACCGCTTCCTCCTGCTCCAGGCGGATGTCACCGCCAACGACGCACAAGACCAAGCCCTGATGCACGGGCGTTTTGCCATCCCCGGACCGCCGGCGATCCTGTTCTTCGATCCCGAGGGTCGGGAACTGCGTGGCTATCGGGTAATCGGTTTCAAACCGGCGCGGGAGTTCGTCAACCACTTGCGTAGGATCATCCCATGACCACCGGTAAACTCATACTCACAATGGTAGTTGCCGGCGCCCTCGGTATCATCGGGTTCATTCTCTTCGATGCGCGGTGGCCGGATGAAGAATCGGGGTCCGGGCCGCCGCTTCCCTGGGACCGGAACCTTGAAATCGATCACCTCGATCGACTGCCGCGGCTTCGCCTCCCCACCATCGACGGCCGGGAAATTGCCGCCAACCGTTGGGCCGGCAAGGTGCTGGTGCTCAATTTCTGGGCCACCTGGTGCCCACCCTGCCTACGGGAGCTGCCGTTGTTCGATGAGTTGCAGCGCACCCACGCCGACGCCGGTTTGCAGATTGTCGGGATTGCCATCGACCGGAAGGAGGATGTGGAACGCTTTCTGGTCGAGCATCCGGTCGACTTTCCGATCCTGCTCGGCGACACGGATACCATCGAGTTGTCCCGGCGCCTGGGCAACCGACTGCAAGGCCTCCCCTTTACGGCGATCTTCGACGCCGACGGGAAACGGGTCTACGAACAAACCGGTGAGGTGACCCATGCCGCTTTGACCGAGCACTTGGAGCCCTTGCTTTCCCGAACCAGGGAGCCTAACGGGCGGGGATATGACGTCGATTCATGGCTCCACTGACTGGTCGGACCGGTCTGACATGTCCGACGCGAACGATTCCGGGCGATCCGGAATCATTAGACTTGTTCCCGTTGATAACTCTCTGATATTTATAAATTTCATGAGCCTACTGAGAGCAAAAAGAACTGATTCATTAACGAACCGGTTCTTTTTGCTCTCAATTTGGTCAGAGTGTCGCCGTGCTCGGGATGCGAAACGGGACATCCCAGTCCCCCTTTCGCCCTGCGCTCGGGCGACAACTTGTACGTGCCGCGGACGCCCCGCTCCGGGGCCACGGCTTCGGCACTTCGCGCCTCCGCCAGACCCCTACGACGAATGGCTTGACGGCGTATCGGATGCGCTTGCATCTGGCCTGCGTCAGCTCCGGGACCTACGGCCCCTTCGCCACTTCGGCCAGCCGCTCGCGCCTACGCCTACCGCGGACTACCCGCCTCGCGCTTCGCGCTTCCCTGGCGGGCAGCGCCTGTCTAATCTAATAATATTCTTATATATCAGAAAGTTATCTACAGGAACAACTCTATTCATCGACTCCATTTTGCGTTATTATGGATCGGAGTGAAATCACCGTCCTGGGATCGCAAATTGCGGGATTTCGGCACGGGTTCTCCCCGGCTTCGGGACAGATCCTTGCGAAATCCGGCCTGCCGTCCGGACGCGGCTATGATCATACCTTTCGGTTTTGCCCGCCCGGAAATCGAGAGTTTGCGGCTACTCCTCTTCCCCGCCTCCACCGCGCGCACCATTGACCTCCACACTCATGGCATCGATTCTCGTTTTAAACGGCCCCAACCTGAACCTGCTCGGCACCCGGGAACCGGGGCATTACGGACGAGAAACCCTGGCGCACATCGGCGCCAGGCTGCAACGCCAGGCTACGGCAGCAGGGCACCGCGTCGAGCTCGTGCAGAGCAATGCGGAACATGAGCTGGTAGCGGCGGTCCAGAACGCGGGCCGTGACGGCGTCGCCTTCATCATCGCCAACCCGGCGGCCTTTACCCACACCAGCATCGCCTTGCGGGACGCCTTGCTCGCCGTAGCGATTCCTTTCATCGAGGTACACCTTTCCAACATCCACGCCCGAGAGCCCTTCCGCGCCCACTCCTATTTCTCGGACATTGCCGCGGGCACCATCACCGGGCTGGGCGCCCTGAGCTACGAGCTGGCGCTGAAGGCGGCCATCGAGCGGCTGGATCGGGATACCGAGCGGGAGTAACGACGCAAACATGGATATTCGCAAACTCAAGAGGCTCATCGAGCTGCTGAAGGAATCCGACGTCGCCGAGATCGAGGTCCACGAGGGCGAGGAATCGATTCGGATCAGTCGCCATGGCGCCACGGCGCAACCCCCGATCCTATCCGCCCCGCCCCAACCTCAGGCGTTCGGCGCAACGCCCACGGGCGAGCCGGTACCGGCCCCCGAGCCGGTAGCCCCCACCACGGACGATGGACCGGAGGAGAACCTGGTGCGCTCGCCCATGGTCGGCACCTTCTACCGCGCCCCTTCTCCGGGCAGCAAATCCTTTGTCCAGGAAGGCGGACAGGTAAAGGCGGGGGATACCCTCTGCATCATCGAGGCGATGAAGATCCTCAACCAGATCGAGTGCGAGAAGGAGGGCACGATAACCGGGATCCTGGTCGAGAACGGGCAGCCGGTAGAGTACAACCAGCCCCTGTTCGTAATCGAGTAGGGCCCGTGGCCATGATCGAGAAGATTCTCATTGCCAATCGGGGCGAGATCGCTCTGCGCATCCTGCGCGCCTGCCGGGAGCTCGGGATCAAGACCGTGGCCGTGCACTCGGAGGCCGACCGGGACCTCAAGCATGTGCTGCTCGCCGATGAATCGGTCTGCATCGGTCCGGCCCCCTCCCGAGACAGTTACCTGCATGTCCCCGCCATCATCAGCGCCGCGGAGGTCACGGATACGGTGGCCATCCATCCGGGGTACGGTTTCCTGTCGGAGAACGCGGACTTCGCCGAGCGTGTCGAGCGTAGCGGTTTCATCTTCATCGGCCCCAAGTCGGAGACCATCCGCCTCATGGGCGACAAGGTCTCCGCCATCGCGGCCATGCAGCAGTCCGGCGTCCCCTGCGTGCCCGGCTCCGATGGCCCCCTGGACGAGGATAAGAAACGGACCCTCGAGCTGGGACGCGAGATCGGCTACCCGGTCATCATCAAGGCCGCCGGCGGGGGTGGCGGTCGCGGCATGCGGGTCGTGCACTCCGAGGCCACCCTCCTGAACGCCATATCGCTGACCCGGGCGGAGGCCGCCGTGGCCTTCGACAACGACATGGTCTATATGGAGAAATACCTCGAGAACCCGCGCCATATCGAGTTCCAGCTCCTCGCGGACCAGCACGGCAACGCCATCCACCTCGGGGAGCGGGACTGCTCGATGCAACGGCGGCACCAAAAGGTGGTGGAAGAGGCCCCGGCGCCGGGGATTACCGACGCGCAACGCAACGAGATCGGGGAACGCTGTGTCGATGCCTGCCGCCGCATCGGCTATCGCGGGGCGGGCACCTTCGAGTTCCTGTTCGAGGATGGACGCTTCTACTTCATCGAGATGAACACCCGAGTGCAGGTCGAGCACCCGGTCACCGAAATGGTTACGGGCATCGATATCGTGAAGGAACAGATCTTCATGGCCGCCGGCGAGAAGCTGCGCTACAGGCAGGAAGACATCACCATGCACGGGCACGCCATCGAGTGTCGCATCAACGCCGAGCACCCCGAGACCTTCATCCCGAGCCCCGGTCGGATCCGGGAATTCCACGCCCCGGGCGGCCCCGGCATTCGGATGGAGACCCATATCTACAGGGGCTACCGGGTTCCACCCTACTACGACTCCATGATCGGCAAGCTCATCGCCCATGGGGAAACCCGCTCCGCCGCCATTGCGCGCATCTCCGGCGCCCTGCGTGAGACGGTCATCGCCGGCATCGACACCAACATCCGCCTACAACGGCAAATCCTGTTGGACGCCGCCTTTCAGGCCGGCGGCGCCAACATCCATTATCTGGAGAAAAAGCTCGGTATGTGAGGAAGCGATGGAAGAGAATGGGATGGGTCCATCCCATTCTCCTACGTGGGCTAAGCGCCGGTAATCGTCAGGCAGCTCCCCCAATTACGAACACCCATGACCTGGCTCCAAATCTCCCTCGTCGTCGGGCGGGACAGCGTACCCCTGATCGAGGCCGCCCTGGAGAACAGCGGCGCCCTCGCGGTGACCCTGGGAGACGCGGCAAACGAGCCGCAACTCGAACCGCCCCCCGGCGCCACCCCCCTGTGGAATCAGGTGAGACTCACCGCCCTGTATCCCGACGAGCCGCAAGCCCTGGCGAGCGCGCTGGCGGTATCCCGATCCCTGGCCGATCATCTCGGCGCCCGGCCCCGGATCGAGCGGCTCCAAGACCGGGTCTGGGAACGGGCCTGGCTGGACGATTTTGCGCCCGCCCGTTTCGGCCGACGACTTTGGGTATGCCCCAAGGGACAATCCGCGCGGGACCCGGACGCGGTTGTGGTCGAGCTTGATCCGGGGCTCGCCTTCGGTACCGGCCGGCACCCGACGACCGCCCTCTGTCTGCGCTGGCTCGACGGCGTCGATCTCGCGGGGAAGACCATCATCGACTACGGCTGCGGCTCAGGTATCCTCGCCATCGCCGCCCTGAGACTCGGGGCCGGCCACGCCGTCGCGGTGGACCGGGATCCCCAGGCCCTGGAGGCCACCCAGGCCAACGCGGAGCACAACGGGGTCGCCGATCGCCTGCGCCCCTGTCTCCCGGAGGAAGTGCCGGAGACACCGGCCGACCTGCTGCCGGCGAACATCCTGGCCGGTCCGCTGGTCGCCCTCGCGGCCCGGCTGGCGGCACTGGTGCGCGCCGGGGGACACATCGCCCTGTCCGGCATTCTGCGCGACCAGGGCGCGCAAATCACGGCCGCCTACGCACCTTGGTTCAACCTGGACCCACCCCGGACGATGGGCGAGTGGATACTCTTGAGCGGTCGCCGTAGCGGGTAGGCCGGGTTCGGCGCACGCTACGATGTCGGCGTATGTCGGCAAGGTCGAACGCTCCGCAATCCACATGGACAAGGTGGACGACATGGCATTCCCTCCGCGTTCTCCGTGTCCCGGCGGTCCGATCACCCTTTACGCCTTTGTGGCTCAAACTGTCCCGCCCCCGAAAACCACATGGCTGGTAGCCGGCAACCAGGTAGCCTGACACACCGAAAATCAGCATAATGCAACCTGACCCAAGGATCGTTCAACCGGACCGGAACGCCGCCTAAACGACAAGACCGGGTTGAAACCCTTTCAATGGGCGATCGCCCTGGGGACCTGAGCAATATGGTTGGGTTTTGCGGAAAGCGAGGGGCGTTACTCGTGCCCGAGAGCAAGGCGCGGCAAGGAGGAATAGCGAGCCCTATTGCGACAAGTCGCAACACAGCTATCGGGTGCGAGAGACGTGCATCGCGGTGGAGAATCCATGGGTGGTGGGTATATCAGGGTAGCGGCACGGAAGAGTGACTCGGACCATCAGGAAGGAGCCCCCCCTCCAGGCAGACTGCGCACAGACCCTGAGGGAGTGCGTACAGAGCACCCTGGAACACTACCTGAAAAACCTCGACGGACACGAAGTCGGGGGCTTGTACCAAATGGTCATGGGCCAGGTCGAGCCGCCCCTGATCAAAGGCCTGCTCGACTACACCCAGGGCAATCAAAGCCGGACCGCTCGGCTACTCGGCATAAGCCGCAGCACCCTGCGCAAGAAAATGGCGCAGTACGGGATAAGTCAGGACCCCTGAGACCGGCCCTCACGGAACCCGGCCGCGACCATGCGGGCCTGGAAGCCGACGCTATCCCGAATCTTCCAGGCGACACAGGTGATACCCACAATGCCGAAAACACCCTATGAAAAGTGGCAGGATACCGTGAATCAGGGTATTACCGATCCCGCATGGGATCGATACGACCCGACCATAAGGATCCTGGTGGCGGAGTTCAATGCGCGCCTGGGCAGAAAATCCCGCTATGTGGAGAAGCCCATGCCTCCGTTGAATTGGAAGTGGATAAAGGCCATGGTTTGGGTCGAAAGCGGCGGCCCGACCAACCCGGCTTGGAAAACACGCCCCATGCAGATCGGGAACCCAGGTGATGCCGGTCTCGGTGTCCTGAAACGGGGAGAAGAAGGGAGCAATCTTATCATGGATGAAAAACTGAAAGCCGGCCTGGCCCAAATCAATACGCCGGCGGTGAATATCAAGGCGGGGACTGCCTACCTGTTAACCCGGTTATACTCTTCTAATACCAATATTTCGTTTTTTCATTCAGCCGATGAGTTCGAAATTGTTCGTCAGCAAAGAACGCAATTCGCGCTGATATTTGCTCGGATTTCGGAAGAATTCCTCACAAGCAGCTTTGAATTCGGCGAACGTTTCGTAGTATCGGTTATACAAGGTTTTCTTTTTGAAGAATTTCCAGAAGCGTTCGATCAAATTCAGATTCGGCGCATAGGAAGGGAGGAATACGAGCTGGATGCATGAGGTCTTCAGGTAGTCCTGAACGGCTCGGGAACGGTAGTACGGTGCGTTG
>Ga0209428_1000175_pt1 | contig 13824 bp, 8 predicted proteins | sample OlaalgELextract1_2_FD_187377 | JGI IMG/M metagenome (GOLD analysis project Ga0209428, IMG submission 187377) | Olavius algarvensis symbiont microbial communities from Tuscany, Italy - Type G ELBA extract 1 (SPAdes) (version 2) | ecosystem: Host-associated > Annelida > Digestive system >...
GTTATACAGTGATATTGTTATGCTGTTAAAAATACACCTGTAGGACTGTGGTTTGTTACAGGCTGCAGCATCAGGCAGTCAGCTGACGGTATGTTTTTTTTTGCTTTTGATTATGTTGGTACTAGCTACTCGTTTTTTCATTAAGTTGGTACTAACTACTGCATGAATGCATACGCCTATACAGTGTTAGTATACAATGCAGTTACAAACCACGTACGTGTTAGCTGAATGTTACCATGCCATGATGCTCTGTTGAGTTTATGGCATGAGCGTTATAAACAGCCTACACAGTACCACATATCCACCAGATATAAGTCTGTCTCGGGGTACAGCGCCGACTGCGGCAAGCGAAATTAACCGATGTTGGCTATGTGCTCGTGTGTTGTTATACACAACAGTGTTGCTTTCCTGGACTGAGAAAGATACGCGCGAAACGCGTCGTCCTGTCAGCAATAATTGCGACACTTTTGAGCCGAGCTGTCACGACAACTAATAACTGTGCTATATCAACCATATTTCAGTTTACTATCTGATAATTCAGTCGTGAAATAGTCTGTTGCACGTAATACGTTTGAAAGTTATGTAACAATTGAAAACATTTGGATTGCACACGTGGATCTCACGTGGCTAACCTTAGGCAGAATGTGAAGTGACGAGTTAATTACTACTTGCTTCAGCCATTGCTTTTTCGCAAGTGTGAACTTCTTTGAGCAATTCACTGAGTTGGTTGCAATAACAACGATTTGACTTTTTGGCTAATCTTTGGTGTCCCTCCAAATCTAGGACTTAGCCATAGTGTCAGCGAAAGCCAAATCCAACAAGTGAAATTAACAGATGTTGCCGATGTGCTGATGTGTTGTTATACAGTGATATTGTTATGCTGTTAAAAATACACCTGTAGGACTGTGGTTTGTTACAGGCTCAAGCATCAGCCAGTCAGCTGACGGTATGTTTTTTTTTTGCTTTTCATTTTGTTGGTACTAGCTACTTGGTTTTTCATTAAGTTGGTACTAACTACTGCATGAATGCATACGCCTATACAGTGTTAGTATGCAATGCAGTTACAAACCACGTACGTGTTAGCTGAATGTTACTATGCTATGTTGAGTTTATGGCATGAGCGTTATAAACAGCCTACACAGAACCACTGTACCACATATCCACCAGATATAAGTCTGTCTCGGGGTACAGCGCCGACTGCGGCAAGCGAAATTAACCGATGTTGGCTATATGCTGGTGTGTTGTTATACACAACAGTGCTGCTTTCCTGGACTGAGAAAGATACGCGAGAAACGCGTCGTCCTCTCAGCAATTATTGCGACACTTTTGAGCCGAGCTGTCACGACAACTAATAACTGTGCTATATCAACCATATTTCAGTTTACTATCTGATAATTCAGTCGTGAAATAGTCTCTTGCACATAATACGTTTGACAGTTATGTATCAATTGAAAACATTTGGATTGCACACGTGGATCTCACGTGGGCCACGTTATGCAGAATGTATGTATATAGTATACAATTTTTGCAATTTTGCCATGTAGCTGCCAAAACTTTTTAAAGTCTGTGTAAATAAGATGAAGTTATGACAGAAACAAAGAAGCACATTTTTGGACATGGTGTATGATGTTTTTGTGCACAGTTCACTATAGTAACAGTTTGTTTACAAGAGAGAAAAAACTGAGTTAGGTTGACGGGTTAGAGGAACAAAACTAATAGCATATTGTTTAACTGAGCGTCCACACACAATATCTGTTACTGTGCCTAGCAACACCAGTGTAGGGGAAGTGCCGCGAATGAGCTCGGGTGTCACAGAGAGACGGTGCGGTTGTTTGTGTGCTTCAATATTTCTTGAAGTCACTGAAGGTCATTTGAAATAACAACGTTGAGCAGCGCGTGTGTAAGTGCTTAATCAGAATACACGAAAGTGACAGACGGACGGATAGACACCACATGACGGCATTGGGCACACGTATGCATAGCATGGCATAGCAAAAATGGTTTGGTCAGCAGCTCTGTTCTCGGCATTCAAACTGGTACAATTCGAAAGCTTGGGTGTACATTCCTATTCGCATTCCATATTAACTATGGCCGCATTTTTAACCATTTTTGAGATATTCAACATGGAAGTATATCTCCACCTTCAAAAGTGGGTTATGAGTTCTTGAAGGTCATTGAAAATGGCGCCGTTCAATAGATCATATACGACTTTCTATTGATCAGCCATTGTAAATGTTGCTATATCTTCTACCATGTTCGAGTTGTTTGATGTTGAATAACACCATGACCTCAAAATGTGGCTTACAGGTGGACTCAACGTCATTGAAACCGATGCCATTGAAAAGCTTGAGTGCGGTTTCGTATTGGCCTTGTACACTAACTAGGGCCATATCTGTAGCCGGTTGTGAGATATTTAGCGTGAAACAGTGGTGTGACCTTGAACAGAGGTTTAGGGTTAATTCAAGGTGATTGAAAATGGCACCATCTGATAGATCACATACCAGTTGCTATTAGCCTTCCATAGTAACTATGGCACTATATTGTATGCATTACAAGATATAGCGGCTTATTGGTAGAAAACAGTGCACTTTTTTTACCCCACGTTGTCGACGTAGGAATTTCGTCCAAAATGTTTATTGTTTGATACTCATAAAACTAGAATGACTGGGCTACCGTATGGTGAAAAACTGTGACAATATGTTAAGCCGTTTTCATCCAATACTGGAGCGTTGCGGATGGATGGCCGGACGGACGGAATTCCTATATCAATGACACACGATAACAATCAACGTCATTGACTACTTTCCTCGTGAATATGACCTATATAAGTAGGCCAAACAGTGGCGCAGTAAAGGACAGCGATATGTATATCACCGATATTTTCCCGCTGAAAAATCCATATCGATATCGGCAAAGGCGATATCGGCTAACCCGCAACACGTACTATTTCGGATTGGCACAAGCTTCGCTGTCATTGTATCCGGTGTTTAGTTGGATAATTAACATGCTCATTACGTATAATTGCAGTTGTCATTTGAACATTCTTTGTTTACCTGTACACAAGAATGTTAGTATCAACAAAGACTTCGGTTTTTAGCGTGCATAAGCTATAGCAATTGTGTCTGTCTGTCGGTCTGTCTCACCGTCTGTCTGTCAGTGTGATGCGTTCTCTTCAGTTCTGATGGTATTTTATGGCAACGACTTAACATGTTGTTATACTTTCTTCACCACATGGTTGCACACTCATTCTACTTTTATGAGCATAAGATATCTGTTGCAAATTGCGACACGATGGCTCTATAACGTACAGGGACTAAGCCAGTAGGTGCAGCTAAGTAACGGCTGGAGAGTGGGTGGAGCAATTACGCATGGCGCTACACAGGCACCGTTCACTGGTGCCCGCAGGAATTCTTGCAAGAGTCGGCTAAGTCTATACCTCCTCCCTTTTCTCTAACTCCATTCCCCTGTCTCTCCATCTTGTCTTGTACTCTTGCCTTTGGTCCTCTCCACTCTGCTCTTTCTTCTGTTATGCGAAGTCGGTCCGTTAGATTATCACAGGGCTCTGTGTAACCGCTGTAAGCTCGCCAGTGTGGTACGGGATAAAGCCCTGGCTGCAATCGCAATTTAGGTATAGTTTGAGCCATGACTACAGATAATGATTATTGTACTTTTTGTGCGAACGAAAATGTGGTAACTGAAGCAAAGCAAGCCTTCTACATTTTCTGCAGGGGGGCACATCCCTCCTGTTGCCCATGGCACCATTCCTCTGCACAATGTACAGGCATCTTTCAACAGTGAATATGAAGCAACGAGTTAATTACTACTGGCTTCAGCTATGGCTCATCGACTTTGTTGAGCGGTTCACTGAGTTGCAATGAAAAATGATGTCACTTTTTGGCTAATTATTGGTCTCACTCCAAATGTAGGACTTAGCAATAGTCTCAGCGAAAGGCAAATCCAGCAAGTGAAATGAACCGATGTTGGCAATGTCGTGATGTGTTGTTATGCAGCGACATTGTTACGCTCTTAAAAATACATCTGCCTGTGGTTTGTTACAGCCTGAGGCATCATTGGACGATGATGAAGCTCTGAACGACATGCTAATGTCCAGTGCCCAAGAACTAGAAGTAAACATTTTTTTTTGTTTTGCATTAAGTTGTCACTGTGTGAGGTATATACCATGTATGAAGTATAACAGTAGACAATGCAGTAACAAAATGCCTACTTCATTTCTTTTGTGTGTACACATACACTGTGTTACGAAAAAAACATATGACCACATTTTTGCAGATAAGTTGAACTAGAACTTTCCGTCTACTAAGACTGTTGACACATGTATTACTAAGAGTATAGGCCATCGACAGGTATTTCTAGTTTCCCATGTCACCTACTTAGTCCAGCTACTTTACCTTGGGAAACTGTGAACACCTAACTTTGTAAATTTAGCGTTAAATCTCTCAGTTTCCCAATCGAACAATAGCAGCATATTAACTGCACAACTGTCACCATATTATTGTCTGTCCAATGATATGCGTAGACAGAAAATAAATTTGTCTGTGTGTGTGTGTGTGTGTGTCTGTCTCTGTGTGTGTCTGTCACACTTTCTGTCAACTCACCTACAGGTGAGATCCATTAACAGATTTTTACAGTTGATAGCTTAAAAGATGCAGATTTACGCCCGGATGTGCCTGTTGGGGATTTCAATGATGAATAATCATATTTACGGGTCCAACACCCCCAAAACCCCCATTTTGGGGCTTGAATAGGCACTTCAAGCCAAACATGCGAAAAATTCAAATAACTATTTCTTGCAATGTCTGTATCAGATTGCCACGAAATTTGACAGGCAGCTGCGGCCAGCAACAGATACTTTGTGGGTGGTGTCGTATGATGGTAAAACAATTCCAACATGGCGGACAGATTTTGCACTGGATGAATATCATGTGATCAAAAAGTGAAAAAGTTGCATAGGACACACTTTGAGTTGGACAGAAGATATTTCTTGTTTTACTTATTTGTTATTCAAGTTACAGTTTAGAAGAGAACAATAAGATTTCTTGCACACAGTACAGTTGTTAATCACCGAGTCAGACGAGAGATGCGATTAGCTGCAGACAAGAGCTGAACACGACATCGTTTGAAGCATGTCACCTGGAGATCACAGTGAATTATCGTGTGCACACTTGAATGGACAATGGCAGTTTCATGCGAAATCTTGTCTTGTTCTGCTGAATCAGCACAAGGTTCTCCACTGATATGCACCGAACGCGGTATACCGCTCCCTGGTAGCCGGACAGTTGTCTTGCAGATTTTCTTCAGCAGACTGTTGATGCTTCCAAGTATCTGACCCTTGTCAGGCAGGGTACATGGTGCGAGGCATTTTGCAAGCATGGCAGTGTCTTTCTGTCCATGCAAAATTAAGCGCGATTGGCCGAACAGCGTCCCCAGGAGAAACAAAAGAAAAACGAGGTTAAAATGGCACAACGCAATGCTGTAGAAGATATGGACGTAGTCGCAAGAGAATGCTAATTACGAATTCATGTGTGATGTATGCAAAGGTGACATTGCCGCTTATCTTGAATCACGTTTGAAGGTGACTTCAGCTGCAGAAACCACTTAAGTACCAATATGTCGGTTACTTATTATACCCGGACCTCCGTGGGAGGGGGCAGTAAGCGTTGATGGCCGTCATCTGTCTGTGTGTCCGTCCCGAGCCTCGACCTAAGTCGAGAACTCAAAGGCCCCGGAAGCCCGTATTTGGCACCGTGGAAGCCCATGACCCGTGAAGCCGTTTCAAGGTAAAAAGGTCAAAGGTCAAGGTAACCGGGCTCACTACAGCTGACACACCAAATGCGCCGTATATGTCGAAAGTGAAGGCCTACGAACTTCAAACTTGGTAGAAGGATGGAGCCTAGATTTGCAAAAGCCAGCATATTAATCCTTCTACTTTGAGCAGCCTTCAGCGACTGACCAAAATACTCAACAGCACGAGGCATAGCGCGGCCTCTGTGCGATAGCTGAGCTTCTTGTTTGCAGAAAGTGTTTACGTTTATTAGTTTTTTCATTTGGTTTTTGCAACATAGACTATTCAGAACTATTGATTATATGTCCCTGTGCTAACTTGTAACATATGGCACGTATACATCTCAAGGCCTGTTTTGCTTCATTTATTGCCTTATTAACGTTAATTGCTCACTTACAAATATTACTGTTTCATGTACTGCGTGTACTGTCTGTAGCTAAGTCTGCTGTCAGCACCTGACGATGTTGCAACAGCACCTGACGATGTTGCAACAGCACCTGAGGAAGACGTAAGTTTTGTGTTAATTTTACGCTTATACAGACACTGCTGCAAACAACATTAATCGGTATGTTTAGGCACTATTCAGTACTCGCCTTGGTGTTGTATCTGCACCATGTAGAAAATGAAGACGCCAACTGCTCTAAATGAGAGTTATCAAGTTGGCGTCGTCAAGTTGAGGACTTTCTGCATATGTATTTGAATACACCCGTTTGGCATGCATCAGGGAGAACCCTGCACGCAACATGACATAAGTGCGACAATAGATCATCGTTAAGTGATGTGCATCAGTCACAAGATTAGACAAGGACGGAGGCAACAGTCCATAAATTGAAACTATACTTCCTGAGTGAATAATTGATATGCATCTTATACGTACTGGACATTGCAAGGCTGCATGGAACATGCCTGGAAGTGGGAGAGAGGCGGCTTACGCACTGTGCACAGCAGACACAGACAGGTATCTAGTACACTGGTATAAACGCTTTCACATCTGTCAGCACATCTGCTTGAAGCACATTTCCGCTGTCAGCATTCTTGTTCTTCTCATATGTGTGTCATGAACGATAACTGGTCAGCCACGAAACACCGTCTTTATCTGCAGAGTGTAGCCGAGATAAGCCGTCATTCAGTTTTGTGAGGGGACAAGATTCGACACTGTCAGACATCGTCTGGGTCTCGCCACAAGGACACAGAGCAGTGTCTCTCGGCATTTAAATACCACCCTGAAACCTGATTTTACTACTACTAGCACGTGCGAATTCTTAAATTTGTGCTGTATATATAAATCTGCTGTATATATAAATCTCATATTTATTATGCTAGTGTCGATATCGGTTTGTCCATCTGTGCATCCAGCTGTTTGTAATTGCTTTTGAAGCTAAAATGCCGTTTAGCGGTTGTAAGCTGTATACCATCCATACGATGGAAGTGCTCGTTCAATTTATATACATGTACAACTGTATGAGACAAAATTTCAGTTTTACCGACTGTTGTGTATATATTTCAGGCCTCCCACTTGTCCTGAATGAAAGTTTGTTCTCAGATTCCATCAAAACTGAACTGTGCACAGTCCAGTAGGGCCTAACTGGATGTGTAGTGAGAACATGGCAATCAGTACAACTAATTGTGTGCAAATTATCCATCGCATTTATCGCCTCAGAATATGACCAGCTGGCCCTCAATGAGCCTCCTCAGTGTATCCATTCGATGAAACATCGAGAACTAGATTTTGAAGTTTCATCTTTGACTTTTGTGTACTTCTGTTATACTAGTTTCAGGCTATAATGAAAGACTTGTACTCAAAATGTCTTTAAATTTAACAGCTTTTACTGTCCCGAGACAGCCGATTTTACAGTGGCAGGCCTGAGCTTTATAAGCCACATTTTCAGTATAGCTGTCGATGCTTAATGCTTTGTTTGTGTGTGAACTTGCAGGAGCAGGAGCTGACGATGTAATGCGTCACAGTTTCTGGCGTTAGTCATTCCGTTTACTGTTAGCGTTACTGAACTGGTTTTGTGGACATGAGAACGTTTGGGTCGGCCATTCCGCGGTGTCATAAAGCAGCGATAATTCGATGTCTGGCCGTTCATGTCATTAGCCTCCTTTTATTAGTAGGCATTAGTCACTGTCACATTGCAGTATTGAAGTATTGTCTGCGTCGTTCAGAAGAAAACGTTTTGCGTGTTGTACATAATTTGTTTGCATTTCTTCGACGTCGTAGTGATGATACAGTGCTTGAAAGGTTATGTGCAGTGGTATTGTCTAGTAGGATTCAACATTCCACTCCACACATTATACAGAGTGGTGCAGAAAATGTGTACCACCATGCAGAACAGAATTTACGTAAATTGTTGCTCGGCAATGGTTTCATTCTTGTAGAATATAGACGCCACATATACGATCCGGAGATAAGGGATTAATTTTCTGTGCAGTATTGTTTATGCTAAATATCTGTGACGTCATTCATGATGTGCTAGATAATCATGTTTACATCTGATATATTTCGTTGAGCAGGCAATCGGACAGTGTTAGAAACGACTGGCTTCGGTTATTGCAGCGAAGGATTAACTCGTTGAACAACATTTTGATTCATGTTTTAAGTACTGTGGCTAATATGTTAAAGAAATTTTCAGTACGTGTGTGGTATACAAGCAATGGACCAGCCACATGGAATCGTTTGCCGCAAGCACCCTTACCGAGTCTCAAAAAAACGCACCGCTGCTACTAATATGACGTAACTTGACTAATTGACAACATTACCTAATTATTTTTGGTAGACAGAGACCTTATTCTATTCTCAATTGATATGATACAGTTTTTAAATTGGTTCAGAACCAGCTGCATGGTTGCCATAGCAACAGTAGTGACTTGATGCACCTGAACAGCAAATTTTTGGACTGACTTCAAACTGTGTTATCGACACGGCAATAAATGAGTGGGACAACAACTCTGGGCCCGTGTCAAGGTCGCCAGACTGCTCTTCAAACACATGTTGCAACTTTTGACATGACACACTGTTACGATAGAAACACTGTTTAAAGATATTTAGGATAACTTATCTGTTGGTAAGATAGCATCAACTGTGAAATGATGCGTGCTTGAGGATTGCTATGGTAACCGCTTCAGCTGGTACGCTGCTGTAAAGCAACTGTTTTCTAATGTTGAGGTTACTTATTTTACATTAAAAAAACCATTTTATCAAGTTATGCCAAAATGCCGTATTCCTAGCGGTCGGGTTTTTTTTGTGATACACTCCGTTAAGTGGCTACTGTTGTTATAGAAACTGCGCAGCTGATTCTAAGCCAATTTTAAAACTTTCTAACGCAGTCAATTGAGAATTGAATACTGTCTCTCTCTACCAAAAATAATTAATAAATGTTGTGAATTGGTGAAGTTATGTCATATTAATATTTGCCGTCCGGTTTTTTGTTGAGATACTACTATCAATTATAGCATTTGATGTGACACGACATTATCAGACTGAAGGTGATATTGACACAGAAGACGCCAGTTGACAGAACAGATGTCTGTAACTACTTATCTACAGCCATTGTAGATGTCAACACAATTATGACACATAATACATATACAAAAATACTATGCAAAGACAAACATGACACTAAGCATGTATACACAGTATTCATATAAAAAACATACTTTGCTCAAGCACCAACTGAGTACGACAGATATGAATGCCACTTTACCAGCACTCATACAGCATTGTAAACCGAAACTGCGGGTATCTATGGGGCAAACCCAACATCAGCGTTACCACTTGTGACCTTGCCACTGAAGCACCTCGCGTCATACCATGACCATCACTGTTTTCAAGCACCAACTAATGCAATACAAGTGCAGATTGTAAGGGATGAAATGCAGAAATTTGTGTAACAAATTCAACGAAATCAAGCTACAACGTCGTCACTGTCTTCACATTTAACGTGGTCAGCAGTAACCAATGGGCCTAACATTTGTTCAGAGTAGTTGTGTACACAGTACTCACACAGACAATGCTTGAATAGACGACAGGGAAAAAGAATCAATAATAATAACGTGTTAGTATAGCGTCTTGGGACTCAATATAATGGCTCATTTCACGTTTTGGATTAGTCTTTCGCTGAGTCCCATATTCAGACTCAGACCAAAGACCAGCCAAAAAGTAGTCGTTTTCCGTTTGGACTCGGCAAATCGCTCAGCAATTTGATGGGCGATTTCCGAGTCCAAACTTTCCACTGAGTGATCAATATATTGGAAGCTAATTATAATTAACTCACCGGTTGATTCTGCATGCACAAGGTAGCTTAGGCAGTTAGAGATTAAGTTTTGATGAGCAAAAACACACTTGTTCACTAATTTAACAGTACACAAAGAAATGCGGCAACGTTAGCGAGAGACCAGTGAGTTTGTGATGCAGCGATGGTTTACGTCAACGACAGACCAAGACCGAAGTTGGGTTCTTAGATTAAGCTGTGGTCTTAGTCTCTGGACTCGGTGAAAGATTAATCTAAATAGAAAGTGAAATGGCCCAATAATATGCATGAGATCACAAGAAGGGAAAAGACTGAGCCAGTGGCGTATTTAGGATTTCAGTAAGGAGGGGCAAGGCGCCGTAGAAGTGTGGTGGAGGGTGCTGAGCGCCTGTCCCGGAAAAAATTGTGTCCCCAAAATAAGTTCAGTTGCAACTTGCATTTTTACGCAGCTTTTAACAAGCAGAAAACACGCACAGTCGTTAGAAGCCGCAGGACACAGATGTTATGGTTCAATTCCGAAACAGCGCTTACAAAACCGTGCAAAATTTATACAAAATTCACGGTCGAACCAGGGGGAACTTTCACCATCAGCCCCCTGAATACGCCACTGGACTGAACACTGGAACAAATAGCAATATTTCCGTCAGAACAAGACAATAACTTTGAACACATTAAGCCTGAATGCGTTGAAAAGCTGCAATGCTTTGAAGTTGACAGCAAATTTGTCTTCTATGTCAAACCATCCATGGTAAATTCAAACTTTCCAAGCGTCGAACATCTACTGTCAAATTTAAGCACTTCCCAGGTCGAGTGGCAATGCTGTTCGAGACTTGAGTCCAGCTTTTAGCTGCCAAATTTAATTCACTCATTGATTATGTTATAGCCTACTTTATTGTTACCATGGTGTACTGGGCACAGGACAATTGTGTGGGAGTACGGCAAGGAAAAAGATTAAGCAACCTCCCGACTAAAAACAAGCAGTGTGGCTACCGGGTTCGCCTCTGACCGCCTCCAACCGTGACCTTTGAGTATTTGACCTTGAAACTGCTATGCGATTTGCACCTAAGGTGCAGAACCTTCCTTCAAATTTGGGCACACTACGCCTTTGCATTCTGGAATTAATTTGCGCTCTGTACGCGACAGACGGACAGACAGATGGGCAAACAAAAGCAACGCTTCTTGCCCCTTCCCTATGACTGGGGGCACAATAAACCATGGCACTATAATACAAACATTTGTGCCTAGTACATCACTGTATAAACCACACGAGTAACATAACAGAAATCTTATATCCCTTGCTGTAGTTCAACTGTCACCGATGTGCTGTCACATGTAATACACTTTATAATTCAGCATTTCAATTCGTCCATAATACTGCTCGTAAACATTGTCCACACTGGCACAGCAAAGTTCCACGACATCGGCCTATAAATACACCACTCACGCCGTTAAATTAATCAGTACAGTTTTGACTAATTACTACATTTAAAACCTGATTAATGGAACGTGTCAATGCCGTTCCTTTTCTCTACCAGCAAGCCAACACAAATATTCACTGTGATTAACTGCTTCTACAACTGTTTATTTACTTATGTACACAGAGTTTGCTCACAATTATTTAACAAATAAGTCAAAAAATCCGATATTGATTCGCGTACAATATCTGCATGAGCGTACCAAATTTTTTCAAAATCGGACGATTTCTCACTGACATATGGTGATTTAGCGCTCTTCAAAATGGCGGCCGTCCGCCATCTTCGATTTGTTATGACGTCACAATACTACATCGCCCGACACATTTTCGTTGTCCAAATATTCTGCTGAAATTTGTTGTCGAACGGTGTTGTAGTTTCAGAGATACTTGCAATATCATAAGTCACCCTATATTGGCTGTACATAACGGACCATGGCAATTTTTGTGTTGCGCATGCACTGTGTCACGTGACCCTTAGTCAGGGGGTTGACCCCTATTTGCCTATTCACTATGCCACTTTTATGCGTATAGTGTTGCTACAGAGAACGCTTGATAAGGACCGCAGGCAAGCTGAAGAACTGAAACAACTTGTTGATAAAGCTATTCGGTTTCACCTGGGGCGCCAGCGCCAATACTCTGTGGTCATCTGCTCTGGTGCTTTGCTATTCAGCCCCAGTGTGGTCACGCTCTGCTCACACAAGTCAAATCAATGTGCAATTGAGCTCTACCACGCGCCTCATCTCTGGCACCCTCCATTCTACACCTCTCCCATGGCTTCCACAGCGCTCCAACATTTAACCACCAGCCCTACGAAGATCGGCTGCAACTGACAAGCTAGTGCCGAAGATCGTCAAACATGACAGTTGGCCAATCCAGCCTCATATCCGTAACCCACCATTGCTATGACTGATCTCCAGGAAGCCGCTGTGGCTGGACTTGCAACTAGTTGACATCCAAAGTCGATGGAGGCATAACTAGCAGTCACCTCAGGTGGTCAACTCTCATCTAGTGTACGACCGCCGACCCCACAATCCTCCAACCAGGTCTTCACCTCCCTCAGCAACAGTGGTCTCTACTTAACCGTTTTTGCACGGAACAGGGACACTACGGTGCCTGCAGAAGCAAATGGCGACTTGCAGAAACTAACCTGTGCCATGTGGCGACACCCACAGATGTCCCACAGTGATGCATCCTGTCCTCTGACACAACTGAATGGTGGCTTATATCTTCTACACTCTGCTACAGTATACGCTGTCTCATAGCTGACCAGCTACGGTTGATGACACGCATACGAGAAGAAGAAGACTCTGCAGCAATGCAATTTGACTGTGCTTCCAGGAACCCTGAACTCTACGACTGACAATAGACACAACGCCTAAGACAGTGAGTGTTGTACTATGTTGAAAGTAACCAAGTGCTGTCTTAGCTAAATACTCAACTCAATGCATAAATAAATGAATACAGAAACAATTTCTAAAAATATGTGTTATCCTTGTGTTAAACATTTTTTGCATACAGGGATTCAAAATATACAGGCAACTGTGATTTAAGTCACATGATTATTTGGACAAAAAAATCACCCGATTTAAATGACGATAAATATTAGCGATTAACATCACAACCATTTGAATTGGCCAACTATGACAAGAAGCAGTAATACATGCCATGCCATGTACAACACAAATTACGTACAAACCTCATCTCCAATCACAGCCAAGAGCTTTCCTGTAGTCAGTCCACAAGCCGTCACCAGATAATAACTACACCATCAGTCTACACATGATAAACAGCATCATACTACACAACAATCCAAATGCGAGTTACGCTCTATGGTCGGTTGGTGCTTCTGAAAGGTCCTGCTCCTGCCGAATGCCATAATATACTTATGTAGTAGTAGTGGTGTAGTCAGCTGGGCGCAGGTCGTAGACCTCTGTGTCTAATCCATTGTGCGAAACAATTTCCAAGCACAAAACAAAATCCAAACAAGTGCGTCAGTAAAACTGACACAAACCCGCCATTCGCATTCCAAATCGCTTTTCCACGTGGCACAGATTTCACAGGGTTTCTACAGGGAGGGTCAAAAAGTAGAGACCTACAATCGGAAATTTCCGTTCGAATCGAATCTCGAATCGAATCGGCGGATAGTCGTTTACAGCTTCAGTGTTAAATTCTTTTTGATTGCCATATAGGACAGATGTGCGGATTCGTCAAAAATATTGCGCGATCGCTACTAGGCTACTATTGTGCATGCTCTAACTACAAGTACATGAATTAATTAAACTCAATATAAATCCCAG
>Ga0209428_1000177_pt1 | contig 13656 bp, 6 predicted proteins | sample OlaalgELextract1_2_FD_187377 | JGI IMG/M metagenome (GOLD analysis project Ga0209428, IMG submission 187377) | Olavius algarvensis symbiont microbial communities from Tuscany, Italy - Type G ELBA extract 1 (SPAdes) (version 2) | ecosystem: Host-associated > Annelida > Digestive system >...
TGAGTTAATTGACTGACACTACTGTCGACCGCAACGACCGTATCAATGATGTTGCGATCGCACCGCTTGAAATTGAGTTAATTGACTGACACAGTTTCTCCAAGTCGGCCGATAGTAAGCTCAAGTTATCGCACCGCTTGAAATTGAGTTAATTGACTGACACTACTGTCGACCGCAACGACCGTATCAATGATGTTGCGATCGCACCGCTTGAAATTGAGTTAATTGACTGACACAGCGCCAGTTCCACCATGGCGAGTTTTGCCAGATATCGCACCGCTTGAAATTGAGTTAATTGACTGACACCTTATAACTGAAGGTCAACTGCGGGCAAACATGGCATCGCACCGCTTGAAATTGAGTTAATTGACTGACACTGCCGGCGCGCGGAGGCTAGATTGGCGCTCTCTCATCGCACCGCTTGAAATTGAGTTAATTGACTGACACGTAATTTGACGGGACGTTACATTGCCTCTAGTATCATCGCACCGCTTGAAATTGAGTTAATTGACTGACACTCGATGAGCTCTCCGAAGTCCGCCTTGAGGAGTTATCGCACCGCTTGAAATTGAGTTAATTGACTGACACCTAGTGGTTATTTTGGTACCGATCTCGCGGAGCCGGATCGCACCGCTTGAAATTGAGTTAATTGACTGACACATTATTTCATCGGTAATTTTTGTCATTTTTTCTTATCGCACCGCTTGAAATTGAGTTAATTGACTGACACCTAGTGGTTATTTTGGTACCGATCTCGCGGAGCCGGATCGCACCGCTTGAAATTGAGTTAATTGACTGACACATTTCCGTTACACGTCTAACAACCTTGCCGGAGGAATCGCACCGCTTGAAATTGAGTTAATTGACTGACACTGCCGAATCCACAACCGGCAGGACAGTCCTACCGCGTCGCACCGCTTGAAATTGAGTTAATTGACTGACACGACAAATTTTTCTGTGTTGATATTTGAGTTTTCTTGTCGCACCGCTTGAGAAGGAAATCGCAGATTGATCAACAATCATAAAATCAGATAGAATAATTTTTTGGATACTCAAATTCAGTACAAAAAGGACTCTTCCCCAGGTTTGGGTGGCTTAAATCAAAAACTGGCTCCCATAAGGGGGTGCTTCTGTTGACGGAACAAGGCAGTGACTAGATACATAGCTCTTCTCAGGGCTGTGAATGTTGGCGGTACAGGCAAGCTTTCCATGAAAACTCTGTCGGACTTGTGTATTGAACTTGGCCTTGAGAATGTGCGTACCTACATTCAGAGTGGGAATATTGTTTTCGATAGCAATCTCGCTGAAACTGCAATCCGAAGAGCCCTGGAAGAAGCTCTAGCGGATAAATTAGAAATAAAAACCGAGGTTGTTCTTCGAACTGCAAAGGAACTGAAGGCCGTGCTGGACGCAAATCCCTTTTCAACAAGCAAGTTATCCGGGGTGGGTGTATTTTTCCAAACCAGTCCCATTAACGATAGACTTTTTCATCCTTCAAGCACGGAGGAAATCCGGATGGGGGAAAGAGAAGTTTATATCCACTTCAAAGCTGGAATGGCCTCCTCAAAACTCAAACTTCCCACCAGGAGTGGAACCATGCGCAATATGAACACGGTTTCAAAACTTGCAAGCATGGCTGGGGAATCCTGAATCTGGTTCTATTTCCACAGCGATTATTATCATGGTGACTGCAGTTTTGCTCGAGTGCCAGCTTCAGCGGATCGAAAGTTCAGCAGTTTATCTTATTCCATTTCCCATTTTGAACTTTCTGAGTCTTAAGGCATTGAAGACTACGGAAAGAGAGCTGAATGCCATTGCCGCGGCGGCTATCATTGGGCTTAGAAGTGGTCCCCCAAATGCAAATAGAACCCCTGCCGCTATTGGAATTCCCAGGATGTTGTATGCGAAGGCCCAGAAAAGGTTTTGTTTGATATTTCGCATTGTAGCCTGACTGAGCTTGATTGCTGTAACTACATCCAGCAGGCTGCTATTCATCAGTACTATATCGGCTGATTCCATAGCCACGTCTGTTCCCGTACCTATCGCTATTCCCACGTCCGATATCGCGAGTGCGGGGGCGTCGTTGATTCCATCGCCAACCATCGCAACCGTAGATTCGCTTTTCTGGAGTTTCTTAACCTCGTGAGCTTTATCCTGAGGCAGTATTTCCGATAACACCTTATCGATATTGACTTGGCGTGCAATTGCAGTGGCGGTTCGGCGGTTATCACCCGTTATCATCACTATTCTCATTCCCATTTCACGAAGCTTTGCGATTGCCTTCGCGCTTGTTTCCTTTATGGTGTCGGCAACGGCGATGATTCCCGCCATTTTGCGGTCTATAACTGCGTACATGGGAGTTTTTCCATCCTCAGCGAGCTGCTCAGATTGTTTCGTCTTATCGAGTTTGATTCCTATTGCATCAAGCAGGGCCTGGTTTCCAAAAAAGACTTCTTTGTTTTCGGTTTTGTATTTCACACCCTTCCCCGGGACTGCCTGGAATTCTTGAATTTCCTTTAGTCTTATTCCTTTTTCTTCGGCAGCCCTTACTACCGCATTGCCTATTGGGTGTTCCGAGTTTTTCTCGCCGGAGGCGCATAAGGTTAATATTTCCTCTTCACTGATGCTGCTTGTGCTCAATATGTCGGTAAGCTTCGGCTGACCTTTGGTGATAGTGCCGGTTTTATCAAAAACTACTGTGTCTATTTTGTGAGCGGTTTCCAGTGGACGTCCTCCTTTTATTAGAACGCCCAATTCTGCTCCTTTGCCTGTTCCAACCATTATCGCAGTTGGAGTTGCCAAACCCAGGGCACAGGGGCATGCAATTACCAGCACGGAAATAAGAACCGTAAGGGCAAATTCTAGAGATTCACCGGAAAGAAACCATACTGCGCCTGATAATATGGCTATCCCGATTACGATGGGGACGAAGTAAGCCGAGATGGCATCGGCAATTCTGGAGATAGGTGCTTTTGAACTTTGAGCCTCTTCTACAAGTTTGATAATCTGAGAGAGTGCGGTATCCTCACCAACCTTGCTTGCACGGAATTGTATTGTACCATTCTTGTTGATACTCGCGCCGATAACCAAATCCCCGACACTTTTTTCTATGGGAAGACTTTCACCGCTAATCATTGACTGATCGACACTGGTATTTCCATTGATAACTATGCCATCGACGGGTATTTTGGCGCCTGGTTTCACCAGGATTACATCGCCCGGTTTCACATCTTCAATGAGGACAATGGTTTCTGAGTTACCTTCCAATACTATCGCGGTTTTCGGTTGAAGGCCGATGAGTGTTTTTATCGCCTGGGAAGTCTTCTTCTTTGAGATTGTTTCCAGGTATTTACCCAAGAGTATCAGAGTGATTATCACGCTGGCGGTTTCAAAGTAGAGATTTTCTGCGTATATGGCTTCACCGGCAGCTATCCTGATAATGGCATAGATGCCGTATAGAAATGCTGTGTTGGTTCCGATGACGATTAGCGAGTCCATGTTGGGATGTGCTTTGAAGATGGCCCTGAAACCTACCAGGTAGAAGCGGTTGCCCGCTATTAGGACGGGTATTGTAAGGAAGAGTTGAGAAAGCCCGAAAACCAGCGGATTGTTTTCCGGATTCACTAAGCCTGGCAACGGAAGCCCTATCATGTGCCCCATTGAAAGGTAGAGAAGGGGGATAGTGAAGGCCGCCGATATGATAAACTTCTTCAGCAGCGTTTCAATTTCGGATTTATCTTGTACTTCTTCGTTTACACGGGGTTCAACTTCTTTTGCCTGGTAACCTGCATGATTGATACTGGCCCTTATCTGTGAAATTCCAGTATTGCCTGGATTGTATCGAATAAGAGCCTTTTCTGTTGTCAGGTTGACAAATACCTCAGATACGCCAGGAAGCTTGGATATTGCCCTTTCGACGGTTGTGGCGCAGCCTGCGCATGTCATGCCGCGGATTGGGATGAGTATTTCCCTTAATGGGTTAATCTCGCTTGTTTCGTAACCAATATCTTTAATAGTTTTCGCTATTACGGGAATGGATGTTAAATTCCCATCATAAGTGACATCCAGTCTCTCATTTGCAAAATTTACAGATGCTCTTTCAACGCCTGGTAATTGTACAACTGCCTTTTCGATTAAATTCACGCAAGATGAGCAGGTGATTCCCCGAATCGATAACTGCTGTTTCACTATTTTGTTTTCCTCCATGTATTATACCTTACACCGGCAGGGGGGGGATCGTCAGTTTTTTCTCAAATCTATAAGACTTAATTGGTTGCCTGGAAAGATTTGTAATAAGGAGTGAAACTTCCTATGATGGTTTTAGCGGATAGGGAGACAGCTATGCAGCGGTGGGAAGCAATCCAGGTTTTAACTAAGGAAAACGAAAGTCGGATTCGCAATAATCCGTTGTTAAATATTGACACTTTCATTATTCCTTCTCCTTTCATTTACGATCCCTCGGCCACGAAGGATTATCAGCATAGCTATACATGGATAGAAGAGGGTGAGATTCTAGGCTATCTGCTCACCTATAGTTCATCCAACCATAGGGAATATCTGATATACAAGCTGGTTACGAGTCCATACGGCCGTGGCAGGGGTATTGGCAGTACATTTATCGAAAATCTGGCCAGGGAGATATCGGAGGAATCCAATATCTATCTCTATGTATGGGAGAAGCAACACGATACGGTTGAGTTTTTTCGTCATAACGGCTTCGAAGTGGAAGATAGCATTGTCTATCGGAACATGGTTTATTATCGGCTAAGCGCAATAAGCAGGGATTTGCTTAAAAAAGTTGGGAAGGCGAGTCGAAGAACTCCAGCGGCCGACGAAATTGGGCGAACCCGACACGATGCTCGCAAAACACTTAGTTCATTGATGGCAATGATAAACGCACTCGCGCCCGAAAATGCGGGGCGAATAATTGAGGATATTAATAGAGAAACTACCACTCTTATAAATATGCTGAATATGTACCGAGATTCCGTGTCCATGGCGCACGAGGTGAACTTGCAGGAGTTAATCTTGGAAAGACTGGTTCCATACGTAAACGCCAGTCAGAAAGAAATTGAATTGTCGATTAATCTCCTGGTTCAGAAACCGGTTGTGTTAGGACATTGGCTGAATATCGGGAGGGCATTAGTGAATTTGGCCTCGAATTCCATCGATGCGATGACGGATAACGAAGAACCCAACAGACTAAGTATTTCTTTGTACGAGGATGACGATGGCTTTGTGAAGCTTCGAATTGCGGATAATGGCAGCGGCATTCCACAGGAACTGCTAGCGCGTGGCCCGGACAACCGCCCGGCTTTCATTGGGAAATCCACAAAGGCTGATGGGAAGGGTGAGGGACTGGGGACAGCCCAGGTTTGGAGTTCTTTCGGCCCGAACCGGCTTGAAATACATAGCGAGATTGGCAAGGGAACTGAATGGATAATTAAATTTGAGCGTTCTGTAGTTGGGCTTACAAAGCGCTTTTCATCGCTTCAGAGGCGTTTTTTTGAGCTCCAGGGTTTGGAAGATGAAACTAGAATTTCTGATAAATCAACCCGCACCGAAATAGTTTCGGCGATTTGGCGGGTTCGTAAAAAAGAGATATTCCTTTTTGAGCTTCTGGAACAGTTTAGTCACCACCACAATATTCGGGATTTATATCGAATTATCCTTTCGTATTTCCATGGAAATATGAGAGAAAACGAATTTGAAATTAAGGCAAGGAAATGGAAAGGAATACACCAGGCTCTCAATAGATGGCTGTCTACCACCGCTAAGAGAATCCTGAGGAGTCACAAAATGCTTGCGACCCACGTTGATATGAGAAACCATCGTGATGCTTTGTTCAAGAGTTATGGCCAGTCGATTGATAAGGTAATCATTTTCACATTGAACCCTGGAGAAAAAACTTTTCTGGCGACGGATAGGAAACTCGCCGAACATTTGGATTTTGTTCCTTATCTTGGAGGCGACAAGGACAGCTTGCTTCGCGGGGAATTTGTTGGCGATGTGAATATTGACAGCAATCCCATATATCTTGGTGTCTGGTCGGTTGATTCAGACGAAGATCTCAAAGATAAGCTTCTGCTGTTGCAAAAGGGGGCGCAGACGATATTGGAGTTCGGCATACACCCAGCCAAGCGTCTTGCATTCTATCAGTCTACTTACATCCGTTATACTCGCGACATAGATTCTGATACATCGAGCACTTTTGGAGAGTTTGCAACGCTATCCTTGAAGGAATTGGAAGAGCGATTTGTTAGAACGGCTGAAAGTGAAATGCAGGGATTCATAACGGCACTGGATTAATACTCGAATGAGGATTGACCTTCAAGACAGGTATATGCTATTTCAGATACCCACTTAGTCACTATCAGCCAGAAGCGCGGAGAATCAATCATGCTCAACGTCTCAGATGTTAGTCTTTCCTTCGGGAAGCGTCTGTTGTTTAAGGATGTCAATATCAAGTTCCTCCCTGGTAACTGCTATGGATTAATTGGAGCGAACGGTTCGGGGAAATCGACATTTCTGAAAATACTTTCGGGAGAGCAGGAAATAGATTCAGGTACTGTAGCTATTAGTTCCGGAATGAGGGTGGCAGTTCTCATGCAGAATCGGAGTGCTTTCGATGAGTATTCAGTTTTGCATGCAGTTATCAAGGGCTTTCCTATGCTTTATGAAATTATGCAGGAAAGAGAGTTGCTCTATTCCAAACCGTCCATGACGGATGATGAGGGTATAAGGGTTGCGGAATTAGAGAGTGAGTTTGCGGGAATGGGTGGTTATGAATCTGAGAGCGAGGCAGCGACACTGCTCTCTGGTTTGGGAATCAGCGATGATATTCATCAGAAACAGATGTCGGAACTTGATGATGATGTTAAAGTTCGCGTTCTTGTTGCCCAGGCTCTATTTGGGAATCCGGATATACTATTACTCGACGAACCAACAAATCATCTTGATATCGAATCCATCAGATGGCTCGAAGACTTCTTATTGAGGTTAAACAACATTGTCATTGTTGTAAGCCACGACAGGCATTTTCTTAACAAAGTATGCACTCACATCGCCGATATCGATTTCGGGAAAATCAGTGTTTATTACGGAAACTATTCATTTTGGCAACAAGCCAGCCAACTTGTTGTGACCCAGCAGCGAGATCGTCAAAAAAGAGCCGAGGCGCGAGCTGCGGAACTGAGGCTGTTTATACAGCGCTTTTCGGCAAACGCTTCGAAAAGCAAACAGGCAACAAGCCGCATGAGGGAATTGAATAAACTCGATTTGGAAAGTCTACCGCGAAGCTCAAGACGATTTCCTTATTGCAGCTTCAACTCTGAGCGTAAACTTGGGAAAGTTATTTTGGAACTTGAAAACTGTTCGAAAAGCTTCGACTCACAGATATTGTTTACTTCATGGGATTTGAGTGTCCAGAAGGGCGATAAAATTGGTTTTGTCGGGCCAGATAATCTGGCTAAAACGGCATTTATGGATATAATAGCCGGAGAACTTGAGTTGGATGAGGGCAGAATCACATGGGGCGCCACTGTTACTTCTGACTACTTCCCCAAGAATAATTCGAGATTTTTCAATAGTGATTTATCCATAACCGACTGGCTTCGGCAGTATTCCACCGAGCAGGATGTGGCATACATCCGTGGATTTCTTGGGCGAATGCTGTTTACTCAAGATGAATCTTTGAAAAGAGTTAACGTATTATCTGGAGGAGAAAAGGTTCGCTGCTTGCTTTCTAAAATGATGTTGAGCGGGGCGAATGTTTTAATTTTGGATAATCCAACCAGCCACCTCGATCTTGAATCTATCACGAGCCTGAATAATGGACTAATCGACTTCGATGGCTCGATTTTTTTTGCAAGCCACGATCTTCAATTTATCAATACAATAGCCAATCGCATTATCGAATTTACTCCCGCCGGAGTGATAGATCGCCGGATGTCGCTTGAGGAATATCTACAGAGTAAGGATGTAGCCAGGTTCAGAGATGAAATGTATGGTGGTCGCCATGAACGTCTAAGGATATAGGTGTTTTTGCGCAATTAATGCTGATATAACCAAGAATCCTCAGAACCCTCGCACGATAAGCGTGATTGAGAACAAATAGACTCCTGGCCTCCTTGTTGCTCTCTGACAATTACACGATTGATGCCAAACGTATGCTTGCCAAAATTCGCTTTGTGCATTTCGTTATTCGAGTTACATAATCTACTTGCTAAGGTTTACCTAAAACCGGTACATACTAGATGAATATGTCGCTTATGCAATCGCCCATCCGTTCTGGAGAAGGTGGTTCTCATCCCTCTCAATCGTGTGTGTGAAAACCAGGATGCTTATTTTCGGTGAACGGCGACAAATAATGGATTGTCGTGTTATATGCGTCGTTTTTCTTGTGCCTATAGTAAGTTTGGCAGGCGCGGAAAAGTTTGAGCGGTTTGACAACAAACCCATATGGCGAAGGGCGTTTGGAGGGGAAATAAACACCTTTCCAGCTCAGGGCCCAGGTTCCGATGTCTACATCGTTGCGGAAGACAGGGCCCTTCACAGCCTTAATGGTGATACTGGTGAAGTAAACTGGATTTATCGGCCAGGAGGGAAACTCAGAAGCCTCTTGATGATTGGCGCGGATGGCACAATTTATATTCAGAATGATAGGCGGGAATTCTTTGCGGTTACGCCGGGAGGCACCGGAAGATGGAAACTGCTGTTGAGTGCGGAAATGGCTGTGCTGCCCGCGGGCAGTTCAGACGGAAGAGTATTCCTGCCATTGCTCAGTGGCGAAATGTTATGTGTCTCCAGGCGTGGTGAGATTTTGTGGACCATAGATATGGGAAGTGAGGCATCAGCCTCCCCAGTTGTCAATGCCGATGGTTTGGTTTGGATTCCATTGAATAGCGGGAAAATCATTTGTGTTGATACCTGGGGGGAGGAGATAGCGCATGTGAGCCTTGACGAATCGGTTTCAACATTGGCCCTGGATGGCGATGAACGGATTTGGGCTGGAGGATATGATGGCGCCATTTCGGTTTTTCCACACTATACCGGCCGACATTCACAATCAGCTTCAACCCAACTGGATCCTGTATTTAGACTTAAAACTGAATCATCGAGGGTTACCGCGATACTGACAACGAGTTCCAAGCAGGGACTAGTTTTTTATGCCACCGGCGAAGCAGTTGCATACAGTGAAGACGGGGAGGAAACCGGACGTTTCCGAATAGCGCTTAGTAGTGGCGCTCCTTCAGTTTCAACCGATGGGACAATTTTCGCTCCCGTATCCGATGGAAGTATCCGAGTAGTTCACCCGGATGCGATAAATGCGCATACCAAACTCCAAGTAGGTTCCGCATTGTCCGAACCCCTGCTTACTGAACAAGGTATGCTGATAGCAGGTGGCAGGGATTGGATACTCTATGCCTGGAAAGCCGGCTTGCCGGGTTCCGGATGGCTTCAGTTCAGAGGCGGTCCCCTAAGATCGGGAACACTTCCCACCTCATCAGCAGTTATCGATCGGAAAACTGCTCGTAAGGATTCGAGATTTTTGATTCGCGAACAGATGGCTGTATCCGATAGTCTGGAACAGCGCATGAAGCTTGTTGAGGAAATAGAGTCCTACACCGACGAACTGACAATGCGCAAAGCTCTCCCCTGGGTGGATTTGCTGCTGGAGGATTTGGTATCAATTGGAACTATTCGCTCCGTGGATGTAAAAAGCTCTCATGCCTTAGTTCGTGCGGCAGGCTATCAATTAATTTCAAAAGGAATTGATTTCAGATTGCGAGGTTTAGTTCTTCAATGTCTGCGAAACGAAAAAGATCCATTGGCTCTGGCAGCCGGTTTTCGAGCTCTAGGCTACATCGGTTCTGATTGGGATGGAGCATCAATGCGGACAATATACAGCCGTTATAAGGCTTTAGGCCCGCAGGGAGAGAGATTCATTTTGGAAACAGCCCGAGCTCTAATGGATTTGATTCGATATAACGGCGGTGTAAGCGATTCATCAGGCATCGATTTGATCAACAGACTCCTAAGCAGCGATATTTCGAATGTAAATAAAAAAGAGCTACTCTTTATTCTGGCGGATGGATAAAAATGAGGGACATCGTAAGGATTGATGAATACAATTTCAACTTACAAGGATTTGAAGAATGACTCAAAGAAAATTTCTCCGTATGTTTCTGGTGACGGTGCTGTGTTTGCCTTTGAATGCTCAAGAAGCTCAGGTAGACCGCGATGAGTTGATTAGTATTGGCGATCAGTCAATAAAATTCATTAACTATGTTGGCCCCTACGAGTTTATAAACACGGCAGATCAGATTCTCGGTATAGGCCGTTTTTTGGGCAGTGGGATCACTCCTGAAATCTCTGGCAAAAACTCAATTGGCGGGAAGTACGAGGTTGTTCACATCGTTGAGCCGAGCATTGAACAAGGTTTTGATTCAGATGTTTTCATTGTTGGAAACGATGCGGCGGTAGATCATATCAACAATCTTAGAACGATAATTGCTGGATATCTAGAAACGGTTTATGATTTCTCTAGACGGGATGCCTATCTAATTGCCGAGTTTATAACATATTACAATGCGGTATACAGGAAAGACATGGAAATGGTTAGGGAGCGTTATAAAGAACCGGTTGTCAATTTTCTGAATCCTGATTTCTTGGGGCTCGACACGCATTATTCAAATTGGGCGGGGAAAACCCAGATGCTCATACCTCTTGGCACGAAATTTGATTCGGGCACTTCCGTGGATGCCGGGGCAATTGCAGACGATCAGGTAGTGGAGGAGATGCGCAAGGAAGAGGATATGGGTTTGGATTCTCGGCGAGGTATGGTGGAGCTTCGAGAAAGGGAAATAATCAAGGAGCAGGAAAATCTCGATAAGCTCCGTGGTGAATTGGAGAGCAAACGGAAGTCAATTTCGGGAAAACTTGATGACTTTGAAGAAAAAGAAGAACCTGGTTTGGAGGAAAGGGCGGTAAGGGAAGAACTGGAGAAGGATAAATCGAGCGTTGAAAAAGCGATCGAGGAACTAGAAGAACTCCAGAAAAAGGTGGATGAGGAGACGAAGGAAGTTCTCGCAATGCGAGATGATATCTCCGAAGATGAGAACAAACGAATTGCCGCTGAAAACGAGGATGTAACCACATCGACAAGCTTGTTGGAACCAATCTGGTTTCTGACTGTTGATAATGAGGGGGATGGTATTCCCTATGGCAGAGTTGTGAAATACAACTCCGAAAATAGTGAATTACTTGCAGTAAGTAAGCTTACCGCCGTGCGCGGGCGATCAATGGCTATATTGCCGGATTCGATTATTGTTATTGCCGGGAGAAGAGGTTCGAATTCCAAGGTGAGATTAATGCTGCTCGACAGAAATACACTGGAAACAATATCGGTGGGGGAGCATGATATTTTCCCTGGTTCTCTAATGATGATGGACGGCAGCGATATATACCTGGTTACCACTGAAAAAGGCGAATGGCGTCTAGGTAAATTCGATACGACCATGAACAGAACAGCGATTAGTCAACTTGCGATAACACCATGGACTTCGATATCCTGTGACGAATCTTCAATATACGTTCAGGGGGCCGAGGGTGGCATTCTGAAGCTTTCAAACGCCAATTTGAAAGAGAAAAACCGCGACTAAAAACCCTGAAAACTATCAGTCCAGAATACTATAGTCCAAAGCACTTTCCTCTTGATCAATGCCAAGTTCCTCTAAGTACAGAGGTTCGAGATTAAGTTCTCGAAGAAGATCTCTTGTGTCGGCAGCCGGATTCGCGAGATTTGTACGGGATGAATCGACTGCAATTTTGATTATCTGCTGTTCATCCCTGTCTGCTTCAAAAACCATGAGATTACTCATTTCCGTGGGTTGAGTGCCTGCGATGAAATATTCGGATCGAAGCTGATCCTTGGGAGTATCGTTGCCGGGCAACATACCGGTTCTACGATCTATTACAACCTCAACAATTCCGGTTACAGGTTTGGGGAAGTCTATTTTGGGTAAACTTTCGTGTATTTTCTTCATGTAACTAGCCCAGACAGGTCCCGTGGACGTAGCCCCTGTCTGGGTTCTACCCAGCGAATTGCCTCTCTTGTCAAAACCCATCCAAATAGCCGTGGTGTGATACGGAGAGAAGCCGACAGTCCAGGCATCAGTCCAGTTCTGAGAGGTGCCGGTTTTACCTGCCATGGGCATTCCATCAAAACCATTTACAGTATTTTTAGCCCAGGCCAGAGTGCCTGAAGAGACAGTACTTTGCAGGATACTGGTTATTATAAATGCTGTCTGTGGCGACATGATTTGCATGTTTTTTCTTTCTTGTGATTCTCGAAGTTCGCGTTCGGGGTTTACTATTACATTTCCATCACGGTCTTCAATGTATCTGATTGCGATGGGCTCTACCTCATAGCCAGCATTAGCCATTGTTGCGTATGCGCGTGCAAGTTGTATTGGAGATAAGCCCAGTGTCCCCAAACCCAGTGGATATACTCTATCAAAGGTTTTGGCAATTTCCTGAGTGCTGGTAATTCCAAGAAGCTCTGCCGATCTATTTATTGCGGCGTCGAAACCGATGGATTCAAGAACTATAAGAGCGGGTATGTTAAGTGATTTTGCAAGCGCATCTCTAAGCAACACACTGCCAGACCAAGTATTATTGTAATTACGGGGAATATAGGACGTACCATCGGGACTGATAAAAATTCTGGGGCCGTCGTGGATTCGGCTGGCAGCCGTGAAGTCTCCTGAGCTAATCGCGGCCGAGTAGTAGAGAGGCTTGAACGCAGAGCCTGGCATTATGTTTGCCTCCATGGCGCGATTAAACTGGTTATTCCGGCTGAATTCACTTCCACCCACCATGGCCAGGATGTAACCGGTTTTATTATCAAGAGTGATTAGAGCAGTCTCGACATTGTTCATTTTTTGGTATGTCAGAGCATGCTCGTAAGAGATGTTCGCGATTGATTTCAGATCGTTCAACCCGAATACCATCGACATTAAATCAGTCACCGAGGTTAGTTGATTTATCACAACTCTGCGAGCGGCTCCTTTCTTTTCAGCTTCAAGGGACTGTATGTCGGGAATGTCAAAGACAAACGACAGAAGCTCTATAGTTTCGACTAGAGACTTTGAAACATATCTATTCCTGTTGTCTCTATGGTCCCGATATTTCTGATTCCATATCTGCAACCCCTTTTCAATCTGTTCATCGGCCTCTTTTTGATAGTCAAGGTTCAATGTCGTATGTATGGTATAGCCATCCCGATAGATATCTTGTTGACCAAATAGATATTTCTCTACTTCGTTTCGAATGAATTCGCTGAAATAGGGAGCTTTGTCATTGGCCAGGCGACTGGAATAAGGTGAGTCGGTGGCCGAGCGAGACCAGTCGAAATTGTTCCAGTAGTTTTCGAATGAGGCGTCGGCGGCTTCGGAATCCACATGGCCCGCCGCAACCATTTGGTTCAATATTTCCCGTTGTCGAAATCTTGCAGCCTGGGGTTGTGTTATCGGCGAGTATAAATCGGATCCCACAAGTTGTATTACCAGCATTACTGCTTCGGCAGGAGAGTTTTCGGCGGTCGGATGTCCGAAGAAAAATTGACTGGCCGCCTCTACACCATAGGTGTTGTGG
>Ga0209428_1000178_pt1 | contig 13575 bp, 11 predicted proteins | sample OlaalgELextract1_2_FD_187377 | JGI IMG/M metagenome (GOLD analysis project Ga0209428, IMG submission 187377) | Olavius algarvensis symbiont microbial communities from Tuscany, Italy - Type G ELBA extract 1 (SPAdes) (version 2) | ecosystem: Host-associated > Annelida > Digestive system >...
GTCAGACGATTCTCGGACGAGACGATTCGCGGGGAAACGGACATTATCCCCCCGGACAAAAGCCCCCCCACCCTAGGACGTTATCCCCCCTGAAAATAACGTAAACTATCCGACAACATGTATGCTAAGCAGTGAGTAAATGTTGTATACTAAATTATCTTTTACTTAAAAAGACCACAAACCAGGGCTGTAAAACGTATCATTTGTGATGTTTATTTTTTTACATGTTGTAGTGAAAAAATTTTTCAACTTTTTTTCCTATGATGACCGCAAACCAGGGTGGTAACGATATCCTTTGAGATTTTGTTTTAAAAACTGATGGTACTAACTTTTTTGAACATCTTTATTCACCAGACAACTGGTAGCAAACAGTAAACGATAAAAACAGCAAACAAACTAAACTACCTTAACTATAGGTTTAGAGAAAAAAAATTCCACACGGAAAAACTGTCAATACATTTGACTCCAGTTTTTCTTTACGTCTTAACAGCACGACACTGGGAAGTTGAAATGAGAACTGTTCTCGACAGGCATTGACAATTTCTATATTATTTGTCTTGAACAATTTCATAAAAAAACGATTTATGACAAAGTCTAGTGATCCAATCTGTGATTTATTTAAGGCACAAGCTTCAAGGCCGTATAGTAACACAGGGACACATTTACTTTTAACCAATTGCAAAATAACTTCTTCGGGTGCGATTCTCCCAATTTTACCAAATATACTGTTGGCGGCTCTATAAAAAGAACGTTTAGCATGGTCTAATGAGCATTTAAACGAACACGATTGCATAAAATATACACCCAAATATCGCATTTCAGCAACCCAAAGTAGATCACGTCCAGACAAGCTGGTAATGACAGCACAAGCAATGTTATTTCTATTTTTATGAAATTTACTATCTATTTCAAAAATGTATAATAACTGTATTACAGCTTTTAAAATCATGCAGCAAAACATAATACAATAACCCAAACAAACCTCTTTATTCCATAAAAACACTTCCTGTTCCCCCCGCTGTCACCAAAGATATGAAAAAATGTGAAAAATACATACATAATTACTTCGGAAAATGACTGAAAAAACATACTAGCCTAAACAGTCTAGCATTTTGATGACTGACAGCGAAAAGTGTTATTTATCCAAGCGAATGGTGTACTCAGGCGCTAGTAATTTGCCGGCGGTAGTGCTGTGAAGTCTATGTTCGTAGTTCGTACCGTTTGAACACTGCCCAGCGACTGCATTATAATCTCTTCTGTGCGTTCTGTTAATCACCAGTAAACGCCCTTGATGCTTGCTTAGCGGTATTTAGCGTCGCTATTAATGTCTTTGTTCGTGCCGACTGAGCAATATGCAAGCTACAACCAAACCGACTTACCGTTTACATGGTCTGGCTCGCGCTACAACCTCATTTTGTGCATATATAGGCTATCGTACCAACATTTCCGCCTTTCATGTACAGACATATATACTCAGTCTTCCTAGTTTAAGGCCCAGTAGTTACGTCAAAAAATAGCTTGTTGTACAAAAGGATCAATTAGGTTTTTGTAAAAATTAGGCGGGGCTTTTGTCCGGGGGGGCTTTTGTCCTATCAAATTTGGGAGGGGATTTTGTCCGGGGGGCTTTTGTCCGGGGAGGGGGGTAATGTCCGGGGGGATAATGTCCTGGATTCCGTTTCGCGGACAAGACGTTTCCCGGAAAGACGATTCCAGGACTATGCGTTTTTCAGGCACCATTTTTGCCGAGCGATGTTCTGCATAAATGTGGGCTATCCCGTCGCATCGTCTCTGTCCGTCCATCTGTCTGTCTGCCACGTTCGTGTATTCTGTCGAAACGAACAAACGTATCCTACAATTTTTCACCATCCGGTAGCCATCATTCTAGGTTTTCCATACCAAACGTTATGGCAATATTCCGGCGGGAATCACCCCTCCCCCTTTAACGCGGCCGTCGAATGCAGGTGAGATAGGCAAAAATCGCGATTCTCGGACAATATATTGCTTCATCGTGTGCTGTGAACCGTTCGATCTCTAAGTACAATACATATAGCTGACCGTCAGGAAGATGCATATACGACGAACGCGGGGATGCAGTTGAAACTATGTGCAATATCCCCTTTTCAAAGGCAACATTTCCATCGCTCACTGTATGTCAAGGGATCGAGAATGGTGTCTCCGCCAGGCTTCCAACCATAACTTCGGCCTCCTGTTACCTACGGTAGCAGAAAACGGGGTTATGACCAAGGGGGTTGTGTCCGGGAGGGGGGTTGACCTCCGTCTCCGGCGTATAACGTCGAGCCCGTCACAAACACTTCGTCGTCGTCTTGTGCGAACAACGGACGACGGACGTCGCGGTGTGCTCGACGCTCGCCGCCGTCCGTCGCAGCTTTATTTTTCACACTTCGCGACTCGTACGGTTGATAACACTGTAGACCTGTATGCAGCGTTTTTGCCTATCCCACCTGCATTCAACGTCCCCGTTAGGGGGTTTCCCGTCGGAATATCGCCATCCCGTTTGGCATGAAAAAAACTAAATCATCTGTTACTAAAGGCTACTGAAACTAAATCATCGGCTTGGCTACCCGACGGTGAAAAAAATTTGAAGATATCTTTATTTGTTTTGACGCAACTGACGAACGTGACAGACACACAGACAGACAGACACCGCATGACGGCAATAGCCGCGCTTATGCATCGCATCGCGCGGCAAAAACATGCTGGCCTCTCAGCAGATGATTTACGTTACTTTTTGCCGCGCGATGCTGTGCATAAGCGCGGCTATTGCCGTCATGCGGTGTCTGTCCGTCTGTGTGTCTGTCACGTTCGTGAGTTGCGCCAAAACGAATAAAGATATCTTCGAAATTTTTTCACCGTCGGGTAGCCAAGCCATTCTTGTTTTTCCATACCAAACGGGGTGGCGATATTCCGACGGGAACCCCACTAACGGGGGCGTCGAATGCAGGTGAAGTATAGGCAGAAATCGCGATTTTGCATGGTATAATAGCTGGCTATAGAAGATTGGTGGACGTGCGAAGTGCCAAAACATTACCGACGACAAAGCTGAGTATATGACACAATCGGCCACGCACCTCTGGCTATCGATCGATTGCTGGACGTGCGAACTACGAAGTGACAAAAACAGTTACCGACGATCATGCAGTGTAGATCGCACAGTCGGCGACTCACCAGCGAATGTTTGTTTGTTACGGCCTGCAGCATGGACGAATACGCCGAAGAGAAGAGAACAGAAAATAATTTAATTCTACGCAGTGGTATATCTGAAGCCGAAACAACTAATAATAAAAGACTGCGCTCGACGTTTTGTATTGGAGCTATACAGACACGAAGCATCGCGCGGCCTCTCTGCGATAGCTGAGCTTCTTGTACATAACAGTTGTCAGACCTGTGCTTGAGTATGCTTGTGTTGTTTGGAATCATAATCTCCCTACTTCCCAATGCTTTAAGTTTGAGTCAATCTAGAAACGTGCTCTGAGAATAATGTTAATGGTGATGCTAGTTTCGGAATGCCATACTCATCTCTGCGTTACTTGTCTGATTTGCAGTCAGTCGTTCAGTGACCGCAGATCGAAACTAAGCAAAACTTTTTTTTTACAAAATTTGTCATGAGGACAGCTGCTAGCTTACATGATCTAACTCTTACCACCAAAACGTCCCTCAATCCTACTTGACAGACTGCGGAACCCTTCAACATATCTTGCCCCATCCTGCCGTACAAAGCGCTATCAGTCGCCGAGTATCTCATAAACAGTTAAAGATATATATTTATTATTACGCCGAAGCAGCAAACAGTGGACAAAATCATACAGTAACGGCCATAGTTACTATAGAAGGCGAGTAGGAAACAACAGCCAAGCCTTCGAATGGTACCAGTTTGGATGACCTTCTATAATCTATAACCCAGATTTCAAGGTCACGGGTGCAGTGATGTAGTCGGCCTCGTAACCGAGAGGTTGCGGGTTCGAGTCACACCCGGTCCTCTGCAAGCAACCTTCAGCAAGTTGCTAACCTATGTATACTGTGTGCTCAGGCCATCTCAGCCTCCTACCCTCAAGGGGACGGGAAATGAGTAGTAGCTACGGCTACGCGGTGAAGGCCTAGTATGGCTGATTGGGGCGATGGTGTGTCTGCTAGCTGCACCGTAGGTTCAATTGTCCGTTAGCGCGGGTAATGGATGGCCACATAATGCGCTGCGGCACCATTGGCTCATGCCAATTAGCTGCCACTTCCGAGATTGTAAAGCGCTGCTGGTCACGAGTCTGACTCGTGTAAGCGGCGCTATATAACGTCAAATAACTCAAAAATGGTACAACATAGAGCTATGCTTACAATGGCCGATCAACGGCGCCATTTTCAATGACCTTGAACGACCCCTATACCCCGTTTTCAAGGTCACACCATTTTTGACGCTGAATATCTCATAAACGGTACGATATACAGACATAGTTTCAATGGAATAGTAATAGGGACTTACTCACGCCCTAGTCAACCAAGTCGTTTCGAATGATCTTGAGTAACAAAATATTCAATGAGAAGAAGCGTCGCGCGGTCTCTCTGCGACAGCTGAGCTTCTTGTGATATCACCCGCTGATCAACAGTAAAGTCAGTAAGACCATTGGTATTTTGAAATATGTCAAAAATAAACTGCCTGACCATATATTGAGATCCTTGTACTTTACTTTCGTTAATCTTTATTATGAATATTGTAACGTTGTATGGGCTGTAAAAAAATACAGTACTACTGCAAAAATTGTTTATCTCACAAAAAAGGCTATTCGGATTATTACTAATTCCCATCGGTGTGCCATCCTCTATTCCAGAGATTGTCCATACTAAAAATTAGGAACTTCATAAGCTTCAGGTTGCTTGTTTCATGTATAAGATTTACAAAGGTTTACTGCCATCGTATTTTTCTGCAGTGTTTTGTTTAAATGAAACTATTCACCCATATGCTACAAGACATGCTAATGACTATCATATAACTGTACATCGCACAAGTTTGCTAAAAATACTATACGTATTGCAGGTCCCGTGTTATGGAATTCTCTTGATATGAAATTAAGGTCATCAAATAGTATCCATAGTTTTAAACGTTATTATAACAAGAAGCTCAGCTATCGCTGACAAACCGCGCGATGCTGGTTTGTAAAGTTGTTGAGGTATGGCAGGACTTTTTGTCAGAATACGTAGACAAGAAGTTCACGTTCATATGCTACAGACGGTTAATTAGACATGAATGAATCTATTATGGCAGCAAAAAATCTGTAATTTACAACAGTTAAAAATCGCCGTTTTCACGTACCGCAGCCCACATTTTTGTTTCCCCTGCAGACGCCCCTGCGACTATCACGCAATATGTTGCATGGATGGAAAGACAGTTCAATGCTTGCCAAACCCCTCGCAACACGTACCTATCTATATTCAATAGTTTCCGAGTTATACAATGCTTAAGTCAATGCGTAAGTCCAAAAATCGCTATTTTTACCAAATGTTTGTTTCCCCTGGGGACTCCCCTGGGGCAATCACGCTAAATGTTGTATGGATGGAAAGTGAATTCGATGCTTACAAATTCTCTCGCAGCATGTACCCATCTATCTTCAACAGTTTCCCAGATATTCGTACCACACGTGCAAAAACGCCATTTTCACGTACAGCAGCCCACATTTTTGTTTCCCCTGGAGACGCCCCTGCGATTATCACGCAATATGTTGCATGTATGAAAAGACAATTCAATGCTTGCCAAACCCTTCGCAGCATGTACCCCTCTGTCTTCAACAGTTTCCGAGTTATACGATGCTTATGTCAATGCGTAAGTCCAAAAATCGCTATTTTTACCACATTTTTGTTTCCCATGGGGACGCCCATGGGGCAATCACGCTAAATGTTGTATGGATGGAAAGAAAATTCGATGCTTACAAATTGTCTCGCTGCATGTGCCAATCTAACTATTACCATTTCTGAGATACAGCGAGATATTTGTGAAAAAATGGTCATTTTATCATACCCCCTTGCATTCGACGCCCCCGTTAGGGGGGGTTCCCGTCAGAATATCGGCACCCCTTTGGGCTGGAAAAACTAGAATGGTGTCGCTACCCGATGGTGAAAAAATTTCGAAGATATGTTTATTCGTTTTGACGTGATCCACGAACGTGACGGACAGACACTGCATGACAGCAAAGACCGCGCTTATGCATCGCATCGCGCGGTAAAAATGTACTGCTAGCTTAATTCACTTACTGTTTATGCATGACATGTGTTGTTGATTTTGACGACTGTATTTTGAGTTGGTTACTGTTATTAGTATGATACATGTTGTGAGTTTTAGATACATTTGCAATTAAGGTCCTCTATCTATAAGTTTTCAACTTCTTTGAGGAACTTGTTTGCATGCTTCTTTTGGCTTATTTCTCTTGTTATTATGTTTGCTGTCATGTCATGCAAATAAACTACTGCTGCTACTGCTGCTGCTGCTGCATTGCATTTCGCGCGATTACGTAATGCTTGCCGCTGCTGGTCATCGCTGGCCTGTAGTCACCGCGGTCTAGCCAGAGCAGGTGTGACCGCGGGCAAGCGGACCGCGCATACCACGTACCTGTATGCATTCCATTGTCATGCAACAGACGGCTACTTCGTGGTGCAATTCGAATGCAAAGACTTTTACTGCGCGACGTGTATGCATAGCGCGGACTATGCCGTGGCAAGATGTCTACCTGTCCGTCCGTCCCTGTCTGTCCGTCTGTCTGACACACGCCGGTATTCTGTCTAAACGGTCATACATATCCTCAAAGTTTTTTCACCATCGGGTAGCCCCGTCACTCTAGATATAGCAAATATGTCTGTCCGTAACGTTCCGGTATTAGATGAAAACGGCTTAACATATTGTCATAGTTTTTTCACCACACGGTAGTCCAATCATTCTAGTTTTATCAGCATCAAACATCTTTACGAAATTCCGACGGGGTCACCCCCTGAGGGGGCGCTAAATACAGGTAAGGTATAAAAATTTCGCGATTTTCGACTAATAAGTCGCTATATCACGCAGACGATACAAGATATAGGCTAGCGCCATAGTTACGGTGGAAAGCGAATAGGAACTCGTGTACGATCTATCAAATGGTGTAATTTCCAATGACCTTAAACGAACCCTAACCCTGTTTTCAAGGTCACAAACGGCTACAGATACGGCCATAATTACTATAGAAATACACGGCGAATAGGAAACCGCACCCAAGCTTTTGAATGGCAACGGTTTCAATGACGTTGAGTGAGCTCTAACCCCGATTTCAGGTCACGAAATTATTCAACGTCAAATAACGGTATTCGTGGAGTATCCTATGAATGGTTTAAATCTTATCTTTTCAATCGTTATCAGTATGTACATTTTAATGGATATTCATCTTCCCGTCTCCCCATCACGTGTGGAGTCCCTCAAGGCTCAATTCTTGGACCGTTGTTATTCTTAATATACATAAATGACATTTGTCATGTTGCCAAAAAGTCCCATTTAATATTATTCGCAGATGACACTAATATTTTTGTGGCTGATCATAATTTAAATAACCTTATTTGCAATATTAATTACGAGCTGCAACTTATCAGTGAATGGTTTCAAGTTAATAAACTGTCATTAAACATAAATAAAACAAATTTTGTATTTTTCGTGAGCCCTAAAAAATGTTATGATCATAATAATCTGGTAAATCAAATATTAATTAATGGTATGCCTATAAAACAAGTACGGTCTGCCAAGTTTCTTGGTGTACATTTGGATGAGCATTTAACCTGGTCAGATCACGTGGAAACTATCATAGGTAAGATTAGTAAAACATGTGGCATTTTGAATAAGCTAAAGTATCGCCTACCTCAAAGCATTCTTTTAAATATCTATAACACCCTTATTCTACCGTATTTGCAGTATTGTGCAATAGTTTTGGCTAATTGCAATCACTCTAAACTTAATTCACTCTTTATTATTCAAAAACGTGCTGTTAGAAATATATGTAAACTAAAATATCTCGCACATACTGCTCCGTATTTCAAAAATTTGCATGTACTTACTATTTTTGATATTTATGCATTACAAGTTTCTCAGTTCATGTTTAAGGTTACTTTTAATTTATTGCCATCTAGCCTTGTAACATATTTTCAAATTAATTCTGCTGTTCATTCCTATAACACGAGGCATTTTCAGGATTATCATATTTCATCTGTTAGAACTGCCAAGCGCTTAAAAACACTCAGACATAGTGGTCCTCGTATATGGAATTCATTACCCTCTGAAATTAAAGCAATAAATAATTTTCATTCATTTACAAGATCAGTTAAATCCTCCCTACTAGATGTGTATGTGTGATTTGTTTATTTTTCTCTTGTTGTATTAGTTTATTATTAAGAAATAATCTTCTATTCTGTTTTACTGTGCTGATTTATTTGTAAACATATTTTCTGTGAATTGGTTGGCTATATTAACAGGGATTTTTCCCTTCTTTAGCCACCCATTTGATATCATATTCTATTTGTGTTCATTGATACTATGATTGTACTTCGTGATGTCAATAAAATAAATGTGGAAATGTGGATAGAAAGTCATACACGGTCTGTCGAACCGCGCATCCAGGGCCGGATTAAGGCCTTGGGGAGGGGGGTGTGCCAAATGTAAAGGGGGGCCCGACGCCTGTCCGATCCGTCACTCCCAATTCTCTACTCCTCACGGCCTCCCCTTTAAAGCAGCAGGTTGCGGCCTGGGCGTTTCTCCCCTAATTTTTAGATGCTGAATAATGACTTATTGAATGGCTTTCCGGGCAGGGAGATTGGACTTGATTAGGAAGTATACCATATCAGTTATACTACAATCAGTAACAAAACGCTCAGTTGTCGCAGAGACCGCACGATGCTTCGTGTCATTAAATATTTCAATAAGTCACTCAAGATCACTGAAGGTCATTTGAAATGACACCTTTGAAACAGGCGCGTAGGCCATGTCCGGATCATGTCTATTAAAACTGCGTCTGTATCTCGTACCGTTTCTGAGTTATTCAGCGTCAAATAAGGGCGTGATCTTGAAAAATCGGGGTTAGGGATCGTTCAAGGTCGCTGAATATGGCGCCATTCGATAGATCATATTGGTCTTTCATTGTAAGTATAGCTCTATCTTATACCATTTTCAAGTTATTAGACGTTAAATAATATCATTACCTTGAAATCTCGGATAAGGGTTACTCAAGATCATTGACAATTGTACCATTTGAAAGCCTGGGTTCTGTTTCCTATTCGTCTTCTATGGCAATTATGGCCGTATCTTTAGCCGGTTTTTTTTATCCAGAGTCAAATAATGGCATGACCTTGAAATCGGGGTTAGGGGTTGTTCAAGGTCATTAAACATGGTGCCTTTCGATAGATCGCATACGACTTCCTATTGGTCGGCCATTGTAAGTATAGCTATAGAATGGCGCCATATTCAGCGACCTTGAACGATCCCTAACCCCGATTTTCAAGATCACGCCCAAAATTTCGGGTTATTTGACGTTGAACAATATCGTGACCTTGAAATCTGGGTTATATAGATCAATCACTCAAGACCGTTGAAATGTACCATTCGAAAGCTTGTGCATGGTTTCCTATTCGACTTCTATAATGGCCGTATCTTGTGTCATTTCTGATAGCGAGACATTGGTCGAAAATCGCGATTTCTTCATACCTGCTCTGCATTCAACGACGCCCCCGTTAGATGTCTGCGTCGGAATACTGCCATGACGTTTGGTGCTGCAATAACTAGCATGGTGTGCCTATATACTCGACTGTGGTGACACACTGAACTGTTGTGACAGAATACCGGCGTGTGACGGACAGACAGACAAACATCTTGCGACAGCATAGTCCGCGCTATGCATGACATCGCGCGGTAAAAAGCACAGTGCACACATACCCGGTTTAACGGTCGTTGTCCAACTAAGCCAGGGATCGTGATCCCTTGGCGGTTGACCGGCAGTGCGCATTATAAGATTTAGAGCAAGATTTTGATGACTGGATTCCTGTTGTCAACCAGTGCTGGATTTTATCTTTTCTTTCTCCATAGTTCACTAAGTGGCTATGCGTCACAACCAGAAGAGCCTATCACGCCGGAACTGGCTCTCCGACGCCAGTACCCATAGTGTTGGGTTTATTGATTCGTTTCTTGGGTTACAAATGCCTTTCGACTTTTAGTCGTGACAGTTTAAATACCGGTAGTTTTTTTGGGTTCGCTGTTTGTTTTCCTTTGTGTTTTCCTTTGTTTTATTATAGCTTCTATTTTTGTAGGCTGAAAGCCTATATTGTATTCACTTTTTTGGACTCTTTCCGGAATAAGTCCGGCAAACCGCAGCCAATCCGGACAAAAGTCAGTACATGCACATGTCAAGGGCCGACAACGTTCACGAAATTTTGGGCGTGATCGGCTAAGTGGGGGCGAAATCTGGGTTAGAGATCACTCAAGGTCATTGGTGCCGTTCGAAAGCTTGGGTGCGGTCTCCTATTCGCTTTCTATAGTAACTATGGCTCTATCTTGCATCATTTCAGAGATAAAGCGAGATATTGGTCGAAAATCGTGCTGTTTTCATACCCCTTGCATTCGACGCCCCCATAAGGCAAGGAATTTTTAGAAAACTAACCTAATCCATATTCCTGACCCTAACCGCTATCAACGTCGTACACGTTAATGGAGATTGCTTTATCACACGGTCACACGGTAGTCAGTGTTGTAAGGGCGATACCTGAAGTCAATGGGAGAAGGCAAAATTACCCCTCTCACCTCACCCACACCCCTTAACCGACAGTCACCAAATACTACGCAATTACTTCCACCATATCTGCCCACACGCCACATTTGGTCCAGATCGCCCCAGGGGTTACTTCTCCCCATATAGTCAAAGTTACCACTCAATTTTTGTTTGTTTGTCTGTTTGTTTGTTTGTACGCAAAATTTTTCCACGGACCTAGAGCTCAGGCCGTTGAACCGGTTTCGACATGCGATACACCAACAGACGCGTATTCACGCAGGGTAGTGCCTTTTGGGGGTTAGAACACAGTATTTTCACACCTTCACCCTCAAAACCCATTATTTGGTACATATAATAGAAAGCCTGAGGGAAATACATATTCGCATAACTGCATAATGCATACGACACTGAAATTTGGCAGACTGTTTGATTTTTCCAATTACTTGGAGAAGACATAAACGTTTCAGCGTACGGGGTATGCCAGGGGGCTAGTAGCCCCCACATTAAATTTTGGGACCCCATCTTTATATCGGAAACTAATAGAGCGAAGCTGAAATTTGGTATGCTGCTAGGCATTTGCAAGTACCATAGTTCCATGTAAAAATTTGTCCGCTAGGGGGCGTCTGGAGAGATTAACAGCCCCCAATTTTTATTTTGGGACCCCTTCATACCTCCGAAACTAATGGAGCTAGGAAGTTGAAATTTGGTAGGCATTTGCGCGTACTATGGCAACATGCAAAAATTTGTCCGCTGGGGTGTCTGTGGAGATCAGTAGCCCCCACTTTTATTTTGGAACCCCCTCTCAGTAAATCCGAAGCTAATCAACCTAGGAAGTTGAGATTTGGTGTGCTGGTCGGCATTTACAGATTCCAGGGCAGCATGTATAAATTTTTCTGCTATGGGCATCTACGGTATAAGGAACCCCCACTGTTTTAAATTTTTGAACTCCCATATCACGAAATTAATCGAGCAAGGAATTGGAAATTGGTACGATGGTGGATGAGTAGGCCCATAGGTAGACAATCTACATGTAGCCCTGGTAGCAACGACCTCACGATGGCGAATTGCTACTTATGTAACAGTGACGGAGTTGGCGAGAACACGTGGTCAACTCACTTCAACAAGAAGCTCAGCTATCGCAGAGAGGCCACGCGATGCCTCGTGTTGTTGAGTATTTTGGTTAGTCGCTCAAGGCTGCTCTAAGTAGAAGGATTAATATGGTGACTTTCGCAAATCTAGGCTCCGTCCGTCTACCAAGTTTGAAGTTCGTAGGCCTTCGCGTTCGGAAGATATGGCACATTTAGTGTGTCAGCTGTAGTCGGCCCGGTGACCTTGACCTTTGATCTTTTGACTTCGAAACGGGTTCACGAGTCACCCGGGTCATGGGCTTCCATGGTGCCAGATATGGGCTTCCGGGGCCTTCATTTTGTGTTTGCCCTGGAGACGCCCCTGTGGCAATCACGCAAAACGTCGCATGAATGAAAAGACAGGCAGCGAGGACTCCCTTCCCGATGTCAATTGTTAGGGTGATTTGTCTCTTATGGCAAGTTTATGCGGAACGATTTTGAAGGTTACGCCCACAATTCTAAAGTGACAACGGTGAAATTGTGCGTGAGGGAGCAGACCTGGGACTCTTTCGCAATGCCATGTTTTGTAAAAATGGCTTAAAATGGATGGGCACTTAGGGGCAAACATTACAAAAATCGTAAAGTTGGACGATTTTGAGTTCCTATTAGTGTTCAATAGTAACTATAGGCCTACGACATACCATTAGCCACAACTCACGAACGTTACGAAGCAACAAGAAACAACCAACCAACCAACGACGTAACGACATGGTTTATCGCAATATGCCCCTCTACCTGTAGTGAGTGAGACGGGTAGAAACATTGCGGGGAAACGAAATTTTCCCCACAACACCATCTAGTACGCACCCCCACATTTCCAAAGCCACTGGTGTGAAATTTGCGGCGAGAGACCGGTGGACGTTCTTCCCGTGGCTAATTTTGTATTTAAAAAATTGTTAAGGGGATTTGCCCGTTATGGCAAATGTATACCAAAAATTACCAATTCTGAACGATTTTGGGCTTAAGCACACAATTCTAAAGCGACGACGGAGAAATATTGCGTGAGGGAGCAAACCTGGAACTCTTTCCCAATGCCAAATTATGTAGAAATCGTTTAAGGGGATGTGCCACTTAAGAGAAAATTTATTACAAAAAATTGCAAAGTTTGACGATTTTGAATTCCTGAGGTATTACGGCACATAAATTAACCACAATTAACGAACGTGACGAACCAATTACCAACCAACCAACGATGCAACGATGCGGTTTATCGCAATATGCCACTCTCGCTGTACTGAGTGCGACGCATAGAAACAGTGCACTGTGAGAAAATCAAATTTTACCCACAACGCCATTTAGTACGCACGCACACATTTCTAAAGCTTTCTTTCTTTCTTTTTGCAAAGTGGTACGTGCTCCCTTCATGTACTAGTGCTAACGCCTGCGTAGCAGTATGGCCCAATGCACAACTTCAGGGGTGGGACAAGTGTAGTGTAGCGTGAAACCAGACTTGCGTGACGATGTGTGTGAAGTGCAGATGCTGCGCAACCAATCTTTTTTCTAGTAATGGACTCCGCCATTTTGAAAATCGTTAAATCACCATATCTCAGTGAAAAATCGTCCGATTTTGATGAAATTCGGTACACTACAGCAAATGTTGAATCTGATTCTGTTCACGTGACCAAAAACTGAATTTTTAAAAATTCAAGATGGTGGCGGCCGCCATCTTGAAAATC
>Ga0209428_1000179_pt1 | contig 13515 bp, 6 predicted proteins | sample OlaalgELextract1_2_FD_187377 | JGI IMG/M metagenome (GOLD analysis project Ga0209428, IMG submission 187377) | Olavius algarvensis symbiont microbial communities from Tuscany, Italy - Type G ELBA extract 1 (SPAdes) (version 2) | ecosystem: Host-associated > Annelida > Digestive system >...
TGTGTGGCCAATGTGGAGCAAATGAAACTCTGGCTCCTCTGACTTCCAAAAACAGTTTTTCAATCGTGCAAATTTATGGTGTGTTTAGGCGCGTTAGATGTAGGGGCGTGTTAAATTTTTGTTAATTTTTTTGCTGAACGAAGACGCTACGGCACTCGGTAGCCTTCAACTATGCACTAAAAAAATACAAATTTGGTTGTGAAAGTTCAAAATTTTCTAAACGATTGACGCTTTCGGCGCTCTTTCACCAAACTCACTAATAGCAGTAGCCTATATCTCTATCTCGTACCGTTTCCGAGATCGCTCTCACATACTGATCATCATCATAATCATCATCATCACCATATCGGTTAAGAAGGTGGTGAAGTGGTAGGAATGTCGCTCATAAATAATGAATACGCGACCGAACGCGCCATAGCACGTGTGGCGCCAATTTTAGTTAAGACAATGTTGTAGATATTGTTGTTCCAACAAATTGTTCTATTAATTGCCCAAGTCCAGTTTGCATTTACTATAAAGCGTGTCACTAACAGAAACATGTTGAAGTATTCCAACCACTTTAACCATCTGTATGCTAGAGCGTTGAAAATGAAGGGTAAAGTGATATTTTAGTTCGAACAGAAGCATCATTGGTTGTTCTTTACATTATACGTCACCAACTGTGATACCCAGAAAAGTTTAATTTGTAACGAATTGGTGACAACTTTATAGCCTATGACAGTATATGACTATACATAGGCCAGTATCAAGTCGAAACGCTGTTAGTGATTCACTCACAAACACGTGCTCACAAAGCTTCCGGTTCGATGAATTTGTTGCGTTTCATGCTACATTAAAAGATTTTCGTAAGTATTCAAAGCTTAGCCAGTAACTTTACCCATCGGACAATTATTCGCAATTTACCAAGGTGTTTCACTGAAAGACTATCAAAATCGCGGTGACAGCCGAGGTAGGAGCGCAAGTTGTCTTACTAATTACTATTTTGGTGAGAATTAGACATTTATTTCACAAGAACAACTTGCAAGTCAACATGACAGCGAATACTGCTATGTTTATATCCAGAAAAATTATGACTTATTTTGTGTTGCTAATTTTATTTGCAATAAAGGAAACACACTCCAACCTCAGAATGGGCGAATTAGGGTTGGGGTTAGGGTTAGAGTTGGGGTTAAGGTTTTACAATAATTGCAGTTTTTCCCGTAGTCGGTTGACGTCGTCCAATGTCGGCAATGTTACCAGCTACTCGGGCATGGTCGAAAATGTGGGGGTCACCGTTGAAAATTTCGCTATATGTCATTTCATTCAACAAACATTGTATTTCCGTGTTCACATTTTATGTTAAATTCCAAAAACGGCCGACTTCACACGCTGTAAAGCATGTTAAAGAGGTACATTTAAGTTCACCTAAAGTAGCTACATATGTTCATCAAAGTCGTCAAATGTCCAACATTCGTCCAGACGTCCGAAAAAGCCCGGAGAGAACGGAAGTCGGTATTGACATGAGGTCAACTGTTTTGCAAAGGCCATAAAGTATGCGACAATGTCACCAGAAATCTTATGTGTGATACAGTGATATTACTAAATTAAATAGTAATGATATTTAAATAATATTTATCATTCAGCTAATTTGCAAATACTATTTGTTATGATGTTGTATATTATATGTAATGTTAGCACTGTGTCAGATATCGGACCTCCAGAGACATGCTATTGTCGATGCGTATTGATCGCGTACGGTCGGGTCGCATGCGTCCCAAGACGCGTATTTACCTGTGATCAATGTACATCGCACTTGCCACGGCAGTCGGCACTTAGGCCTACCTGTGTTGACCGGGCGGACGGAAAAACTGTGTCCTGTGTGAATAACTGTCTGAAGTAGTCGGCGGGCACGTGCTATATAAAGCTGACTCGTGCAGACATTTCCATTATTCTTCTCGAAGGGACGGCGACGTGAACACACGCGTGAAGCTGTTGTCAGTTTTCCGACGTGCAGAACTGATATGCTGGAGTTTACTCATTCGTCTTTACGGTGTACGTTGTTGAGGCGATTGGTGTATAGGCGGCATCCGTCCTATTCTCCGTGCCGCTTGTTGTTGAACTCAAGACGTGTTCTACTGCACATCAGATTTTGTCGCTGTACGTCGTCCGTCAGCGATTTTCCACCATTCAGTCTGATGTTACTGGTTGGTGTTACGGCCGGTTACAACAGCATCCGTCTCCTCGTGCCGTCACCGTCGACCACGCATTTCAGTCGTCACACGTCGCTGTTTGGAGTTCGTTTCTGGTCTGACGGTGTTAGCGAGCGTTACGCTTGACTCAGACGAGTGAGATGACATCGGTTCATCTGGCGTAACAGTTGTCATTGCTCGTCGCTTGCATCGTCTAAGAATATTCCGTATTGTATTGCTCTACTTACAGAAATTTGAACACTATTTTTGTGTTATACATCATCATCGCATTGTACTAAATTGTTTTGATATTACGTTATTACTGCTACTTCGAGCCTTATCATACCCCTAGTTTTAACAAATTTCATAGTGAACTATAAACTGGTTGATACAAGACTACAAGTGTGAGATTCAATATGGTTTGAGCACGTGTCTTGTCCTTCTTGGAGTTTATAGATTGTGTCTAGGAGTGAGAAATACTATCTAGGCCTAAATATGGCGTTCTCGCTAAATTGATAGTCCGTAACAAACCATACATCACTCCGCTGTGTATAGTTCACCATCTCCATACATTCACTGTCACAGTGATGTGACAGACAGACAGACAGACATGATAGCAGTGATGTGATAGACAGACAGACATGATAGCATTGATGTGACAAACAGACAGACAGACATGATAGCAGTGATGTGACAGACAGACAGACATTATAGCAGTGATGTGGCAGACAGACAGACATCATAGCAGTGATGTGACAGACAGAGAGACAGACATGATAGTAGTGATGTGACAGACAGACAGACAGACATTATAGCAGTGATGTGACAGACAGACAGACAGACATGATAGCAATGATGTGACAGACAGACAGACAGACATTATAGCAGTGATGTGACAGACAGACAGACATTATAGCAGTGATGTGACAGACATCATAGCAGTGATGTGACAGACAGAGAGACAGACATTATAGCAGTGATGTGACAGACAGACAGACATGATAGCAATGATGTGACAGACAGACAGACATTATAGCAGTGATGTGACAGACAGAGACATTATAGTAGTGATGTGACAGACAGACAGACATTATAGCAGTGATGTGACAGACAGACAGACATGATAGCAATGATGTGACAGACAGAGACATTATAGCAGTGATGTGACAGACAGAGACATTATAGTAGTGATGTGACAGACAGACAGACATTATAGCAGTGATGTGACAGACAGACAGATATTATAGCAGTGATGTGACAGACAAACAGACATTATAGCAGTGATGTGACAGACAGACAGACAGATATTATAGCAGTGATGTGACAGACAGACAGACAGACATTATAGCAGTGATGTGACAGACAAACAGACATTATAGCAGTGATGTGACAGACAGACAGACAGATATTATAGCAGTGATGTGACAGACAGACAAACAGACATTATAGCAGTGATGTGACAGACAGACAGACATTATAGCAGTGATGTGACAGACAGACAGACAGATATTATAGCAGTGATGTGACAGACAGACAGATATTATAGCAGTGATGTGACAGACAGAGAGACAGACATTATAGCAGTGATGTGACAGACAGACAGACAGATATTATAGCAGTGATGTGACAGACAGACAGACATGATAGCAGTGATGTGACAGACAGACAGAGACATTATAGCAGTGATGTGACAGACAGAGAGACAGACATTATAGCAGTGATGTGACAGACAGACAAACAGACATTATAGCAGTGATGTGACAGACAGAGAGACATTATAGCAGTGATGTGACAGACAGACAGACAGATATTATAGCAGTGATGTGACAGACAGACAGACATTATAGCAGTGATGTGACAGACAGAGAGACAGACATTATAGCAGTGATGTGACAAACAGACAGACAGACATGATAGCAGTGATGTGACAGACAGACAGACAGACATGATAGCAGTGATGTGACAAACAGACAGACAGACATTATAGCAGTGATGTGACAGACAGAGAGACAGACATTATAGCAGTGATGTGACAAACAGACAGACAGACATGATAGCAGTGATGTGACAGACAGACAGACAGACATGATAGCAGTGATGTGACAAACAGACAGACAGACATTATAGCAGTGATGTGACAGACAGAGAGACAGACATTATAGCAGTGATGTGACAGACAGAGAGACATTATAGCAGTGATGTGACAGACAGACAGACATGATAGCAGTGATGTGACAGACAGACAGACAGACATGATAGCAGTGATGTGACAAACAGACAGACAGACATTATAGCAGTGATGTGACAGACAGAGAGACAGACATTATAGCAGTGATGTGACAGACAGAGAGACAGACATTATAGCAGTGATGTGACAGACAGACAGACATTATAGCAGTGATGTGACAGACAGAGAGACAGACATTATAGCAGTGATGTGACAGACAGACAGACATGATAGCAGTGATGTGACAGACAGACAGACAGATATTATAGCAGTGATGTGACAGACAGAGAGACAGACATGATAGCAGTGATGTGACAAACAGACAGACAGACATTATAGCAGTGATGTGACAGACAGACAGACATGATAGCAGTGATGTGACAGACAGACAGACAGACATTATAGCAGTGATGTGACAGACAGACAGACATGATAGCAGTGATGTGACAGACAGAGAGACAGACATTATAGCAGTGATGTGACAGACAGACAGACATGATAGCAGTGATGTGACAAACAGACAGACAGATATTATAGCAGTGATGTGACAGACAGAGAGACAGACATTATAGCAGTGATGTGACAGACAGAGAGACAGACATTATAGCAGTGATGTGACAGACAGACAGACAGACATTATAGCAGTGATGTGACAGACAGACAGACATTATAGCAGTGATGTGACAGACAGACAGACATGATAGCAGTGATGTGACAGACAGACAGACATTATAGTAGTGATGTGACAGGCGGACAGACATTATAGCAGTGATGTGACAGACAGACAGATACGATAGCAGTGATGTGACAGACAGACAGACAGACATTATAGCAGTGATGTGACAGACAGACATACATTATAGCAGTGATGTGACAGACAGACAGACACGATAGCAGTGATGTGACAGACAGACAAACAGACATGATAGCAGTAATGAGACAGACAGACAGACATGATAGTAGTGATGTGACAGACAGACAGACAGATGTGTACATCGTCAAGACTCATTAACACATTTATATTACTAATGCTGCTCTAGGTGTTCAATCAAAACACTGAACAAAGAAGACTCTTGACAAGACTTGTTATAGGCTATAGTTAGGCTATTTACTCAAAATGCAACATGGAACAAACTAAGATGCTTCTTCTAATCATATGACTGATATCGCAATACTGTACAATACATGCTGTTTCGATGAGTCATAAATGTTCAAGTGCATTGGTTAAACTTGTTGACAACGTTGACAACAGTACTGATACACTACTTCAACAAAAAGAGGTGGCATATAGCATGTAGGCACTACACAGACAAATTATCCGAGTTGCATCCATTGTGTTAGTGTCAAAATTAAAAAAAAACTTTGCTGTTAGCTGCAAAGCACAAAAACTTAAATGAAATAAAAACACAAAAGATTGGTTGGTTGGTGTTTAACGGCGCATTCAACACAAAGTGGTAAAGCCACAACAGGTTATATGCGCCGGACCTTGTGCTGTCAGCTGCTGTCGTGAGCCCCAGTGTCTGAGAAAGCCAACCACATATTGCCGTCCCACTGAAAAGTCTATTCTTCAGCTCTGGCCCAAAAGGGAATGTGTCAGAGGGCTTATTTCACTACGCTGGCGCCCAAAGCCAGACAACCCAACCCACAGCTGCAGGACCTGGTCAAACTGTTGAATGTCAAGTAGTTGGCTTGTTAACTTGTCAAAATGTTAATTGGTCAGGGTAACATAATACGCATACTCAAACACCAACAATAGTGAAACGCAAATGAACTCAACCAAATACAGAACCGAACAAAGTGGGCCTATTCTTATAACACCGGAACCCACACGGGGTATACATACACAAGATCAAACACACAATACCTTAAACTAAGACCTGCTTCCATATCTGATAGACAACAGTCTGGAATCACTGTAAATCACGCATGTCATTAATCACATAGCAAACATTTAAATCAAAAAATGAAACACACTATCAAAACGTTCATTAGTTCATTACTTTCTCAGTAGTAGTTTATATGTTTGCTCTGTTCTTTATATTCTATTAGCATACAAACTCCCTAATTCTTTTTTGTCCAGCGAAAGAAAGACCGTAGTTTATCACGCACAGCCTGTATCAGTTTAATTCCTTGTACATGCAAATTCTTTTCAAGGCGTTCACGTAGCTTACTGTCTTTGTTGAGCATGTCTTCAATTTGGCGTGTTGGCGTTTTCTGTTCCTTAACCATCCAGTGAAATTTCTGTCTTACTAAGTCTCTGTCTTCAGAACTCCACAAAATTCTCTTCTTGTATGGCTCCATGGTCTCTGCCACGTCATCGGTGAGCTCTTCCGTGGATTTATCAACTTCCTCAACTGCGGCAATGGATGATAATGCAGACGGTGTAGTCGTCAGAACTTGTCGAATCAGCTCGGAACATTTCAAACTGTTTGTCTGTTTTTCAACATATTTGTAGTGTTTTTCCGCTGTCGCAACACGATGACACATGTGTGCAGCCAGGTCCTGCCTTCTGTCAGGGTGCTCAGAATGCACCTGAGTAACTGCTGCTTTTCGCAGCTTTGTACATGAGACACGTTGTTTAAATCCACTGCCGTGAAAGGCAACTGTCAATGAAGCAGCAATGTTTGACTGTGTCATTTTCGATCCACTTGTATTTACAAACACAAATGGTGCAGCATCATCAAAACATTGGTGTTTTCTGAACTTCATATATCCTGCTAACAACTTGACGTCATCTGCATTAGCAGCAATGGTTGCAGCACCATGTGAACTGACTGTCTTATGCAGGCATATAGAATAAGTGATATTACCGTCACGGTCAGGCTTCGAAGCCTTACTATAATCATCAAGTGTAAAATTGCTAAGTACACCAGTACGATGTGCATTGCCGATTGACAGCATCACAAGGAGATGATTCCGAGCCTTGACAAAGTCGCGCATCGATATGACATCAACTGAATTCAGACTCACTGAGGAGTAGTGAAGCCTGTGTAGCATAAGTGGACTGGAGATAACGCGTGATGTCTTCAGGTATGACGTTATCAGTTCCGTCCAAAACTCTCCGACGCACATCCTCAACAGTACATTTTGGGTGCAGCGATTTACGCCAATTTGGAAGACATTTCTTCAACAACAACAAGTTCTCCTTTATCTGAGCAGAGACATCACTGCTTTGTCCAGAGTTTGTTTCCAGCAGAAAATTGCAAAAGTACTCAAGACTTCGTAACTTGTTGCGAACAGTTTTGACAGATGCGGTTTTGTTATCAGAATTTATCAGTGGCTCCACATAAAACTTGCGAACATTTTCTTTATTTAAACGCATCATATCTTGTCCGACAGCGGTCATAACTTGCTTTGCGGCGAGTGAGTAGATCTGTGGGCTTGCTTTTCCACCACCATCAATGCTCGCTAGATGCTTTTCAAAAGCTGTAACAATGTTGTTAATGTCGTTAATGTCATAGTCAACATGTGTATCATTATCATTAGTTGCTACCTGACATTTCCTCTGAATCACTACATTCAGTGGAACTATGAACTTCAACTGTCGGAGAAACTCCTGCTGTACATGTTCCGATAAGTGCATGTGATGATCTTGTAGGCGTTGGGAGGTATTAATTCATCAGTTGAACGTTCATCGTCAGTCATCACAATAGTAGGTGCATTAGCTGTTAAGTTATTGTACCGGGTTTCTTCAGATGGCATTTTCTTTTGATGTCGCACAGTAAAAGCGGTAGTCTTGTGCACAGCTCGAAGATGATTTCCTAAATGAACAACAGCTGTAGTGCAACCGGATATTGGACATGGCCTCCGTGGTTTAAGCTTAGCTGCCCCTCTGCGTCTATAGTAATCAGATTGTTGTAAGAGAGCCTTAGTGGCTTCTGCACTGAGCCCGTGAACATTACGAACATGTCTGCTGATCCACTGATTTGTTTCAGAGCACAGTGGACAGCGTACAGCTGCTTTAGCCTTGCGTTTATACTGCTTTCCACTTGAAGATATCTTGTACAACTTTGTCTTACTGTAACATAAAACACAAACAGATGCATGGACATCATTAAACCCACAAATTATGGACAAATATTTGGAATATGCATATTTGCTTGTTCAGAACTGCACAAATGTGTGCATAGCTTTTAACGCTAAACTACAGTTAATAACGGGCCATAGCACAATATTTCGTCAGAATGTGTGCATAATAAAGCAAACAGTAAAACCTGAAAAAGTGACAACTATGCACAACACAAACAGATACAATTTTGAAAACTAAGTATTTCACTGTGCAAGAATTTCACTATTTTTGCTGATTGTCACTAGCATACAAGATTCTGCATGATGGGATCAATTCTTTGGACAGAAATGCAGAATTTAGTGGGCCATAAACTTAATGCAGAAAGTAAATAAAGGTTATCACGGAAGAGTGAGAAGCAATATGTCAGCACGCAGATAATTTTCCACATAGAAACAACAAGGATTTCCATCCGAAGGAAATGTGGTAATCCATTTAGTGACAAGAAACTACAAATTTTGTATAATTCTGAACTTCACACTTGCACTTATATGAGCCACAAACACTTTCACTTATTACTAAAAAAAATTTGCATACAAAGATTTGACATAAATGACTTCATCAGTTCGTTAAGACAGACATTATGAAGACCAGCAATTTTTTTTCAAAATAACGACAAAGTAGTGGAGCTGATAAAAGAATCAGGTTTACATTTAAGTGCACCTTTCATTTGGTTTCCTATGACATAATGGCAACAGGTCATTCTCATTCTGATTTGCAGGCTCGCTCAGTTCACCATATTCTTTCTGCATAACTTGTTGATGTAGACCACCATCTTCTATTCGTAAACAACAAAAACATAAATTAATGTAAGTTTTATTATTATTGTTAATTATGTAAAACACTGTCTTCATGAAGATGCATACAAAAGACACCCCATAGCAGACACAACATGAACTAGTAAGTGCTTTAACTGCAGACATAACTTCGCTGGTAGTCTTTACTAAAAAACGAACTCAGTAAAACCCAGAACAATGAATGAAATGAGTAACTATTATAAATGCTATTGAAAGAGTCAACTGCAAATTAAAGAACAAAATCGAAAAACAGACAGACAGACATGATAGCAGTGATGTGACAGACAGACACACATTATAGCAGTGATGTGACAGACAAACAGACAGACATTATAGCAGTGATGTGACAGACAGACAGACATGATAGCAGTGATGTGACAGACAGACAGAGAGACATTATAGCAGTGATGTGCCAGACAGACAGACATGATAGCAGTGATGTGACAGACAGACAGACATTATAGCAGTGATGTGACAGACAGACAGACATGATAGCAGTGATGTGACAGACAGACAGACATTATAGCAGTGATGTGACAGACAGACAGACAGACATTATAGCAGTGATATGACAGACAAACAGATATTATAGCAGTGATGTGACAGACAGACAGACATGATAGCAGTGATGTGACAGACAAACAGACAGACATTATAGCAGTGATATGACAGACAAACAGATATTATAGCAGTGATGTGACAGACAGACAGACATGATAGCAGTGATGTGACAGACAGACAGATATGATAGCAGTGATGTGAGAGACAGACAGACATTATAGCAGTGATGTCACAGACAAACAGACAGACATTATAGCAGTGATGTGACAGACAGACAGACATTATAGCAGTGATGTGACAGACAAACAGACAGACATTATAGCAGTGATATGACAGACAAACAGATATTATAGCAGTGATGTGACAGACAGACAGACATGATAGCAGTGATGTGACAGACAGACAGACATTATAGTAGTGATGTGACAGACAGACAGATATGATAGCAGTGATGTGAGAGACAGACAGACATTATAGCAGTGATGTCACAGACAAACAGACAGACATTATAGCAGTGATGTGACAGACAGACAGACATTATAGCAGTGATGTGACAGACAGACAGACAGACATTATAGCAGTGATGTGACAAACAGACAGACATTATAGCAGTGATGTGACAAACAGACAGATATTATAGCAGTGATGTGACAGACAGACAGACATTATAGCAGTGATGTGACAGACAGACAGACAGACATTATAGCAGTGATGTGACAGACAGAGAGATATTATAGTAGTGATGTGACAGACAAACAGACAGACATTATAGTAGTGATGTGACAGACAGACAGACATTACAGCAGTGATGTGACAGACAGAGAGATATTATAGCAGTGATGTGACAAACAGACAGACATTATAGCAGTGATGTGACAAACAGACAGACATTATAGCAGTGATGTGACACAGACATGATAGCAGTGATGTGACAGACAGACAGACAGACATTATAGCAGTGATGTGACAGACAGAGAGACATTATAGCAGTGATGTGACAGACAGACAGATATTATAGTAGTGATGTGACAGACAGACAGACATGATAGTAGTGATGTGACAGACAGACAGACAGACATTATAGCAGTGATGTGACAGACAGACAGACATGATAGCAGTGATGTGACAGACAGACAGACATTATAGCAGTGATGTGACAGACAGACAGACAGACATTATAGCAGTGATGTGACAGACAGACAGATATTATAGTAGTGATGTGACAGACAGACAGACATTATAGCAGTGATGTGACAGACAGACAGACAGACATTATAGCAGTGATGTGACAGACAGACAGACATGATAGCAGTGATGTGACAGACAAACAGACAGACATTATAGCAGTGATGTGACAGACAGACAGACAGACATGATAGCAGTGATGTGACAGACAGACAGACAGACAGACATTATAGCAGTGATGTGACAGACAAACAGACAGACATTATAGTAGTGATGTGACAGACAGACAGACATTATAGCAGTGATGTGACAAACAGACAGATATTATAGCAGTGATGTGACAGACAGACAGACATTATAGCAGTGATGTGACAAACAGACAGACATTATAGCAGTGATGTGACAGACAGACAGACAGACAGATATTATAGCAGTGATGTGCCAGACAGACAGACATGATAGCAGTGATGTGACAGACAAACAGACAGACATTATAGCAGTGATGTGACAAACAGACAGACAGACATTATAGCAGTGATGTGACAGACAGAGAGATATTATAGTAGTGATGTGACAGACAAACAGACAGACATTATAGTAGTGATGTGACAGACAGACAGACATGATAGCAGTGATGTGACAGACAGACAGACATTATAGTAGTGATGTGACAGACAGACAAATATGATAGCAGTGATGTGAGAGACAGACAGACATTATAGCAGTGATGTCACAGACAAACAGACAGACATTATAGCAGTGATGTGACAGACAGACAGACAGACATTATAGCAGTGATGTGACAGACAGACAGATATTATAGCAGTGATGTGACAAACAGACAGACATTATAGCAGTGATGTGACAGACAGAGAGATATTATAGTAGTGATGTGACAGACAAACAGACAGACATTATAGTAGTGATGTGACAGACAGAGAGATATTATAGCAGTGATGTGACAAACAGACAGACATTATAGCAGTGATGTGACAGACAGACAGACATTATAGCAGTGATGTGACAGACAGACAGATATTATAGTAGTGATGTGACAGACAGACAGACATGATAGCAGTGATGTGACAGACAGACAGACATTATAGCAGTGATGTGACAGACAGACAGACATGATAGCAGTGATGTGACAGACAAACAGACAGACATTATAGCAGTGATGTGACAGACAGACAGACAGACATGATAGCAGTGATGTGACAGACAGACAGACATTATAGCAGTGATGTGACAGACAGACAGACAGACAGACATTATAGCAGTGATGTGACAGACAAACAGACAGACATTATAGTAGTGATGTGACAGACAGACAGACATGATAGCAGTGATGTGACAGACAGACAGACATTATAGCAGTGATGTGACAAACAGACAGACAGACAGATATTATAGCAGTGATGTGACAGACAGACAGACATTATAGCAGTGATGTGACAAACAGACAGACATTATAGCAGTGATGTGACAGACAGACAGACATTATAGCAGTGATGTGACAGACAGACAGACAGACAGATATTATAGCAGTGATGTGCCAGACAGACAGACATGATAGCAGTGATGTGACAGACAGATAGACATTATAGCAGTGATGTGACAGACAAACAGACAGACATTATAGCAGTGATGTGACAGACAGACAGACAGACATTATAGCAGTGATGTGACAGACAGAGAGATATTATAGTAGTGATGTGACAGACAAACAGACAGACATTATAGTAGTGATGTGACAGACAGACAGACAGACATTATAGCAGTGATGTGACAGTCAGAGAGATATTATAGTAGTGATGTGACAGACAAACAGACAGACATTATAGTAGTGATGTGACAGACAGACAGACATGATAGCAGTGATGTGACAGACAGACAGACATTATAGCAGTGATGTGACAAACAGACAGACATTATAGCAGTGATGTGACAGACAGATATTATAGCAGTGATGTGACAGACAGACAGACATTATAGCAGTGATGTGACAGACAGACAGACAGACAGACATTATAGCAGTGATGTGACAGACAGAGAGATATTATAGTAGTGATGTGACAGACAAACAGACAGACATTATAGTAGTGATGTGACAGACAGACAGACATTATAGCAGTGATGTGACAGACAGACAGACAGACATTATAGCAGTGATGTGACAGACAGACAGATATTATAGCAGTGATGTGACAGACAGAGAGATATTATAGCAGTGATGTGACAGACAGAGAGATATTATAGCAGTGATGTGACAAACAGACAGACATTATAGCAGTGATGTGACAGACAGACAGACATTATAGCAGTGATGTGACAGACAGAGAGACATTATAGCAGTGATGTGACAGACAGACAGATATTATAGTAGTGATGTGACAGACAAACAGACAGACATTATAGCAGTGATGTGACAGACAGACAGACAGACATGATAGCAGTGATGTGACAGACAGACAGACATTATAGCAGTGATGTGACAGACAGACAGACAGA
>Ga0209428_1000181_pt1 | contig 13488 bp, 7 predicted proteins | sample OlaalgELextract1_2_FD_187377 | JGI IMG/M metagenome (GOLD analysis project Ga0209428, IMG submission 187377) | Olavius algarvensis symbiont microbial communities from Tuscany, Italy - Type G ELBA extract 1 (SPAdes) (version 2) | ecosystem: Host-associated > Annelida > Digestive system >...
TCCCAGGAAATCTATTGCCAGACGAAAATCTTCTGCACGTTTGGTTGCCATTTCATATCTCATACGATATCCATCAGCAGCATCCTGAAGCAACTTCTTAGTCAGTTTGAAATACTCTGTTCTTTCCCGATAGCCCTCATATCGTGGGTCCATACCTTGAACCAAGGTTTGCAAGTTCAAGCAGTTCTTTGCGACAGCGGCCAGTCTAGCTTCCAGAACCATCAACGACCATCGCCACTTGGAATTCTCGCTGAATCCGTTTCTAACCATTGAAAGCGTCAAACCAGTCTTACGAATCAAGCCATAACGTTTAAATTCATCAAAGGATGAGGTGGCTTCCAGCGAAGCCTCATAATCTTGAAATGGAGCATTGATTAAACCGGTAAATACGGTTTCCAGCTGCATGATTGCGAGAGAACAGGATTTTTTTGCTTCGCTGAGTTCATTTTCGTTGCGAATGCCCAACAAAAATACTGACAAAGTATTCATAGCAAGGTGATATGAGGCTTTAGCTAGATAATCTTCCACCAATGCAAGCCTTTTATACACAGCTCCCGGATCGTAGTTTTGGAGCATACGTGAAATATTGTATTCTTTGTTTTCTAGATCGCGAATTTTCTTTTTATAGGGTGCAATTTTTTCGAAGTATTTCTTTCTTGCTTCCTCATTGATTTTCGCCACTCTACTTGCCCGTTTTGCCAGTCATTCGATTCCGCTCCCCAAGCAAGCTCGAGGCATGATCAAGTGAAAAGGACTCTTTGCTATCTCCGGCAAGCATGCGAGCAGTTTCCTGCACCCGCAAATCCCCCACCACCTCACGAACAATTACGACAGTCCTACCATCCTTCAACTTCTTCTCAACCTGTAGATGATTATCTGCAAAGACAGCTATAGACGCAAGATGGGTAACACAAAAAACCTGTTTTTGTGAGGAGAGATTGTAGAGGTGTCCACCCACCGAACGAGCGACTTCGCCACCTACTCCAGAATCAATTTCATCAAATATCATGGTTTGAATCGTGTCCGATTCGCTAAGCACAGTTTTGATTGCCAGCATCACCCTCGATAATTCACCTCCGGAGGCTACTGCTTTGAGAGACTTGGGAGACTCGCCCTTGTTGGCCGACAGCAGAAACTCAATCGTATCAATTCCATATGGTCCGATTAGGTTTTTCCCGTCGCTGTTTTTCTTTCCTTCGAGTTCCACCACAAAGTGGGCATCCTCCATCCCCAAAGATCTTAAATGAGCCTGCACTCTGGCCTGCAAGGAACTGGCAGCCTTTCTACGCAGGAGGCTAATCGTCGAGGCCTCGGAAGCGACTTTGGTTCCAAGTAATTCCCGTTTTGAACTGAGAGCGCGTTGTTCATTATCACGGTTATCAAAGCCTTCAAGTTGTTTATAGAGTTTAGTCAGGTACTCGATTAACTCGCCAGCCGACTGCACATTGTATTTTTTTTCCAGCAGGCTTATTGTCAATAATCTATCATCAATCATCTCTAATTCTGATGGATTGAATTCCACACTTAAACGCTTCTTCTTTAACTCCTCCCCAATATCTTCAATCTCAAGAAATGATTCCTCTAAGCGCGCAAGAATATCTGAAAGCGAATTATCAATCCTCAATGCTCTTCCAAGTGCTTCTCTGGCTGATCTAAGCTGCAGGAGTGCACCATTTCGAGTCTCGACTGTGGCATCAAGCGCTCGTTCAATATCGCTAATTAAATCTTCATATCCGGAAAGAATTTTCTGGCGATTTTCCAATTCCTTCTCTTCCTCCACCCTAAGTTGTGCCTCCTCGATTTCACTCGCCGCATGGCGCAAAAAATCCAGCTCTCTAGATACTCGTTCTTCCTCTCCGTCGATTTTTTCGAGCAGTTTCTTCAACTCTGCAAGCTCCGTGAATAAGGAGGTGAAGGACTTAACGCGCGATTCAATCCCCGCAAATCGATCTAACAGTTTTCTATGGTTTATTATTTTGAAAAGAGACTGATGTTCGTGTTGTCCGTGTATATCGACAAGCGCATCTGCAAGTTCAATTAATGCGGTTCGCGTTACGGGCACGGCTTGGATGCTGGAAACCCCTCTTCCACTTACACTTATGGTGCGGCGAATAAGATAGCTATCATCCTCGGGACTGATGCTATATTTTTTCTGCCAGGCAAGCAGTTCCGGAGACCCCGTTACTCGGATTCTAACGCGTATTTCGGCTTCGGTAGCTCCTTCCCGAATATTCTCAGAGCTGCCCTTGGTTCCCAATGCCAGAGAAAGTGCATCAATAAGAATCGATTTTCCGGCGCCGGTTTCACCCGAGAAGATATTGAAACCCGGCTTGAAATTCAAGTTAATCTCATCAACTAGCGCGTAATTTCGAATGCTCAAGGATTCAAGCATGTGGCCCTCCAGACCAACCAAGCTTCGTTCGGATTACTTCGTAGAAACCTCTTTTATTCGATTTGATAACTCGAACCCCAGCAGTTCTGCCGGATGTCCTCACTAGATCACCTTCTTCAAGAGGAAAAGACTCCTGTCCGTCGATGGTTAGCAGAACATTTGAGCGCTGGTTTGCTTCCACGCTGATTGCAACCCTGTCTCTGCCCGGAATCACAATCGGGCGCCATGAAAATGAAAAAGGACAAATGGGAGTGAGAACCAGCGCGTTCATGGGAGGCACCAATATTGGTCCGCCCGAGGCCATTGAATACGCCGTGGAGCCTGTCGCTGTTGATAGAATCATCCCATCGCCCCTGAAATTTCCCGCCTCGTAGCTGCCAAGCTCCAAAGAAAGTCGAACGAGCTTACTTATTCCGCTTGATCCTATCACTGCGTCATTTATGGCTCTAAATGATTTTAGTTCTTGATTATCTCGAATAATCCGAACATCGAGCGCTACACGGTTTTCCACATATAATCGATCGTCAAGCCATGTTTCCAACGCTTCTTTCCACTCTAGATGTGTGAACTCTGTTATAAATCCGAAAGTACCAAGATGAACCGGCAGAATTGGCACCGGATTCCAGCTCAATGATCTTGCGCATGACAGAAAAGTGCCATCACCACCTAAGGAGATGGCGAACTCCGCCTCGAATGCTATCCCATTGTTCGTGCAACTCTCAGGATCCATTGATATTACACTGAAGTTGTGCCTTTCCAGCCATAGACGCATGTCCCCATAAATGCGAACCGAGAGATCATTGTTGGAATTGTAAACCAAGAGTACGTTCTTCTTAATTTTCGCGTCATTGTTCAACCCCGGACAACTCCTTCGCCTGCTTTTTCAGGGCAGAGTGGATAGTACTTTAGATATAAGCTGAACACTTTTTTTTCCAAGGGTAGGATAAAGCGGAAACAATATGGTGCTCATAGCAAGCCTTTTAGCTTTCGGGCAATGATCTTGAACCTCCGGATAGGCCTCTATTATTGTATCAAGGAATGCTCTGCGTGTTTCAACGCCCATTTTCCGTGCATAGTTGCTCACCGTTCTCACAGCGGTTGAAAGAATCACAGGGAAGGAAAAGGCAACGGTACGATAACTCTCATCATCTCTTCTCAGTGTGCGATGGTGTCCCTTGCGCAACGATTCAAAGAAAATATGATAGATTTTGTCACGAGTTTCCAAAGCAAACGGCAATTCCTCCCACTGCACTAAGCCAAGTGATGCGTTCAAATCTGACAAAAGTGAGTCCTCGCTCAAAGATTTAGCAATATTGTTTAGATGAGTCAGGGAAGACTCGTCGTGGGCCAGTACAAGAGTCCCACCCCCACAAGTGACGATGGCGCGAGGTTCCATGGCCAGTATAATATAGGTTCCACTTGCGATTGGCATTCCTCTTGAATCAGCTATTCCAATGGACTCACTCAAGTCTAGAACTATAGGCATTTCAAATTGGCTTAAATCCGGTGGAATGCGCCCCAGGGGAGCGTGGACAAATATGGCTTTGACAGCAGTGGTCATTTTTTCGGCCACTGCGGAGGAATCAAGACAGGCATCCTCCTCACCGACGTCTACAAAAATGGGCTTAATTCCCTGTGAAATGATTGTCTTAAGATATATCAGGGGAGCCAGTGGGGAGATTATCACCTCATCATTTTCTTCAAGTTTTAGAGCATTGATGGATAGCCAAACGGCCCTGGAATACTCACGTAACGCCAGGCCACCCTTTAACTTGAAATAGTCAGAGGCAAGCTCAGTGAGTTTATCAGCCAATGTCGATGGACCTATCTCATCCGTCAGCAGACAGGATAGAACAGAGTGCATATCGCGCCGTTTGATGGAGGGTTTGAATACTGGGATTGACATATTGATTGACATTTTGTCCGAAGCCGCTTCCCCAAAGATACTGCTCACTTCCCTAGAACCATGGGCGGTCTAATGTTGTGTAATCCGGAGCCGGATCGAAACTCGCTGTAGCTTTGCCCCCTTTCTGGGTCGGTGCCGGCATTTGCACGGTGGGTTATTATAATCCTTATACTATGCCGCAGGCAAGCTCTAAGTTCAGTTTGCAAGCTCAGGCTAGGGATGCGCCGAGATGCCCCAGCGGCTTAGTTGGAGTCGAACAATCACGGTGCCATCCGTCTATTCCACATCATGTTTTTGGAGTCAAAGAAATTGCAGGAGTGCACGTGGCAGGTTTTGGGGTTATTTCCACGGCAGTTTTCTGAGTTTCAGGTTTTGCTGTGTTGTTATTTTTGAGAGAATCCCCAAGTTGGAGCTATTTATGAGAAACTTTGAGAAGTAAGGAATAAGCCGCAACTTGGGGATAGGAACCTGGCAACGACCTACTCTTCCACACAGAGTGCAGTACCATCGGCGCTGGCGGGCTTAACTGCCGTGTTCGGTATGGGAACGGGTGTGGCCCCGCCGCTATAATAACCAGGCTGTTTATGCAGAATTTTGATATGGATCTGGACGAGTCGGTGGAGGGTTTGAGATATAAGAATAATATGGTCAAGCCTCACGGAATATTAGTACTGGTCTGCTGCATATGTTACCATACTTTCACAGCCAGCCTATCCACCTGGTATTCTCCCAGGTTCCTTTAGTTACCATTGAAGGTAATGGGATGTCTAATCTTGAGGGGGGCTTCCCACTTAGATGCTTTCAGCGGTTATCCCGTCCGAACGTAGCTACCCAGCAGATACCCTTGGCAGGATAACTGGTACACTAGAGGTTCGTCCATTTCGGTCCTCTCGTACTGGAAACAGATCTTCTCAAACATCCAACGCTTGTGGCAGATAGGGACCGAACTGTCTCACGACGTTCTGAACCCAGCTCACGTACCGCTTTAAATGGCGAACAGCCATACCCTTGGGACCTGCTACAGCCCCAGGATGCGATGAGCCGACATCGAGGTGCCAAACTTTGCCGTCGATGTGAACTCTTGGGCAAAATTAGCCTGTTATCCCCGGAGTACCTTTTGTCCGTTAAGTGACGGCCCTTCCACACGGGAAACCGCCAGATCACTAAGACCTACTTTCGTACCTGCTCGAGGTGTCTCTCTTGCAGTCAAGCTCTCTTATGCCTTTACACTTCATTCACGATTTCCAACCGTGAAAAGAGAACCTTTGCGCGCCTCCGTTACGCTTTGGGAGGCGACCGCCCCAGTCAAACTGCCCACCTGACAATGTCCGCTTGAGCGGCTTCACGCCCAGCGTTAGATACATAAATCACAAAGGGTGGTATTTCACCAAAGACTCCCTCCAGCCTAAGGACCGAAGTTCACAGTCTCCCACCTATCCTACACATCATAATCCACATACCAATATCAGGATGCAGTAAAGGTTCACGGGGTCTTTCCGTCTAACCACAAGTACTCGGCATCTTCACCGAGACTTTAATTTCACCGGATCTCACGTTGAGACAGTGCCCAAATCGTTACACCATTCGTGCGGGTCGGAACTTACCCGACAAGGAATTTCGCTACCTTAGGACCGTTATAGTTACGGCCGCCGTTTACTGGGGCTTCAATTTACTGCTTCACACAAAGCTAACAGCTCCTCTTAACCTTCCAGCACCGGGCAGGTGTCAGTCACTATACCTCCCATTTCTGGTTCGCAGTGACCTGTGTTTTTGGTAAACAGTCGCTCGGGCCTGGACTCTGCAACCTCTCAAAAATTGAGTAGGCCATACTTCTCCCTAAGTTACGTATGTAATTTGCCGAGTTCCTTAACGTGAGTTCTTCCGTACGCCTTAGCTAATTAAGCTCGCCTACCTGTGTCGGTTTGCGGTACGGTTCCTGATAACCTAACCTTAGAAGCTATTTCCTGGCACGACGAGTTTATTCTCTTCGATCACCCGTGGGATCACTCCTCTTAACGGCTTAGCTCATCCCGGGGATTTACCTCCAGAACTAAAGCGCCTAACCGCTTGAACCGGGACAACCATCGCCCGGCAGAATATTCCCCTATGCGTCACTCCATCGAAATTACCAGAAGTACGGGAATATTGACCCGTTTCCCATCGACTACGCCTTTCGGCCTCGCCTTAGGGACCGACTAACCCTGGGAAGATTGACTTTACCCAGGAAACCTTCGGCTTTCGGCGGGCAGGGATTTCACCTGCCTTTTCGTTACTCATGCCTGCATTCTCACTTCTGATACCTCCAGCCACCATCATCCGGCAGCCTTCATCGGCCTACAGAACGCTCCCCTACCCACTGTTATCACTAACAATGCCGTAGCTTCGGTACTATGCTTAAGCCCCGTTACATTCTAGGCGCACGACTACTCGACCAGTGAGCTATTACGCACTCTTTCAAGGGATGGCTGCTTCTAAGCCAACCTCCTGGCTGTCTGAGCAATCACACTTCCTTCTCCACTTAGCATAGTTTGGGGACCTTAGCTGACGGTCTGGGCTTTTTCCCTCTCGTCCATGGATCTTATCACCCATAGACTCACTCCCGGACTTTGAATAGTGGCATTCGGAGTTTGAATAAGTTTAGTACCCGGTGAAAGGCCCTAGCCTAATCAGTGCTCTACCTCCACTATTAACCATCCGAGGCTGACCCTAAAGCCATTTCGGGGAGAACCAGCTATCTCCGAGTTTGATTAGCCTTTCACTCCTACCCACGGTTCATCACTGCCTTTTTCAACAGACTAGTGTTCGGCCCTCCACTCCGTGTTACCGGAGCTTCAGCCTGACCATGAGTAGATCACTCGGCTTCGGGTCTACCACACCATACTCAAATTGCGCTCATTTAAAACTCGGTTTCCCTCCGGCTCCAGTACTACAATACCTTAACCTTGCATGATATGGTAACTCGCAGGCTCATTCTACAAAAGGCACGCCGTCACCAGGATAAATCCCGGCTCCGACTACTTGTAAGTCCACGGTTTCAGGTTCTATTTCACTCCCCTCCCGGGGTGCTTTTCACCACTTCCCTCACGGTACTCGTTCGCTATCGGTAGCTGTCTCGTATTTAGCCTTGGAGGGTGGTCCCCCCTGTTTCCGACAGGGTTTCTCGTGTCCCGCCGTACTCAGGATAGTAAGCAGAGACTCTCAGAAATTTCGATTACGGGGCTTTCACCCTCTCTGGCCGGCCTTCCCAGTACCGTTCTTCTATCTCCAAGCTTCCCCATCACTTACTTCCTACAACCCCAGAATTGCCGTAACTATCCTGGTTTGGGCTCTTCCCCTTTCGCTCGCCGCTACTCAGGAAATCTCATCTTGATTTCTTCTCCTCTGGGTACTTAGATGGTTCAGTTCCCCAGGTCTCGCCTCATATGGCTATGTCTTCACCATATGATATGCGCTGTGCGCATGGGTTACCCCATTCGGGTATCCCCGGATCAATGGATGTTTGCTCCTCACCGAGGCTTCTCGCAGCTTACCACGCCCTTCTTCGCCAAACAGCTCCAAGTCATCCACCATGGACTCTTATTTACTTGACCATATTATTCTATATATCCCTTCCCTATATCACACCCGCTTACTCAAAACTGCAGATGCTATCAACATGTCAAAGAACTCAAATGGAAGTACGGGGACTCGAACCCCGGACCCCCGGCTTGCAAAGCCGGTGCTCTAACCAGCTGAGCTATACCCCCGGATACACAACCGAACAAGCCGATGCAACCCGGTTTGCCATAGGGAAGAGAAGGAAGAGCCACTGGAGTTTTGCCACTTATTGCGCCGGATATACACTTAAACCGGCGACTTTGAATCGCAATCGAGGCGATTCGAAAACCTTTCACTTTGAAAGGAGGTGATCCAGCCGCACTTTCCAGTACGGCTACCTTGTTACGACTTCACCCCCCTTACCAAGCATACCTTTGGCACCGTCCCCCTTCGCAGGTTAGACTGGCGACTTTGGGTATCCCCAACTCGGGTGGTGTGACGGGCGGTGTGTACAAGGCCCGGGAACGTATTCACCGCGCCATGCTGATGCGCGATTACTAGCGATTCCACCTTCACGGAGTCGAGTTTCAGACTCCGATCCGAACTTAAGGTCTGTTTTTTGCGGTTTGCTTCACCTCACGGTTTCGCATCGCTTTGTACAAACCATTGTAGCACGTGTGTAGCCCAGGACATAAGGGCCATGATGACTTGACGTCGTCCCCACCTTCCTCCGGTTTGTCACCGGCAGTTTCGCCTGAGTCCCCAACTTAATGATGGTAACAGACGATAGGGGTTGCGCTCGTTGCGGGACTTAACCCAACACCTCACGGCACGAGCTGACGACAGCCATGCAACACCTGTATACTCGTCCCCAAAGGGAAATCTGCATCTCTGCAGAGGTCGAGTATATGTCAAACCCTGGTAAGGTTCCTCGCGTATCATCGAATTAAACCACATGCCCCACCGCTTGTGCGGGCCCCCGTCAATTCCTTTGAGTTTAACCGTTGCCGGCGTACTCCCCAGGCGGTGCACTTAACGCGTTAGCTCCGACAGCGATCCGGAAAAGGACCACCATCAAGTGCACATAGTTTACAGCGTAGACTACCAGGGTATCTAATCCTGTTTGCTCCCTACGCTTTCGCTCATCAGTGTCAATCTTTGGCCAGATACCCGCCTTCGCCACCGGTGTTCTTCCTGATATCAACAGATTCCACCCCTACACCAGGAATTCCAGTACCCCCTCCAAGATTCCAGCTTGCAAGTTTCTCTCGCATAACCAGGGTTGAGCCCTAGTCTTTCACGAAAGACTTCGCAGGCCACCTACGAGCCCTTTACGCCCAATAATTCCGAACAACGCTCGCACCTTACGTGTTACCGCGGCTGCTGGCACGTAATTGGCCGGTGCTTATTCCTCAACATAACGTCATCAGTCTTGCATTACCTCAAAACCTTATTCTTCTGTGAGAAAAGGGCTTTACAACGTCTCCGCCTTCTTCACCCACGCGGCGTCGCTCCGTCAGGCTTTCGCCCATTGCGGAAGATTCTTAGCTGCTGCCTCCCGTAGGAGTCTGAGCCGTATCTCAGTCCCAATGTGGCCGTTCACCCTCTCAGGCCGGCTAATGATCGTCGCCTTGGTGAGCCATTACCACACCAACTAGCTAATCATACGCAAACTCATCTCTCGGCAAGGCCGAAGCCCCTTTCAACCCTCAACACTATATGCAAAAAGTTCGTATCCGGTATTACCCCATGTTTCCATAAGCTATCCCCAACCAAAAGGTAGATTATCTACGCGTTACTCACCCGTTCGCCACTCTCAAATGGTGTAAACACCACTCTACCGTTCGACTTGCATGCTTAAAACGCGCCGCCAGCGTTCGTTCTGAGCCAGGATCAAACTCTCCATTATTAATTAGCACCTATTAATAGATGCTATGCTTTCCTTCCTTGCTTTCCTTGCCATCATGCTCTCGCATAACAAAATTCCAACAAGCTCCCAGCTTAAACTCAAGGCTATGCTCGAAATTATCCCGAACATAAAACCTAAAACGTGGTCTCTTCCTTCCCTTCCCTAGCTTCTTAAAGATCATATCCGCATATCTAATACTGCGGCCTGTATCACAGGTAAAACAAAAAACTACTCCCACAAACAAAAAATGTCAAGCACATCAGAAAAAAACCAAAAAAGTACCATTAGTTTTTCGATATAGATTCCGGGACATGGTCTATCGGTGTACGGAAGCATCCAGTTCACAATATTCTGCAGTCTAAATGACACAAAGAAGTAATTGTCAATTAAGATGCGTAATCGCCGGTCTTGGCCGAATAGGCTCGACTCTTCAAAAGGACTCCCTAAGGGAAAAACCCGCGACTCACGCAGAAGCAATCGCTGACAATCCACATACCATTTTGACAGCCGGGGCGGATCCGTCGAAAAAACACCGGAGAGAATTCCAAGCAGATTGGAATTCAGTCCAAATATATGACGATGCAGAGGAAATGGTTCGCAATGAGAATCCCGACATACTTCACATAGCCTCTTGGACCGATACGCATCCAAAACTCCTTGAAATGGGATTTCATTATCGAATTCCCGTGATAGTTTGTGAGAAGCCACTGGCCAATTCAATAGCAGATATCAGGCCGGTAATGGAAATGGCAAAATCTGAATCGACTCGCGTAGTTGTAAATCACGAACGACGTTTCTCACGTGATTATCAATCTATCAGGAAAATTATCAACAGCAATGCCCTGGGAGAGTTGCTGTCCCTAAATTCTCGACTCTACATGGGTGGAAACAAGCCCAGTAGGAAAACAATCTACCACGACGGCACCCATATGATTGATATCGTGCGTTTCCTCTGCGATGCAGATATCGACATTCAACAGGCCTTGGGAAATCCGGAAAAACCAGGTGGGAAGCTTCTAGTCATTGGCAGCATTGGTAAAACCGATATAACCATTGATATCTCGGGTAGTCGGGATCATTTAGTGTTCGAATTGGATTTGAGTTTTACATCGGGAAGGGTTCGCATTGGGAACGGGACGTATGAAATTTGGAAATCGGAAGAATCGCCATACTATAGCGGATTTCGATCGCTGGTACGGGAAAAGGGCGAATGGAACTGCGCCACTGGATACTTTTCCGGAATGATGAATCACGTGGTTTCCTTAAGCCTGAATCCTAGGCAAAAAAGCAAATCCTCATTGAAAGACGGGTATATGGCGCTCAAAACTATTGAGCAAATATTGAAGCTCGCGGAGTGCAGCGAGATTCCCACAGAGCGATCGACGTCACTGTAATATGACAAAATGGAAAGCTTTGCTGCGGTTCACAGCAATTGGATTACCGCCACAATCATTTCGATAACTATCATCGTTTTCGCCTTATTCTGTTTCGACTCCCTGGCTTGTACGCTTGATCAATCAATTCAATCGCTATTCTCAAGCCTCGGGCTCCAAATTAGTCAGTGATACACCGAATGCTTATATCAACATCAGAATTCCAAGCCAGGGAATTTCTCTGCTCTGGCCATCAGAAGTTTCCTGTGATGAATACTCAAAACGACTGATTAGTTCTATTATTAAGTTTGGTTTTGATGTGTTTGATAGATGGAGAATCCACATATCCCAACCGGCTTCACGCTTTTAGTTCCAAAACTCCAAGACTGAAAAAAGCAAGCTCAGCTACCCTCCTTAGCGTCAGATTCTGCGGAATATAATCGTCCTCCAGCGCAATATCTCACACCCGGAAATGGTTTGACTTTGATACAGTTTTATCTTAAAATGAAGTTGAACGGAAATTAGCGATCCGAATGATATTCACTTGTGCCAATCTGCAATGCATGCATGAAGGTAAATTTTGTTTCCAGGCTGTGCCCAGTCATCTAAGCAGCTGCAAAATAGAGTGTTTCGAAGTCAGCATACTGAACGAATTTTGTCGAGTGGGAACGTTGGAATCAAAATGATCCGCCGGCTCTAGTGAGAGATCTGCAGACTCGCTACAAATTCTGAATCTCGTATCCAGAAGGAATTGAAAGTGAAAATGCTATTCCTTGGCCCCCCGGGGAGCGGTAAGGGCACTATGGCAGCTCGACTAAGTGCTTTGCTGGGCATTCCACATGTGTCAACCGGCGATCTTTTTCGAGAGAACATCAACAAGCAAACGCCGTTGGGGATGAAGGTGAAAAAAACTTTGGACTCCGGCGGATTGGTATCGGACGAAATAACAGTTGAGATACTTAGAACTCGGCTTGGGTTGAATGATGCCATCCGTGGATTTATACTTGACGGTTTCCCAAGAACCATTCATCAGGCTGACTCCCTCTCGAAAATCGACAATATCGACCATGCAATCGAACTTCGATGCACTCGGGAAGTTCTAATCAGACGTCTAACCGGACGCAGATCCTGCCCTGTATGCAGACGCATTTACCATGTGGATTCGATGCCGTCACTAGTGGAAAATATATGCGACGAGGACGGCGCACAGCTCTATACTCGGAAAGATGATAATCTGGAATCAGTTAATAGGCGGCTCGCTCTCTATGAGAAGGAAACTCGGCCGCTAAGTGACTGGTACGGGGCAAAGGGGCTGCTTAGGTTTGTGAATGGTTCAAGAGAAGCAGATGTGGTTTTCGAAGAGATACGAGAAATAGTGGATATCTGATATACCTATGGATTGTGTTTGCAGCCTTATTTCTCAAGTTTGGTTTCGAAGGCTTTTCTAATTGTTTCTCCTACAGCTACCGGGGTTTCCCGTGCTAATTCCTCTATAAGCTCTTTATCGGCAAAGCCCTTGTTCAGAGCCTGCTCTAATGCCTCAAATCCCTTTTCATAGTCGTAAATCTTAGCCAATCTCAAGCGGGCTATATGCCACCAGTTCTCAGTCGAGTTCTCGCCGACATCCAATAATCTGATTCTATACCCCACGGATTCCCGATACAGGCCCAATTCCTCGGAAATTTCGGCCGCACCCTCAAGCGCCTGTATACTCTCGCCATAAAAAAGAGCATCGTCGTATAGTTTCAGAGCCTCTTGCTTATTCCCCAGCAATGCGGTGGTTTTCGCCAGGTTAATCCTGCTCTCGGCATTATTCGCCAGTTTCACAAGGAGTTTCCGATTTTTGAGGGCCTTTTCCGGTTCATGCATGGTTTCGTAGATTTCACATATGGCCCTGAGTACGATTTCATCGGCGGGAAAAACCGCCAATACAGCCTGATAGTATTCCAGAGCCACATCCAACTGATTGCTCTTCCAGCTCACCCATCCCAGGGCGCGCAATACAGTAAGGTTTTGGGGATCACGGCGAAGAAGCGATCTAAGCAATTCCAAGGATTCCTCGACATTCTTTTTCGAAAGCGAGGTGTTCCTGTCCGATGAATCCGCATGACTATCGGAAGCGGCTGCCAGAACAAGCGCCAAGTTGTAGGCGGCGGCAGCCATTTCCGGCTCATACTCAAGAGCCTGTTTATAGTAAGAAATCGAATCCAGAGTTCTGCCAGCCTCGCGAAGTTTGTTTCCTTGATTGTAGGCTTCGATTGCCCGCTCCTTCCTGGTACTCCATGTCTGACAAGCAAAAAGCATAAGAATAGACAAGACTACGAAACCTAAGTTAATTGCACGCCATCCTTTTATAATGCCCACATTGCTC
>Ga0209428_1000186_pt1 | contig 13237 bp, 10 predicted proteins | sample OlaalgELextract1_2_FD_187377 | JGI IMG/M metagenome (GOLD analysis project Ga0209428, IMG submission 187377) | Olavius algarvensis symbiont microbial communities from Tuscany, Italy - Type G ELBA extract 1 (SPAdes) (version 2) | ecosystem: Host-associated > Annelida > Digestive system >...
GATTATCTCCGCAATGCCCTGCAGGCGATTGCAGAGAATCCGAAAGACGTCGACGCGCTACTGCCCTGGAACATTGACCTGCCAAAATCGGCCACCGATTAACAGGTGCGGTTCGCCAGACGCTTACGTTTCAAGGGAGTTTTGTGAATTTAGTATTTATAAGTTATTGATTTATAAAGATTGTTGCGTAGATTTATAATCAGTAGGTCTGGGGTTCGACTCTTCGTGCCGGCACCATTTTTCCATTTATAAGAGTTTCCATTCTAGCCGCGACAACGACGGTTTTCCGGGTCGTAAAACGCAGTCTCAACAAGCATTGCGTCGCAACGTGAGCCCAGGATTTCGATTTCGAGTGGGGCATCAATTGGCTCTGCGGCTGCAGCGATATATCCAAGTGCCAGCGTCTTGCCGATGCGAAAGCCATAACCGCCAGAGGTGACGTAACCGATACGATTACCCTGCGCCAGAATCGGATTGCCAGGTAGCGGATCCGCTTCGGGGTTGGCGACCAGGAGTCTGACGAAACGCCATTCGGGTGCAGACTGGCGTTGGCGCAAGACCGCGTCCCTGCCGATAAAGTCGGGCTTATCGAATGCAACGAACTTTTCCAACCCGGCATCGAACATTGTGTACTCGGTGCCGAAATCGGCACCCCAGCCATGGTAGGCTTTCTCGATACGCATGCAGTTCAGCGCGTAGGAGCCGAAATCTGCCAGTCCGAATTGTTTCCCGATCTGGCAAATTTCGGCGTAAAGTCGCGCCAGGTGTTGCGAATCGAGATGCAGTTCCCAACCGAGTTCGCCCACATATGACACGCGCATCGCTGTGCAGCCGATTCCGCCAATATCGATTTCCGCTACCGACATCCACGGCATGGCTTCCGCCGACAGGTTGCTATCGGTCAGCCGCGATAACAGGGCACGTGACTCTGGCCCCATTATCATCAAAGTCGCATCCCTTGTACTGCCTCGGGTCAGCTCGGCCGAGCCGTCTTTCGGCAAATGGCTGCCCATCCAGTCATAGTCGCGCAAATCCGCCAACGTCGGACCACACAATAGAAATCGGTCTGGATCGAGGTGCGCAATGGTTGCCTCGCTCCAGATTTTACCCGTCGGCGTCAGCATGTAGGATAGTTTTACCCGTCCTGGTTGCGGCAGATGTCCGCAAAACACACGATTGAGAAAAGCCCTGGCGCCGGGGCCGGTTACCTCGTACTTGGTGAATCCCCCGTGATCCATGATGCCGACCCGGTCGCGTACGGTTTTGCATTCCTGTTTGACCGCTTCGCGCCAGGGCTCGGCGTTGCGAAAGCTCAAGGCTTTCGAGTCGTAGCCACTGGTGCGATCAAACCAGAAGGCTCTTTCCCAACCACCGATCTGGCCAAACACCGCGCCCTTACTCAACAGTTCGTTATATAGTGGAGTGCATTGTAGTGGTCGCCCTGAATCGATGATGCGATGGGGGTAGGGGATCGCATATTGCAGATCATAGAGTTCAATAATTCGCTGCCGAGCGTATTCCGGAGTCGTCCAGTCACCGAAGCGACGAGGGTCCCAGGCGGCATAGTCCCATTCGGTTTCACCCTCGGTAACCCACTCTGCAATTGCTTTTCCGACGGCCGCAGAATGGGTGATGCCGATCTGAATACCGCAGGCGTGATAAAAGTTCGGTAATCCGTTGGCCGGCCCGCATAAAGGCAACGCATCGGGAGAATAACTGATGGGCCCATTAACGAATCGCTGGATACCGGCTTCACCGAGTAGAGTTACGTGTTGCATTGCCAGCTCAAGTAAATCGACCATGTCGTCGACTGAGTCGTCGAATAGTGCATGGGCAAACTGACCCGGAATACCATCCTGAAATGCCAGCCGTCCCGGATGCCCATAGGATCCAAACAGAAAACTGGCTCGTTCACGGCGTAAATAAAATCGAATATCAGGATCACGCACCAATGGAAATAGGCGTGAATCCCTTTCCAGTGCATCGAGTGCATCGGTAACCAGGTATTGATGCTCCAGCGTAGCCACGGGAATTTGCTGCCCGACCATTGAAGCTACTTGCGCACCGTAAAACCCACTCGCATTGACAATGATTTCACTGCGGATATCTCCCTGATCCGTGGTGACGATCCATTCCAGGTTCCGATTACGATTAATACTTCGGGCCGGATTGAAACGACTGATTTCGGCCCCCGATTCCCTGGCATATCGCGCCAGTGCCTGCGTTAGCTGGCTTGGGTCGATGTCACCCTCGTATGGATCATGTATGCCGCCAATAACAGAGTCACCCGCAGAATAATAGGGATGCATCGATTCCATTTCGGACGGGGTTAACATGTCCAGTTCGAATCCGGCCGATTTCGAGACCCCGACCAAATGCTGAAATAAATCCATTCGATCACGCGTATGTGCCGGCCAGAAGGCTCCGGTGTGACGATAGGTGATCGGTGATTCCTCGCGTTCTGCAAGTTCTCTATAGAGTCTCCAGGTATAGTTGCCGGCACGCATACCCAGCCAGCTGGTGGCATAGGTTGGAATATTGCCGGCCGCGTGCCAGGTAGATCCCGAGGTCAATTCGTCTTTCTCGAGCAGAATACAATCGGTTACACCCGCCTGGGTTAAATGGTACAGACAGGATGTGCCGACGACACCCCCGCCGATGATCACCACCTGCGCATGACTGCGCATGCTTAACCCTCGTGCAGCAGGCGGCCGTAGCCCGGCACCGAATCGTTGATGCCCGAAGCGCGCAGTGCCTGCCAGTAAAGCGCGGCGTTACAGGCGACGACGGGCTTGCCGGTCTCGTGCTCCAACTCGTCAATCAACTCTACCACGGGCAACGCGGTACCGACCTGCGCAATCGCGTCGCAGTCCGATTCGGCGAGTTGGCGCACGAGGTCGCGGATCTGGCTCAGCGGCGTTTCACAAATCGCGGGCAGGCTCGGCGCCTCGGTCCCTTCGATTGCTATCACTTCGAAACCACCGGTTTCGATATTCTCGCGCACGATCCGGTTGACGTCGGCATCGAACGGAGTCAGCACGGCGATCTTTTGTGCTCGCAGCAGGTGCAATCCTTTTTGCGTGGCAATCGAGGCATTGCATACCGGAATTCCGATACGCTGCGCGAGCTGGTCGCAACGTGCTGACAGTTTTTCGACGCCGCCCGGACCGGCATCGGTGGTGAGCCCGACCGCCATTGCCACCGGCTTGCAATCCATTAGCTTTTCGGCTTCGTCCATTAGGTCGTCCGATATTTGCTCGCCGCCGAGACGAAAGCGTTGCATTTGGTTGGTTACGCCAAGCGGGCGCAACAGTTCGAGTTCGGGTTGGACCACGGTATTCATTGCCGGGGTCATAACGCCGATGATGGCCTTCGGTGCGAGCGTGTCAGTCATTTTTTTGATCCTGCATGAATTGATTCAGCGCGAGTTGTGCAGCGCGATAAATACCGTCGCCGACAATGCGTTCGAGTTCGTCGGCGACGTCGGGATTGCAGTCGAATTCCCCTTGCCAGATACCGAGTGTTTTATTGCCCTCGGTAATTTCGACAAAGCGGTGGCAGGAGACGTAGTTACTGCAGGGCAGGGGGCTCTCGAGAATGTCGTAGCTGTAAAAATGTTCGAGGTCGGAATGCGCTAACAGGGTTTCCCGAAACACGGAGTCGTCGACAATATCGAGTTTGCGCACCGAGCCGACCTCGGTAGGTGAACCGGACTCCATTTGCGCCATGGTTACGCCCGGATTCCAGGCAGCGACGCCGTCGAAAAGGCGCACTACCCGCCAGACGCGATCGATTGGCGAATCGATGATGATGCTACGTTTTACTTGCATTGGGGTTTCCTCTCAGTTTGATATCGAATAGCTCGCGAATTTTACGGTCGGCTGCTGGCGTCAGATGGCCGGATGGCGGCTCGTCGAGTATCTCGTGCACCTGCGAGCAAGCCCGTTGCCAGATTGTTTCGGCGCCAGCGTCGAGCCAGTCGGCAACGGATTGACGGTCACCGAGTTCGGGGTACAGATATTCGCTTTTCATCAGTTGCAGCGTTTGCGGCTCGCCGAGATAATGCCCCTCACCGCAGACCACGCGCTCGATGCTTTCCAGGTCCAGCATTTCATCGGTGACCTCGATACCGCGAACCGTACGTAGAACCGCACCGCACATATCATTGTCGATCAGCAGCGATTCGGGCGAAGCCACCATGATCGACCCAAGCATACCGACGGAAAGATTGATCATATCGGCTCCCGCCTGTGCCGCGAGCGCGACGCTGTATCCCTTCTCATAACCGGCCTGTACATCTTCGATTTTTGAATCGGTCATGCCAGCTGAAACCGTGGCCGGCATTTGCAGGCGGTGGAGTAGCTGGGCGGCGGCGGCATTGGCAATCGCAGATTCACCGCTGCCGCCTGTCATTGCACCGGTTCTGAGGTCTGAAATAAAAGGCAGGAAGGCATAAATACAGGGGTGTCCTGGTTTGATCGCATCGACGATCAGGGTACCGGCAATGGATTCAGCGAGACCTTGCGCCAGCGCGCCGGCGAGGGAAGCGGGACTGGTGGCCCCGGCCTGGCCCGCGGTACAGATTTGTAATGGCATGCCGGCCTCTATCGCAGCGCGCATGATGTCCACGCCTTCCGTGGAAAAGCGCAAAGGTGAAACGACATGCACGATGACCCCGAAACAGAAGGGCTGTCGGCGAAATCGATTTTCGCCCCCCAGAGCCAGGTCGAACAATCGGGTAACCTGTGGTACATGCGCGGCACTGTGAAAGCTGGTGCCAATCGGTTTTTGGGTGGCTCTGAGGCAGGCATAGGCCGTGTTGAGGTCAAGATCCAGCGGTGTGGTCATATCGCGCGCAACCAGCGGGCGAATACCGTAATGAACATGTTCGCATCGGTCGAGCACTCTCATCATTCGATATAAATCCGACAAGGTCGAATTTCGATACTGACCGGTTTCGGCATCCAGGGTTTGCACTGCCGCGCCACCGGTTCCAATGTGCACACAGGCGTTACCAATGTCGAGTCCGAACTGTTCATCGAATCCGGGTAAGCTGACCCGATGACTGGCACGTTGAAGCGCGGCTTCGATCCGACCCGGATCAAAGGTGATCCGACCATCTTCGCGCTGACGAGCACCCCTTTCGATGAGTTGACGTCGCAGCCACTCCGGGGCTTCGGCAATGCCGATCTTATGCAGTATTTCAAACGCCGAAAACGTAATCTGCTCACACTGCGAATCGCTGAGAGGTCGATAAGCGCCCCCCTCAAAGCGAGCAGGTGGTTCCCGCTTGATCGCCTCGATCGATGGTGTTCGCCGTCGATGGTTGCGCTTTGTGTTCACAGCTCTTGCCAGACGCTATCCAGTGCGATACGCAAAATTTTCAGTGCCTCGTCGATCTCGGATTTTTCGATAATCAGCGGTGGCATAAAACTGATACGATCCGGCGGGATGGATCGCAGGTACAGCCCGTGGGCATGTGCGGCGTCCTGTACGCGCTGGCCTATCTTGAGTTCGGGAGCAAATTGTTCGCGGGTTTTCTTGTCCTTTACCAGTTCGATCCCGCAGAACAACCCGATACCCCGGGCATCTCCAACCAGCGGGTGGTCCATCAGCGTCCGGCAGCCGTCGAGAAACGGTTCCGATACCTCACGAACGTGACCGATCAGGTCCATTTCCTGGTAAATGTTCAATGCTTCCAGCGCGATCGCGGCGCCGACCGGATGGCCTGAGTATGTAAAGCCATGGCCGAGAACGCCGACTTCATCTGAATTTTGCATCATGTCCTGATAAAAATCTTCCTTGAACATCAGCGCCGACATCGGAAAAAATGCCGCAGTTAGCGCTTTGGCGCAGGAAGTGGAATCGGGCTGCAAGCCGAAGGCCTCGGCTCCCCACCAGTATCCGGTGCGACCGAACCCGCAGACGACTTCGTCGACGTGAAAATGGATTCCGTATTTTTGAATAACGGCCTGCATCGCCGGCCAGTAACCTTCGGGCGGCAAAATAGCGCCACCACCGCTTTGCATCGGCTCGGCGAAAAATGCAGCAATCGATTCTGGGCCGGTGGCTTGCACCAAGTCGTCAAACTCTGCCGCCATGCGCGCAGAGAACTCAAGTTCGGTTTCACCGTCCTGATGGAAATGGTAGTAATTCGGTGTCGACAGTTTTAAAAAATCGTCCATCGGCAAGCCGAATCGCGCATGCATATGGGGTTGCCCGGAAAGACTCACGGCAGCCACGGTATTGCCGTAATAACCTTTCCAGCGTGATATCAGTTTGCGTCGTTGTGGTTCGCCGCGGGCAATATTGCGATACCACAGAAACTTGATCATCGCGTCATTGGGTTCCGAACCCGAACACTGGAACATGATGTGATCCATCGGTACGGCAGCCATCTTGACCAGTCGCGCCGCCAGTTCGGCGACTTTGGGATGCGATCTGCCGTAAAAGGTCGGTGCGAACGGTAGTAAATCCATCTGGGCTTTGGCGGCATTGGCCAGGCGCTCGTTGTGATAACCGAGTGAAGTACAGCCAAGCCCGGAAAATCCGTCGATTAGCTCACGACCGTCCACCGTTTTGATATAGACACCGTGACCCTCGTTCACCATCGCCGAGGGGCCTTGCTGTTGGTGCAGTCGCATATTGGTCTGACCGTGCACATGGTGTTGCCGGTCCCGCTCCTGCAACGAGTCTGTGTTTGCCATATCCATAACCTGTTGTGCGGTGAGGATACGATTTTTTATGATATATTAGTGAATATCAATCACAAAATCTTCACTAATTGATGAATAGTATTCACGAATTGAGAATATGAATCGACCCGCACTCGACATCAAGCACCTCGAAATGATTGCTGCCCTGGCCGATACGCCGCGCGTGACCGAAGCCGCCGAAAAACTGCGTATTACTCCCTCGGCTTTGTCGCACCGGATACGTGAAGTGGAACGCAGGCTCGAGGTTCCATTGTTTATGCGAGTTCGTAAACGGTTACGTCCCACGCCGGCAGCGGATTACCTGGCACAGGTTGCCAAACGTTTGCTGGGGGATATGACGCGGGCAGAGAATGATGTTCGAAAGATGGCTGTCGGTGTGCGCCACGTGGTGCGGCTGGCGGTCGAGTCCTATAGTGCCTATCACTGGCTGCCTCCTTTCTTACGCTATTTACGGGATCATGAACCTGATGTCGGTATTGAAGTAGTTGCCGCGGCTTCAAAGAACCCATTATCCAGTTTACACGAGCGCAGCGTGGATCTGATTGTCATTTCCGGCGAGGTCAATCGCAGAGGGATCGAGCTGCAATCGCTGTTCGAAGACGAGCTGGTATTTATTATGCCGTCGGGACACCGTCTTGCAGGCAAGAACCATGTCGAGGGTAGCGATATTGTTGGCGAGGATTTCATTACTTATACACGCATCCCTGAACCGGACCGGGAATACGCGCGCTTGTTCCGGCCGAGCAATTCTTATCCGAATTGGACCGAGACGGTTGAAGTGCCCGAGGCGATCGTCGAAATGGTGGCCGCGGGACTGGGTACTTCGGTACTGGCGGGTTGGGCAGTGGAGACCGCGACCGACAGCGGCCGTATCGTCGCCGCGCGCGTCGGCCGGAATGGCATCCGGGTTCCCTGGTACGCCGCTACGCGAACAGACGAAGGCAATGAAGATAAACCTGACCTGCGGGTTGCCGGGCACCTGGCCAAATGGTGTCGACAGCACGGCAGTTTGAGCGGAGGTAAGTGATGAAAATCGGTTTTATCGGTCTGGGTGCCATGGGATTGCCGATGGCACGATGCCTGGTGCAACGCGGTCAAGACGTTTGCGGGTGGGACACGAATCCCCAGAACCTCGACCAGTTCGAAAACAAAGCAGAATCAGCCGAACAGTTGGCTTCCGACGGCAATGTCTTTGTCACGATGTTGCCCGAAGCCGGGGACGTAACAGCAGTCGTGGATCAATTGCTCGAGCATTGCTGCGAGACGGAATGTCTATTTATCGATTGCTCGACCATCGATGTCGAAAGTACACACGAACTCGCTGCGAGGCTGCAGGCGCTGGGTCATGGATTCGTAGATGCGCCGGTATCCGGCGGTCGCGAGGCAGCCACGAATGGAGCTTTGAGTTTTATGATCGGCGGTCAGATCGACAATATTGCTCGCGCCAGACCAATTTTACAGGATATGGGTAGCAATCTGATCGAGTTCGGTACGGCCGGCAGCGGCCAGGCGGCCAAGGCCTGCCACAATATGATCTGCGGAATTACCGCGCTTGGCGTATGCGAGTCTTTCGCACTTGCGGATGCGCTCGGTCTCGACCTGGAACGTTTCTTCGAGCTTTGCCGTGGCGCCGCTGCGCAAAGCTGGATTCTCGAAAATCGCTGCCCAGTGCCGGGGCCTGTGCTTGCGGCGCCATCTTCGAACGATTATGCCCCAGGCTTCGCCGCACGCCTGATGGCGAAGGATCTCAGACTCGCACAACAGGCGGCGCAGACCACCGACCAGTCTACCGAGTTCGGTGCCGCGGCCGCGCGCCGCTTCCGTGAATTTGTCGATAGCGGCAACGGTGATCTCGATTTCTCCGCCATTTATCGCAGTATTCGAGAATAACCGGCAAACTCAAATTGCACAAAATAATCACCTAAATGCTTGATAAATACCCCGTAACTCGCAAAAATTCACAAAATGATAGCGTCTAAGCCGTTGATTTATAAAGATTGTGCAGGTGGCTTGTAATCAGTAGGTCCCGCGTTCGATTCGTGGTGCCGGCACTAATTCAAAGCCCCTGCATCAAGGGGCTTTTCTTTGCCCGAGCGGAAGTCAGGTAGGGCGTAACCTATGGTTTTAGCAAAATCGCAAAATCGTCGTTTTTCCTAGTCTAAACCGAGGTGAATCGATCGACGTGCGTTACATTTGATACTGTTTGCGTGGATAGTGAAGAAAAGACGCCATGTCTGACATTGAGAAAACTTCCGTGCAGTTAACTTCGATGCGCGAGAGGCGCCTGGTTTTTGCGATAATTCGGCGTGGGGATTTGGGGACAGACCACGATTAGAAATCCTTACTCCAGTAATTAGGATGTGGTAAGCCCCTAGTTTCCTAGACAACGGATAGCTTCTCAAAATACTGTTCTTCGTATTTTACAGGTGATTTGAACCTGTCCATGGAACAAGGGTGCAACCTATACTATTCTCATTCTGAATTATAATTTTTCGAACATGGCCAATCCTTCAATTCTAATAACACAGTGTCTGCAAAATGATTTTGTCGCGTCAATATCGGTGGGGGAATCCTTGCCAAATTTGTTACATATAGGGCACGAGGAATCACAACGCTTGCTCGGTCTCGACGACGAAGGACCGATAGGACAAATAATCAATTGGGCCGAGGCTCAGCCGCAGAGTCGTCTCGAGTGTATACATGTTCGTGATTGGCACGATGTACTTGCTCCTGATCAAAAGTCCCATTTGGAACATTTCGGACCGCACTGTCTGGCCGATACCTATGGAGCACAGTTTATTTTTAGTTTTGAGAAAGCTGCGAATAAACACATCGTTAGTAGCACTACTCTTAATGACTTTGATGATACTGTAATGCCTGAATTACTCGATCGGTATAAGGGAGAGCCGATTCGCGTTGGAATCATAGGCGTCTGGACTGAAGCTAAAATTCTGTTTCTTGCATATGAGCTGGCAACCCGCTACCCGAGTTTTCAGTTATCTGTCTGTAGCGCACTAACAGCGAGCTCCTCGCGTAGTCAGCATTTTTATGCGCTTGAACAGTTAAAACGGATCGTCGGTGTCAAGGTGATCGAATCTCTGGGCGAATTTGTTGAATTCCTGGGCGGCAATATGCAGGACTCTCTCCCGAATTCGTTTAATCATAGTCTCGAAATCTCAAATGCGAATGAAATCGCTTTGAAGAATGCCGATGAGCAATTGCTTCGATATTTGTTCCGCGAGTGCAAATCACTCAAATTACGCATTCTTGATGGGGGTTTCTCCGGGAATCTCGTTGCAGGGGCCCACAGTATAGATTTGCATGGACAGGGCCAGGCGCCGCATGTTGTTAAAATTGGTCCCCGGCAAGCTATGGCACATGAGAGAACGGCTTTTGAGCAAATAGAAGGAGTATTGGGTAACAATGCTCCGGCAATTGCCGACTACGCAGATCTGGAAGACAGAGGAGCGATCAAGTATCGATACGCATCTATGGGATCGGAGCAGGCAACTACTTTCCAAGCGGCATACCAGCAAGGCGCCGAAATAGATTTCCTGGAAAAAACCTTAACAGATGTATTTGGCGATCAATTAGGTCGCTTTTATCGTGCCGCGACCCGGGATAAACTGGATCTATTTGAATATTATTGCTTCGATTCCTCTTGGGCCGGCTCGATCAAAAATAAGATTTCCCACCTGATAGGGCAATGCCCTGATGAAGGAGAGTTATCTCTACCTCTAGGTGCAACATGTCTCAACCTTTACAAATTCTACCGCGAGGAACTGGATCAATTGTCTCCTACGGTGGGTGACTATCCGGTGTCATATGTTCACGGAGATCTCAATGGTGCCAATATTATTATAGATGCAAAAGTTAACGTCTGGCTTATCGATTTCTTCCACACGCATCGTGGTCATGTACTCAAGGACTTTGCAAAATTTGAAAATGATCTGTTGTATATCGCAAGCCCCTGTGATGATGACGTGAATCTAGAGGTCGGGTATCGGTTTATTGATTTTTTGCTGGGAAATCAAAATCCCCTGGTTGTGCAACCGTTACCCGCTGAATTTAAACAAACTCCATATGAAAGGACATACCGTTTAATCCAACGGCTTCGGACTATCGCACTATCTTACATGGACCAACACGAGCGCGAACATTTGCTTGAGTGGCTGGTTGCCCAGATGCGATATTCTGTGCATACCATTGGATTCGATGAACCGAACGAACGACAGCGGCTCCTTGCGCTTTACACCTCTGCCAATCTGGCTTCGAAAATCAAGTCGTTACTCTCAAATACTTAAACGACCAGTTGACCCTGCGCAGATTGCCAGGCCGATTGAGGCAGCGGTACCGCTGTTAAACTCGATAAAATCGTCGATCATGCCATCACTAAAGATAACTCCGTGACTTGCCATCTGGGAGTTGACCGTCAAAGCTTGTCCCGTGCTAATGGTTCCACACACCACTTCAGTGCCCGTGAGCTGGCTAGGGAAAGGTTCTCGAACGGCAAACCGCAGTTGGTCGCTGTCCCAGTCAAACGAAGGGTTCCGGCTCTCCAGCTTGCCAACAATCATTTCCGCCCCTCGATGGACGCTGGTAAGCCAGCCGGTACTACCAAGTCCGGTCGACACGATAAGTCCGCTTGAAGACTGAACCTCCCGCGCTCCGTTGAATTCAATTTCGTACCGGGCCGAAATCTGATAACGGGGACCGATAAACAGGTCATTTACTGCAGTAATGCTCTGACCGTCATTCAGGGTCGCGGTTGCCATGGTGATTCCCATTGAATCGAAATTTCCTGCGGCGACGTCCGATATAACTGCTGTTACATCATCAATACCAAATGGTAAAAGCATACCGTCGTATCGATTTGGGTCCGGGTTGATGGCTACCACAGGCTGACCATCTAGATATTTCAGAGTGTTGGCAACCAGGCCGTCCTGACCGATCACAAGCACGATATCATCAGGTGAAAACATGAAATTGGGGAGAAACTCTCGATCGACCGATTGTAAACGGTAATCCAGCGTCAGGTATTTCTCAATTGTTCCGATTGCCTGTACATAGCTGGTATGTTCAATCTTGTAGTCACTAAAATCCTGCCCACGGCTTCCAATAACGAAGGCGGCTTGTGACTCAGTGTTGTACTGAGACACAAGCTCCTCGTATCGGGTACGACGTTTTACCAACACAACTTTTCGCTGCGTCGACATGGCTCAGGCCTTTGAGCTTAACTGGCCTGAGATCGCCTGCAGCAGATCGGGCGCCAGGTTGAGTTGACCGATTCTCTCCGCACCGCCAGCCAGTTCTCGAATTCCCAGCGCGAGTAGCTGTTGTGGGTCCAGCCGGGCCATGGTCATCGCTTCCAGCACTTTGGCATCGACCCTGGAATAGGCATCCATAGTCGCGGCAATTTCATAGGCATTGACATCGGCCTGTTTGCGCTCATTTTCAGTAGAGAGCTCAATCAGGTCTTTGCGCTGTTCTTCCTGAGCGATATCTGCTTCAAGATCGATGCGTTGCATATCGCGACGTTGCTCCTGTAACACGCGTTCCGCGTTTAACTTGGCTTCATCAATTTCACGTTGCTTGGTCTCTACGGCAAGGTCGGTATTAAGTTCGTTTTCCTTAACCAATCGTTCTTGTTCTATCGATGCATTCCGGCGTCGATATACTGCCTGGTCCGCCTCTTCAAGAAATTGCTCTCGCACGGTCGCTTCGAGTGCTCTCGCAGTTTCTGGGGTGGGTTCAACGACCAGAATATTGAGATCGACAATTTCGATTCCTAGCTTTTGCAGCACACTTGATTTTACGAGCGCCAATTTGACTGCATCAACCATCTCGCGAGCCGCTCGAATCGCTTGCCTGAGATCGAGTTGCTCTACCGAAGCCTGGGTTTTAACCTGTACCAGGTTGAGAATACGATTTTGCAATTTCGTCGGATCCTCCGATACGTAGCGCTCGGCTTGAGAATCGAGCGTGAAATTAAGCATGGCTGCGAGTTTTTCCGGGTCGGCAATTCGGTAAATCACCTGACCCTGTACGGTAACTTCTTGAAAATCGCGAGTGGTTTCCTTGAAAATGAAAGGTAATTCCGTCGTTGCCAGTGGAATCGCGACCAGAGAAGTAGTCGGCGCGAAGTACCAAAAGGCCAGGCCGGCACCATTTTGTTTCAGGCGACCACGCGTATATCGCAGGGTATATGTGGTTGGTTCGGTTTTGATATATTTGAGATTAAACATAATAAGCTCCTTAATAATGTCTCAATCAAGGCCGGGTCTATCCCGAACCTGTCAGGTTAAAGTGCGGCGTTGGCACGTACGGTTTCGAAGTCAATTTCCTGAATTAACTTTCCGTTACTGAAAATCGTTTCGAGCTTGTTGGCTTTGTTTGACGTGGTCAAACTTTTTGATACACCCCAGTTAAGCGGCATGCTTCGTTTCGAGTAGTCGTTTTTCATAATCATTCGGGCTGACATAATTCAGCGTCGAATGTAATCGATATGGGTTATACCAGCT
>Ga0209428_1000188_pt1 | contig 13144 bp, 3 predicted proteins | sample OlaalgELextract1_2_FD_187377 | JGI IMG/M metagenome (GOLD analysis project Ga0209428, IMG submission 187377) | Olavius algarvensis symbiont microbial communities from Tuscany, Italy - Type G ELBA extract 1 (SPAdes) (version 2) | ecosystem: Host-associated > Annelida > Digestive system >...
GCAAGATCAGCGATCTTGCACTAACAAAAGTTGAAATAGCAAGATCAGCGATTTATGGGTTAGTGCCAGTTATTGCATAAACCATCATAAAAGTGCCATTCAGTATTTTAGTACAGACTGTAAGGGTTAGTGCTGAGTTATTGTTACAACTGAATCATTGTATATCTAGCTATATTGACATGAGCAGTGTGTTAGAACACCAGTAGAAAATAAGTAACGCAGCGCTAAAAATGGATGCCACAGTTCGCGGCCACCTAACATCGAATTAGGCCTATTGGGGCCGCCAAAATCAATAAATGATTTAAAGTTTAGCTGCATATTGTCGTGCACTGTTTTTCAATTAAATTTGAGATGTTAATGACCTCGTGAAAAAAATCAACGACCGAATTTGGCGGCCCCCCGAAATCGGCGGCCCTGTTCCGCCGAACAGTTCGAACATGCCTAAAACCGGCCCTGTACGGGCCAGCTTTTAATCGCAGTGGCGATATCCTTGTTATTCATTCAGAAATTGCTAGCATTAACACGTGACACGATTGAAAACAGTCGTGAAACAACGGGCGGCAGTGGCTATAGTGGGCGGAGCTTATCTCCGAGGGCGGAGCTTATTTCCAAGCCTCAATTTGTCTTGTTCATCGATGTCTTGTGCTGATAAGACAACAACGTTGGCATGATGGACATTCGACCTGCAGTATGTGGAACGTGATTGTACATTTTATTTTTCGGTATTTTGTACATTGTCTACCGATGTTTTTATGCGATTCCATGGTGCATTTTAATCCATGACTCGTACGTGGCGTCTGTTTGCTTTGACTATAGTGTAAGATATGGAAATTTCCCGGCCGGCGGCCCGCTGACGTCACTCACGTGAACTTCGGCCCGTCTGCCGCGTAGATGCGTGCCGCGTGGTGCGGGAGAGGGTTGACAAAAACGAGTCGGCAGTTTTTGGATGGCGCTGTGTTGTTGTTTTCGCACGAGATTCGTTTTGAGCTGTCGGAAGGAAAGCAAAAACACTATTTTAATGTTTGTTTTGAGTTTGATGCTGGAGGAGAACTCGATCTTAACAGAATTGCACTTGGTTGCCAGAGTTTGACTTGAACTTTGTACGATATCAGCTCTATCATACGGATTGATGCAGAAATTATATCTGTTAATGCATTCAACAGAAGTCAGAAAGTTGGAGTTGTTGCTTTCGTGAAGCTGCCGGAAATGGAAGCCGAGGACGGGGCTGGTGCGGCCCTCTCGGCCGCTTCGGCACCCAATGCGGTAGGTCTGGTTCATTTCCCCCCGGAAAAGCTGGGTCCCGCGGTGGGTTCGACCTTTGTAAAAGGGCCTGCGACAAGTGGTGTTGGCGCTATAGGACTCCCTCCTTCCGCTAGGCTGCCTACCCTTCCCACCGACGGGTACCCGGAGGCTTTTTCACTGGTTCCCTTGACTACTTGTGGAATCTCACACCAGCCGCGATCTGTCGTAGGTCGCCATTTTGAAAATGATGATGATGTAAACATAGAGTTGAGTGGTATAAAACGTAACGTAAACGATCACAATGTTCACATTCTAGCTTCGGCAGAATGTTCGAACACGCTGGCGCTCACCGCAGTGACGCGCAGTGTAAATTTGGTGCGTGATATCGCATGGGAAACACCCCAAAATCGGGCTCGGGAATCTTCGCTTTCGATGGGCGAAACCCCGATATTCGAGGACGATACTGGCGCTGTTTTAGGCGTGGATTGTGTTTGGAGTGCGAAGGGGACAGCGGTCGGCGCCTCGGTCGTCTCCGGGGGCTTGCCTGTCACCGCCACTGTCTCGACCGACGGGGGACGCGATATGCATTCTTCACGTACGTCCGTCCGTACGTCCGGGACGTGGCTTCCGTCGCCTTCGTCGTTTCTGGGTGACGACACCCCCAGTATGCCGTTATTGTCGCCGCAAGTTTCGACTGTTTTGTCGTCAACCCGCCACGAGGTAGCCGCAGGGGAAAACGGACCAGGTCGAGGGCGGCCGTCAACGGCACCTCTGTCTGTTCTGCTTGATGATGTAGGTAACACAGCCCAGTCGCTACAGCGTGTAGATATGGAGCATGCTGCCGCTGTGTCGTTTGGACTGGATAGCATGTTTGTTGACCAACGCAGCATAGGTCCTGTCATTGGTAGACCGTGTGTGCGTTCCGAAAACATCCCGGAAATCAGCAGTATAGCGTCCAGAACGGTTGAAGGTCACCATAGGGTGGATTGGCCAAGCCCTGGAAGACAACCAGCTCCTTATGAGCTGCCTAAATTCCGGCTACCGTCCGACCCGACGTATTGTGTATGTTCGTCTGTCAATACTGCTTTACAACCGCCTGTTACGACTGCGGCTTTTTCAGCCGTTACTACAGAGCGTGACACTGTTTTTGTACCAAAAGCACGCCCGCATGACCTTCACAGGTCAAGGTCACAATTTCCGGGTCAATATGCACCTGAAATTAATGAAACAAGTCATTTTTTCTCACGGCGAGGGTCCGTGGGCGATCACGCCCACAAAATGCACCATTCTCTGTCCACAGAGCCCGCTGTAGTGTATACAGAAAATGTGTACAGACCCCCGACACAGTTTCACGCTCTGCCGACTGCTAGTGCCTCTTCTAGATTACTTAGCGACGCCGAGATGACGTCACCTGCGCATGAGAATCGAGTGGTAAATCCCAGGGTGCCACCCAAACTGTATGCACGTCCTATACCGCTAGCGGAGCGGCAGTCATCTTGTCGCACGCTGCAGCAGTCGCCCACTGATTTCGAAGTAGAGAGCATTAATTCGTTTGTCGAAAACTTGGCTCCCCTGCCGACAGAGGCGAGCAGCAGATACTCTGCCCACTCGCACCGCAGCTCCAAGGTAAGCGTAAACTCACATGCACGTGGCGCCAGAAGCAGTGTCTGTTCCCATGCCTCTACACAAAGGGAAGCTTTGCACTTAGCTGCTAAACTTTCCAGTGACCTAGCTGACGCCATGAAAGACACACGCAGGGATGCATTAGAAAGAGAGAAAAACGCACTAGAACTCATTAAAATTGCTCGTGAAGATGCTGCCAAGAGAGAGGAACTGGCACAGCAATATGCACGTGACCAAACTCAGGCTCAAGCAAAATTGTTGCTAGCACAAAGCGAAAAACAAACTAGTTTGTTGCTTAGTCAGGCCGACTGCATGCGTACTGCCACCGTCTCAGATTACGAGAAGATGTTAGCGCAGGAAAAGCTGTTGGCGCAAGCCGAAATTAGGAATGCTTTGTTGCAACACAAAATTGACTCTCATGCTCAGTTGTTTGCTAACTCTCATTTACACACTGAGAAACCTGTTTTGGGGGCATCCCAATCACATAGGGACACAAAAAAACCCCAAACAACCCCTAAGCAGTTACAGCAACGCTGTCAGATGACATCGTCTGACGACGTGTCACAAGACTTGCAGATTTCTTCCCCCGACAGTTTTACGGGGTTACATACTTCTGTACCGTATTTACATACCACTACATCTGTTGGAACGACTATAGAACGGTCGTCAGACAGCGCAAGACAAAATGCGGCTGATTTACCGTGGGCCGACAAAATACAGTGTCGCGCGGTTTCTCTGCAACAGTCTGACAGTGATAAGACTACTTATAGTACTCCCGCTGCTGTGTACACCATACCGACCGTTTCTACCGACTGTTATAATATTTACAGTACTGTACCTACGCCACGCAGTGTTTGCGCATTGGCACGCAATGCCACGACGCTGCGTGCCACTGCCGCGCAGTCTGACATTATATCCGTTTTACACACCTCATCGACACCTACTGAGTCTGATTTCTCGGTCGAGCATCTGATTTCCGGTTTGAGCACTGCACATGTTCCCCCAACAATTCCGCAGATGGAAAATATCACAGAAAAATTGTCTTTTGATGACATTTCCACGTTGAACCGTCATTTACAGGAACAGAGCGAATTGATTTCAAATTTACAGCGGAAATGTGCAGACCTACAGCAAATTAATGCAAATGCTCGACCGACAACATCTAATTCAGATCTTCAGGCTGAAATTAATCAGCAAAATGCTAGCATGGAAAATGTTTTGTATAATGACGCCGCAGCGGAACTGCAGCCGCTTGCGCAGAATACTTGCATGCGTGGTTACACTGCCGCTGTATCAGTTACACCGTTTTTGCCCGGGCGCCCACAGGCTGTCGGCGCCTATACAGCAGGCATTGTGACGTCACTACATGACGTTACAGTAGGCCCACCGGGTAGACAGACGACAGCTCTGTCAGCCGACTTACTGCAGTCAGCTGACTTGAGCGTGCAGTTACCTCGTATACAGACACTCGCTACCGTGCCTGGACCTCATGACAGATACACGTCATGTATGCCGGCCGGTACCGGCCAGTACACTGACCGCTTACAAATGCTCGCCGCCGCTACTGACATACCTAGCACACTGGCGTTGCATGGTGACTATTTACATGACATGCATGGCAGGCCAGCATTTACTGCAGTACCTGACCGACAGCGACATTTATTCATAGATTCTACTGCTACTACAAATACTACACATGGTAGTACGATACCTATACAGGATGACAGTACTGTTGTTCACACACTCGGTTCAGTTTTACCAGTTGACAGTACACATACTTCATTGCCTTACGGTAATGTTCCACCTCACCTTACGCAAGACGTACGACCTTTACCGTGTAATTTCAATCAACTGACTGGTTTGATACCAGCCTATGTTGACCAAACTTTACTGGTGCCAACTCAGTCACAGCTGAACATCCAGCCATGTTGTTCACACATTGCGACGCCTACTGTACCGGTGTTTAGCGATGCAGCTACATTCTACAACCTGGCTCATACTCTAGAGGCAGCTAGACCTGACATGATGTCACACCAGCCTATGGTTGGGAGCTTGACTCCCTACCAGATGCCGACTTTGATACAACAGTCTGCAGCTAGTGCAGCTTGTACTTATGGATATACAGTACCAGTACAACATTCTCTCATGACAACTGCAGTTACATCTCAGCTACCTGTACCTATGTTAACTGGTACACCGTGTGTTACTGCACAGACTCACATTAGTTCTGCACACTTAGTGCCACCGACAAATATTTTCAGTGGTGCACCGACAGTTTACAACTCGAACTTGACTTCACAGCCGACTTTGTCTGATGTACACTACTCAACAGGGGTTGCAGCTTCCACTACTGCATACCATATGACAGAATTACAGCAGACTACAGACATGAAGTCACTCTCTACTGTTACTAGTAATACAGCAGTTACACTACAGCAGCCGCTGCTGCCACAGGTGATGGCATCACAGCCTACTGCTACATCTTTACATACTGGTACACAGTACACTACTGTACCGCAACTTACACAGACTCAGACACAGTCTACTTCGAATACAGCTACACAGCCACTTACGGTGCGTACTTTATCGGTTGCTACTACACCCCAGACACAGGCTGCTTCGACTTTAATCACGACTGGTGCTGGTGATGACCAACCGTCACACACACCACCCAATACAGAAAATTCGGGCAATAGCATGCCCCCGACTAATAATTCAACAACTGGCAGTAACACTTCAGCTGTTATTCCAGTGCAGCCACCCGCTGCTCAAACAATTATTGTTTTGAGGAACACCGAGACAGTGAAAAAGTACGATGGAAAAACTTCCTTGTCCAGTTTTAAGGACCACTTTAATCGCATAGCTCACCTAAATGGTTGGGTGAGTGATGCTGACAAATTACAACACCTCTGCGTGTCCTTGGAATCAGAGGCCGCAGAATTAGTAAGAGATGTCGATGACACCTCTTCCTCGGCTCTTGACGATCTTTGGACTGCTCTTTTTAGACGATTCGGCGTTCTGGACGAAAAAAATGATAACCAGCGTCGTTTTGAGAACAGACGACAGAACCCAGAAGAATCTTTACAGGCTTACGCAGCCAGTCTTCAATCGCTTCATCGGCGTGGTTGGCCGACTATGCAATCTGAGGACAGACTGCCTGAGCTGAAGCGTAAATTCGAAAATGGGGTCATTTCTGCAGACTTAGCCCAGTTCTTGCAACTTCATGCAAAGACAGATGGCTTCTACGAGACACTGAAACGTGCGAGACAGTATGAAGAGATTTTGAATCACACCACATCTCGCAAGACAGTTAGGATTTTGGAGACTGAGCAGCCTTTACATACTGACGTACAGCCCTCAGCCCTACAAGCTGAGTTCGAACCCATATTGCAAGGGCTCAGGGAGCTTTTGCAGGCACATAAGCCAAACCCAACTGTCCGTAACATCTCGACATCTGAAAATAATAATATTAATAACGCAAGACGCTCAAATACACAGGCACAAAAACCTAACCAAACTGGCCCACGAAATGCGGCTAGAAATGGGCAACAGGAATCAGGGCAAACTGCCCCCCGCCCAAATTTGCGTGATCAATCTACATCACCCACTCCCTATAATCGGGAACGAAGCACATCGGCTGATTCACGTTACTCGGGCCCAAGGTATGGCACCTCTAGCCCAGGCCCAAGAGGTTATGGTGGAACGTCTCCATCGCCGACACAGTCGTATCAGCAACGTGGTTACTCACCTGGCAACAGGGGACGCCAGTCGAATTGGTCAGGGCAACGACAACAAAGACCCCTGCCCAGGTATCACAACAATAGTGGGCCAAGGTTCAACAACAACAGTTATGGGCGTTCTGGTGTGCCATACCAGCAACGGCAACGACATCCGCCGCCTGCTATTGGGTATCAGGGCAACCAGAATTGCCCAGAGCAGCAGCAACAGCCGTCTCAGCATCAGTCTATATGTGCTGAGGTCGTGACGTCACAGCCATCCCGGGGCAACAGACAATGGCAGCCCCGGGCTGGTCAGCAGTGGCAACAACAGGACAATCGACAGTGGCAGAATCAGAACCAATCACCACAACAATCTACAACAAACCCAGGGTGTCGACAGAGGTCTCAGTCGTTGGATGGCAGGCCGCCATCACGTGGTGTTTGCTTTGTGTGTGGGGAGGACAGATGCCACTCGCGCCTACATCCGGTTGGAGTACCTCAGCCATATCGACCAGTGTATCAGCAGACAGATGCCACCCAGGGAAATGGAGCCTGGAATCAGTAGCAGGGCGTACTGGTTCCAGCGAGATGCATTGGCCCTTGTCAGCGAGTGCGCCATGTTTTGTTCCCTCCATTTTGCACAGACCGGAAGTGGAAATAATTCCACAACAGCTTTTGGCTTCTGAAATAAATCAGAAAAGTAGTGCAAATAATATTTCTTGCAATAATAATAATCCTAAGCACTCTAATAACTCTCAGACTTCTAAGTCAACTGAAATAAATAAGAATCGACATAATTTTAGTCTCCCATTCGGACCGGAAGTTGTTTCTCGGCTTGGCAGTTTAATTAATGATGATAATAAAAACAAAATAAACAATGCATCTCAGTCTGACATGCATTCTACTGCCAATCCAGACATTTTATCATCATATGAAATTAACTTGAGAAATAATTCTCAAACTTTACCGGAACCGGAAACAGTTGTCAAGGACATTCAAGGTCAACTTGAAAATTCAATGATAGGTGCCTCGACTTACTCGACTGCACCGAGTGCTACGTTTGAAACACAACTTGACTTAACTGTACACAATAATTTTGATGAAACTGTAGACGATGACACACAACTTAACACTTTACCGGAACCAGAAATAAACTTCAAGATCGATCAAGGTCATTCGACTAATTCAGTGAATGTCGATCAGACTTTACACACTTTACAGCATAATGCTGATTCTTTGCCGAACTTACAACATTATGTCGCTAATGCTATGGACTTACACAACTCGATAGAAACTCAACCAAAAACGGAAATCGAATTACAATTTCAGGTCCGATCTCCTATGTCGTCCGATTTATTACAGCGATGCTCCCGTTTGGTTTCTCCTTTGAATAATGTTACTTCAGTTCTTGTTGCCCCACCGCGCGTCATGGCCATTGTGGAACAAGTGCCCACACAGTTTCTCCTTGACACGGGGGCAGAGATTAGCGTGCTATCACTAGAAATGTTTAAGAAAATACAACCAGATGTTACGGACATTTCTTTCTCGACTGCTGTTAATGCTTTTGGAGGGGTACCGCTACAGTTAGGCGGCCCCTACGAACTTAACCTTAATATCTGCGGTGTCGATTTTAGGCATCCGTTCTACATTATTGATGCCCCCACCAATGAGTTTATCCCTTGCATTGCAGGTCATGACCTCATGAGAAGTGCACATCTGATAATAGATACAGCATCCAACTTTGTATGGTCAACTAAGCCCACTAGGCTTACACCTTACACCATACCGGCAGCCAGTCCTTCTGCCTTTGACCAGTCTAGCACTGAACTTCAGTCACTGTCAGACATACCAGAGTCTTCGTGCCCGCGTGCACATTCTAGCCCTAGTGCTATTCTTACCTGTGATGTTTCACATCACTCTGACTCTGCTCTTTGTTCTGCACATACTGCTTCTGATGCTACTGCTGTCAAACAGCCAGAACTTGACTCTGCTCAACCGGACATGGAAGGGTTACCAGCCCATCTTCTTGAGCTTTACCAGACCACTGTTACTGATGCTGACCTTACTCCAGATATTGCTAAAGCACTCAAAGACTTACTCATTGACCAGCAACAGGTCTTTGCTAAGAACTCAATGGACCTGGGGTATTGTGACATCATAGCACATGATATCGACACCGGAGAACATCATCCCATTAAACAGTCACCACGCCTTCAACCCTTAGCAGCCAGACAGGCTGAAGATGATATTATAACTGAAATGTTACAGACAGGGGTGGTGGAGCCTTCTCTCTCCCCCTGGGCGTCACCTGTGTGTATGGTGAAGAAGAAGGATAACACATACAGGTTCTGTGTCGACTATAGGCGACTGAATTCTGTTACTAAAAAGGATGCTTTCCCTATTCCAGCTATCAATGAGGCGTTTGACAGTCTCAAAGGCTCTAAATGCTGGGCATCCATTGATTTATTAAGTGGCTACTGGCAGTTGCCACTAACTGATAGAGCTAAGGAAAGATCAGCTTTCTGTTGTAGGCGTGGCCTCTTTCAGTTCACTAGGATGGCATTTGGGCTCAATAATGCACCCTCAAGTTTCAGCAGGCTTATGCAGACAGTCCTCTCTGACCTCCTATGGAAGATTTGTCTCAATTATCTCGACGACATTATCTGCTTCGCTTCCAGCCCTCTAGAACTCATAGAAAGACTTAGAACAGTCTTCCAGCGTCTGCAGGATGTGGGTCTAAGGGCTAAGCCTTCAAAATGCTGTCTTCTCAGAACATCACTCCCATTTTTGGGGCATGTGGTCACAAAAGAGGGCATACAACCTCAGCCAGAGAAACTCGAGGCCATCAGGGACTGGGTCCCTCCAAGGTGCCTCAAAGAGGTCCGCGCGTTCTTTGGGTTATGCAGTTATTATAGGAGATTTGTCAAAGACTTTGCCAACATTTCCGAGCCACTCACACGCCTCACTAAAAAGAACGCACGTTTTGAGTGGACTGCAGAATGCCAGCAAGCTTTCGAGACACTTAAAACTAAATTAATTGAAGCCACAACACTTGCATATCCAGACCCAAACCTTCCTGTGATCCTAGACACAGATGCGTCTGATGTCGCGGTCGGGGCCGTGATCAGCCAGGTTATTGAGGGTCAGGAACGACCAATAGCATTCTTTTCAAGGGTGATGAATAACGCCCAGAGGAACTACTGCCCCACACGCCGTGAGCTGTTAGCAGTAATAGTGGCCCTTCAGCATTTCCGCCACTACCTGCTGGGTGCAGAGGTAATACTCCGAACTGACCACCATTCTCTGAAATGGTTAAACACCTTCAAGCGGCCGGAGGGCATCTTAGCACGATGGATGGAAACCCTGGCGGAGTTTAGCTATGAAGTCCAGCATCGTCCCGGGAAGGTTCACGGGAACGCGGATTCTGTCTCCAGGCCCTTCTGTAAACAGTGCTGGGATCGCCCAGCCCGCCAACCCTGGATCGAGGAGCTCCAGAGGGCAGATGAGGTGATAGCACCCCTGGGCATCAACACGGTCACTTTACAACCTGAGATTTCTCAGGAGGACATCATACATTACCAGGCAACAGACACTGCTATCCAGCCCATCTGTGAGCTCATTCTTTTACCAAACTCTCCTACCAATGACGACCTAAGGGCTCTGCCACTCGAGTCCAGGAATCTCTGGTCTCAGAGACCAGCCATACAGCTGCAGTCAGACGTCCTGGTGAGAGTGACACCCACAGCCACACAACTGGTCGTTCCTTACTGTTTGAGATACAAATTATTCAAATATACACATGCTGGTCCACTTTCGGCCCACTTGGGAGCCGATCGCACCCTGGCCCAGCTACAACAACATTACTACTGGGTCGGGATGAAGAAAGACATTGAACGCTGGTACGGCGAGTGTGTACCCTGTGCACAAGCCAAACCAGCTCCATCCCGTCCCAAAGGCAAGCTGCAAAAGGTCATCGCTGGTGCTCCGATGGACATAGTAGCTATCGACATTCTGTCAGGCTTACCAGCCACACCTGAGGGATACAAATATTTGCTGGTGGCCACAGATTATTTTACGAAATGGTGTGAGGCGTATCCCTTAGTAGATGCAGAGGCTGCTACCTGTATGCAGGCTCTTTACTCTGGGTTTTTCTCGCGCTTTGGGTTGCCCCGACAGCTTCATAGCGACCAGGGAACCAACTTTGAGAACAAACTGTTCTCAGAGCTTTGCCAAATTACAGGGATAAATAAAACAAGGACAACAGCCTTTCATCCTCGGTCTGATGGCCAGACCGAGAGATTAAACAGAACAATCTTGCAGATGCTGAGGGCTACAGCAGCAGACAATCCAGCTGATTGGCCTGCTAAGATCCCTATAGTGTTAGCTGCCTATAGAATGACTGTCCACTCCACGACTAACGTCACACCCAACCTAGCCATGCTAGGGCGGGAAGTTTTGTTGCCCACCACTTTAATTGCTCGACCACCTGAAGAGGCTGTTAAAACTACAGTCCCCTTCGTCACTAGCTTTAGGGACAACCTTAGAGTGGCACACGACAAGGTCCGGGCAGCCACACACAATACTGCCAAAGTGCAGAAGACCTATTTTGACCAACAGGTTCGTGGTCCACCCTTTGCAGTCAATCAAAGGGTGTGGCTCTATTGGCCGCGGCCACAGGTTAGGTCAAAGTATAAAAAGTTATGTCCTCTATGGGATGGTCCCTGGATAATAGTAAAGTTTCGATCGTCCATAGTCGTCGTTATACAGCACGAACTGTCTGGCAAACGTCAGACAGTTCACATTGACCGACTGACTCCTTGTCGCTTACCCGAGGCGATACAGTCTGGCCCGGCCGAGCAGACAGTAACACAGCAGCTAGCACAGACAATTTCTGCACCGCCGATGACTGAACACCAGTCTGCTGCCGTCGCTCCGCCGATAGCCGTCCCAGACACTACTGGTAGGCCTCATCGGCAGCGTCGTAAGCCAGTCAGACTACATGACTACGACTAGTCATACACTACCCTGTAACCCGTACATGTATATAATATGCACCGCGCCCTAGGTTAGTTAATTAACCCTGTTTATGCACGCCCCTCCGTGCCAGTAAATCTACTTTACGGTAGTTTGGAACTGGGGGACATTACTAATCACTACTCGTCGTTACTTACTTACTTACTCGTTTGCTACTTACTTGTGTACAGAGATTAACCTCTGTTTGTGTATACATTGTACCGCTCATTAAATTAGTTAATTAGTGTCGTTATATTCAACTCTTTCGCGCCCGTTAGACTGGCTATGGGCCAGCGGGGTCCCGAGAGAAAAGAAATCAGTTGTATTGTTACACTACATGTACTTGTACGTGTAACTGTTGTTACTTACTCATTGTACAGATACCCCTATCTATAACAATATGTATCGCACTCTTAGTTGATTAATTAACTCGTTACATCCACCTTTTTCGGGTCTTGTCAGTCAGACTACGAGTCTGCATAGAAGCCGAAAGACTCTAATCATACTTAGTTATTATTCACTTACTTACTTATTGTTACTTACTTGCTATACAGGTTACTTACTTGTACATTTGCGTCGTTACTTTACGTTAGTTAATTAACCCTGTACGTTCCAACTCTCTCGTGTCCGTTAGTCTGGCTATACGCCAGCCGGAATCCGAGGGACGAAATCACTAACATGTTTTGATACACCCTGTACCTCTTGTACATAGATCTTAGAAATATCTCTAAGATATTACAGCTAATTAGGAGTTTCAGAGAAACACGATTCGTTTCTCATTAGGATCTTAGGACATCTCCCATGTTTGTAAATAAGTATAGCACTCTGAGTTTTATAATTCACCCTGTACTTTGCCATAGGTCTTTGTGAGATATACCAAGAGTTTAACGTCTACTCTTGGTTGCGTGTACATAGAATCTCTTGGAGACAGTGAGGAGTTGCTCCTTCTTGTCTATATTGTTTATTAATTGTTTTAACTTGTAAGATTAAGGGTACTTGTACCTTCTCTTTGTAGATATTCTTTATTAATTGTATAACTCGTCTACACTCTAGTAGTGTTGGATCTTGGACTTGTCAGTCAACCTGGATCATCGCTATATCAGCCAGACTTGGAATTCATATTTTCAACTTGCTAGACTTGGAACCTTACACATGCTAGACATGTGACAGTGTCCTTTGACACAGTGCCCGTCGGCACACTTCGTCAACCTAGTTGACTTTGTAAATATTTAACTCTATTATACTATTTTAGTTTCTTTCAGTGATAGGAATCTAGTGTAGCTTTCCTTTCGGTTCACTTCTCTTGTACATATTGTTACTGTGTATTAACTTTGTACTGTTCATCCTCCGGGATTGAACCTTCGTAGCTTCCTCCGTCTTCTAAGCCTTCTTCGGAAGCATAGACAGGACTACACCCTTTTGTCCCTGCTTCGTATCTCCGACACACAATGGCTGGAGACAGGGATACACCTGCACTGACATCTTTGGTTTTTATAACTACAGACAGCTTTCCTTCCAATTTCTTTATGCTAAGTCCCTTACTGGAA
>Ga0209428_1000189_pt1 | contig 13133 bp, 12 predicted proteins | sample OlaalgELextract1_2_FD_187377 | JGI IMG/M metagenome (GOLD analysis project Ga0209428, IMG submission 187377) | Olavius algarvensis symbiont microbial communities from Tuscany, Italy - Type G ELBA extract 1 (SPAdes) (version 2) | ecosystem: Host-associated > Annelida > Digestive system >...
GGGGGGGGGGGGGCTATGACCCTGAAATTCGAACTCGTGCAAGATTTAGCGACAATGCACCTACCCATCAAGTTTCGTCATCCTAAGTTTACTCGTTCAGAAGTTATCGTGTTCACAAACAAACAAACAAACATCCAAAGACACGCCGCTGAAAACATCCAACGTTCTTCGCTTCGCTGTGCCATTGTATAAACAGAACATAATATGCGTCCATGTAAGGTGTCAGGCCTGTGACTGAAATGTCGCGGGTTCGACTCCAGGCCACAGCACTGCAGGTAGTGGCGGTGGTAAGCTGCTTACACGCCACGGGCCCAGTGGGACGTGACGACTTGAATGGTTTACAGCAGTGCCAACCACTATGTATCAGTCATGGGCCGACTGTTTACTCGCCATTCTGTTTGTCTGGACAACTCAGTCTTCCATCCCTCATGGGTTGGTAAAGGAGTACCAGCTTTGGCTGATAAGGGAAAGGGAGCTACGGTTAATCCCGTTTGCGGATAAATGCATGGGTGTGCATGTGACACTATGAGATCCGTAGACGATGCATGCCATATCTGGACAGCTTCTGGAGTGAAGTTTCATTAAGAGGTGTGAGACAAAAGTAAAGTGGGTCAGCTACATATTTAACTCATAAAAAGTTAAATAAACTGTAATGCAGGAAAGCACACGGACGAACTACGCCTACACTAACACAGCCGAAAATTTGAAACTCACTGTTGGTGTTCCCAGATCTGCAAAAGTACACGCATTCTCACCCTGCACAGAAACGTATCACAATAATGTGACTTTCCTTATCACAATGCTTCTGTGCACATGTAATATGAAAAAATGGAAATGCTTTGAGGAATCGTGATGCTTAATTACCACAATATATTGAATTAAGTCACTTAAGTGTTATGACTAGTAGTACTAAATCAATTTAGCGGCCTCTTTTCCCGGACAACCTCGGTAAGCCAGCACCAGAAAGGTAAACATTTCTGGTTTTTAATGGAGCAAGAGATGATACGGTGTCAGTGGCATCAGGTGGACCATACACAGATTATTTGCACCTCACCCCAAGATCTTTGGCGTCAGAAAACCAGAAGACCTGGGCTATCATACGGAGTTGTTTGCGTGATCCCACGTTTAGTCGTTTTGGTACAGTACCGGCTTGTGACAGACGGACAGACATACCGGTACTCATGACTACAGCATATACCGCGCTGCCATAGCATCGCGCAGTAAAAACGATACAAAGGGAGGAGAAGGGAATGAAATGGATGGGATGGGGATAGGGGACGGGAAGTGAGGGGAGGGGAATGGATGGGATCGTTGTACGCCAGCTGAGGACCAACCATTTTGTAGATCGCCTGTACACGTCATCCTTTATGTGTACTTTGCAGAAATCATTTTCCCTGACTTTTCCCTGACTTTCCAGTTCCAAATGAATCATTTTCCCTGACTAATTTCTTCGTGCAAAATCGCTATGATGTATAATTCTACAACAACATTTGGTGACCCTGTAATGTAATGCAACAAAAAGTAGGTACCTATGTTGCTTGCAGTTTGTGCTTCCAAAGTCAATGTAGTAAAAAGTGAAAACGAAATCTCTGATGATGCTGTTTTGTGCTGGAGAACTGAACTGATGAACTATTTACAGTATGTACAGTTTGTAACGTTCAAGTTTGAGTTACATTTGCTTTATGACAAGCTGTTGTGCGTCAATGTCTTTTAACAGCTTGTCTACCTCCTTCTGCTTCTCTTCGGCAGATCTTTTAAATTTTAAATTCCCTGACTTTCCCTGACTCTCTCAGTTTTCCCTGACTTTCCCTGACTTAATAATTTTCCCTGACTTTCCCCGACTTCCCCTGACCGTAGGAACCCTGTATAATAACGGCTTATGGGCACCCAGGGGCGTCTACGTCATATTAGCAATGAAGCAGCTTGCTTCATTCGCAAAGCTGGAGGGGAATTTTAAAATGATGCAGTTTTTGATTCTTGGGGGGGAAACTAAAAACACACAACGTAAACAAACCAGAGTGAAATATATACCTGTAATGCTGTTACTGTGAATAATTAAGTTAATCTCTGTTAATGGCCTTGTTGACTAAGTCAACATTCAACAATTAAACAGTAACAGGTTTAAGTTAATTAAATTTAATGAAGCAAATGTACGGTAATAAAAAATTTTGCTCCAAGTAATGTTTGTTGTCAACTTATGTGATGGCAAATTCATTTGTGGTCGCACTCGCATCTTGCAGTCGAGTATTATGCAGTATAATACTCGACTGCAAGATGCGAGTGCGATTTATACAGAAAGACTTTGACAACGGCCTTCAGTTTTATATTGTCCATGAGGACTCCAGAGCTGAAACGACAGTGACCGGATGAACAGTTGAACACTTGCACGGTGCACCGCTTTACTTCTGTCACCTCGATGTTGAAACTTCTCCCTGTCGGCTGTTAGCTTGACCTTGACTCGACCGCTTGACGACGTTTGACGTGACCACTGCACGTCTGCACTGGCCATAAAAATAGGCCTATCTTATGACTCAGTGTCAGAGGACTGTGTACTGTTTCTGCATGAAATTTGGTAAGTTGATTCTCAGGAAAATCATTAAAATTGTTGCCACCAGATGTCATATTTTGAAGCTAAAATGCACCAAATTCGACTAATTACCGGCCGACAGCGCCGACGGGACCTGGCCCGTTCTACGAAGTAATCGTAGTAATCGTATCGGTATCGGCCGTTGTGTATACTCGAATACTCGTATCGGATCGTATCGGTTCATGCCCGTATCGTCCGTTCTCTATTTGCTAATCATTTGCACCTCACTCCAGACATATAAGCACTCCAACACCTCAACAATTAGAGGCTGCAGGCAGTTCGTGTTGCCCGAACAACAGTGCAGAAGCACTGAGTACTAACAGAAGTGGTATAATATGTATGACACTGGCAGTACAACATATTAGCAACATAGTGCTTTCAGACAATGAAGTGAACAGAAATAACCAATGTAGTAGCATTGGTGTAAGAAACATCCACAATCCAGTAAGACAATAACTAAATCACAAACAGGTGTGCAACTTACAGTGGCAGTATCAACAGAATTGAAATCATCCTCACTGACATCTTCCTCCACTGACGCTCTGGTGACAGTCGCAGTGGCACGTCTTGTTGTACACAGGTAAACTCTGACTTTGCCATTGCTCATCTTGTTCTGCTCATGCAAGTCAGCAACTGTCACAGTGTCACTCATAATGGACTGCTTAAAGTCGCACATGTCGAAATTGAACTCTCGATCATTTCCGTATTTGCAATTCCCATTGGAGAAAAACAAACTTTTGGCAGTTTCCATCAGATCCCGTTTGGTCGCCAACTTCGATGTCGACACAATGCGTGTGCCACCACCATTTCGTGTGCGCACCTGTTTGACATTCATTAATGTGTCTCCGTGCAGCCAACCAATTTCTATTCGTCTGCTGGATTTCATGCCATTGTTATTCCCATAAAGTGATTGCCTGTGATTGGTAACATGCAGTTTGCCTTCGTCACATTCGTCGCCTGCTTCAATATGGTGCTCAGAAGAGCGTTTTCGTGCATCAAGCTTGGCTCGAAGTTTGGATAAGAGCGCTTCCTTCCTATCACCGGTACGGTGCACTTGGGGTCTGCTTTTTCTTTTACAAAATTCTTTAACAGCAACTCGGTCACCAACGACGAAGTATTTGCTTAAGTCGCTATCCGGCATAGCAGCTATGACTGCAATATCCAGCTGCAATAAAACAACACGTTATATGCACATTCTAAATCTGCACAACTATCCCAATACACGAAGCAGTACAACATAACATTTGCAAATTTGTGTCGCAAACAAACTGCAAAGTAAACCACGGTCATTTTAAACCGGTATAAGCGTTTCAGGCACAAGCAGGTTTCTGCCAGTGTTTGTGAAACATACTAAGTGCAATAATATAAGATACAAATTCGTTCAAAAGGGATGGCATTATCTAAGTGTTATTTTCTCTCTGTGTCTATCTCTTCAAGTACCCTATGCGGCCACCGGGGCCTAATGCACCATAGAAACATTGTAGATTTTGGCATTAGGTAGATTGTTCGTGTGTTTACCTTATATCTTGCTTTTTTTGCTTCTTATAACTTGCTTCCCTTTTATCTTGCTTATACTGCCTTTCTTATTTACTTCTCGTTCATCTTTTCCTTTGACAGTAGTCCTGATCTGTTTCCAGGCTGGATGTCGTAAGAGGTGACTAAACCTGGGTTTTTAGTTTGTTGGGTTTATTAGCCGCCGGCACTTGCATGCCTAGGCTTATGTTTTGGCACAGTTCTATTCTCTTTTTTTTCTTGACGGATAATCTCTGCGGTCCCTCGATGGATCTTTACCAAATTTTAACACATGACGTCTATCTAGTGCAATTTGAAACATTAGGTGAGAAATCACGGGTATCCCCTCTCCTTACAATTTTAGGGGCGAAAAACTGTCATTTTTGACCCCTATTTTGACTTAACATCTCCACTGCTCACAGGGCTTTGTTGCTCAAGAATCTGTCAATGCCACGTGACAGTACCTTCCAAGTGCTATACAATGCTGTCTTCATTTCAACTCTACACCATGGAGTTAGAAAGGTTTCAAACAGCAAAAGTGACCTTCAAGGTCATTCAAGGGTATTGCAATGCTGCCATTCGATAGGCCGCATACGATTACCTATTAGTCTTCCATTGCAACTATGTCTCTATCACGCACCGTTTCCGAGATATTACCACATTTACAGTGTACGCAACTAGCTGTGACCTTGACAAGTCCTTCATTTTAGGAAAGATAGTTGAAATTACAAAACAACTGCGATTTCCGGTTCATGTGTAAACATATCGTACATAATACACGCTGTATTTCCCAAGTTATGTGAGACAGAAAGGTTTCAAACAGCAACAGTGACCTTCAAGGTCCCTAAAGCGAGTGAGTGAGTGAGTGTGTAGTTTCTTAACGGCACATCAGCACAAGAAGGCTATTTAGTGCCATTCAAGGTTTATATGATGGGTATGATATGAAATTTGACGTCTCTATCTCTACCCACTATGAAGAAAAGAAAAGGGGTAGAAAATTAGGAAAATTGGGTGGTTTGGGGCAGTTAGGGGTCACTCAAGGTCACTGAAAATGGCACCATTCCATAGTAACTATGCCCCTATCTTGCACCGTTTATGAGATATAGTGAGATATAGGTCGAAAATCGCCGATCTGAACCTACCCCACCTCTGTTTGGTGCCCCCGTTAGTGGTGACCCCGTTGGAATTTCGCGGATATTTGTTGGCACCAGAAAACTAGAGTACCCGGGCTATGGTATGGATTTGTTTGCGTGATTCTATGTTTAGCCGTTTTGGTACAATACCGGCTTGTAACAGACAGACGGACGGACGGACGGACAGACAGACAGGCACACGACGACAGCATATACCCATTATACTGCGCTAGCATAGCGTCGTGCGGTAAAAAAAATTAAGGACTTTCAAGGACTGGCAAGAGCCCTGTAAGGGGCAGACGACCGTGACATCCCGTGTCAAGGGTTTGCCCGCCTGCCACGGAATCAATGTCAGTCCATCAGGTCGCTTCCCGTCTGACCATGACATTAATTTGGTCGAAGAAATTGGCTGTCTATTTCTCGACCACAACCTTGTTAACCACAAACTGTGATATTTATTTAAATGACTGGTTGCCATCATTGTTACTGAAGACTGGCATGTTTGAATGTTCATATGATCTGTGGGTTTGTGCCATCAAACGTTTTGTGTACATTACAGCGGTGACTGACTGTTGATACAGGCCTACCAGTAATGATCTGAGATGTATTATACTATGCTGTTCCATTCAAAATATGCTTATACCCCCTAAGGTATAGTACCTGGTACTGACTCCAAGATATAGCCCCAGAAATTAACATTACTGAATCATTCAGTCATATTTTCGCACTATCCACCATGGCTCCTATGAGTACAACACATCTCACACTGTGAGTCTGCAAGTGCCACAGAGCTGCAAAAATTATCAATATACAGTGACATTCATCGCCTCTGCTAGTCACAACTAGAAAGCTAAGTATGTGCAACAACACATCAGGGGCGGTTCTTTAGAGAGGCCAAGGGGACATCCCCTCCCCAATCAGATGCCTGGCCTCCCAATCAGATGTTCAAGAGCATCACTGGCAGGCTGATTTCGATTTTTTTTCGTGCTTTTGCACGTTGTTTGTGTTAATTTTAGTGAAATTTGGCTGCTTTCAGCACAAATAATTAGTAATAATATGACATCAATAAGTAGGTGACACAGCTGATAACGCTTAATTGGGAGACATGAACCAAAACTTTCATGTGTGTGAGAGCCCCCTCCCCCCCATCTTAATCTACGCCCCCCCAGTTGCCCACAAAATGGAAATGCTATAACCGCCCCTGCAACATGCCACAATTGAAGTAACTTATTATTATGTTTTTTTGGACCCTGGTACTTCATTCCCATTATTATTATTATTTTTTCACCCCCCGTAGTAGTAAAGATCCCGGGGGTTAAAAACTAAAACTGCTGAGCTGGAATGGCTACGCGTGGCTGTCTCCTTCAACAGAAAACGTCTCGTGAAAAAGAATTGAGTTAAAACGTTGAAGGAGCACACTGATCCGCTGGAATAAAAAGTGAGACTCAAGCTGGTCGCCCGAATGTTCAGAGATTTTCCGGCCCAGATCACCGACAAAGCGAACTGCGGATTCGTCCATTGGCCTGTGCGTTTCGACCGCCACTGGCTGAAAGTCGTAAGCTACAGACAGTTCGGCGTATTTCTGACACTTCCTGTCTGCAGCCTGTTCAGCAACAGATCCCGCCGACTGACTGGAAGTTGCCACATATGAATCGGCCACTGTGGTGCAAACCGTGACATCCCAAGCCAAAAGTTTGCCACCACGCCAAGGAACGATGGTGCAGCCATCAGGGCGCTTCCCGTCCTTCAGAGCCAGACCAGCTGGTTCTTTTCTCATGGGGATGCCCGCTGCACTGAAAGCGTGACTAATGCAGTCGTTCAAGGCGTGATGTCTCAGAAACCGGCTGGCAGCTTACTTGCAAAAGAAGCCATGAGTGCCGTTGGCCTCAACCAAACTGCCACAGTGGCAAGTGTGTAGACTACCAAGGTCGGAAGCCAGCCTCAATGCGACAACAATGCGGACGGCCTCGTTATCAAGCCATAACCCACAACCAGAGATTGGCGACGCCAATAGCCAGTCACCACTGTGTGGCACTCGTGCTGCGAGGAGGCTTGCCCTTTGCAACGGCGAGGTTCGAAACTCCTCATCAGCATTATTATTATTATTATTAAGGGCATTTACATAGTGCAAGTTCTTGGGGCCACAAATGTGCTGAAAGGGTTGCACATGTAATACAGTAAACAAGTGAACATCAACATATACAAAGTCGGTGAGGTGAGGACGAAATGAAGTATGACTTGCGCGCACACATACACACACACCGTTTCGGGCAGATGATAAAATGACATACTCACTTTGTCTTTTTCCATTATCTCGATGGTATCATCTGAGATGCCACGCTCAGAACAATAACGACGTAGTTCCTCCTCCATCACTTATCCGACGCACGTCAAGCTCATTCAAAGTTCCAAGAAATACAGACAACCTAGACAAAGTACAAAACTAGACTGGCCGTGTATGGTATCTATACCACAATATATTATCAAATTTAAATGTTCAAAATACAACATACACAAAGGACCCAAGGAATAACCCAAAGCACTGCAGTTGCAGGGTGCAACAATCAAGCTAGCAGCCACAGTCAAATTATAGTTTGCCATTTGGCCGCCAAATAACAAACAGGTTTTTAGTTCTTTGTAAAGATATTTATTACGACAAATTTCTTTCATATACTGTCGCACTTATATGACATTATCCTTAATATCGTATTATCTTATCTTATCATAAATTTAATCTACTAGTCCAGTAGAGATGTCTGTGAACTTAGACAAAATTGCAATACAAACCAAAGCAACTACTAAATGAAGATTTATGTATACATTTAACTATGTTAAAAATCCACTTCTGAAATATTTGGGAAAAAAAGTTATTGGGTAGTTAATGCATCTACTGTTTGGCAAGTATTCACAGAAATGGACAACAGAAAAGACTACAGGTTAGACGAAATCACAACACAGTATAATATCACAGTGACATAAAAGGAACTCACAAATGACAAGAAGCTCCGCTACCGCAGAGAGACCGTGCGACGCGCTATGTTAGTAAATTTGTGCTATGTTTCACGAGGTATGGGAGTTAGTAAGGTTTCAAACAGCAAAAGTGACCTTCAAGGTCATTCTTGGGTACTGGCAATGGTGCCATTCAATAGGCCACTTGCGATTTCCTATTAGTCTTCCATTGCAACTATGTCTCTATCTTGCACCATTTCCGAGATATTACCACATTTACAGTGTACGTGACTAGCTGTGACCTTGAGAAGTCCTTCACTATAGAAAAGATAGTTGAAATTACAAGCCACCTGCAATTTCCAATTCATGTGCAAACATATCGTAGATAATACATGCTGTATTTCCCAAGTTATGTGAGACAGAAAGGTTTCAAACAGCCAAAGTGACCTTCAAGGTCACTGAAGGTCACCGATAATGGTGCCAATCGATAGGCCACATACGATTTCCTATTAGCCTTTCATTGGAACTATGTCTCTATCTTGCACCGTTTCCGAGATATTATGATTTATTTCCCAAAATTTACATAGGTCACGTGACCCTGACCACGCCCCTTTGAAGGCATCCATATGCTGGGACTTGATATAGCCTACCTACGTGCAAAATTTGATGACTGTAGCTGCAGTGGTTCCGGAGATATGGCTGGTGCCCACCAAAATTTACATCGTTCACGTGACCTCAACCACGCCCCTTTCAGCGATGATTTGTCATCCGTGGGCTAGGACTTGCTCGGGTCAACCCGCCTATCAAATTTGACGTCTCTATCTCTACCCACTACGAAGATATGAAAAGAGGTGCAAAATTTGGAAAATGTGGTGGTTTGCAGTAGTTAGGGGTCACTCAAGGTCACTGAAAATGGCGCCATTCGATAGCACGCATACGAGTTACTATTAGCCTTCCATAGTAAAGATGACCCTATCTTGCACTGTTTATGAGATATAGCGAGATATAGGTCGAAAATCGCCCATCGAAACTGACCCCACCTCTATTTGGCACCCCTGTTAGGGGTGACCCCGTTGGAATTTCGCCAAGATTTTTGGCATAAGACAACTAGACACCCTGGGCTATCGCACGGAGTTGTTTGCATGATTCTGTGTTTAGCCGTTTTGGTACAATACCGGTACCGGCTAGTGACGGACGGACAGACGGACGGACGGACACACGGCGACAGCATATACCGCGCTAGCATAGCGTCGTGCGGTAAAAATGGTAAAAATGTAGAGTGTAAGTGGATCTTAATCACCATCATAGCCAATACAAGTTGCATAGTGACTAGAGAAATATAGGTCACGAATACCAAATATGTACTTAGTTTTGACCCCTATACGCAGGTCACATGATCTGACACAAGCGCAAATTGCAATGGCTGTAAATGCATTGTCAATGGTAACCCAGTGTGCGAGTTGTAAAAACAGCAAGGAGATCAAGAGAGTTTTGCTGTCTCAGGCCCATAACGTCCGAAGACTGAGGCCCGAAGGGCCGATAGTGGGGGTGGGATTTTCAGGAGGGGCAGCTAAATACACATTATAGAACGTTTAGTTATGTTTTAGGAAGTATAGAATAGCTTGCTGCGACATCCGCGAGTCGGCGTATCCACCAGTTGTCCAGTTACGAGCCCCATCATGCATGCACACAATTACCAGATTTACCAGATTTCGGTTACCTCGAACAAATCTAGGGGATTACTGAAGTTTACCGACATGGACAGCTAATCCTAACCCTAAACCTGTCACTAACAATAACCCTGCCATGTCGGTTAACTCACTGCAGTCAAGCCAAATCTAGCAGTTATAATAGCTTGCTGTGACATCCATTAGCTGCCCCCTCCCTCACCCTCAGTAATAATCTGTTCACGAAGTGTATACAAAAGAGTCTTAATTATAGTCTGCGGATATTTTGCTGCGGACATAGAGGTGTTCACATCTGCGTCCGCCGTACACTTTGAGTTGAGTTGAGTTACTGTACGCCAACCAAATGACGTGCAAACTATGCATTATCAGTCATGGAAATAGTCGACAAGCACCAACACAAACAGCGCAAACTTGTATTATCGCCTAGTGTAAAAACAGTCGATTTATACGGATATGTGCCTTGTGGTGTAGTGGTTAAGGCCGGTCATACTAATTAATGCCCGGTAATGCCCGGTAGTGCCCGGCAATGCCCGGCAAGTGCCCGGTCAGATAACTAATACTAACACTAACCCTGACCCTAAAACCCTGTGACTGCGATATACGGACTGTGATTCTCACAGAGTTTTAACTATAATCTCGCACTTGTGTTTTAATCCGCTTTTAGATCTAGGCCTATCAAAAAAAACACCCAGCTAGAATGAATTAGGCTACCTATCTCTTGGAACAGTTCAACAACATAAACTGTAAACTGTCATAATTCTAATTACATGTAGAAAATAAAAGAAATAAGTGAATGACAGTGGTCGACTTTAAATAGTTAACTTTGCGCTTTCTAGGATTACCCACTTCGTTAATGAGACGGTCGCTAGACCGCATACGTAAACGGTTACAGAGCACAAGTAAGTAGGCTTACGTCATAGTGTAGGGGTATGGTAGTGTAGGCCTAGATCTATTTCTACACGGCTTCTTCGACGCAAAAATGATAAAATGTCTAAATTTACAATATATCTGTAGACGGGCACTTGCCGGGCATTCGCCGGGGTGTCAGGACACTTCGGTACCAGGACACTTCGGTACCAAGACACTTCGGTACCATATGACTGGTCCCGAAGTGTCCGGACACTTCGGGACTGGTCCCGAAGTGTCTCAAGACAGTTCGGGACCAGTGCCGAAGTGTCTCGATGTCGACAATGCTACTAAACTACAGAGGGTTATAATTAAAGCATGAGTGACAGAGCCGGCGGAGGGGGACTGCAGTAACCGGCGGTTCAAGGCAAGGAGTGCGGCAACACCGTGGACGATCAAACGATCAATCGACCAGATTGTTTGTCGCATAGAAGCTATTAACGACTTGAGTTAACACAACGGGAAGCCGCCGTAAAATGTTCAGTCCGGCGGGGATTAAAGCGTCTTGCAAGCGACCTAGACGAGCAGGTGAATCGGATATGCCGCAAGACGCTAGCTTTGGCGTTCTTGCCATGTGACGTCATCACCTCGGCATTCACCGAACTGGAAGGCGCAACTGACGAGGCACTCATTAGCCAGCATCTGCAGTATGGGCGCCACACGTGGATAGAGTCCAGCGTGTGGCCACCATCAGCATGGTCGGTGTACCGCCAGCCAGTCCGGACCAACAAAGATGTCGAAGGATGGCATCACCGGATCAATGTCAAGGCTGGACACAGTCGACTAAACCTGTACCAGATGCTGCAGCTGCTCCATGGTGAGGCACTTCTTGTGGAAGTAAACGTGCGGCTGCTGTCTGCTGTCTTAGCAGTGTTGGGCTTGCTTAGTGTTACGGTTTGTAGGCGCACTTTCAGACACATTTCTCCCGTTGGCCAAACGCATAGACGCGGACTAGAGAGCCACGAAATCATTTTACAGGCGCACACAGAACATCATTAGTCACGAAGGGTCTTGGTCCCGAAGTGTCTCGAGACAGTTCGGGACCAGTGCCGAAGTGTCTTGGTCCCGAAGTGTCCTGGTCCCGAAGTGTCCGTAAAGCTTCGCCGGGCACTGCCGGGCATTAATTAGTACGACCCGTTAAGGCGTTAGCTTGCAACTCGAGCGGTCGTGAGTTCGACTCCCGGCCATTCCACTGCAAGGTAACGACCTTAGGCAAGTTGTTCACACACGTGCCTCTGTCACCAAGCAGTATAATTTGGTACCAGTCGTAGGGCAGCGATGTCCTGCGGCTGGGAAGGTAACCTGAGGTATGGCGTTGCAATGGCCATGCGTCAGAGACTCAGTGGCTTATCCACCTACGGGCTCAGGCCTATGTAAGCAAAATAGTTTGTATTGCAATTTTTTCTACCTGTTACCTAGCAACAATCTTTAACACTCGCACTATACCGAAATACGAGTAATAAAATGGCTCTGGTATGGCGCAAACTAGGAAGAACACAAAACATCCGGTTCTGTTAATAAACGAACGGGACCAAAAGTAACTCGCGATCGCGACTTACTATCTCGCGATCGCGAGTTACGTACGTCGCGATCGCGAGATAGTATCTCGCGATCGCGAGTTAGTAAAAATAATGTCGATGTCATGTATGGTCTTCCGTAATAATGCATTAAGACGTACATTACAAATACAGTAATAGTTAATAAAACCGTAAATAAACTGATTGTGTTCAAATGAAACATTGCACCAGCCTTTATAATGACTCATTACTCACAACCATAATATTACAGCACCAAATTCCAAATTGCTAAAAAGGACTAGAAAGTACTTCAAACTACAATTCAAACAGAACACAGCACCAGGTGGCAAATAATCATCTAGTTTCAAAACCAATATGCACGATAAACTGGAGAACCAGTAACACAAAATTAGCATAAAAATCCACTTTGTTACAACAACTGCATAGCAAAAATACTGCTGAAGTAGAACATAAGTTTTGTATGTTGTAACCTGCAAATTAGAGGTCGGTTGATTGACTAGTGTTTAAATGCATTTTCAACACAACGTAAGTTGAAGAACGTCAAATTGCCAAATTTAGTAACTCCAATACATAGTCCGAATCAAAGTTGAGTCTATTACATATCTAATATACGTTACCACGGAATCACAGGTTCATCTTACATACGTAGCAATACCACTCATTCCTGGGAGCACGCTCAATGCCGACACACTGTCAATGATACCATTCTAGGCAGCTGTCGCATTCGACACAGTTCGTCTCAGCTGTGTCTTTACAGCAACAGCTGCATTTCCACAGATTCATTTTCCGACGTTCCTTTAGCGCACTGTTCAGTTTTTTC
>Ga0209428_1000197_pt1 | contig 12652 bp, 11 predicted proteins | sample OlaalgELextract1_2_FD_187377 | JGI IMG/M metagenome (GOLD analysis project Ga0209428, IMG submission 187377) | Olavius algarvensis symbiont microbial communities from Tuscany, Italy - Type G ELBA extract 1 (SPAdes) (version 2) | ecosystem: Host-associated > Annelida > Digestive system >...
GAGAAATTGTCGCCTATGCCTGCGGTGATCGCAGCGAAGACACCTGTCGAATACTCTGGGATCGCGTACCATCCGCTTATAAAGAAGCCATCGTTTTCAGTGATTATTGGAACGCGTATCAAGCCGTCATTCCGAGCGAGCAACATCGTCCTGTGGGTAAAGAAACGGGGGAAACGGCTCATATTGAGCGTTGGAATAATACCTTACGGCAACATTTGGCACGCTTCGTACGTAAGACGTTGTCTTTTTCCAAATGTATTAAAATGCATGAGATTTGTTTAAAGCTCTTCATACATCGATATAATACCGAATTATTGCCCATTGTCGGCTAGTTGTTACCCAGGATATCACTTCTAAACTACTCACTACCTTCTCAGGAATCTATCCCCTTACAACAAAAGCTCGTGATGAGCGTTTCAACAAAATCAGCGTAGGGATTGAATATTCCAAGCTGGAAATACAAGGCTTTATCCCCTATGTTTCCTGCTCGCACACCAGAAATCATTCAAACATTCCTTTTTATGACTATGCTTCAACCGATTGTCAAATAATGGTGTTAAAGAGATTCTGAAGGGTTTTGTCTATCAATCCCAAAGCCCTTGCGAAGCCTTCGTTCATCTCCCTGATCGAGGGTGTCGAGTAAACTGTGTAACCGGCGTCCGGAAGCGACGCTGAACAGGCTGTTCGCGGCCTTGTTGGTGACCGCGGGCGGCAACCCAACGTTGGGCACGGCGCGACAATGACCAACGCAATGGTGACCAGAGAAACTGTTGGGCACGCCACCGTCCCTGGCGGCTTTGCCCAACCTACAGGTGGTAGCCGGCGACTGGTAGCTGGAAGCAACTTGTTATTCCAAAAGTTCTTTCTATGCGCCCGCCCTGGACGGATGCCCCTTGCTTGCCGCAAGACTCAGAGACTGCCTTTTTAGACAGTATCCGTGAAAAATATCCTTAGAGGCTGTCTAGGAACTCACTTTAGAAATTCCCTGAAAATAGGCAGATTGGATAAAATTAACCCTCTGTTTTAAAAGGTATTTTTTTCATAGAAACTGTCTAAAAAGGCAGTCTCTTAATAAACAGATTGTTAATTTTCTTCAAACTGCCCACAGTCAGGGAATTCCTAAAGAGAGTTCCTAGGCAGTCTCTCAGCTGCGACAGGTATAATCGGCCCCGGTAATGACACCCTGACAAACCTGGAGATTCCAGATGATCTCGAACGCCATGGCGCAAAGACTCAACGAACAGATCAACAAGGAGTTTTATTCGGCCTACTTTTACATGAGCATGTCCGCCCACAGCGAGAGCGAAAACCTCAAGGGTACGGCCGTCTGGTTCATGGCCAAGTACGACGAAGAGATGGCCCACGCCATGAAGATCTACCGTTACCTCCATGACCAGGGCGCCCGGGTCGAGCTCGAAGCAGTAGCCAAGCCGCCGACCCACTACGCCGGGGTACTCGACATGTTCGAGAAGACCCTCGCCCACGAGCAGGAAGTCACAGCATCCTTCAACGACCTGGTGGAAGCCGCCCTCGCGGAGAAGGACCACGCAACGAGCATCTTTCTACACTGGTTCGTCACCGAGCAGATCGAGGAAGAGGCGACGGTGAGCAACATCATCGGTCGGGTCAAGCTGGTCGGCGAACGCGGCGAGGGGTTGTTCATGATCGACAATGAGCTCGCGGGAATCGCGAAGCAGATGTCACAAACGGTAGCCACCCAAATACAGTAGTACACCTGCGTAGGCACTGGTTCAGCCTGGTTAAAAAACCTTGTAAATCAATCAGTTACATTGTTCCACGAAGGTCATGGATTCTGCTTTATTTTCAAGGTGTTAGCCTAATATTTTCCGCGAAGCCAGAATTGAACGGAACCAGTGCCGGCGCACCTCGCCTGCCAAAATATTCAGATACAAAGAGTATATAATCCGGCACGCACCCTGGCCCGCCTGTCTCTCACCGGGGTCGCGAGACAGGCGGGCTGGTTACTGCGCGATTCGGCAACCAACTGTAATCAGGAGGATCCCCTATGGATCTCAAAGGCACCAAGACCGAACAGAATCTGAAAGACGCGTTTGCAGGCGAGTCCCAAGCCAACCGGCGTTACCTCTACTTCGCGTCGAAGGCGGATGTGGAAGGCTACAACGACGTCGCCACCGTTTTCCGCTCCACCGCCGAGGGTGAGACCGGCCACGCCCATGGTCACCTCGAATACCTGGAAGCCTCCGGCGACCCGGCCACGGGGCTGCCCATCGGCGGCACCGCCGACAATCTGAAGGCGGCCGTCGCCGGCGAAACCCACGAGTACACCGACATGTACCCAGGTATGGCGAAGTCGGCCCGGGACGAGGGTTTCGGGGAGATCGCCGACTGGTTCGAGACCCTGGCCAAGGCCGAGCGTTCCCATGCCAATCGCTTCCAGAAGGCCCTGGACACCCTGGACACCTGATCGCGGCAAGTCCGTCCCTCAATCCCTTCCCGGTACGCCGCCTCTCGGCGCAGCCGGGGAGGGGCTCTCCCGCATTTCCCAAGCGTCTGCAACCGGACCCATGACATGACAATGCGCGAAGGCAACCTGCAGGCACCCACCAGGCACCCGATCGAGTGGACCAATCCCGAGTTCTTCGAGGAAGGCGCCCTGTTCAAGGAACTCGAACGGGTCTATGACATTTGCCACGGTTGCCGGCGTTGCGTCAGCCTGTGTCAGGCCTTTCCCACCCTGTTTGACCTGGTGGACGAGTCGGACACCATGGAGGTGGATGGGGTAGCCAAGGAGGCCTATTGGCAGGTCGTGGACCATTGCTATCTGTGCGACCTGTGCTTCATGACCAAGTGCCCCTATGTCCCGCCCCACGAGTGGAATCTGGACTTTCCGCACCTGATGTTGCGGGCTAAGGCGCTGAAACACAAACAGGGCAAGACCAAGCCGCGGGATAAGCTCCTGTCCAGCACCGATGGGGTCGGGGCCCTTGCGGGCATTCCCGTGATCTCGGGGATTGTCAACGCCGCGAACCGATCCGGCGTCGGCCGCAAGCTCCTGGACCTCACGCTCGGCGTCCACCCCCAGGCGCGGGTCCCCGAGTACCACGGCAATACCCTGCGCAAGCGGCTCAAAACCAGGATCGGGCGTCAATCCGAAGGAGCGGCCGCGGGCCCGACCACCGGCAAGGTCGCCCTGTTCACCACCTGCTACAACAACGTCAACGAGCCGGCTGTCGGCATGGACCTGGTCGCGGTGTTCGAGCACAACGGTATCCCCATCACCATCCCGAGCAAGGAAAAATGCTGCGGCATGCCCAAGTTGGAGATGGGAGACCTGGAGGCCGTGCGGAAGGCCAAAGACGCCAACCTCCCGGTCCTCGAAAGGCTGGTGGACGAGGGTTGGGATATCGTGGCGCCGATCCCCTCCTGTGTGCTCATGTTCAAGCAGGAGCTACCGCTCCTGTTCCCGGATGACGACACGATACGAAAGGTCGAGGCGCACATCTACGACCCCTTCGAATACCTGATGCTGCGCCACAAGCATGGCAAGCTCGTCACCGAATTCGCGCAGCCCTTGGGTAAGGTCGCCTACCACGCCGCCTGCCACCAACGGGTGCAGAATATCGGCGGCAAGACCCGTGAGCTGCTCTCCCTGATCCCGGACACCGAGGTAGAAACCATCGAGCGTTGCTCCGGGCACGACGGCACCTACGCGGTCAAGAGGGAGTTCTATGATTCCTCCATGAAGATCGTCCGGCCGGTGGCCGACAAGGTGAGGCAGATCCAAGCCGACCACTACGGCAGCGACTGCCCCATGGCCGGCCAACACATCGGCCATGCCCTGGCCGACGGCAGCAGGCCCGAACACCCCCTGACACTGCTGCGCAGGGCCTATGGGCTGTGATGGGTAAATGCCGCGTTTAGGATTCGTAACTTGCGTAGGGCTTTGAATCGAGCCTGAGAACGACAAATGCCGACACACCCCGGCACCCCCTACTCTCTAATTTTGTAATGAAATTCACTTTCAAAAATATCGGGTACATCGATGAGGGTGAGGTAACGCTTGGAGACCTCACGGTTATTTGCGGTCCCAATAATGTTGGCAAGACCTATTTGAGTTACAGCATTTACGGTTTTCTGAAACGCCTGCGGGGGGGCGTCGGAATCCGGCTTGAGAAGGAATCGCTGGAACAGCTTTACGAGCAAGGCATCTGTCGCATCGATTTGCGGCATTACGCCCAGGATGCGGCAAAGATCCTGGCGCGTGCCGGTAACAACTTCTCGCGTGATCTGCCTCAGTTCTTCAACACGGAGGACGAACATTTCACGGACGCCTCCGTGAGGTTGGAGACCGAAAATTATGCCTTCTCCGTGGATGTGGATTACGAATTCAAGGGCGGAGTGAGATTCAGCGGTAAGGAACTGATTCGGCTCGCCAAGGAGAAAGGCTCGTCACTATTGGATGTCGCTCTCCAATCCGACAGCAGCAGCACTATCCCGAGGGAACTCCTCCAGGATATTCTTTCCGTGCATATTGCGGACGCATTATTCGGTACCGTCGTACCCAATCCATTCGTCATCACCTCCGAACGTACAGGGATTTCCCTCTTCTACAAGGAGCTGGACTACAGCAAGAGTGCGCTGCTCGATCACCTCGCCGATGCGGAGAAGATAGACCCTATCACATTATTAAACACACTGCGGTCACGCTATGCGGAGCCGATCAAGGATAATATCGACGTGATCCGTGACTATGATTCCCTCTGCAAGCGCAAGAGCTATTTTCGAGACGACGACCAACAAAATTCCGAGGTGATCGAGACCTTGCTGGAACTGACCGATGGTTCCTTCAAGAGTCTGAATAAGCAGTTTATCTACGCGCCCAGCAAGGAACCTGGACGAGATGAAGTGACCTTGCCCATCTATATGGCCTCTTCGTCCATCAAGTCTCTTTTTCTGATGGATTTCTACATTCGGCACCTGGCCCGAGAGGGAGATATTCTGATCATCGATGAACCGGAACTGAATCTTCACCCTGACAATCAACGAAAAATGGCTTGTTTACTGGCGCGTTTAGTCAACTGCGGCGTGCGGGTTCTTATCACGACCCACAGTGATTTCCTGGTTCGGGAGATCAATAACCTGATTATGCTAAGTAGTTCCATACCGGACAAGGAAGCAATCATGGAGAGGTATAAAATCTCGGAGAAGGATATTCTGCAGCCGGAGCAGGTGCGTGCCTACACGGTTTCGAATCGGCACCGAATCGAAGCTTTCAATGTAGATGAACATGGCGTAGATTTCAAATTATTCGACGAGCTTATCAGCGAAGCCAATACCTTGTCCGACGAGATCTACTACGCCATGGAAGACTAATGATGATGGATACCCTGAAGACTCTGAAGAAAATTCTCAGCGATGATATCTTGTTACCCCTACCCGATGACAAGGGAACCCTCAGAGTGAAGGAGCAAGCCCCGGAGGCAAAGATCAAAACGCTCGATATTTCCGGTGTCCCAATAGATAGTATTGCCTTTACCCTCGATCATATACCGAACGATCGCAGCCGCGGAGTCTGCTTCAAGCAATTGTCCTGTTACTTGAACGCGACGCAGGAATTCGTAAACAAAGGGTGTGATGTCGTCATCGTCAGTCGTTTCAAACAAAAATGGCGCATTTTGATATTGGATCTCAAATCCGATAAACCAAAGCTCGGGAAAACAGAGGCCCAATTGAAAAACTCCAAGGCATTTGTGGCATATATTCTGTCGCTGCTTAATACTCACTATCCGGATTATGCAGTTCCCGACCCGCGTTTCGAACTCGTGATTGTAACCACGAGAACGAGGAAGAAAAGTGTTTATAAGCCAAACGAGGCACGACTCGAGCAGGGGCCTTTTCGCGTAGTGAATCCAACACGATACCAGGGAGGTCAAGCAAGTGTCCATTTCGGTAAGTTGATCGGCGTTTGATTCACGGACCCGACACCTGGAACGGAGCAGACCATGAGCCACCTGACGCCCGAAGACCTTTACAGCCTGGAAGAATATGCCAAGATACGCGGCGACTTCCGTACCCGAGTCATGGCCCACAAGCAGGACCGCAAGATCCACGTCGGTCCCAACGCGACGCTCTACTTCGAGGATCGCTTGACCATGCAGTACCAGGTCCAGGAGATGTTGCGTGTCGAACGCATCTTCGAGCCGGAAGGTATTGCCGATGAGCTTGCGACCTATAATCCGCTGATCCCCGATGGCGGCAACTGGAAGGCAACCTTCATGGTGGAGTTCCCGGACGCCGGTGAACGCCGGGTAGCCCTGGGCAAGCTCGTCGGGATCGAGGACCAAATCTGGGTGCAGGTCACGGGCCGGGAGAAGGTCTTCGGCATCGCCGACGAAGACCTGGAGCGCGCGGACGAGGTCAAGACCTCATCCGTGCATTTTCTGCGTTTCGAGCTGACGCCGGAGATGGTTACCGCGTTGAAGGACGGCGCGAGCCTGTCCATCGGCATCGACCACCCGCATTACCGGCAGGCGGTGACTGTCGACGATGCGGCGCGCACCTCGTTGATGCAGGATCTCGACTGAAGGGTTGCAGGGTGCCTTGAAGGCCTTCAAGGTACCTGTCAACCGAGTATGACTTGATGGCAGACCCGATGCGAATAGTGAAGACTTGTCACAAGCAAAGAAAGAATAGCAAAAGGTCTTTGCGTTGAAAACAGATACCTTATTGTAGATTATGAGTTCACTAAACCCTTGTAGGCCACCAGCTCTGCCGGTGCGATCACTCAACAACCACCAGCTTTAGCTGGCGGTTGTTGAGTTTCCGGTAGCCGGAAATCAGCGGTATTGGCGTAGATAACGCCACTCGAAGCCGCGTTTCAGCCAGTGGAATGGGCGCATGGCGGGCAGCACCAGGCTGCGTTTTTCGTTGCGGGCCACCAACATCCCGCAGTCGTCGGCGTCGATGATGCACAGCAGCTCCACCCGATAGGTGGCGGTGGGTTGCTCACCCGCGAGTTCGGCCACCAGGTTCGCGGTCGCCGCCTTGGCCTGCAGGTCCGCCATGTGGGCCTGCTTCGGCATCCACTCGGGTCCTGGAAAGCTGCCGGAATCCCCGGCCACGTAGACCCGTTCCATGCCATCCACTCGGCACCGCGCGTCGGCTTCGATGAAGCCGCCCGCCGAACGCGGCAGGTCCGTGGTCTCGATCCATTGGTTTCCCGTCATGCCGGGTATGAAGAGGATCAGGTCGGCGTCGAATTCTCCCCCCTCGGTCATCACCTTATTTTGGGTAAAGCCCTTGAGCTTATGGCCCAGGTGGGTCCGAATCCCGCGCTTGCCCATCTCCGCCAGCAACCCGTCGACGGCCTTGGGGCTGAGGCGACTCCCCGGCCTCTCCGCCGGGGTGAAGAAGACCAATTCGAAGCCCTCGCGGCGGTTTTGCCGGCGCAGGTGGTTGTCGATACCGAACAGGAATTCGAACAGGGGGCCGCCGCGCATGGCCGCGGGTTCCTTCGGATTGCCCGCGAAGCCCATGGCGATGGTCCCGCCATCCATCGCTTGCAGTCGGTCGCGGATGCGTTGGGCAGCGGCGATACCCGCGCAGGGGAGGATGGTGTGCTCGATGCCCGGCAGCTTTTTCATATAGTGACCGCCGGAGCCGATGATAAGGCCGTCGTTCTCGATATTGCCCACCGTGGTCTCGAGGACGCGACCGCCGTCACCCAGCCCCTTGGCCTCCGCGGCCACATGTTCCACGCCCATGCGCCGCAGGAAGGGTTGCAGCGGGATGCGCAGGTCGTCACCGGTGCGCCGGCCCGTGGGGACCCAGATGAGACCCGGATAGTAGATGAACTCCGCCTTGGGACTCACCAGGGTGATATCCATCTTGGGGGTGGTCTTGCGCAAGGTCCGAGCGGCGGTGAGCGCCGCGAACCCCGATCCGACGATGGTAACGCGTGGCATGGCGAGCTCCGGAAGATGAGGTGGTGCTAAAATTGTAAACCCATTCGCTTTGGCTGGACCGAGCAAGCCAATTGCCGATCTTGGCAATTTGGAAGGTGATCTGCCGGGAGCCTCGGTATGCTGGGAGCGCCGGCATCCTGCCGGCTTAGGGCAGGCCACGGAGGAGCAAGAAGGCAAGGAGAACTCCTGGAGCCACGGCACTTTGCCGAGACAGGCTACCAGGTCCGCTACGCGGACCCGATGCGGGCGAGACGCCCGCGGTCCCAGGGGAGGCGGCGCTCCCAGGGGGAGGCCTCCCCAAACGGCTTCGCTTTGCCGAGAGCTACCCACCCTCCAAAAATAGCATCATGACTTTCGCTTACGTGTACTGGTAGCTGGTAACGGCATTTCCATTTCCTTCGCGTTCTCCGCGGTTCGATCATTTTCCGCCCCTTGATGTCCTTCGTGCCTTTGCGGTGCCGATTTTCCGGTAGCAGGGTTACTCACTGATCCACGCTGTTGCGGTAGCCTCGTCCCAGGACTTACCATGCCGAATCCAAGTCCCAACCCGAACTCCGAAACAAAGGCCAGATGTCCCCTGTTCGTATCCTCGCCGCCCTCGTCCTCTCGGTCCTGTTGCTCGGCGCCTGCGGCGAGCCGCCACCGCCGACCATCAACCTCTACCGCGCCGTCCAGGGCGGCGATCTGGACCAGATCAAACGCCATATCCACTGGGGTACGGACATCGACCGGGCCGATCCGCGGGGTGAGCGACCCCTGCATGCGGCGGCCCGGCGTGGACGGCTCATCATCGCCCGCGAGCTGCTAGAGAACGGCGCGGATCCGAACGCGATGAACCGGGCGGGAGAGACCCCGCTGCACATTGCCCTGGTCGCGGGCAAGACTCAACTGGCCGAAGTGCTCCTCGCGGCGGGCGCGACGGATGACCCGCAGGCGCTCTTGTTCATCCTCGTTCGGGCCGGCGTAGACGATCGGGACTCCTTGGCGTTCCTGACCGAGCGCGGCGCGGATATCGATGCCCAGGACCAGGCGGGCGTCGCGCCCCTGCACATCGCCGTCGGCGATGGACGGCGGCTGTTGACCAAGCGTCTGATCGACCTCGGCGCGGATATGGATGCCCCGGACGCCGGCGGCAGGACGTCCCTTTCCATTGCAACCGAAAACGGCAACCGGCCGATCATCGACCTGCTCGAACGCTTCGGCGCCCAGGCCGAACCGATGATGCGTGATCCGGAAGCGAGATAAACGGGAGGATTTTCCAATGGCGGAAACGGTAGACGAACTCACGGTCAGCTACAGGGAGGGAGAAACCGAAATCGTCCGGGAACTTGACAAGGCCATCCTATCCAAGGGCGGTTGGGCCACCGTGCTCTTCCGCTACCGGGAGTGGAACCGCGCCAAGGAGACCTACGGCCCGGAAAAATACAGCATCCGCCGTTATCAGAAGCGCGGCGGCGAATTCCGCCAACAGTCCAAGTTCAACATCTCCAGCAAGGCACAGGCGCAGGCCTTGATCGGCGCCTTGCAGAAGTGGCTCGACGAGCCCTGAATCGCAACCCGGTCCCACCGCCTTGCGGCAACCGGGGCAAACCAACCGATCCACGATCGCGTACATCGGGTCGGAACGCTGTCGGGAAGGGCGAAGTCGTTGCGTTGGGCACGGCGCGAGACAGAGACCACCGCCTCGACCGCCGGCTTAGCAGCACGCGCCTTTGCCCAACCTACTACCACCCGTAGGTTGGGCAAAGCCGCCAGGGACGGCGGCGTGCCCAACAATTTCTCTTGTTTCAACAGGGATTATCATTCGGGAGCCCTGAGGGTATCGCTCGATTGAATCCCGGAAACCACAGAGTTGATACACTGCCGAATCTAGCGAGAGGTCACGCGTTCCCGCAGATAGACCGGCAAGGCCCGCTCCGCGGTCACGCAACGGCCCCGCGCGAACTCGGCGGCGGCCAGTACCGCGACATCCCTGGCCTCGCATTGGACGGCGGGCATTACCGCCGGGAGCCGTGTCCCCAGACGCCCGCGCAGCACATCGCCGTAGGTGGCCCAACCGCTGCCGACCCCGCTCCAGCCGCCATCCGCCGGGAGCGTAACCGCCTCCGGGGCCGCGACCTCCTCCGCCCCCGCCGCTTGCATCAGGTCCCCTGCGCCGAGTCGGTAAGGCCCCCAATAGACCTCTCCCATGCGGGCATCGAGCGCCGCCAGGACCCGGGACGAACCATCGGACCGAAAACACCCCTGCGCCAGGGCGGCCAATGTGGACACCGGCGCCACCGGTAGGTCCGCGCCATAGGCCGCGCCCTGCACGACCGACGCGGCGATCCGCACCCCCGTGAAGGAGCCCGGACCGCGGCCGAACGCCAGGGCGTCGAGTCGGGTCAGGTCGATACCGGCCTCGGCGAGGATGTCGTCCATCATGGCCAAGACCAGCTCAGTGTGTCGGCGCGGTTCCTGCTCGAGGCCTTGCCTGAGCTCCGTGCCGAGCAGGAGCGCCACGGAGCAAGCCGCGCCGGAGGTCTCGATGGCAAGAATGTTCAATGCGAGGGGGGAAAGAAGGGAAGGAATAGGCCCAAGGGTCGCCGTTCCGCTCGAAAAAAACAACCCCGGTTTGTTCAGCTACCGGCTATCGGTCTACTGCCCCTGGTCCACCCTGTCCACCGGTCTACCACCCGATTTTCACCCGGCCCCCCTCGGTTACCCCCTCCGGTCGCCCCGGTGACCTCCCCCTGTGCGGGCACCGCGTTGAACAGCCGATTGTTCGAGGTCCTGGAAAGCGGCCAGGAATTCCCTGACAAACGCATCGTAGTCGGCGTCGGGGAGGTGATCGATGCCGGCGGCGGCCTTGCGGCCACCACCGGTGGGAAACCGACGGCACAGCGCATCGGCGCCCGTTCCCACCGCCGCCGGCGCACGCACACTGACGACGAATCCGCCTTCCGGCAACCGAGTCAGCACGGCATGGGCGCGCTGCACGGAGGCATGGGCGAGCCGGTTGGCCAGGATCCCGCTCGCCCGCTGCGCCCAGGGCTCGGCGGGCAGTAGATAGAGCGCGTAGCGGTCCCCCACGATTTCCGGTTGCAGCGCCCGCGTCCGCGCCATGTCCTCGGCATAGCCGTCGCGGAGGGTCTTGAAGGCGTCGTCCGCGGCGATGAATTCGAGGGGATCCCGATAGGGTCGCAGGCGCCGGAACAGGGCATCCGGCGCGAAATGCAGGTCCTCGATCCGGGCCCCGTAGCCGTTGTAGTTCAAGCAGACCCCGAGCCCACGCAAGGTCGCCAGCCGCGCCTCGTCCAGTCCCAGGGGACCCGCGGCCCGCCGCGCCGCCGAATCGAAGTTGTCGCCGAAGGTGCCTACGACCGCCCAGGCGCGGAATCTCCCCCCGAGGAAATCGTCCACGAGCAGGCTGGTCCCCTTGTCGGGAAGGGTCTCGATATGGCTATCCAGCCCCCGATGCTCGGGTATGGACCCTGGAAAATGATGATCGAAGTAACGGACATGCACCCCGTCTTCCAGTAACCCGAGGAGCGCATCCCGATTCCTGTCCAGAGAGACATCGAGTACCGTCACCTCATCGCCGGGATGGGCCCGCACGCGCGCCAACAGCGCGATGTCGCGCTTGACGCCCGTGACCAGCGCCGCCTCCCGCGGCTCGGCCAACCGGAGCTGCTGGAGGGCGCAGATCCCGTCCGCGTCGCCGTTGAAAACATCGAAATAGGCCATGCTGTTGTTTTGTTCGCTCGATTCGATGGAAGGGGTTGCTTACCAGTACACCTGCGCACAAATTCAGGAAACAAAAACTACGAATCGTTCGCGTCGGACACGTTAGACCAGTCCGACCAGTCAGTGGGAACCACGAATGGTTGTGGGCAAGGTTTCCGTTCAATACGCGCAAGTGTACTCGTACCTAGTTTCGATCAATACTGCAAATTCGAGGCCACCGCATCCTTACCTATTAGAACCACGAATTAACACGAATACACACGAATCGACACCAATCAGGATTCGCGTTTGTCTTCGTGTGCATTCGTGGTTTTTAGACAGCAAAATGTTCTGAAACTAGGTACTAGGGAGTGTTCTCAATTATGGATAACGATATGATTTAATTCGATATATTAAATTTCCTGTTTCATTGGGTGGATGAAGTGACCAGTTTCTAATATCTGCCGAAACATAGAGTTAAGCCCAACCCTGGATGTCATCTCACAGATTCAGGCTGTTAATTGATAACGCTCCCTAGCACCTAGTTTCGACCGATAGTCCAAATTCGAGGGTACCGCATCCTCCCTGGCTGGAACCACGGAGACAGACACCAATTTCGATGCAGTTCCGATCGACGTAGACTTGTCGTATCGCACACAAAGACACAAAGACACGAAGGGATACGAAAAGGGTAAAGAAGAATCGACGCCGAAGAGAAAAGGGTAGTGGTGATTTTTGAAGTGATCGAGTAGATTGGTTCATCGGCAATCATTCCGATTTCCCCCGTTTTTCTCGCTACCTGATTCTAGATTTTAGCCCTCTCTTCTGGAATAATACGGTTGGTCTGAACGATTACGTTCATTTATAAAACCAACCAAAGAGTTTTCAATAGACTTGTTCCCGTTGATAACTCTCTGATATTTATAAATTTCATGAATCGACTGAGAGCAAAAAGAACTGATTCATTAACGAACCGGTTCTTTTTGCTCTCAATCCGGCCT
>Ga0209428_1000199_pt1 | contig 12607 bp, 12 predicted proteins | sample OlaalgELextract1_2_FD_187377 | JGI IMG/M metagenome (GOLD analysis project Ga0209428, IMG submission 187377) | Olavius algarvensis symbiont microbial communities from Tuscany, Italy - Type G ELBA extract 1 (SPAdes) (version 2) | ecosystem: Host-associated > Annelida > Digestive system >...
TGCTAGCGAGCGTTACGATGTGTAACGATGATATTCGTAATTATAATAGCAAAATAAGTGATTTGGGGTATCTTACAATAAAATATAATATAGTTGTTCTCCATTGCACATTGCAGTATGAATTTTAATCTGGATCAGATCAGATATTTTACTTGCCAAAAGTAAATAGAGAATAGTAATAACTTAAAATAATATAGGGGCCTAATAAAGGCAGGCTACCAGATAGAAATGTCCATCAAAGCTCGCAGCCTATGATGATGTACATACAACTCATAATTACGTAATAAAGAGAGAAAGGAGAGACAGACAAAGACAGAAAAACAGACGCAGATAAACATAGCTAACAGAAATAAGTGCACGAGCTGCCGTAAGTAAAACAATATGCTCAATTACTACAGTTGCATTAACACAAAAAATTATACATAATGATAAACTGACAATAATAACAAAAAGAATATAAACACAGTAATATCTAATAATTTGGCACGCAGGCCAACCAATGATAAGAGTGTCATTTATTGATTAAAAATTCTTTTAGTTTATTAATAAATGTGCTGGTGCCTACGATATCCTTCAGTTCATCGAGCTACCTTTATATCTAATAATAGATCTTTGTCCCAGGGTTCTTCTGTAAATTTCATAGTGAAGGCTGTCTTCGGTACGTGTATTATAGGGGTGAAACACGTTATTTTGGGTGAAACAGCTAGAGAAAATGCAGGCAATGGAAGAGTATGAAAATTGAAAAGTAGCATAGAGTTGTGAAACAGGAGTATCTAGAGGTGCGTGTTGTAAGATACGCAATATTTCATTATTACGGATAATTAACTTGTTTATATATTTCGTATATGTATTTCCATAGATTTCAATACCATAAATCAAATGTAAATGTACAAATGCATAGTAGATCATTTTAGAGATATCAAAATTTCATTTATATCGTATCTTATAGAAAATGACAACAAACTTTATAATTTTATTATATATGTAATCAATATGGTTCTCCCAACTAAGGTTAGAGTCGATGAAAATGCCTAAATAAATTAGTACAATCAACCTTCTGTAGAATGACATTGTCTATTTTAAAATTTGTTTTTTACTTCATCAGCATCGGACGCACCAAATATAGTATAACAAGTCTTGTCTAGACTTAGGCTAAGCTTGTTAGCAACGAACCAATTAAGCAGCAATATTATCCATAGCATCAATTGTAGATCCTAAACTATGTTGTTAAATATAAACAAATTAGTGTCATCAGCAAAAAGTTTAATTGAGGTAGTGGGCAGACTACTTCCAATATCATTAACATATGATAAAAACAAAAATGGTCCAAGTACAGATCCTCGAGGGACCCCACATGTTATTTTACCACATTCTGAATTTGTACAAGAAATGCAGACATATTGTTTCCTGTCATATATATAATCTTTAAACCAGTTATAAACAATACCTCTAATACCAAAATTAGCCAACTTGGCTAATAATATGTCATGGTCCACGGTGTCAAAAGCCTTCTGTAAATCTAAATAAATTCCAAGTACCATATCACGGTTATCCAGATGTTGATAAATTTGGTCCACAACATCAATTAAAGCAAGGGTAGTTGAATGATACCTTCTAAATTCAAACTGATAATCATAAGACATTTATGTAATTAATTAAGCGGGTATACATTATTTTTTCCAAGATTTTATCAAATACGCTCAATAAGGATATTGGTCGATAATTTCCAATGAGACATCTGTCGCATTTTTTTATAAACAGGAATGACTTTGGCAATTTTCAATGAAGTAGGAACAACCCCAGAAGTAAAAGACATGTTAAATATGTGCAGCAGCGGCTGAATAATGCTGCTGATGACCTCTTTCAATAATCGTGTACCTATATTGTCGGGTCCTGGCGATTTATTGGTCTTAAATTTAAGAATTTCTGTATCAGTAGCAGGTGTACAAAACATACTTTGCTTTATTGACGGAGGTAGGTAGGATTTAAATGTATCTGCAGTATGGGAGTTTATATGTTTTTCTGTAAAATTTCACCAACTGTACAAAAGTAATTATTAAATAAATCTGAAATCATTTTGGGGTCTGTTATGCGGTTATTATTAATTAATAATTCATTTATATTACTTTTGTTTTTAGACTTACTCAGTGATGCTACTGAAGCTAGGTTATTCCACAACTGTTTAACTGTATTAGCTTTTGTATCAAATAAATCATTAAAGTGCGATTTTTGAGCTTCATTCATTACTTGCTTATAGTATTTCCTATAAGTTATATATTTTTTCATCTTTATTTTTTTCGAGTTTGCATCCATTTTCGATAAAGTCTGTTTTTTATGTCGACTGCTATTCTTTACACCGGACGTAATCCACTTCTTATCCTTCATTCGTTTACGAGATAATTTAACAAGGGAGGGATCATTCGCAAAATTAATTCAACAGTGCAATTTTTAGCTTTATTTTGTCAGCAAAATAATTTTTTAATGAAAACTAAAGTCGTATCTTGCAAACTGGGGACAACATTGAATGACAAAAAACCCACTGCTCCTGTGCCTAGGATCTCATTCCATATCCTGCAGGTCTGCACTCTGCAAAATCAAACTCAAACTGCTCCACAAGGATTATGTAAATACCCGAGTAGTCACAGAGGATGATTGATGGGCTTTTCAGTGTAGCTGGTGAGGAAATGCTGTAATGTATAGAAGTGTTTTATGATTGATGGCACCGCAGGAACACAAACTCATGTGCAGACTGCAATTGGGGTCAGTTGCCACCTGGTTAGAGAGCAGAAGGTTCTGCATCCTGTTTCACCATCAACAACAATATGTAGTTCGCAAACCGTCGGTTCACAGGCAACTGATCGAACGTACCAGCCATCACTGTCTGATGAAAATGACTCAGAAGCACAAAGGTTGGTAAACTACTTGTTTAAACGATGTCACTGAAAGTTCCATTGGCGCCACCATCCCGAGCCCGGACGCGTATTTACATAGTCCCGTTGAATTCAGAACCGCGACCCAATCTGAGGCCGTGATTGGTCGAGCACTCTCGAGGTCTATATATAGAAACTGGGATCAGTCACTGAAATCGCATTTTAGATAGCGTAAACTTTTATGTTTGTTTTATTGGTGCGTAGTCTGTTGTTGTAAAAGTAAGAGATAGCGTTTAAAGATGAGCGAAAATGAACAGAGCTGCAAGAGAAGAATGGAGAATGATGGCGAAGATGAAATAATAAAGAAGAGTAAGTTAGAGGTCGATGACGAATCCGATACTGGCTTGGATCCTGAAGGGGTCATCGAATCAGATTCGGAGAACGAGGATGACTGGGATGATGCTTTCTTCCTTCCGGACAGTTCGCACAGTCAGTAGTTCTATTTTCGGGGCAGGTAAAGATCAGGTGATGCTCGGATGAAGATGAGGTGCTATCGGCGTCAATAACTCTAAACTGACCCTACCCCTAACCGTAAACTTGTATGATTATAAAGAATAGCAGACGCATAATGTAAATAAAAAGTAATGACAAACGTAAACAATAGGCTGCGTCACCTGATCTTGAACCTAGCCTCCAATTTTAGTTAGTAAATTTACCGTGTATTTTACCGAGGCAAATGTCAGTTCATTGTTGCCTTGTTATCCTGTTCGACTGCTATGGTTGCTGTTAACGTGTAAATTGGCCACTGCTGTGTTATTTGAACCAGAAGAATGCACTGGAAGGAAACGGAAGTCTGATTTTTTGGACTTCTACCTTCGCTTTGTCATGGATTCTGGTTTTGGACAACGGTTTAATGCATCAAGGGTGCGGCAGATTAAGCTGGCTAGGTCAGCTTTAGGGCGCACTGTAATACAGTTTTACTTACTTACTTACTTACTTACTTACTTAATGCAGCATGGCAATTCAGTATATTAGGTATTTTTTAATTTGTACTTTGTACGGTATGTATAGGCAGCAGCAGCAGCAATGACGATGCTGCTTTGGAAGACGCAGACAACACTGCCGACGACAGTGCATGTTTGTCTTCGGATGTCACATGGGGGGCGTCAGACGTGGAAGCAGTGGCCGATTTATGGGCTGAGGACTTCCACAGTGACGCAACGTTTCCAGACAACTGTGAACCGTTTTATGATTTCGAAAGATGAGATGCTTTTGAGCATCCTGTTGCAGATGCTAATGGAATGCTAATGGTGCTTGACTGTATGCTGTCTGTTAGTCATTTTTATCGTGCTTGTGATGAAACAATCACACAGTGTTTTGTATGAATATTATCACCCCAGAATATTTGTGTTCTATTCTGATCACGATGGGCTATAGTAGTATAAGTGTTCGAGTCGTAAATGAAAAGGAATGGGAACGCCGATCGAGCCGCCGTGGGGGTGGGGTCATATGAAAAACAACGCTATATATACATCTTTATTCATCAAAATATGATAGAAAGAACTGAACAAAAAGAAGAATGGGAACGGCGTTCCTGTGAGTTCCCGTGCGACTCAAACCCTGACTAGTATCATATGCACAGAGGTGAGGATGATATTCACAACCTTTTAGCACCACATATCAATTCTGCCTATCACATTATACAGCTATATATCATGCTATGTATGCTATTACATACAGCATGCATGGTAAAATTAATACATCACAGTATCCCCGGAAATTGGTTCAGTAAATTTTTCAAGTTGAGTTCAGTCGGTTTTGCTCAACTCAGTCGGTTTTGTTCCACAGTCAATCAATGAACAGAATTCGTATTATAGTGCTCAAACCCAAAATGGCTGCATGTATTAGCACCACTGTCTGGCTGCAGTGAATTGTCCTTATATTTGGCATTATTTGCTGCAATAAAATTGCAGCCAAATTACTTTACACTACACAGATCACCTAAATACAGTGCTTTCTGTGACAGTTCGAGCCAGCACAATGTTTTAGCACCTCATCATGACTATCACGCTATGCAGCCTGCCATATGACATGTACATCATATGTGTTAATGCACATCAAATACTAGATGAGCAACACTGCACACAAAAAAGCTGCATGTATTAGCACCTCTGGCGACAGTCAATTCACTCAAGTGTCTGTATAATTGCTGTACCACCACGTATAATGACTAGTACATTATACAGCTTGCTTATACATATACATCATATGTGGTAACGTTACTGACTGCATGGTGAAAAATATGACTGCCTGGCGACTAGAACAATGCAAGTCAAAACTAGCACATAAATACAGCACAATATGGAAAACAACAAAAGGTGGAAAAATTGACTAATACTGCGTCATTCAGAAGCACCATCACTGTAAGTTGTACAAGACTAAAATCCCTTACATACCATACTCAGTAATGTACTCTGTCATTACACAACAACCAGGTGGCATAATCCACGTTGACTTAATTAAGTGGAACAATGCAAATCGGAAAATAGCACACACTTACAGCACGAATAAAACTTAAACTCGTTCGATTCAGAAGCACCATCAGTCTAATTTGCATAACCAACAATCAACATGCCAGCATTTCAATTACAACATGCAATGTCACTGTCCTGTCCAGTTCATTTGCAAGTCAATCTGTTAGGTACGTTGTTGTCTATAATAACACTGTTTACATGTATTTCTGCTGCAATGCAGAATAGCCTAATGTCCTGCGCCATGAGACTTGGCATGCGCTGTGTTGTGTTGAACATTTGCAGCAAGGCACCGTGGTTTCTTTGCTGCCCGCTTTCTTGCTCCTAATGGTCGACCTGCCGCAATACGCTTGCAGCCGCGAGTGACACCAGAGCGACGGCGCGCGATGGATGTTGGCTGCACCCTGATGCTGCCGCCTTTTCTGACACGTAGTGATGACCGGCACTGATATAAGGCACTGATCAGTTGTGCCTTGTTTGAGATGTTTTTCAAACATGGCAAGACAGCACGCAGAGCAATGGCAACATCATCATCAACCAATGACTTCAACCGCATTACTTCTTTGTGCGCTTCAGCCATAATGGAAGTGACATCTACAGCTTCTGCCACCTCTGTTCGCCCGTCGAACGAAATGCCTGCAATGCCTCTCGGGTCATCTCCGACACTGCTATTAGCAGCTGTAGCATCATCGATTGTTTCACTGTCATCAGTGTCCTGCATGTGCTTAAAGAAGTCCTTGTGTGGACACTTGTCGCCCAGGGCAAGTGCTGCCAGCATATGCCGGTCCTCCAGTGTTACTGCCGGGGAGTTCGGGAATGGAATCTGGAACCGCTCGTGCACAAATGCCTGGTGCTTGCAGAAAGCACCGGTTTGACCAGCTGGGCATGCACACAAACCAAACTGTGCATCCACGGTATACAGGATTTCCTGTTTCCTTTGGCTGGGTACAAGGTAGTGCTGGCCATCAACAACAGTAGCATGTGAGGTGCTGACATCTCGCATCTTGCCACACAGCTCGTCATAATGTAGGCGTGGACTGGCACGTCGAGAATGAGCGAATGACAGCAGCCTCTTCACGATGTAGTCCTGCAGCACGGAGCTGCAGAAATCCACCAGTGCAACAACATTGAACGCTTTCGTTCGCTGCAGTATCACGTCTTTGAGGACGCGAACTGTTGCTTCCGAGAAGTTGTTCGTGTTGTTGCCACGGATGAGTTCCTGCTGCCGGTGCACCGTGAGCCACTCTTCACCACGATCAAGGAACTGGCGAACGCGGTGTCTGTAGCGGTCGCACGGGTCCTGCTCATCCAACGAGTCCTGCTCATCCAACTCTTCACTGTCACCAAAGAAGTCCGTCTTAGCTGTATCGAGAGCGACGTCAGTCTTGGCATACATTATCTGCATTAACAAAATCACAATGACTGCAGACATGCAAAAGTGCAAATAAAAACATTGAAATATCAGCAATGAAAGCACCCAGGCACACACAAAAGTGTAGGAAGGGAAGGTAAAGGTTATAATAGTAATAACTAGCCGTGACCTTGAAATCTAGATTAAGGGTCACTCAAGGTCATTGAAAGTGGTACCGTTTGAAAGCGTCGGTACGGTTTACTATTCGCCTTCCATAGTAACTATGGCTGTATCTGCAGCCATTTCGCAGATATTCAGCGTCAACGAATGGCCCGACCTTGAAATCTGAGTTTCGTTCAAGGTCATTGAAATTGGCACCATTTGATAGATCGCATACTAGTTCCTATTCGCCTTCCATAGTAACTATAGCGATAGCTTGTATCGTTTGCGAGATATAGCGACTTATTAGTAGAAAATAGCGAAATTTTTATATTCCATCTATATTTAGCGCCCCCGCAGAGGGTTTCCCCGTCGGAATTTCGTGAAGATGTTTGATGCTGATAAAACTAGAATGATTGGGCTACCGCACGGTGAAAAAAACTATGACCATAGTTAGCAACAGTACCAACAGTGCTGCCATATTGCGAATGGAAATAAAACAAATTGCAGCCTATTACTTTTTATGAAAAAATAAAGGTGCGGGCTGACCTCAGAGGTTTGTATGCCACAGTTCACGAAATGTGGCATTACGTCTACAGCAACCATCTGTGCTTAACGAGTTTTTTTCAGAATTACAATATTCTTCCGCGTTCGGGCGTGAGAGCAGAAAGTTTGCGGGCGGGGTCTCAAAATATGCGAAATTCCGTCACTTTTTGGCCCACCCTGTAGTTTAAGGATGACCAGGAAAAAATCCAAGTAGTAACTTCTTCAATGCCACTCAAGGTCCACCACGTGTAAAACTTGCGCGAACCTCCATTAACCAGGGCCGGAGAATAAGGCGGCCAAAAAAAAGTAAATAAATAAAAAAAACATTGGCAAAATGGACGCCCGCTTACGCTGAGCGGGCGTCCATAACTAGACGGGTATTGAAACGCCGCGGCGTTTCAATGTGTAGCCCTGGCGGGGGTGGCGTGATGGGCTAAGCCACCAAATTGTTGCCGGAATTCGGAGATCACTTGGCTAAAAAAATAAATAAATAACCGTCGTAAAACATATAGCCTCTGGCGGATCTGCGATCTGACGATATTTCTATAGCACCGTGTGGCCGTAGCTTCAGAGGCGCTGACAGGTCGGCTAGTGTCCATTGCTATCTAACCAATGCTGGCTAAACAGAAATGTTATAGACTAGATTTAAATACAGACAGAGTGTCACTGTTGAGGATAGACGGAGGTAAAGAGTTCCAGACAGAGGGAGCAGAAAAACGGAAGGCTTTTTGCTACCTGCTGAAACCCTCGCATCAGTGACTGACGATCATCAGCCGGGATGTTGTTCACCTTCGATGTCAACCAGCGCCACTCAGCCTGACCGACATGGAAGTGACACAGCATCTGCTTGGTAACCGGCCATACGGTCTTCAGCGCTGACTTCAATGCTGCTGAGTCATCGGTCATGACCGCTAAAGGTGCCTTAACCAACAAAACACAAAAACTACAGTACAGTAAAGCAATGTATGATAACATGATGTTGTTTCATCAATGCTCAATGCCAGCTAATAATAATAATAACATTCACAGTTTCACACCATGGTCCTACTTATTTCCAAGTCTAATTCAAAGACAACTTTGTTTAGTTCCAGTCACCGACCACCGCTTACATGTCCAAGATCAAGACGAAAACCAGAGTCCACAAGACTAAAACTGCTGTCACTTGTGACGAGACCAAAGTCTCAGACCATATCATTGCATACTCTTGAAACTTTGTGGGCACTGAACAAGTGAGGATAGTTAAAAGAACAACCTTACCGACTTTCCATTGAAGCATAGTGGATAAGTCTGTTGCAGCAAAGCGAAAGCGTTCTTGTACGACTCTGATGACTGAGTTGCGTGCAACAGAATTGCTAGTGGAAGTGCCCCAGCCTTGGAAGCTGTCAGCAGTGTAGTCACAGTGGAGTGCGTTACATCACAGCTGGTACTGGAGTCGATGAATACCAACTCATCTGCTGTTGTCAGCGCATGCGTTCGCTTCATAACCTCAGTTACAAGAACTACTGCCCATGGACTCTCTCTGTGCACCAACACTTCAGTACCTGCATGAAAGCACCAAGCAAGACAAAACAAAAATTACTCCAGAATAGTAGCAATGACAAAATGGCCCCAACCAGTCACATATCAGGAAAGTATGTGAAACTAGACGATTATTGAAATGCTGCAGCATGTCAATGTATAGCCCCAGCAAGATGCCATAAAGTTTGTGGGACGGCATGATCAAAATTCTGGTTTTTAATGATCGAAATTCTGGTTTAAAACGTTTAAATGTTTTTTGCATGCGCGCGGCATCCAGCCAATGATAGGTGCAGTGCACCTATAGCCTATAATCGACACCGGCAGTTTCCCATTTTAGCGCATTAGATGCCTGTATTCATAGACGGAGTTCGCCGTCATTTACGAATGGATTTTGATTCTGTTGCATGCATTTTATACAGGAATATTTGATGCAGTAAACCTCCCCTTTGCTTCTGGATGGATTTATCCGCTGATGAGATATATGCGTGACCAACAAACGCAGCAGGTATACACCAACATGCCAAGTTTGGCGGAAATCGGTCGGCGGAATTCGCATTTCGGTGACACCACAAATAACTGTATCTAAATGCCTACAAAGTCTGAACAATATCAAACAAGTATATGCCAGCTGTACCTATATTAAGTACACAGTGGTCCATAACTTCGCCAAATGTAGACCGTTATCAAAATTTTTTAACTGGTTGATTCAACAGAAAGTGGAAAATATCACATACCAAGATTGCTGTAGTGGCTAACTTTCTCGCAGAGTTTCTGCAGAGGATCGATGACAGATCCAAAATGTAGTTTGCGCCACTTGTTGTGAAGATAGTACACACTCCTCGCAGTAGGATTCAGTGCAGCATTTGCCAGTAGTTCGACACCGTTGTCCTGACACTGCTCAAAATCACACAGCTGAATCTAAATGTTCCTTGTGTATAAAGTAACTGTACCATTTTCAGGGTGCAAAAGGCAATTCAGTGCACAAATTTTTTGCAATTTACTGAGCAAAAGATATGGGAAGGACTTCGTAGCATTTAGCAATGACAGATAGTCCTGTTTGCCATTTTCCTGACACTAAACATGATACCAATGAGTAGTGAAGACTGGGATTAACAAGACTAGTGCCAAGACCAAGTTAAACAACCAACACGATAAAATAGTTGTCGACAATGGTAAAATTGCTTATCCAGACTTGCCGGGTCTCTGTGACGAGTCGAGCACCTAAGGCGCGTCCTGGCACGAGGATCAAGGCGCCGAGGGGATGGGGTCTGGGGAGGGGCTGCAATGGCTGAGCAAGTTGAAAATCTGCAATTATTAGTGGTGGTACTTAACTGCACCTACTGGTACCACAAACACCGCACACAACTGTACGTACCATTAGTTTACTTTCATGCAGACAAACAGCCGCTGCAGGTGTCATGCCACTATTAAAGTAATCGAAAAACATCTGTCTGGCTTCATCAGAGATCCGAAGCAGTCTCATAGCATCAGCACATCTAGTCTGATGCTGATGAACCAGCTGCAGTGTTATTACAGCTGGTAGTGGTGGATCCTACACAACAGGTTTGTACATGTAAATACAGTCCACTGGCAATCATCTCATACAGTGAGAATGGTACAGGCAAACTACAGAGAACACGAATAAAATTGACTAGCACACTATGCAGAAGCTTGTGCACATGATGAAGGTAAGCAGGAGGATCACAGGATCTGAGAACTGTAACAATGCATAAAGCATAAGCAAACTGGACAATTTAGATTTAGCCACATGCTTCGTATCGGTGAGTATTGCGATGCTTATGGTATTGTGAGATTTTGGTATCGCGATACATCGTGGTATCGTCAATATCACACAGCACTGAGCTGTAGAAAATTTCAGTCTTTGTTTTCTGAGATGACTACAACCAACTCGCACAGTGATGACGTCTGCAACGCCGTCATACCTCACAGATTTGCTCAACACGTCAGAGCCAGTCATTACCGTCGGACTGTGTAGGCAGTGGCACTATACAAATGCTGTTATTATAATTTAACAGTAAGCTGCACCTGTTGTAAGAAGCTATCGTTCTTGCATGTACTTTTTCTTGTATACTTAATCTTGCAGCTTATCGTTGCCATGCAGCCAGTGGCACGAGATGATGCTTTGTGCCCATGTTTTCCCTTATTTAGTGCACTGTGCTGACACATCAGCTCCTGACGAAAAGCGTACCTGCAGCCACAATTCCACAAAGGTGACTGTGTATTTTCAACAGTGATACACACACAAAATTGATAAGTGTAACATTCATCATACCTAATTTGAAAAGTAAGTTAACCCTAACTTAGCGTCACTTACAGGACACACTACAATGTCCAACGATCATCATCACTGTCAACTTCAGGATATTCGCAGATTAGTCATTACAGAAGGAAGAAAACAAGGGAGCACAATCAAGCACAATACAGAAAAATTCTTCATAGAATTTTGATGACAACATTACCATTTACGCACCTAACAGGTTCATGATAAGTTCTCTTCACGATGAACTTCTGTGCTGATAGGTCTTCAAACTGTGACAGCCACGAATGCCACTCAGCTGCAGATGTTATATTGCATCGAAGACAAGTGGTATCTTCCACGCCGGTGTTGACAGTGGCATAAATATATCCTGCTGGCAAGTCAGACGAGTAGTCCATCATAGAAAGCTTGCAAGTTACTCAACTTGTATGGTCAGTGATGTTACAACTCTATTACAGAAACAACCATAGAAAAACAATTAGACAGGACACATTTGAGACAAAGGTTTTATTACTGGTTACACAAGCAACATTTACTGCAAATGACACTGAATTCACCAGTGACAGTTATTCCCCTTGGTCCTATAACCCTTCCCCCTCCCTCCCCACGGATTATCGATCCGCAATCACGACTCAATGCAAAAATTACTGGGTATGTGGTTTTTTTGTCAATGAAAACTTGTCAGTATTAATCAGAAACTATTTGAAACTACTCGTGACTGTCTGTCAACTCGGTTACTACATGATAATTCATTGTGAAACATGGTAGCCTAATCAATACTTATTTGTGCGCATATATTGCTATTCCAAACATCAATTAATTATTTCATAACATCAATATTATATATAGCTATTTGTTTATTGTTCGTTTGTTTACATAAAGCTGACATGACGCGACACACATCAACTGACGTCATTGACCTATTTTAACGAGTGCTCGACCAATCACGGCCTCAGATTGGGTCGCGGTTCTGAATTCAACGGGACTATGTAAATACGCTCCCGGGATTTCAGGATTGAGTTTGCTTAATCCCGGGATTAATCCCGGGATTGAATCGAGCCAGATTATGGCAGGCTATAGCTGGTCTTGTAATAGGCAAAATAGCAACAACAAGGACTACATGGTATATAGGTTGAACTGCGCAATGCACAATAGTGCGGTTAAGTTGCACGTTTCTTCATTGGCGCATGGTTCTTTTTAGTGTTTATTGTAACAGTACCGTGTTGTTTTATGCGTAAATAAATGATGACTGGTCAAATAAAGATGACTTTACTTATAAAACAAGAGGTCAAAGTAATTTGACAAAAAGCGCCTCACGGGAGGCCAATTCCCCGGTTAGGGGTCACCCCAGGGG
>Ga0209428_1000200_pt1 | contig 12571 bp, 9 predicted proteins | sample OlaalgELextract1_2_FD_187377 | JGI IMG/M metagenome (GOLD analysis project Ga0209428, IMG submission 187377) | Olavius algarvensis symbiont microbial communities from Tuscany, Italy - Type G ELBA extract 1 (SPAdes) (version 2) | ecosystem: Host-associated > Annelida > Digestive system >...
AACACTGGCACCTACGACCACTCTCACAGAGGACTTTCAGTCCACTCCGAAGAAGCTGTTTTGGCCACTTAACAGATGCTATACAGGCCACACTGAAAAAGATGTTTTGGCCATTGTCACGAATGTCCTTATCAACCAACTTGCAACTACCTTAGACCACTCAAAATGGGCCCAAGGCCACTAACACAGACGCTGTACCGGCCACTTTTAAAGCTGTTTAGTCCTTGAAGAACCTAATTAATTCCCTGTGTAATAGTGCCCGAGGCATCCTTCTGACATGCTATGACAACAACAATAACTTAATCGTCTACAAGAGGTACTGTGCAATGTGCATGTTTCTAACGTACATGGTAAGTCGATGCTGTTAAGATCGTATTTCACATAAGTTTAATGTGCTATAAAATAGTGTCAGATAAACGTTATATCTGGCCATGTTGCTGGTTTCTACCGGGTAAATATACGGGTCTTTGCCTGTCGGCACTTGCAGAATATTCGCCCAGTAAAAAGTCACTATATTTGGCTGTATACAACAGCTGTCTAACATATTTTATGTATTTACTTGAATCATCATCTAAAAAACTAAGTGCTTTAACCCTTTAATACGCACATTAAAACCGCAAAGCAACAGACCATTATACAGTAATACGGTGATTGGTACACTGGCCGTTGATGGGTAGGCTGTTACATTTGGTACAGCAAGGAGGGGCCTGGGTGGGCTGGGGCCCCACCCAGTTCCCTCCTCACTGTACCAAATGTAACAGCCCACCCATCAACAGCCAGTGTACCAACGTCATATTATTTGATGTGGCACTATAATTGCCTCTGGACTCCAAAGGGTTAATCATCAAAACAAAACAACATGTAAGTTTACACTGCACTTGTATTGCAAAGTTCATGAAAATGACCCACAACAACAGTCAACGAACAATCAACTGCAGGTAATAACACAAAATTAACTATCACTATCATAGAAACATAGCATAAATCAGAGTTGGTATATGGATTTATGAACAAATGATGAGAGTTAGATCGACTGTTGAAATACATGCTGACAAAATTCAGCTAATCTCACACTTTTTCCAACAGTCGATGTAACTTTCATCACCTTCTCCAGAAATCCATACACCAGCCACAGCTCGGGTGGATACGAAACATTCATCACAAAGAAATATTGGAGCAGCAGCTGGAATAAGTCAGCAACACATGACATGTTCACCACCACAGCAGTGTTGTCCAGTTTTATCCAATGTTGCTGCTGGTAGCTGAACAGCACTGGCTGTATGCAGCCTCTCTCAGTCAACTTCTTTATGGCATCGTTGACAGTGTCTGCATCCTGTACAGTGTGCACACATATAACAGTAAACATCACTGCACTTTCAAATTAGCATATTGAAGTGATCACACGTGAACGAATGTTGGCTGGTTATACACTAACGTACTTTTTCCACAATTTTCATCCTTTATTAATCATAATCTTATTGAACGTAATTTAATTATAATAACGTGCAAAAAATAAAATTCTTCCAATAAATGTTGTGTAATTTGTTTATATTCTGCTTGTTGCCTACCAGCACGAGTACGGAATATTTGCCCAGTACAAACTCGCTCTACACGGCTGTATACAACTTTTTTCTTTCACTATAGCTGGCAGCACCTTGAAAAATAACTAGAAAGGATGTAATACCAAAACAGGGTAAGAAAAAGTGAAATGATATATACCGTTATTTCAGCATACAGCTTTTCAGAGCACTGTAATGGTGACAGTCTTTGCTTCTTGACTCCTCTACGAGGCGGTGATGGCAGCAAGAAAGGCAGCACACGGAAAGATGCCAGAGTCTTCTCGTCTGTGCATCAACAAAAGTATAAGTATAAGTATCAATCAGCAAGCATGAGACTACGGATTAAATTCTCCAGAAGATAATGCTACGTATAACTTCTTTCTGAATGAAAAGCATCACTTAAACAGTAAGGATTAACAACAAAGTCTGCTGCATAGTCAGCTTCAACGATACAACATCTAAAGTGCAGTCTTTAATTATTAGCTACTTCAACTTCATATTCACAACTGCGTACAAATAAATTGTTATCTTCAGTGTATGCAGCATTAACTCAACAGCCGACACTCTACCAGTTTATGATCCCAATGCGAGATGTGATTCAATATTGTGAGTTTAGTCACCGCCTAATACCAATTTAATAACAAACTACAATATAATAAGCGGTCTCATATTCGCACCTTCATTCCACTGATCATGTAGACCACACAGGATGTCTCCGATATCTGGGTCACTGCCTCTCAGCTGCTCCGCCTGCTGTAGAATGTGCGCCCGTGGCCACATATCTCTAAGCAGAGAGTCACATGACGGATGAATACTTGCAAATTCCTCTGCAACCTGAACATTGCAGCAACAGATGAGAATTAGTTGTTATTATTTATATACAGACAACGCTTTACAGTGTTATCATTGTGGGACATCATTATCACAACAGCAACTCCAATTAACAACAGGCCACAGACAAAGCAGCAAATGTTTTATCAGTTCTTATCAGAGTTTACTGCAAACTACCTGATGGTGAAAAAATTTTGATGATCTGTTTATTCCTTTTGACACAACTGATAAACGTGACAAACGGACAAACACCGCATGATTGCAAAGGCCGCGCTTGATGCCACCAGCATTGCGCGGCAAAAAATGAATGAATATACAAAGATGTGTATGTCAGTTGTTGGAAGATATTATATACACTAGTACTAGGAAAGAAAACAAGAACTTAGCTATCGCCAACAGATCGCGCGTCAGCTGCGCAAACAATACGCTGAGGGCATCTATATGCATAAACATTTCACCATGACCTTGAAATCTAGGTTAAGTGTCACTCAAGGTCACTGGAAACAGAACCTCTGGATAGATCATACACGACTTAGTAGTAGTCAAGCTATTTGACGTTGAATACTATTGTGACCTTGAAATGTGGGTTAGAGGTCACTGAAGGTCATTGAAAGTGGTACCATTTGAAAGCTTGGGTACGGTTTCCTATTCGCCTTCCATAGTAACTATGGCTGTATCTGTAGCCGTTTGTGAGATATTCAGTGTCAAAGAATGGCGTGACCTTGAAAACCAGATTAGGGGTCGTTCAAGGTCATTGAATATGGCGCCGTTCGATAGACCATATGCGACTTTCTATTGGTCGGCCATTGCAAATATAGCTCCATCTTGTACCATTTTCTAGTTTTATTGACGTTGAATATCATGACCTTGACATCTGGGTTAGAGGTCATTCGAGGTCATTGAAATTGGTGCCATTCAAAAGCTTGGGTGCGGTTTCCTATTCACCTTCTATAGTAACTATGGCTGTACCGTTTGAGATATTTAGCGTCAAAGAGTGGCGTGACTTTGAAAACACGGTTAGCGTTCGTTCAAGGTCATTGGAAATGGCACCATTTGATAGATCGCATACGAGTTCTATTCACCTTCCATAGAAACTATGGCGACATCTTGCATCGTTTGCGAGTTATAGCGACTTATTGGTAGAAAATTGTGAAATTTTTATACCCCACCTGTATTTAGCGCCCCCACAGGGGGTAACCCCGTCGGAATTTCGTGAAGATGTTTGATGCTGCTGAAAACAGAATGATTGGGCTACCGTACGGTGAAAAAACTATAACGATGTGTTAAGCCGTTTTCATCTGATACCGGAACGTTACGGACAGACGGACAGCCAGACCGATTTGGTAAATCAATATCGCGTGTCAGTATGCTGATGCACGATAAAAACGCTGTGAAATTCTAAATATATTTGTATGAAACTGGTGAAATCTGTAACACTTTAGTGCCACATCAAATAATATGAAGTTGGTACAATGGGTCGTTGATGGGTGGTCTGTTACATTTGGTACTGCAATGAGGGGACTGGGCGGGGCCGCAGCCCCCAGTCCCCTCCTCACTGTACGAAATGTAATAGCCCACCCACCAATGGCCACTGCACAAATCACCAATTGCCGTATTGCAACAGATAAGGCAAAAAATAAGGTCTCCGATGCATAGGCTGCAAAGACATAAGTATAAGTTTTGTGCGCTAACAACTTCAGTTTCATGCATTGTACATACCGCATCTGGCACATCAGCAAATCGCGGATACCGCTGCAAGATGTCCGAGATGGTCGGACTGGTCCTCACAATCCAGGCCCGCCTAACGCCTCTGGTGACGTCCATCATCGACAATAGTTCGTCTCTGTTCGTCACTGTCGGGCGCCTTTCACGAAGCTTTGCCTCTGTGTCACTATCAGGACAGTCTGAGTATGGTTCTGAGGCAACACTGCAACACAGTCAGTTTGGTAATAACATTAGCAATAATGCCTATGTAACACACATGTGATACGGCAAAATAACAACATTTACAGGTATAGTCAACTCCTAACGCAAATGAATGCTGGTTTTAGGTTTTAGGTGTCTTCTTCTTCTTCTTCTCGTATGCGTGTCATTTACCATAATTGGTGAGCCACGAAACAGCGTCCTCATCCGCAGAGTGTAGCCGAGATAAGCCACCATCCAGTTTTGTCAGGGGACAGGATTCAACAATGTGAGACATCGTCTGGGTCTCGCCACAAGGACACAGTTTTAGGTGTGATGCTTCCTAACACACTGGGCAAACTACATACCAAAAAGCTATAATGGAACTGTATAAGAACACAGAAACAAAACACGGGGATTACTTCTTTTTAGAGGTCTTCATACTTAGCAATCAAACAGTATGATTACAGCTGATAACAGTCGAGAGCTACACACCGGCGGCACTTTCTTGGAGCCTTCGGTGTACCTATGTCCACACATCTCGACCTTCGCTGCCGTATGTAGCTCTCAAGAAAGCCAGTTCGAGATGCTGGATCATAGAATTGCTCCTGCCATGCACATAAAAAGTAGAGTGTAAATGCAAACCAAATTAAGCTACGAAGTCGAGTAATAGTGGCAGCAGACTATAAGTGGCCAGAACTAATAATGGACTACAACTGCACAGCAAGAGAATTTAAACTCATATTGAGACTGGTAAGCCAGTGGCTTAGATTTTTCAGCCAGCGCATGAAAAATACGGCTTAACAGTTAAGCCACATTTAAGCTGGATTTTTTCCGGCGGCTGTCGTTTCTGGCATGCAACTCACGATTGCGTAGCGCCGTATGTCGACAACATCCTCCACAGAGGGCGGTTCTGAGCCAAATCTGCTGCTTTGGGGAGCGTAAGGTGTTGTTTCAGATCCCGTTGGACAGTGCTGAGCCACGTGATGCGGGGACATGGCTGTCCCCAAAATCATTTTTCGGGCAAATCTGTGCAGATATTATTACACAAAACCAAAACAAAACATTTTACCTAATTTGTGCTTCCCAATCTATGCAAAGTTGGTGCTATGGAAGGAATATTTTTCATGTTTACCTGTCCAAGCTGTCTCGTGTATTTTTAATTTATGCTATGGTCCTGCTGGCTTTATAAAATGCTAAATGTACATGCTAGTTGAACTTACGTAGCCTGCATTGCCGTCGGCTTTCAGAACTGGAAATCGTGCTACAATAGACTGTGCCATTCTCACTTTTTCCATTTTCGTAGGCTTATCCACACTGCACAAAAAATACAATAATACGTGCTTAGCAATATAAACAAAGTTTGCACCAATAAACCATTCAAACTGGAAATCTTTATGTTTTCTAAATGCAACAACGTCGTGTGTAAACGAGGCCATATTACACAAGGTTTAAAAACTGCGGTTTCTAAAGCCTAGCACACTGTGTCTTGTTGGGTTTCAGTATTTTGGGAAGCCCCAAGTACTGTGGCAGTAACAACTAGAAGGGCACTCAGTAAAGTGCATGTACCTCGTGTTTCGACGGCTCAGTGAATAAAACCATTTTAAAACCACACCTCTATGCAGCGGCGAACCACCAATAAGTACACGTGGGATTTTCCCGACGTAAAATTCTGCATAGCAGTGTTTATACGATATCGGAGACAGCAAACCGATTTCGGCATCTGGACTATAATCTGGATCGGGCTCAAAAGTGAATCAGTTCGCCAATGTCCCGACATCTGTCGACACGCAAGATTTCATCCAAACCCGTGCACGCATTTTTGAGTAATCTTGCTAACAGACCGACAGACTAAGAAACACAGGCAAAAACATTTACCTCCTCCGTTGTCGGAGGTAAATTATAGACTACAAAGCCTAATTACTAGATTGTAGAAACATATTCAAAATAATTAACAGTAATTAATTAATTCATTGTCATGATGATGATAACAACAGGTGAAATAAAAATTATGCACATATAACAAATATCTTTGCTTACGTGAATGCCACCTTCATCAGGTACTTTCCTAGCACTTTCACCAACCAAATTCGCTCCGCTCTCGTCACTTTGTTGCCAGACAACAACTTCTGTACCAGTTGAGGCCCATTGACCACACCCTTGTCATAGCGTAAGAGTACATCTTCTACTGGATACCGCTGCACACAAACATATTGCAAATCGTATAATAGATTCAATAGTAACACCATGATAAACAAAATGTCGTGGCCCTGGTGGTCGACATGCAATGTGGCCAAAATCCGGCTCCGGCGTAATTTTGGCTGGATTCCGGATTTCCGCCGGATTTGTTAAATGACAACGATGCAATGTTAAAAGTATTAAAAATTCACCCACTAAATATGCCATGTGCTGCATAGAACAACCGACTATGTTTACTCTGCATTATCGATCATGTAAACAACTCGTCCTCGTATGCTCACGAGATCTCGTGACTCACAAGCTCTCGTTTGCGTTCGAGAAAAAGACGTTTACCGGAGCGATAATGCGGTGCTAGTATGCGTTGCAAGTTGAAACATGACACAAATCACACAGCAAGTTAATGAACATCCGGCTCCGACCGGATTCGGCAATTCAAATCCGGCTCTGGCCAGATTTGAGAAACCTGAATCCGGTACAGCCCTAATAGTGAGACACGATTCCAGTGCCACGTGTCACATTGCAGGGTGTAAGAATTTCGTCCGCCATATTCAAAATCGTTTTTGCCATATTTTATTTTATTTTCGTTTTCTTAATGCAGTTTGGGCTTTGGCGAGTGATGGCTTTCGTATCGTCTCCGATACACTTGTTATACCAGAGTCATGCTCCTCATAGCTGGAATCCTGTGCATCGCTAGTTCAAACTATACTGTGTAGTATATCATCCATAACACAGAATATACAACTTACTTGTTCACAAGGTGTTGCAGGGTCGACTGCTGTGGATGATGTTGACTGTGACACCACTTGCTGACTGCAAGATGGCTGTGGCTCTGGCAACTGCGTAGGCTGTGGCAGCTGTGTTGGTTCATCCACTGTACTAGTAACTGTATAGACAATCAACACAACACAATATAACGTGAAATCCGGGATTTTTCGTGAATTTTAACGCTGAGCACATTTTGAAAACTCTACCGTGAAATCGCGCATTTATTCCCGTGAATTAGGTTGGTCCCTAGACATAAGAAAGACATGATATGCATACGCAGGCTCCTCAAACAGACATTGATGCGAATGTAAATCAGCCACATTTGCATGTCATTTATGGCTAATTCAGGCCGCTACATGCTAGACCTGTACACTTTTAGTTAACCAGGACAAGGGCTAATCCCACTAGGCTCAGCCCATTGAAAAGTGAAGTAAGGAATGTAACAAAAACAAGTAAATACAAATAACACCATGAAGATCGAAGATACAGAAGCGCTCGGAAGACAGATAGCTCAACGAAGTAAGATCTAAGCCTGATCCAGTCGAACAAACTGTAAGAACTGCTGGTTGGTTGTGTGGCACAGTGGTAGAACGTCTGTCTCTGACAGGCGAACTTTCGCTGTCCTGCACTCGACCTGCAGCTGACACGTGACCACTAATGTGTGATCCGTACCTGAGCACCTTGAGTGCGAGGTACTACAATAAAAGCGCTATATAAATCCACTTCCTTTACCTTTACCTTTTATACCATGATGCACAATTATAATGGTACACAAAACATATACAGTACAGAGCACAGAGACACTGTTTTGTTAATATTCCCCTTCCTCAACACAAACATCACATCTCCGATGTGGCTAAAGGTAACAGAGGAGGGCAAATTTAATGGAATTTGGCCTTTAATAAGCTTACATGCAAATTACAAACCACTTGTCCAATTCTGAGACTGGTCCAGAATCATCAATGTACCAATGTTTTCTCCATCTTCAATGACAGCCATCAGCACGTCATCGTCGACAGTGCTGCCATCATCTTCAACTACTATGTAGAACCTCTCCAATGCCAGCTTACTTTTAACTACAGCACCAGTCACAAAATTTATTATGAAGTACGAAAGACTGAACAAAACTATCCAAAAAAACAGCTTGTGGGCTGAAATAGCTCTAATGTGCCGCGTGGTGCCTAAAAATTTGACCTGATAGAATAATTTTTACAAATTTATACAAATATTCAAAATCCCCTCTCTGTAACGTTGTAGACCCTTCATCTTTCGTACCAAGTTTCATCAAAGTCAAACTTATCGTGACATAGAAGAAAAAATTTAGGTTAAGGTGAATGAGGACGACAGACAATGCTGGCTCACCCAGTCGACCCATCAGCTGCACTGATCTTTGGTCACAGTAAAACTAAGACAAAAAGTTGTAGTCGTCGCTAGTACTCTCGACGACATGTAGGCTGCAAGTAAACAGTATATCTCTGCAGTGCATCCCATGACCTGTAGCCTGCTGTGAGTGAGGTACGTGTTTGACCCCTTCAAAGTTTGTAGACCGACTTTGGTCCGGATCGGCTGCGCTTTGCCACACTTATTCTGGAAAGTCCTAACTAGTCAATACATTATAAGCTTAAACCTGTTATGCAGGCTTCAGCCTACAAATCTACCAACTTTCTGAAGCTAATACAGTCACATTATATTTATCCAGCCCTCAATGGGACAACGTTGCTTAATTATGGCCATATAGAATGGCCACTAAATGAACATCAACATTTCAGAGTAATGAAATGCTAACAGAAAATTTACGACACTAATTACCTTTCTCATTAAAGTCTGCCAGTGACTTCACAGCTAGCACAAATCTCTTTCTGTCGGCCGTACATAACCGAAGCAGCATCCTGGTTGCTGTATATCCAGTTCAAGTATTAGTAAATGACAACAATCAGCAAACAAATATGAAATATACATTACATAGCACAAAATAACTTGTCAGATTTTCCAAAACAAAGCTGTGCACATCAGTGATATTTAATAAATGTGAATGAAAAATGAAAGTGTTAATAATTAATTCACAGACACTTTATATAAGATTTGTCTGCAGTGAGCATTCACCAGAAGTAGAATTTTGTGAATAAAAATTAAAACAAACAAATAGACAAATTCAGTCAGAACTGAACACAAAATTACAATTTTTCTACAATTAAATATCGCTGGTGCACACCGGCTTACATAACGTGGTATGGCAATCGCACAAAATCCACTGTTCTTTTCTCAGTACGTTTCTTATACCGACACACAGGATGAAAATCTGTTAAGTCAGCAAATGCCAACACCTTGTACGATTTTGGAGTTACGTCCTCGACACTGTAACTGTGATAATGCGCAACGAAGTCAGTGGTTCTGAGGCAACTGACAACAATGAACCAGTCATCTGTGGACTGTACACACACAAACATTATAATTTCGCCAAATTCTGGCTCTTCATCAACGCCAACAACTACATGGTGTCCTGCCTTATACACAATAGACGCTCGTTCAATTCGTGTTGCAATGAACACATCATCAGTCTGCTCTATGCCAAAATGCGAGCACAGGACATCAGCACAATCTAAAGTACAAACTGGTTTACTGCTGTTGTGACCAACTACAATGGCATTCCGAACATGACTGCTTGATAACTTGGAAAACAATGAGTACTGCTGATGCCTGTATGCTAGTGTCTTGCACACATTTGAAAAGTTACACATAATGTGTGAACACCTCTTAAAGAATGAATTTTTAAGCTCATAGCGCATGCAGTTCATGCCAACAAGTGGCCCGCTTCTTAATATTATTGTCGGTAAATGAACAAGGAGGTGATGTTTCGGCTTTAGCCGAATTCCACTATCACCGACACTATAAAGTTCACTAAACGTCACCAAATGATCAGCTATTAGGTGACGCAGATACGTGACCATTCCGACAGTGAACACTGGCGCAAACAATATGTCAACAAGCTCAGACAGATGGAGCAAAAACAACCAGTGCTTGTCATCTGCTGGTACAACATCACCCAACAACAGAGGTAGATACTTCAGCAGCGCCCAAGACTGAATGGCTTTCATAGATGGATACAGTCGGCCAGGCTTATCGATGTGGTTTAATTCAGGGGGTTTGTTGCCTTTATCCACATTGATCACACTCCAGAAACTGTGCATCCGTGAATTTAGTACCGACAGTGACAATTCATGATATTCATTACACAGATGAAAAAGCACACATGACAACTCAGTTAAAACAATGCCTTCAAGGACTGTGTGCATGATATCTAAACTGAAATTATGTACAGCATGAAAACCAGGAATTTCATTAAGCACGCATTCTGCTTTTACACCGTGTGAATGTAACAAAGGTCTGTCACTGCATGCAACATTTGCAACATCCTTAGTGTATGTAGCAACAGAACGCAGCTCGAATTCAGTTTCATAGAATTTGAACTGAATATCGGCTTGAGTTGCAGTGCACATTGTGCAGAAGTAATCTACACGGAATGATTCAACAAATCCCAGCAGGCTGTTTAAAGCCAGGTTATCACCTGCAACCTGCACCAGTGAAACATATACTGTGCGCGTGCCCAAGACAGGAAATGAGCCAGCAAATCCGGTCTCACTCAAATGCTTTATTTCCCTGATTAGCTTACTTAACACAGCACGAAAGCCATAAGTTTTTAAGTCTTGAGCGTAGCAAAGTGACACCAAATGAACATTGGAAAAGCAAGAATTAACCACATTGGGCAAGTTCTTAATGATGAAGTAGAACACTCCAACATTGCACAAGCTTGACTGACCACGCAAAGGGTTTGTTGTGCCCATCCCATCATAAAAGAGCTGCAGTGCTATACAAAACTGTGATTTGTTACTTAATAATGGATGATGTTTATACAGCAACCCATCCCAACAGTCACTAATCAGCCCCGGTGTGCAGGTGTCACTTATTAGCATGTTCACATATTGAGGGTCTGACAGCAGACTTTGCAGAGTGGCCTCAACAGATACGTATTGATAAGTATCATATACTAAGTGTGTGGCACCACCTCTAGTTTCATAGCGCTGACCCAGCACAACTGTCTCAGGCTTAACGGCAAGAGGGTGCGTATCAAAGAACTGGTCTTGTTTATACCTGGTAGACAAAAAGCTTAGCGGCCGATTCAGCGTATCACGTTGCTGCTTTAAAGCACAATGAACTGTTGTCAAAACACTGTCATCACTACCAGCATCACGCAGCAAAGTGATTGCTTCTGTGTGACAGAAATCCACAGTTGTGCCAATCATATTGTCTACTGATTGGACAATGTCTGTGATAACTGCATACGGTATGCTACTGTTTGCACGTAATGCTGCAACCATAGCAGCGGCATCCTGCTGCAAGCTTTGTACACAATCCCTGTCCCGTTTCCTGTGGATAACGGGTAAATCTGTGTCACACTCTGAACTCATATCATCAGCAGTTATTTCGCAAACAGAAACAGTTGATGAACTAGGACAATTGTCCACAACATTTTGACAATCCACATGAAAATGCTGCAAATGACGAACAAAATTAAATAGTTTGTTAAATGTACTTTTACACTGTCCCTGTCTACACTTAATGGGAAGAGTCAGATCACCCACAATTAAGTGGGTTTGCAAATGTGAACGAAACGTGGGTACGGAATCCAACTGATTCTCACAAATGTAGCAGTTATACATACTGGTATCACACACTATCAAACAGCAGAACAACTGAGAACAGGCAAAATATCAGTTCTGAACGATTATCACTGTCTTTCTGATGATGCAGTTTTGTCTGAAACAAACAAACAACACATTGGTGTAGGGGCAGGTCCCGGCAGCGGGGATCGAAAAATCCATCACTGCAGATTAAATTATCTGGCGAAACAATGTCAATGTTGACAATGTATTAATATTTTCAGTTTTACTAAAACAAAACTTTACATTTCAGTACGTTAAATAATTAACACAGTGCCTGATGCATAATCATAGATCACCACTGCAGTACTGGTCACTCATTCTTTCACACGGTCAAACCTAAATACCGCCCCGGCCCGGCCAGGCCAGGCCAGCCGGCCATATAAACTTTTTCATAGGTGCCATTTCTGTTTTCCTTAGCATCGCCAAGTGCGGTGGACTGCAGTCGCATATGTAGGGCACAGAACTGCACACATTCTGGCATAGAGCCATCCACTTTGGCAAAGGGGTTCCAAAGGATGGGCCAAAAGTTCGAAAAAAATTCGAATTTCGGACCATTTCTAGCCTTTACGTCCCCTATATCTCAGTGACCGCTAA
>Ga0209428_1000203_pt1 | contig 12451 bp, 11 predicted proteins | sample OlaalgELextract1_2_FD_187377 | JGI IMG/M metagenome (GOLD analysis project Ga0209428, IMG submission 187377) | Olavius algarvensis symbiont microbial communities from Tuscany, Italy - Type G ELBA extract 1 (SPAdes) (version 2) | ecosystem: Host-associated > Annelida > Digestive system >...
CTGCAACCTGGCTGTGTCAATATAGCGGGCATTCCTGGCTGAATAGAAAACCCGTTCTCCAATTCTGATATTCGATTCATCGACTGGGGAATATAGGCGAGTGATTATACCTTCTCGAAGATTGCCGTCCTCTAACTTGGAAACTAGCTCGCGGTGCAATTCTCGTATTAACTCAAGTGAAACCTCAGATCGGTTGGCAAGATAACAGCTATTGATAACACGGGAATATGTCTCCAAGTCGTTTGCTACCAAACGCGCCGCATATCGTTTGCAAAACCTCGCAACAATACCGGAACCCGAGAAAGCATCGAACACGGAAAGCCTGTTCTTACCAGTTCGCCTCCGTACGAGCTTAATCCCTTCGTCAATGAACCCTAGAAGGGAGCGCTTGTTTCCAAGATAGGTTATTAATTGCCTTTCAAGGAAAGCCGCGTCTTCTCCAGCGGTTTCAAAGGCGCTCAACTTGCATCCAGCCGAATTTGCTAATCCATAAGTCTGAAATGCGGATACTCGTCCCTCAGCAAAAAGACGTAGGCAGATACCCTATAACCCCATCGATTGATTCCCATAACCAACCGGAAAATATCTTTGTGATACCTGCCTGTAAATAGTAGCGCAATCAGTGCTATAAGTATCAATATCGGGTTAAGTCCCGGAAACCTAGTACTTTCTAAATTTTCTAGATCGTACATGTCGAAATCACCAGTAAAAATCTCAATGGGAACGGGCGGGTTTAGAAAAGATCTTTCGGCCACTTTATCTGTATCGTAAACAACACCGTAGCCGGTAAACGCAATCCACACGAAGTAATGCGGAATAACTAGAAACCATTTAACCAGCGGGAACCATCGTTTCAACTTTTTGGGATAGTCGATATGCAAATCGGCCGGGTAATCATCTCGGGGTTTGAGGGAAAAAGGCGGATATTTATCGGTGCCAAGTACAGAGAGGGCATAGAATTCAACTCGCCACCACCAGCGGAACACTCCAACAACGAAATTGAAGAACTTGCGAGGATATCTGCCTGTGAAAATAATCGCGAAAAAGGCAATGATTGTTACAAATAGCATGGCATAAGTCAGAAATGCCAGTATCACTATATGCGGAACAGCCAGCAGCCACTTCAACAGCCAAAGCCCCCGGCTTGGCGGCTTGCTTAATTCTCCTCTTAAATGAATTGAGGAAGTTTTATTCTTTTCCGGTGTAGACAATTCCATACTATCCGACATAGACAACTCCTTATCATCCCAGTTTCAGCTCGAGTAAACACCCGCAGTATAATAAAGGGCGCCGATTTGCACAAGGGATTTCGAGGTGGACTTGCCTTCCCTAAGCAGCGCGGCTGGCAGAAAGTCAATTCCAGCTGTGAGCCGCGCTTATGCATGAAATTCCCTTTCCACTTCCCCTGAATTTTTTAAGGGCCGTTTCCGCTTATCTATGGCCATCGCATTTCACAAACAGCAGCACCTGTAGCAAGTTTGTATGCAGAATCCATCCAGATGCGGTTATCGATGTGATGGTGGCTTAAGGGGCACTAATTATCGTACCTTTTGATTTTTCGAGTGATTAACATCACAAGGCCGAGCACGGCAAAAACGCCTATCGAACCGAGCAGCAATGCATAATCTTCGGAGCGCAGCCAGCGGTTCCAAAGGCGCTCAACTTGCATCCAACCGAATTTGCTAATCCATAAGTCTGAAATGCGGATACTCGTCCGTCAGCAAACAGATGTAGGCAGATACCCTATAACCCCATCGATTGATTCCCATAACCAACCGGAAAATATCTTTGAGATACCTGCCTGTAAATAGTAGCACAATCAATGCAATAAGTATCAATATCGGCCCAAGTCCCGGCAAGTTTGTGCTTTCTTGACTGTAGCCGACAAACGCAATCAACACGAAGTAATGCGGAACAGCTAGAAACCATTTAACCAGCGGAAACCATTGTTTCAACTTTTTGGGATAGTCGATATGCAAATCGGCCGGGTAATCATCTCGGGGTTTGAGGGAAAAAGGCGGGTATTTATCGGTGCCAAGTACAGAGAAGGCATAGAATCCAACTCGCCACCACCAGCGGAACACTCCAACAACGAAATCGAAGGACTTGCGAGGATATCTGCCTGTGAAAATAATCGCGAAAAAGGCAATGATTGTTACGAATACCACGGCAACAGTCAGAAATGCCAGTATCACGATATGCGGAACAGCCAGCAGCCACTTCAACAGCCAAAGCACCCGGCTTGGCGGCTTGCTTAATTCTCCTCTTAAATGAATTGAGGAAGTTTTATCCTTTTCCGGTGTAGACAATTCCATACTATCCGACATAGACAACTCCTTATCATCCAATTTCAGCTCGAGTAAACACCCGCAGTATAATAAAGGGTGCTGATTTGCACAAGGGATTTCGAGGTGGACTTGCCTTCCCTAAGCAGCGCGGCTGGCAGAAAGTCAATTCCAGCTGTGAGCTGCGCTTATGCATGAAATTTCCTTTCCACTTCCCCTGAATTTTTTAAGGGCCGTTTCCGCTTATCTATGGCCATCGCATTTCACAAACAGCAGCTTACCTGTAGCAAGTTTGTATGCAGAATCCATCCAGATGCGGTTATCGATGTGATGGTGACTTAAGGGGCACTAATTATCGTACCATTTGATTTTTCGAGTGATTAACATCACAAGGCCGAGCACGGCAAAAACGCCTATCGAACCGAGCAGCAATGCATAATCTTCGGAGCGCAGCGTAAACCAGAGCCAAAGATATGATACGCAAAGAGTAATAGGCATGGCCAAATAAACTGCAAACGCAGGGAAGCGCAATCCATCATTTACACGCGCCGTGTAGTCCGCATCTGCGGTGCGATGGGTATAGATAGAGATTAGCGCGGTAACTGCAACTGCCGCAATCACATATGCCGCATTGAAGCCCAGGTGCTCCGATATGGCTAGGAGCAGCAGGTAAAAAATCACATCCGCGGCTCCAACCATCAAGTATTGCATCGGGTGCACCCTAAGCCGAACAAGGATTTCGAAGAGGAAGAACACCGCAAATGGAATCATCAGAAAAAGCAATCCATATTTAACCGCTCTCTCAATCTGCTTGTAGCCTGCCATAGATTCCAGCAATACCACCCCAAAACCATGCACATCGGGGTTTATTCTTTCCGCCTCCGACGAATTCCAATGTGGTCGAAAGGGTCTGCTAACTTCCGGAATTCTCCAATTCGCGTTAAATCCCTCGTCACCGAATTCCATTTCGGAGGGGAGCAGACCCCCTAAAAACGACGGCGATGGCCAATCGCCCGAGAGTTCAAGCACCGTATCGCGCCCAAGCGGCACGAAGTCCGCTCTATTACCCCCGCTGATTTCCATATCAAAGGCAAAATCCACTACGCCGCTATCATCACCATCGATTATTTCTCCCACCGTCGCGCTCACGCCATTCCCCACCGCCGTATTTCCCGAATCCGGCAAAAAATCCACCTGCCGGAATCCCCATTGCAATTCCGAAATCCCTCGAATCCCTTCCATATTTGCGATGCCAACTATGAATCGGTTTTCCTCCGGGATTGGTATTGCTCCAGAAGGATATAAACTGGCCCCCGGCGTATGAACTCTTCCACTCCCATTAACAAAGGCTCTGTAGACAGGAATTCGGTAAATCCCCAAACTCCGGTACTCAGCTTCTAGCTTTCCCTTTAGCGTGAAGGACTCGGGAATCAAGTATATCTCATCCCGCGATTTGAGGATCACCTCCTTCCCGTCGCGTGTTTCGATTCGCTCATATTCGTAGGGTAGTGCAAGTATTGGCCCCACCAATATAAGCTCCCCCCCTACTTCTTCAACAACCCGCTCTGCAGCCTCAGTTTTCAAATCTAGCCGATCCGCAACCAAATTTCTTATCATAAACAGCGGAATCAGCAAAAGAAGTATTATCACAACCGTCACCAAAACTTTGATTAGTGGACTAAGCCACATATTCTTGCCAGTTTTCGACATCGAGATAATCCTCCAAGTGCGGTAGAGCTCAGGGCTATAGAACTTGATACATTGTAAGTCTGACAAATGGCAATTTCAATATTGAAATCCGGCAAAATAGGGGCTGAATTTGGCTGTGTTACCCAACTTGATTCAGGCAAAAATTTTGTTTGTCGACATTGCCTCGCATCATCTTGAGTGTCTTTGACTTTGGGCATCAACAGAGTTATACAATATGCTAGTATTGGAAATATGAAACATATTGCAATCGTCGATGACGAGGCGACTCTTCGCGACAATTTGAGCTACGCCCTCAACAAGGAGAATTACATAGTATCCACCTACTCCAACGGCCAAGATGCCTGGAAGGCCCACCAGGGTGCCCCGCCACAACTCTATTTGCTGGATATACTAATGCCGCGAATGGATGGCTTCGAATTCTGTCGCCTGCTACGTCAAACAGATAAAAAAACTCCAATAATTTTCCTTTCCTCTCGGGACCAGGAGCTCGACAAGATTCTCGGCCTGGAAATAGGCGGGGACGATTACATCGGGAAGCCATTTAGCGTCCGTGAGCTTCTAGCTCGAATAAAAGCTGTTCTGCGACGCGCGGACGGAGTCGACCAGAAGGAATCCCCGATTCACGTGGGCCCCTTCACACTGATGCCGGCTAGCTATCGGGTCTGTTGGAACGGACAAGAATTGATACTTACCATAAGCGAATTCCGAATTTTTTCTGAACTGATTCGTTCATCGGGAAACGTATGCAGTCGTGCGGCGCTTTTCTCGTGTGTATTCCCGGATGACGAATTCATAAACGAACGCGCAGTAGACAGCCATATTAAACGAATCCGGAAAAAACTGGAAAGCATCGGAGCGCCAAAAAATACCATCAAAACCATGTACGGAACGGGCTACCGATTCGGGATAAAAGCTTGAGAAAACAAAATTCCCGCCTTCATACTGCTGGTCGTTCCTCCCATCGAGACAGCTCTTTGAAAGGATTAACCTCTAGGCTCCTTATATTCAACATCCTGCTGGCTGTCTTTCCAATCGGCGCCGTCCTTTTCCTAGGCACATACGAAACCCAGCTTCTTGAGAGCCAGGAGCGTGCCATGGTACAGCAGGGTAGACTCCTTGCCTCAGCTCTAAGTGGCCACAATCTGGCCAAAGAGGCCAACGCCATCATAGGGCGCTTGGGCGCAAGAACCGATGCACGCCTGCGGGTGATAGATAAAAATGGACTACTGCTTGCTGATTCTGCCAGTCCAATTGTACAGGAACAATCCTCAATCCGCACTGAAAACACTCAAGATTCAGTGTTCGCACCCTCTCGCCAAAGTTATCCCGAGGAAAACGTGATTTATCGAATAGGAGCCATACCCACGCGCGTTTTGAAACTGGTGTCCCGCATTATCAGGAAACCCAAAATCCCGAGTCCCGACGCGGAATATTACAGCGGCAAGCAGATTCTGAACGGCAGTGAGATAAACTCGGCTCTGGAAGGGCGCTATGGCGCAATTACCAGAATTTCCAAGGGGCAGAAGTCGGTAACTCTTTATTCAGCAATACCTATCTTCCAAGATGAAGAAGTTGTTGGGGCTGTTTTGGCATCTCGCTCCACCCTTGCAATACTGTCCGATCTCTACAAGCTCCGTCTCGACATCGCCACCATCTTCCTGTTTAGCGTCGCCGGAGCAATCGTTCTCTCAATACTGTTAGCCAGAACCGTAACCGTTCCAGTAAGTCGACTACGCGATCAGGCCGAAAGTATACTTGATCAACAGGGGAAAATGCAGTCCGGCTTTAAACCGTTATCCGGTAATGATGAAGTTGCCGATCTTTCTCGGGCGCTTTACCGCCTATCATCCAGATTGCAGCAACGTACAGATTACGTAGAAGACTTCATGATGGATTTAATGCATGAAATGAAAAATCCAGTGGCTGGGATTCTAAGTGCGGCTGAACTAGCGGAACAGAATACTCCAGGAGAAACCAGCAGATTTCTTGAGGTTATCGCCCGTGAAGGCCATCGCATTCAACGACTTCTGGACGATCTTAAAGAACTGATTAGCGTTGATGTCCGGTTGAATCAGGGCGAAGAAGTTATGGCGAGTGTTGGCACAATTCTGGAAAACATAGTATCGACTTATAACTACCGCAAGGACAAGGAGGTACAAGTGCTGTTAGTCAACCAATCAGACTCGGCTAATCCTATCCAATTACTTGTTAATCCCGATAGATTGGCACAAGCCATATTGAACCTGCTGGACAATGCTGTCTCCTTCTCTCCCAGAAACGAAAAGGTGGAAATAATTCTCGATTCCCCAAACAAAGATACAGTGAAAATATCGGTTGCAGACCGAGGACCAGGAATCGCTGAGGATGTTAAAGAAAAAGTTTTTGAGCGTTGGTATACTGACAGACCCGATCAAGAATCCTCACAGCATACTGGCCTGGGTTTGGCAATAGTTAGGAGAATAGCCGAGGGTTATGGAGGCGGCGTTCAAGCTATCCCCAGAGAGAGAGGCGGAACCATTTTCGAACTCGAATTCCCGATAACAAAATGATTGAAGCGGATACTGAAAATCGTAGAATCAAACTAAATCCAACTTGGTTGAGCAGACTCGTGAATGAGTTTGAAAAACCCTATATGGCTGAGCTTAGAGCCTTTCTGTTTAGGGAGAAGAAGGCAGGCAAAGCAATCTACCCCAGAGGTGAAGAAATATTTGCGGCCTTGAACAGCACCCCTTTCGAAGAGGTTAGGGTAGTGATTCTGGGTCAAGATCCATATCATGGCGTCAACCAGGCGCATGGCTTAAGCTTCTCGGTGCGTCCGGGAATTCCTATTCCACCTTCCTTGATCAATATATATAGGGAGCTGCGGGATGATTTGGGGATAGCTCCAGCACGCCACGGATGGCTTATGCCATGGGCCAGAGATGGTGTGCTGCTTCTAAACTCCGTTTTAAGTGTAGAACATGGCAAACCAGCATCGCACCAAAACTGCGGCTGGGAAACTTTTACTGATAAAATAGTGAATCTAATCGATTCGGAACTACAAGGAGTGGTGTTTATTCTGTGGGGTTCCTATGCGCAAAGGAAGGCCGCACATGTGGATGCGAAAAAACACTTGCTGCTAAGCGCTCCCCATCCTTCTCCTTTTTCCGCCTCTCGGGGTTTTTTTGGAAGTCGTCCCTTCTCTCAAACCAATGACTGGCTCAAAAGTCATGGCAAGAGCCCCATCAATTGGCAACTTCCCTCATTGCCTCTATCTGCCGATCTGGACGGCTAGAATTCGAGTGGAAACTGCCGGGGAAAAAAGAATACAGCCAGTTGACAGTCCCGCTCCGTTCCCTGGCAATTTCCAGCAACCTCACCGACCGAATATCGCCGCGATTTTTCTTTCCGACAATCCCGGGCTAATCTCCAATTCGGAGGAGCACATTGCCATTGCTATCGACTGATATAGTTGCGATTTCCGCGTCGGCGGGACGCGCGAAATGCCATAGCCCTCTGGGAAGAACACCTTGCCAACCATTTTGGCTGGCAATAAGCGGGGGGTCGAGGGGAGACTGGGAGTACCATGTCCCTTCGGGAAGGGCTGCCTTGATTTCAAAAACCTCCAGCAGACGGAAACTATAGGTTCGTAATTTCCCTCCTGTTATGTCGCGCCTAAGCTGTTTTTCATCCAGGAGCCAGGGCCTGTTGTTGCTTCGCTTCCTTGCCGATTCGGCGAAACGACGCTGATTGATTGCGTGCGAGGAAATTCCAGCATCTACCAAAGATAGGAGAAGTTGCGCTGAGAACCCATCCTCCCAGCTAAATTGCAGATTGCCCGGCAAGGGCAAATCAGCACCGACTACGACGCCGGCGGCACGCACCCGATAGGGAGCGGCATACTCGACAGTGATGGGAACCGCCATTACTATTAACGGCGATTCTCTAGGAAGTTCGAGAACGAGTGGCCCTTGTGCGCTATCAACAGTTTTCTCAGATACTCTGTCACTGGAGTTGAGCCAGCGCACTTTCCAAGAGGCGGGATATGCCCCATCGTAGATAGGCAACCCTCCCTCCGGCCATCTTATTATAACGTCGTCGCTGACACCAAAAAATCCGCAGGCAACCAAAAATACCGATACTACTAAGCCTAGTAACAAGATTTTCATATCTTCCATTGACTAGGTTGTGGTATTAATCTCTTGAATTCGAATTTCCGAAACCTACCCGTGATAAACCTTTGTAAGCTGGCTAGAGTGTCAGACCCTTCGGTAATCCTCAGAATCCGATCCAGATTGAGCAATTCAATCTCTGTTGATTCTATCAATGGCTCGAATCAAATCTACTGTTTTTTGAAGCTGACTTTCGAAGATGTCTTTCCTTTTCCCGTAAGTTATAGGAAATTATCGGGTGCGCAGTATGCGTTCTATGAGATAACATACTACCTTCAATTGTATATACAGCGGATTGAGTGATTCTGGAAGAATTCCAACCATGAATCGTTAGGTTGTGAATCTGTGATAACTTGATGAAAATCATCCCAATGGGCAATGCTTGAAAACGAGGTCTTGTCAAATTTGGTACTGTCAATCGCAAGGATATGGGTTCGCGATTGTCGGAGCATAGTTTTTCGAACTTCCGCTTCCTGCTCATTTGCGTCGGTAATCCCAGCAACCTGATCAACTCCGTCGCAGCAGATAAACGCGATGTCGGCATGATAATCTGCAATTGCGGCCACAGTCGAATATCCGACGAAGGTTTTTGTTTTCTTCCGCATTGTCCCCCCAATACCGATGAATTTGATAGCATGCGATTTGGCGAAAGTGTTAGCAACCTCAACGGAATTTGAAATCACAATCAAATTTTTTAGAGTGCAAAAAGCCCTGGCAATCTGCCAGGCCGTGGTGCTGCCGTCCAAGAACACTGTATCGCCCTCATTCACATTGCCTTTACAAATGGACGCAATTCTTTTCTTGGAGTCGATGTTGATTACTTTCCTGATGTCTACCGGTAGCACACGATGCATGTTGTCCGGGATGCAAGCCCCACCGTAAATTTTCTCTATCAGCCCTTCACCGGCCATTTTGGTAAGATCGCGCCGAATGGTCTCCTCCCCTATACCGCATAGAGTGGAAAGTTCCGATACCTTCGCACTTCCTTTCTCAAGCAGTAATTGATGAATCAATTTGCGCCGTTCAACTCCGAGCATTTTCATAACCCTCGAAACAGGTTTATCAGCTTCTCACTATATGGTGCTCTCAAGATACCTTTTTCACTGATGATTCCGGTAACATGCTCTGCCGGCGTAACATCAAATGCCGGATTCCAAACTTTGACATCCTCAGGGCCAGTCTGTCGGCCTCCAAAACTTGTCACTTCTTCGGAATTACGTTCTTCAATAGGTATCGCATCGCCCGTAGCCGTGTTGAGATCGACTGTTGACGAAGGGCACGCAACATAGAACGGAATACCAAAGTGTTTGGCCAGTATAGCCAAACCGTATGTGCCTATTTTGTTCGCCACATCCCCATTCGCCGCTACCCGATCCGTGCCAACAATAATCAGATCTACCTTGCCCGACGCCATCAAACTCGCGGCCATATTATCGCATATCAAAGTCACATCAACTCCTGCTCGGAGGAGTTCCCAACTGGTCAGTCGGGCACCTTGCAGGAGAGGGCGGGTTTCATCGACATAAACCTTAAACGAAACACCCTGTCGGTGAGCCAGGTACATGGGTGCCGTAGCGGTACCGAGTGCCGAGGTGGCCAATCCACCTGCGTTGCAATGGGTTTGGACACCCATGCCATCCTTTATTAACGGGCGCCCTGTCTCTCCGATGGCCCTGCAGAGTTCCTGATCCTGCTGATGAATGGCCTCAGCTTCTTCTTTCAGTCTTTCAATTACCTGCGCTGTGCTGGAACCCGTTGAAGCCGATGATTCGGCGACCGAAGTCATTCGTTTCAGGCCCCAGGACAGATTGACAGCCGTGGGGCGAGAGCTGTTTAAATAGACGGCCATCTCTTGCAGTTTTCCCATGAATTCTTCAATGGAAAGACCTGCATGACTGCGAGCGCCGATATACAAGCCGTAAGCTCCGGCGACACCGATTGCCGGGGCACCGCGAACTTTGAGTTTCTTAATGGAATCCCAAACCTGTTCAATGCTAGTTTGCTCTTCCCGTACCACATCCACCGGAAGCAGGGTCTGATCAAGAAAATAGAGACGGTCGTTATCCCAGTAAAGGGATAGAATTTCCGCGTTTTCATCGACAGGATGTGATTTGCTCACCTCAGTTTCCTTGTTTGGTTCCAAATAGTCGACGCTGACATGCAAGGGCTTTGTTCCGCACTTCTTCATATCCTGGAACAACGCTGTTTTCCATCAGAATGCGGCCAGCAGATAGCAATGTTTTGACATTGCCGGAGCCTGATGAATAGACCAGTGAAGAACTGAGATTCCAGAGCGGAGTCATCTGGGGACTGCTGATATCGAGCAACATGATGTCAGCTTCCTTTCCCACTTCGATTGTTCCTCCACCGGTAGCGAAGTATTCCGCACCCACAGTGCTGGCGATATTTAAAATCTCCCCGGCTGGCATTGAAGTTGCGTCTTTCGTATCAACTTTCTGCATCAGTGCCGCAATTTTCATCTCCTCCAGCATGTCCAGATTATTGTTGGAGCCCGCACCGTCGGTGCCGAGGAGTATCCGGACGTTCTTGTTCTTCAGCCTCCGGTAGGGAAATACGCCGTTTCCGAACTTCATATTCGATACTGGATTATGAATAACAGTAACCCCGAATTCGGCAAGAATATCGATGTCACTATCGCTCAGATGAATCGCATGAGCGGCCAGTACCCGATCGCTCAACAGTCCAATATCTCCAAGATACTCAACAGGAGTTCTACCTTCATGATTTCTGAGGCAATCTTCGACTTCCTTCTGCGTTTCCGACAAGTGAATGTGAATCTTCAATCCGGCCTCTTTTGTGAAATCTCTTACCCATTCAACGGAATCCCGACTGTCAGCGTAAACGGAATGAAGTGCAACACCCAGATCGATTCCCTCAGGAGGCGAGACTTCAGCGAAGAACTTTGTACAATCATCCCACATAGCTTTGCCGACTTCCGGATCCATCCCATCGATAATTGGATAGTGAATCATTCCCTTCAAAGGAGCATCTTCCAATGCTTTGAGAGCAATACGAGGTTGCATATACATTTCGTTAAAGAACCCCGTGCCGCCGCAAATCATCTCAACTATGGCCAGGCGGTTTCCCCAATAGAAATCCTCTTCGGTGAACTGACTCTCCAAAGGCCATATGCGGGAAGTGAGCCATTCGTGCAAGGGAAGTTCGTCACCGGCGCCGCGCAGGAGAACCATCGGGGAATGCGTGTGGGCATTTACCAGCGATGGAAGCGCCGCGGTATCTTTTCCGTCAATAATACGAGCATCAGGAAAGGTTCCGGCCAGATTTTGTCCGATACTGCGAATCTTTGACCCTTCGATCAGTATATCCTGAACTTGCTCATCCAACAGCGTATTGCGAATGATAGTTTTCATAAGCTTGCGCCTCCTCGATCAATCTCGGTCGGAAGGAGGCGTAGGAACTCTCTGATTAAAGCCTTGAAATCGGCACTGGCACTTGCTCCGGTTTCGAACACTTCTTCCGAGGTGATGGGCTTATCGAGGATGCCGGCCGCCATATTGGATATACACGAAATTCCGACCGTCTGTATTCCACAATGTGCGGCGGTAATGGCTTCAGGAATTGTGGACATTCCTACTGCGTCGCCGCCGATTATCGAAGCCATTCGAATCTCTGCCGGTGTTTCAAATGATGGCCCGGTGAACCAGATATACACCCCTTCCCGGAGCGAGATACCACGATTCACCGCTGCATTTCTAATAATTTGATTCAACTCTCCAGACCAGCAATAACTCATATCGGGGAAACGCGGTCCGAATTTCTCATCGTTCTTCCCTATAAGGGGATTCTGCCCGGTGAAATTGATATGATCGGTAATCAGCATCAGATTTCCTGGGGAAAATGACCGATTGATACCTCCCGCCGCATTGGTTAGGAGTAATCGCGGGCAACCCAGAACTTTGAGAAGGCGGATCGGATAAACAATTTGCGCCATTTCATAACCCTCAAAGTAGTGAAAACGGCCCATCAGAACCATAATTCGATGGCCCTCGAGATTGCCGAACACCATTTGAGATACATGACCAGGAGCCGTGGCAACAGGAAACCCGGGCAAATCCCTGTAGGAAATGGAAATGGTATTCTCTAATTCCTCAGCTAATGAACTTAAACCTGATCCCAGAATCAACGCAATGTCCGGAGAGCCGCCTCCGCGAGTTCTGATGATATTGCTGGCCTCTCTTAACTGCATAGAATTCCCCTATTTGGCCCGGCCGCTCGTGCTGGCGCTAAATGCCGGCATCATCTCGAGTTTGCGGGATATCCACG